>OLRZ01000583.1_pt1 | contig 29426 bp, 26 predicted proteins | sample 1671931 | NCBI WGS metagenome assembly OLRZ01 (sample SAMEA3136627, study PRJEB25190) | human gut metagenome | reverse complement strand
CCAGTGCATGTGCTGCCATCATCAGATTGCCCATGACAAGGCTGCCATCGTAAACGTGGGTCGGTGTTTCCTTTTTAGCGAGAACAATGAGGACAATGGGAGCACCGTAGAAGGGATCTTTGTCACTTCCCATGATCTTTGCATTCATTCTGGAAAGTCTGTCCCGCATTTCCTTATTTGTAACAGCTATGATAATGGGTGACTGTCTGTTCATACCTGTGGCTGCATAGGTGCCGGCCTTAATGATCTGATTAATGACATCAGAGGGAATCATGTCAGGCTTGAAGCTGCGCACACTTCTTCTTGTTTCCATGAGTGTTAGTAAATCTGTATTCATCGTAAATACCTCCTGTTCAAGTACAACATACCCTGTATTCACCTGTTTCATTTTCAATTAAAACAGAATGTTCAGTAACATCTGTGACTGTTCCTGTAATGCTTGGCTCATCTGTATATCTTTTACTTTGGTTATTACAGCCCATCAGGGTAAAAATACAGGCTAGTTCAGTAGCTAAGGCGGCCACCCTCTGTTATGGAGGGGCTAATCCCTCCGGACAAAAGAAAGGAGGGCGATGCCAATGGTTACATATTCAGAGCTTATAGAGTTCAGTATGTTCATTGTTACCCTTATTAGATTGTGTTATGCAATCTTTAAGGGAAGAAAATAGCCGCCAACTATTCGCTGTAGTTGACGGCCGAGTTGTAATACTTAGCACAATTATAGAGGATAGGCCGCTTCTCTGACTTTCCCTCTATTCAAAGATAGCATATAAATCAGCAAAAAGCAAGAAAAGTTCAGTCTGCTCAGTGAAACTTAAATTTAAATAAAAATTTAGGAAAATCAGACAGCAGATGTCTCTGTTAAAGAATGCCAGATCGATCTGTGGATAGAGAGCTTAAGGCGCAGGGATGAGACTTTGAAACAGGTCAAAGAGTAACAGAAAATTCCGCATTTTGCAGATTGACGAATCAGGAAAAGGGAACTTATAATGTGGGTGAAAAAGGAGTAACTGACATGAAGACCCACCAGACAGACTTTTCACAGGGAAGTATATATAGAAATATAATGGAGGTTGCAGTACCCATGACCGTGGCACAGCTGCTTAACCTCCTTTATAATATCGTAGACCGAATGTATATTGGAAGGATCCCAGAGGTGGGAACACTGGCGCTGACAGGCGTCGGACTGTGCTTCCCGATCATTACGCTGGTTTCTGCGTTTACGCTGCTTTTTGGTAATGGCGGAGGCCCTCTTTGTGCTATGGAGCGGGGACGGGGAAATGAAGAGGAAGCGGAATACCTTATGGGAAATTCCTTACTGATGCTTGTACTGACAGGCGCTGTGCTGATGGTGGCAGGGTTGTTGTTTTATAAGCCGGTGCTGTATCTGTTCGGAGCAAGTGATGCGACCTTTGTTTACGCAGGCAGCTATATCAGGATCTATCTGCTCGGCACCCTGTTTGTCATGATCTCTGTAGGAATGAATCCCTTTATCAACAGTCAGGGCTTTGGCAATATCGGTATGTTTTCGGTTCTGATCGGCGCAGTGCTGAATATCGTCCTGGATCCGCTGTTCATTTTTGTACTGAAAATGGGCGTACAGGGAGCCGCTATTGCAACGATCCTGTCACAGCTTGCTTCGGCCATCTGGGTGCTGCGGTTTCTGACAGGTAAAAAAGCGGTACTCCGGCTGAAGGCTGACCGGCTGAAGCTGTCCGGGAAGCGGGTGCTGCAGATCATGGCACTTGGCGTGTCCGGCTTTATCATGAGCTTTACCAATGGTCTGGTGCAGGTGGCCTGCAATGCGACGCTGCAGATATATGGCGGCGATATTTATGTCGGTGTCATGACAGTATTAAATTCTGTCAGGGATATCTGTACACTGCCGGTGAACGGCATTACCAGCGGGGCATCCCCGGTCATGAGCTTTAATTACGGGGCAAAGGCCTATCATAAGGTAAAGCAGGCGATCTGGTTTGTCACGGGACTCTGTGTAAGCTATACGCTTCTGATCTGGGGAGTCCTCAAACTGTTTCCAGAATTTTTCATCCGTATTTTCAATGATTCCCCGGAGCTGGTAGAAAAGGGTGTTCCGGCGCTTCATATTTATTTCTTTGGATTCTGCTTTATGGCACTGCAGTTTACCGGACAGAATGTGTTCGTGGCGCTTGGCAAATCGGGCAAGGCAGTATTCTTTTCTCTGCTCCGGAAAGCCTTTATTGTTGTGCCACTGACACTGCTTCTTCCCCAAGTTGCCGGGCTGTCAGTGGATGGTGTATTCTGGGCCGAGCCAATCTCCAACCTGATCGGAGGGTGCGCCTGCTTTATCACCATGCTTTGCACGGTACTGCCGGAGCTGAAACGGGCAGATCTTCAGGAAGTATTAAAAAAGATGAATGAGAGAATTAAGAAATAATATGTTACGTAAACTACTGTTTGACCTGGATAATACGCTGCTTGATTTTGATAAGGCGGAAAGGCTTGCACTGACGAGAGCGCTCAGTGCCCTTTCCCTGGAGCCGGCAGATCATATGCTGGATCGGTATAATAAGATCAATCTGGCACAGTGGAAGCTGCTGGAAAAGGGAGAGCTTGACCGTGATGAGGTAAAGAAACGCCGTTTTCTGCTTTTGTTTGAAGAATTCGGAATCGACCGGGAGGCAGAGGAAGCGGCCCATCTGTATGAAGGATTTCTTGGAGAGGGGCATTACTTCATGGACTATGCGGAGGAGCTTCTGCAGAAGCTTTCAGGGGAATATCAGATTTATATTGTGACCAATGGAACGGCTCATGTGCAGAAGGGACGGATCGCAAGTGCAGGCATCCGGGACTATGTCGAAGATGTTTTTATTTCCGAGGAGATCGGAGTCAATAAGCCATCGAAGGAATATTTTGACAGATGCTTTGAAAGGATTCCGGATTTTGACAGGAATGAAGCAGTGGTGATAGGGGACAGCCTGACATCAGATATCCTTGGCGGGATCAATGCCGGTGTCAGAACGATCTGGTTCCACAAGGAGGGGGAGGAGAACGGGACAGGGATCATCCCGGATTACGAAATAACAGATTTAAGAGAATTACCGGATCTATTGAAAAAGCTGTAGGATGTCCTGCAGCTTTTTCTGTGAGTGCGCATCAGCAGGCTGCCGTGGGAGGCGGGATCAGCCAGAGATTCCGAAAACGGTATAGGTCCGGTAGTGCCTCGGTGTACAGCCGATCTGCTTCAGGAAGGTCTTATTATAGTAGCTGATGTTGTTAAAGCCGGAACGCAGGGCGATCTCACCGATGGGAAGATCAGTTTCCGTCAGGAGGCTGCAGCTCTGCATGACCCGGTAGTGCATGATGTACTGGACGGGGGTCTGGTTCATGGTTTCCCTGAAGATCCGGCAGAACTGTCCTTCGCTCAGGGCTGCGATACTGGCAAGCTGTGCAAGGGAAATTTCTTCCGAAAAATGTTCCCGGATATAAGAAAGCACAGGGGACAGCCGTTCTCTGTTATGGCATTCCCGGCGGTTCCCGGAACCGTCTGGCTGTGCCTGTTGGAACAAAAGCTCCCAAAGCAGGTAGATCCGGGACTTCAGAAAGAGCTCTCTTTTGGAAAGAATGTCGTCTGGGCAGCTTTCGATTTCTCTTAATGCAAACAGTAGTTTGGACTGCCAGGAAGCAGCCTTGCAAAGGAGCAGGGTATTCCCTGACAGGTGAATTGCTTCCGGGAAAAGAAGATATCCTTCCAGCACAGGATTGATATATTTCCGGGAAAAGTGGCTGTGAGGGTTTTCGTCCAGAAGCTCATAGGAAAAATCCAATGCGGTGAAGGAGCAGGACTGTGAACAGACGCTTCTTCCACTGTGGCTGAAGGAGGCATTGATAAAGGCTCCTTCTCCTGACTGCAGGATATGGGTTCTGCTTTCTATGGTAAGCTCAAGGCAGCCTCTGGTGACCATAATGAATTCAAATTCTTTGTGCCAGTGCTGGTAAAAGAGAATATCCGCACCGGCTGGGTAGGAAAGCCTGTGCAGGGCAAAGGGAAGATCGGCGGTGGTGTGGCTGATTTTTTCTTCATATTGTTGTCTGGAAAGAACAGATCCTGACTCCATACGTGATTCTCCTTTAAGAAAAGCTATCTTTATTTTTACTGCTTTTAACAGAAATGTCAAGATAGTGTTAGAAAAGTAGAGGATAATTAAAGAATCAGCAATAAAATAGTTATATTCTATCATTAGAAAAAGACCTCTGAGGGAAGGACGGAATTGCCTGCCAGGGGCAGAGAATTTTTCAGAAAGGGATGGTTAAAACATGAAATTCAGTAATGGATGCTGGTTACAGAAGGAAGGATGCAGCTGCTTTGCTCCTGCAGAAGCTTATTTCACAAAGATCGAAGAGAAAAAGGTTACGATCTGTGCTCCAACTACTCATATCGTTACAAGAGGAGATACTCTGGGGGGCGTGAATCTGACACTGGAGATCACATCTCCCGCACCGGAAATTTTAAGGGTCCAGACTTATCATTATAAGGGAGAGGTTGTAGATACACCTTCCTTCGAGCTGGAGCTGAACGAAGCGCTGCCCCTTGACGTTAAGGACAGTGAGGAAGAGATCAGCATTGCAAGTGGTGAGCTTACACTTGTGATCACCAAGAAGAGCTGGTCCATGACTTACTACAGAAATGGTGAGATGATCACCAGAAGTGCAGGACGTGACCTGGCACTGATGAAGACAGATTTCAAGGGACTTGCTTATAATTATACAGACAGCGAAGAAACTTATATGAGACAGATGCTTTCCTTATCTGTTGGAGAGCTTGTGTATGGTATGGGTGAGAGATTCACTCCCTTTGTAAAGAACGGACAGAGCGTGGATATCTGGAATGCTGATGGAGGCACCAGCACAGAGCAGTCCTATAAGAATATTCCTTTTTATCTTACAAATAAGGGATATGGCGTACTGGTAAATCATTCTGAAAAGGTATCTTTCGAGGTAGCGACCGAGATGGTGACCAGAACAGAGTTTTCCGTAGAGGGCGGTTATCTGGATTATTTCCTGATCAATGGACCTACCATGAAGGAAGTACTGACCAGATATACAGATCTGACAGGTAAGCCTTCCCTTCCGGCTCCCTGGACGTTCGGACTGTGGCTGTCAACATCCTTTACCACCAATTATGATGAAGCAACAGTTATGAGCTTTATTGATGGTATGCTGGATCGTGGCATTCCGTTACGAACCTTCCACTTTGACTGCTTCTGGATGAAGGAGTTCCACTGGAGCGATTTCGTATGGGACAGCAGAGTATTCCCTGATCCTGCAGGACTGTTAAAGAGAATCAAGGACAAAGGTCTGAATATCTGTGTATGGATCAACAGCTACATTGGCCAGGAATCTGATATCTTCGATGAAGGTATGGAGAAGGGTTATTTCATTAAGAGAACCAATGGCAGAGTATGGCAGTGGGATATGTGGCAGCCGGGTATGGCACTTGTTGACTTCACCAATCCTGACGCTTACAAGTGGTATCAGGATAAGCTGGAAGTACTGCTTGATATGGGTGTTGACTGCTTTAAGACAGACTTTGGTGAGAGAATCCCTACTGAGGATGTTGTTTACTTCGATGGCTCTGACCCGAAGAAGATGCACAACTACTATACCTACCTTTACAATAAATGTGTTTATGAGCTGCTGGAGCGTAAGAGAGGAAAAGGACAGGCTGTTCTCTTCGCACGTTCTGCAACTGTTGGCGGTCAGAAGTTCCCGGTACACTGGGGCGGTGACTGCTGGTCAGATTATGAATCTATGGAAGAAAGCCTTCGTGGCGGTCTGTCCCTGCTGATGAGCGGATTCGGCTTCTGGGCACATGATATCGGAGGATTTGAGAATACCTCTACCGCTGATGTTTACAAGCGCTGGGTAGCATTCGGACTTCTTTCTTCCCACTCAAGACTCCATGGAAGCTCTTCCTACAGAGTACCGTGGGTTTATGATGATGAGGCAGTAGATGTTGTAAGATTCTTCACCAGATTAAAGGCAAGCCTGATGCCTTATCTGTACAAGACAGCGATCGAGACTTCTGTAAGCGGTGTTCCTACCATGAGAAGTATGGTGCTGGAATTTACAGAGGATAAGACCTGTCATTATGTAGATAAGCAGTATATGCTGGGTGATAACCTGTTAGTAGCGCCGGTCTTTAATGACCAGAGCCTTGCAGAGTATTATCTGCCGAAGGGAACCTGGACAGACTTCTTTACAGGAGAAGAGAAGGAAGGCTGCGGCTGGTTTACAGAGAAGTGTGATTACCTGAGCATTCCGCTTATGGTAAAGGAAAACTCCATTGTAGCAATGGGCGCACATGATGATAAGCCGGATTATGATTATGGTGATGGCGCAGAGCTTCGTCTTTATGCACTGAAGGATGGAAAGAGTGCAGAGGCGGTCGTTTATGGCATGGATAAGACAGAGGAGATCGCCATGACAGCAAAGAGAGACGGCAATCAGATCCAGATCGCAGTAAAGAGTGACAAGGTTTACAGGATCAGACTGGTAAATGTGATCGCAATCTCTGTTTCACAGGGTGAAGTAAAGATTGATAAGAAGGACACTGTCATTTCCCTTTCCGGAAATGCAGATCTGACTGTTACTTTCTAAAGGAGTCTGCACAGGCAGGAATGATGAGACAGTGATGCAGAATAAATAAAGAATATGGTTTTTGGGGGAAGCTGCCGCAGGGCAGCTTTTCCTGATTGCCCTGCATATTCAAAAAGAATCCGGATCGTGAATGGAAGATTCATGATCTGACAGGGAATAAAAGAAAAGGAGAATCACATGATACACGAAACAATCGATATGACAGTAGAAGGCAGTATTGGGACTCCCACGCTGACCACTTATATTCTGGACTATGAGGACTGTTATGTTTTCACGGAGCGGCCGCTTGTACTGATCTGCCCGGGCGGCGGTTATGAAAATATATCCGTACGGGAAGGAGAGCCTATTGCCATGCAGTTCAATGCCATGGGATACCATGCGGCGGTTCTGAATTACAGTGTGGCACCGGCGAGATATCCGGCTGCACTTCTGGAGCTGGCAAGCGCCATGGTAACGATCCGTAAGCACGTGAAAGAGTGGCATATTGACCCGAATAAAATTCTGGTGCAGGGATCCTCAGCAGGAGGACATCTGGCAGCCAGTCTTGGCTGCTTCTGGAACAGTGAATTTCTGGTAAATGAAGTGGCTGGCGGGGATGAAAGTCTGTTAAAACCAAACGGTCTGATCCTCAGCTATCCGGTGATCACTTCCGGAGAATTTGCACACAGGGATTCCTTCCGTGCACTTCTTGGAAATAAAGAAGAGACACTTTCAGCGAAAATGTCTCTGGAAAATCAGGTTACCAAAGATACACCACCCACATTTCTGTGGCATACCTTTACGGACGGACTGGTTCCTGTGGAAAACTCTATGTTATTTGCAACTGCACTCTGCAAGGCAAAGGTTCCGGTAGAGTTACATATATTCCCGAAGGGGGCTCATGGTCTTGGACTTGGAAACCGGTTCACCTGCTCCTGTGAGGAGAATCTGCAGCCGGAAACTACGGTATGGATTCAGCTTGCGCAGGCATTTATTGAGCAGCTGTAACCCTTTTTTATACTTAGATTAATATAATATTCTAATTTTTAGGGGCGATGATGGATGCTATCAGTTGATCAGCCTTAAAGGGCTTCGGCAGATGGCTGTCCATCCCGGCCTCTTTACATTTCACAACATCTTCTGCAAAGGCATTGGCCGTCATGGCAATGATCGGAATCGTGCCTCCGTCAGGACGATCAGAAAGTGAACGGATAGTTCTTGTTGCTTCATAGCCGTTCATCCTGGGCATCATAATGTCCATTAATATCACATCATAGATACTGGCAGGATGACTTTTAAACATTTTCACTACCTCACAGCCGTCTGCTGCCCTTGTCACATGCATACCTTCATCTTCCAGCAGCATAGTTGCGATTTCAGCATTCAGATCATTGTCTTCTGCCATGAGTACGTGAAGATCAGTTGTTCTTTTCTGGACAGGAGCCGTATACGCTTCCCTTTTTTCAATAGGGTCTGCTAGAGTTAAAGGAAGCTCCACGGTGAAGGTTGTACCTTTGCCCTTAGTGCTTTCTACGGTAATGGTACCGCCCATCAGTTCCACATATCGTTTGGTAATAGCCATGCCAAGGCCGGTTCCCTGATATTGTGTTCTTGCACCGGAGTTTTCCTGTGAAAATTCATCAAAAATATGAGAAGCGAATTCTTTACTCATGCCGATGCCGGTATCAGAAATACGGTATCCGAATATGATATTGTCCGGGGCAGTTCCGGGTTTACGGAAGGTTTCAAAAGTAATGCGTCCATCATCATGGGTGAATTTTACGGCATTGCTTATGATATTGATCAGGATCTCACGAAGCCTTACTTCGTCAGCCAACACATAATGGGTTTCCGGTTCATCCCGGTGTACGATAAGTTGCAGATCACGGTTGATAGTAAAGCCGTGGGTGATATCCAGTACAGAGTCTGTAACGGCAGTAATATTGACCGGTTCCGGATCATAGGAGATATTTCCACTCTCGATACGGCTGATGTCCAGTACATCATTGATCAGGGATAGCAGATAGTCAGAGCTCTGTTTAACTTTTTCAAGATAACTTTTTACTTCAGGAGCCGGCTCATTTTTCAGGGCGATATCAGTGAAACCGATAATTGCATTCATCGGGGTACGGATATCAATAGAATTCACTGTAGCCGATACTGGAGATAGCGAGATAGTCATAGTCTGTGGCAAGGTCCGGCGCCACAATGGCATCAACATCACCATCAGCCAGAGAGGACTGATTTTTATTTACATACAGCCAGTAGGTATCTTTTCCCTGAGGATAGGAAGAAAAATTAAAGAGCTCTGCCCGCTCAGGAGTGTAGGAAACGTTACCGAACAGATCGATTTCTCCATTAGCCAGCATGGTATAACATTCTGAAAAAGAAGCATAGACATATTCGTAATTCCAGCCTGTCAGATAAGATATCTTCTGCAGCCTGTGCGGAAAGGGGAACTGCCGCTGTAAGCAAGGGCACTGTAGTCAGTAAAATAGTGGCCATTTTTGCTGCAAGTTGTCTGAATCTGTTCATGATGTAGGTCTACCTCCGGGTGTACTGCTTTCTGCTGTGTGATGGAGTACGTTCTGAAACCGTAAAAAAGCATTGTAACAGCAGATAATATCTTCAATATTATAAAGGAAAACATATGAAATTTCAACAGGGGAGACCTATAAAAAACGTACTTCCGCCGCCATTTGTGTCAGTAACCCACAGATGTCCATGGTGTGCAGTTACGATTTCACAGGCGATCGAAAGCCCAAGACCGAAATGGCCTTTGGTATTCCGGGATTTTTCAGCCCGGTAAAAGCGCTCAAAAATATGTTCCTTGTCAGCGTCGGCAATGCCAGGACCGTTGTCGGCCACAGAGAAAAGGTACTGATGATTTCTGACAGAAAGAGCAAGGTGGATATGTCCGCCTGCCGGTGTATAGCTGATGGCGTTCTGGATCAGGATGGAAAGCACCTGCCGGATGCGCATTTCATCACAGGAACAGGGGGTAAGTGCTTCCTCCGGCAGGGAAACGGTTATGGTAATGGATTTTCTGGCGGCAAGCGGTTCAAGGGCTTCAAAGGTATCAAGAAGCAGCGTATCAAGCTCGGCAGGACCTCTGGAAAGCACGAGATGTCCGCTGTCAGAAGCTGACAGGGTGAGAAGGTCATTGACAAGGCTTTTCATCAGGGCTGCCTGCTTTTCGATGGTAGCAAGAAAACCCGGAATTTCATCCGGGGAAGCCTGGTGGCAGCATTCCATACTGGAAAGAATGACAGAAAGCGGGGTGCGCAGCTCGTGGGAAGCGGCAGCCACAAAGGAAAGCTGTTTTTTGCGGCTTTCTTCAATAGGAGCGAGAAGCTTTCCCGTGAAGAAAAAGGAAAACAGGAAAAGCAGGAATATGGTAAAGAGATCGATCAGCAGAAAGAAAAAACGCTGTTCCCGGATCTGCTTTTCAAGGCCGGACAGAGAGGAAAGGATCATGATCTGAAGCTGTGATGTGTTCCGCTCCAGCGTGATCAATGTGCAGAAGTAATCATTTTTCCCGGAATCTGTGAAGGAAAAAGTCTGGTGCCATGCCGTATAGGGAGACAGGGAGGATGTTTCTTCCAGAGAAGAATCCTGGGGCAGCGTGCTTTCATAATACTCCCACGCCTCTTCAAAGATGTCAGAAAGAGCAGAAGATGTCTTGCTTTTGGACATGAAAGTATTGCCAGCTGATGAAGAAGCAGCCCGGTTTTCTGCAGGAGCCGCATCATGCAGTGTATTATAAAGAAAGGGATGTCCGTTATCCAGCAGATAAAACTGATAGTTTCCCTGGGCTTCCATTTTGGAGAGCCATTCCATGGTGATGACAGACTGCTGCTCCAGATTGGTGATGATGGTGTTGCTGTCATTCTGGAAGGAATAAAACTGGTTCCGGTAGAGGTTATTTTCTGAAATACGGAGATACAGAAATGACATGATGATGATCAGCAGGGTGATGATCCCGCTGCAGAGCAGGGTAAGACGGATTCGTACCTTTTGAAACATGGGGACCTCATTTCTCCTTCAGGCAGTAGCCAAAGCCACGCAGGGTTTTAATAGAAAGGCTGCTGCCTACAGTAGTAAGGCGCCTCCTTAAAAAGTGGATATAGTTGTCAAGATTTCCTTCTTCCACATCGCTGTCCGGACCCCAGACAGTAAGCAGAAGGGAACTCCGGGAAAGAGGCTGTTCCTTTCTGCGGAGGAAGGCTTCCATCAGGGCAGCCTCTCTTCTGGAGAGGGTGCAGCTTCCGGAAGGGCCGGAAAGCCGGTATTCTTCAGGATAAAAGGTAAGATCCAGAAAGGAAATGCTCCGGGTATTTTCCAGTGTTCTTGGCCGTCTTGCCACACAGTGGATCCTTGCCAGCAGTTCTTCAAAAGCAAAGGGCTTCACCAGGTAGTCATCAGCACCAAGGTTTAAGCCGGTCACCTTGTCAGTCAGTGTGCCAAGGGCAGTGATCAGAATGACCGGTGCCAGCACACCCTTTTTGCGAAGCCGGGAAAGGACGGCAGTTCCCTCCATATGAGGAAGCATGCGGTCAAGCAGGATCACATCATAAATATTCTGTTCTCCATAGAAAAGCGCTTCTTCCCCGTCCAGACAGGTATCTACAGAAAAGCCCTGTGCCTTTAACTGGAAACACAGAGCACGGTTTAATTCTTCATCGTCTTCAGCAAGTAAAATTCTCATGGATTCTCCTTCATAAAAGCATTCTGTTAAAAAGTATACCACAGAAATCTGTAAGCTTTCTTTAAAATTGCCATGCATATGAAAAAAGGATCCGGTGGATCCTTTTTGATTGATCTTAAGATATCTTCAGAAATCTTAGAGGCAGCTTAGAGAAAGGGCTGTTATGCTGTGAGACAGAAAATCAAACAGCGAAAAGGAGAGCTTTTTCATGAAGAAAAGGAAAAGATGGATAAAAACAGGAAGTTTTCTGCTTGCCGGAATGCTGCTGCTTGGTGGCTGCAGCACCTTGAAAAATACAGAAGGCACAGCAGGAAACGGAAAGACAGATGATGGTGATGGTGCAGGCAGTACTGCCATGGGAAGATATATGGAAACAGAGCTGTCTTTAGAGGATATGATGCAGGGAAACATCTGCCAGTTGCTGACACTTTCAGATGGAAATACCGTAATACTTAACGAATTTGACAGTTCTCTGATATCGGAAGATCAGGGACAGAGCTTTCATGCCTATGAGATACCGGTTGTGGATCAACTGAATGCAGAACAGCATTATGTGATGGACCTGAAGATGAATGCGGATGGAACCACTGCTGTGATCTACGATGACAATACGGAAGAAGAGTCTGTAGACGAGTTTGGGAAATATATCAAATATATAGTGATCTCTCCGGAAGGAGAGACGACAGAACTGACACTGCCGCTGTCAGAGGATGAGTATGCCAGAAATGTGTGGATTTCTCCGGAGGGCGACTGCTACTTTGCATCGGTCAGCACCCATACGCTTTACCGGGTAAAGAAGGGAGAAACGGAAGGAACGCCTTTTCTGACTATAGATGAGGATGCGCCGAGAATGCTTTCCTTTGCCGGAGATCTGATGATCATGGATGGCTATGATTATGAGGCACCGCTTTTGTATGACCTTAAGGCGGATACGTATGTAGAGGATACTGTGCTGGCAGATTTTGTAAAAGAATACTACGGACAGAGGTCCTTTAACGGAAGCAGTTGGTTTGATCTGTATCTGTTTCAGGGAAAAGAAGACGGTGTGATTTACCTGGCCGGTACCAAAGGACTTCACAGACATGTGATCGGCGGAAGTGCTGTAGAACAGGTCATTGACGGAAGCCTCTCAAGGCTCAGTTCCCCATCCTATGGCCTGTGTGGCATGGTGGAGCTGGATAATCAGGAATTTCTGGCTGTTTTCAGCGGTGGTATTGTCGTGCATTTTGTGTATGATCCAGATATTGCCTCTGTACCGTCTGTGAAGCTGAAGGCATACAGCCTTTCAGAAGATACTTATATGCAGGCAGCAATAACGGAGTATCAGGTAAATAACCCAGATGTTTATGTGGAATATGAAATCGGAATGGAGGAGGGAAGCTCCGTAACCAAAGAGGATGCCCTGAAAAAGCTGAATACACAGATTCTGGCAGGACAGGGACCGGATATTCTGATCATGGATGGAATGCCGCTTTCTTCCTATATAGAAAAAGGACTTCTGCTGGATCTGACAGATACTGTTGCTGATATGGAACAGGATGCAGAGTTCTTTGATAATGTCATAGAAGCAATGAAGCAGGATGGTGGGATTTATACGCTACCATGTACGATCAATCTTCCCATGGTATTTGGAAGACAGTGGGCAGCAGAGGCAGGCCAGGGTTTGACACAGGCAGCAGATGCTATTGAAAAGCTGCAGCAGGAAAATCCGGAAAGTCAGATTTTCCAGCCTTATATGTATTCTCCGGTAGCGGTAATGAAGCGTTTTGCGATGGTTTCTGCACCGGCATGGATCAGAGAAGACAGTACGCTGGATGAAGAAAAGATAAAAGAATTTCTGGTACAGACAAAGAGGATCTATGAGGCACAGATGAAGAGCATGACGCCGCAGAGACAGGAAAATTTTGATATGTACAATGAGTATTTTGTCGCTGACTATGGAGAAAACTGGGCAGCCAATATTTCATTCTGCGGACTGGATGAGATGAGTTACCTTGGCGGCGGAAGCCTGGCAGAGATGGGAATGGTAGACGGTACCTATGATTATGGAATGCTTACCTCAGTAAAAAAGGTAGACGGGTTTGAAGATGTTACCTTTGCGCCGATGAACGGGCAGAGCAGTGATGTGTTTATACCACAGACGCTGGTCTCTGTCAGTGCAGGATCGAAGAATCAGGAACAGGCACTTGACTTTTTACGGATGTTTTTCTCTGTGAAGTATCAGGGGCAGGTCAGTGGATTTTCCATTAATAAAGACGGCCTGAGAGAAAATTTTGCGGCAGGCAGAAATGCAAGCTGGCTGCAGGATCAGGAACCGGATGAAAACGGAGATGTAGTTTATGGCATGATGTCCGTAGGCAATGCTGACGGGCTGGAGGCCACTCTGAATGTCTACTGGCCCGATGAGGAAGCAGAAAACAGCCTGTATCAGCTGATAGAGCAGGTCAAAGTTCCCTATCTGGAAGATGAGACACTGGAAACGGCCGTATTTGAAGAGGGAAAGAAATATCTGGAAGGAAGCTGTGATGAAGAGGAGGCAGTCAGAAATATCAGGGAAAAGCTGGCCATTTATATGGCGGAGTAGCATACGGGAAAGAAGAGAGAAGAAAGCATTTTTATGCTTTCTTCTTCCCAGTCTGATCGGAACGGCGTTCTTTACCGTGATCCCTTTCGGAGATGTGGTCAGGCGGTCCTTTATGACAGAGGTGACCGGACAGTTTACCGGATTTTCCCATTACAAAACAATCTTTGCCAATCAGGCCTTTTTGCTGGCAGTGAAAAATACACTGCGGTTTACCCTGACCGGGATCCCGCTGCTGCTGATCTGCGGCTTTCTGATCGCTCTTTTGTTCAGCGGATCAGGAAAGGCACAGATATTGAAACCGCTGTATCTCCTGCCTTATGCCCTGCCGGCAGCAGTCGTTGTGATCGTCTGGAAAGTGATCGGCTATTATTTAACCGGGCAGGAATTTCTGGTACTGCTTTTGTGTTATCTCTGGAAAAATACAGGATATACGGTGATTTTGTGGCTTGCCGGGATCAAGGGGATCCAGAAGGAGATCCTGGAAGCGGCCATGGTGGACGGGGCAGGAAGCTTTCAGCGGGTGCGCTATATCATACTGCCGGGACTAAAAAATGCATTTTTTACTATTGTGATCCTGTCTTTCCTGAATTCCTTCAAGATCTACCGGGAGGCCTATCTGACAGCCGGAGCTTATCCTGACAGAAGTATTTACCTGCTGCAGCACCTGTTTAACAACTGGTTTGTGAATCTGGAGTTTTCCAAGATGGCGGCGGCTTCGGTACTGCTGTTTCTGGTACTGCTTTCCGGTATCTGGCTGCTGCAGGGCAGATGGAAGGAAAAAGAGGAGTAAGTGATGAGAAAAAGAGGAAAGGAATTACTGATCCTGGCACTTTTACTGCTGCCGGCGCTTGTAACGGTTCTGCCATTGTTTCTGCTTCTGACAGGGTCACTGATGGATGTGCAGGAGATCAGGGAAAGACTGATGCCGGTATTTACCGGAGAAGGAAGCTTTTTCTTTACGGCGATACCGGATTATCCCACATTCCTGAATTATGAAAAGCTGCTTCTGGAGACACCACAGTTTTTTGCGCTGTTCTGGAACAGTATGAGGATGACAGGGGCAGTGCTGGCAGGGCAGCTTCTTGTGGCAGTTCCGGCGGCTTTTGGATTTGCAGTCTATAAGGGGAAGGGCAGCAGGCTGCTGTTTTCCCTGTATACGGTACTGATGCTGATCCCGTTTCAGGTGACCATGCTTTCCAGTTATCTGGTTCTCACCAGGCTGCATCTGATGAATACACAGTGGGCGGTGATCCTGCCGGCTGTTTTTTCAGCGTTCCCGGTATTCTTATGTTACGGAGGATTTTCGGCGATCCCGCAGGCCATGCTGGAAGCGGCGAGGATAGACGGAGCCGGGGAAGCAGGACTGTTCTTGCGGATAGGGCTTCCTCTTGGCAGGGGCGGGATCTGTTCGGCACTGATCCTTGGATTTCTGGAATGCTTTAATCTGATCGAGCAGCCTATGGCATTTCTGGACGACAAATCCCTGTGGCCCCTGTCCCTGTATCTGCCGCAGATCAGTCTGAATCAGGCAGCGACAGCCTTCTGCGGCAGTGTGATCATGCTGATCCCGGTGCTTTTTGTATTCGGGCTTTTCCATGATGATCTGGAGCAGGGGATCGTATATGCGGGACTGAAGGAGTGAGGTTATGAAAGAAAAGAAACGGAAGATTTTTACAGGATTTATCATATTTCTTGGTATCATGTGGCTGTGTACCCTGATTTCCCGGGCAGTGTATGCTTATCAGCTTCCCATGGTCACCGTGCAGAAGCCGGACAGCAAATATGTAGAACATAAGGTGGAGGCAGAGGGGATTGTAGTTGCCGGCGGGGAAATTCCGGTAAACTTTGTCAGTGGTCTTCGGCTTTCCGGGATCTCTGTACGGGAAGGTGACAGAGTGGAGGAAGGAGATCTTCTCTTTACGGTTGACCTGACAGATCTGCAGGAGATCATAGATGCAAAGCAGCAGGAGATCGACAGAATTTCCGTGCAGATGGCATCCATAGAAGAAAATCAGGCGCTGGCACAGCAGAAACGGGATCTTGAGCTTGCACGGGCCAGAGAAGATTATGATACCACGGCACGGATCCAGGATACGAAAGTGGGAAGAGCCGCAGAAGCTTATGTTCAGGCAGAGGAAGACGGAGAAGAAGGCATGGACGAGGAAACGAAGACGGCGCTGCAGAGCGCTGCCTATGCGGAGGCAGACACGAAAGCGGAACGGGATGAAGCCGTAAAAGATGCAGGAAGAAGGGTAGAGGATGCGCTTCTTCCAGAAGCCTCGTCTTCCGAGCTGACAGAGCTTTCCATGGAAAAGGAAAAGCTTTCAGACAGCCTTTCTGTTTATCGGGAGGTCCTGCAGCAGGAGGGACAGGTGTTTTCAGAAAGAAGCGGTGTGGTCACAGGAGTTTCTCTATCTGCGGGAGAGAGGATCGGGGATACGGCCGTGCTGCGGCTTTCAGATGATACGGTACCCTGTCAGTTAAAGATTCTGATCAGCAGGGAGCAGAAAAAGCATGTGGGCCTGAAGGATTTCGTCACGGTAAAGCTGGAAGGAGAAAGTGAATTTCAGACGACGGTCACCTATCTTGGTGAAAGTGCTTCCGGAGATGGCAGCTATGAAATTCTGATCCCTCTTTCAGAAGGAGAAGGGATACCGGGACAGTCCGGAACCCTGACTGCTTCAGATGCAGGGGAGAAGTTTCCATTCTGTATTCCTGTTTATGCCCTGCATTCGGAAAATACAAGAAATTATGTATATGCGGTGAAGCAGCGGGAAGGGATCCTCGGAGAGGAGTCTTATATTGAGGAGATCAACGTGACAGTGCAGGATCAGAATGAGAATTATGCTGCCATAACCGGGGCACTGGATGGAGATACCATGATCGTGGTAAGTGCCACGAAAGAGATCAAAAACGGAGGTACCGTGCGCCAGCAGGGGCAGGTACAATAAGCACAGCATAAAAGTGGGTTGGTAGGGAAGCAGTTCTGTGGTAAAATAGACCTATCTTTATAAAGGAAACGAATGAAATGAACTATGTTGTGCTTGATCTGGAGTGGAACCAGAGCAATACGGGGGAAGAGCCCGAGGTAAAGGAAATCCCTTTTGAAATTATCGATATGGGTGCGATCCTGCTGAGCAGTGAACGGAAAATGATCAGTGAGTTCAATCAGCTTGTAAGGCCGGCGATCTATCAGCATATGCATGCTATTACTAGTAAGATCATCCATCTTCATATGAAGGATCTGCAAAAGGGGTGTCCTTTTCGGGAGGTGATGGAGGAGTTTCTTGCGTGGAGTGGGAGGGATGTGATCTACTGCATCTGGGGACCACTTGATCTGTACGAATTACAGAGAAATATGCGTTATTATAAAATGGAGCCGCTAAGCACAGGCCCTCTTAAATTTCTGGATGTACAGAAGCTGTTCAGTATTGCCTATGAGGACCGCAAGTCCAGACGAAGCCTGGAATACGCGATTGATTTCCTGAAGATAGAGAAGGATATTCCTTTTCACCGGGCCTTCAGTGATGCTTACTATACGGCAAAGATACTTGAGATCCTGCCGGAAGAGGTGCTGGAGAACTATTCCATTGATACCTTTGTGCTTCCTGCATCCAGAGAGGAAGAGATCCATGTCTTCTTCCATGATTATATGAAGTATATTTCGAGGGAATTTGCGGATAAGCAGGAGGCGCTGGAGGATAGGGAGGTGATCAGCACCAAATGCTATCTCTGTCATAGGAATATCCGTAAAAAGATCCGCTGGTTCACACCAAACGGCAAGCATTATTACAGTGTGGCCGTCTGTCCGGTGCATGGCAGCATGAAATCAAAGATCCGGATCCGTAAAACAGAAAATGATGGTGTTTATATTGTGAAGACTTCCAAATTCATATCCGAAGAAGAATGTCAGAAGATCCAGGATAAGAGAGAGGAAGCCAGAGAACACCGCAAACAGAAAAAGAAAAAGCAGGCATCTCATCAGAAATGAATATCTCTGGATCTGGAAGAACGGCGGTTTCTGCCATGCTTCTTCCGGGTCCAGTATTTTTTCCTGCTGACAGAGCGTGAGCTTCCGGAAAAGCTGTAGTTGATGAGCAGATCCCGGATCACAAAGACCAGCATGGTCAGAGCTGCCAGAATAATGACGATCAGGAGCACGATCTTGATATTAATGAAGATGGTATTATCCATTCCGCTGGCTGTTGGCTCTGCTTTGGAAGGTGTAATGGGAGCGCTGTCAAAATCGTAGGAAGAATAGGCAGTAGCCTTTGCCAGATCAACAGAGGCTGTACCAACATAGGTATCCTCATAATAGTAACTAATGGTAGCAACTTCATCCCCGCCGGTTACATCGTAGGAGATTTCCGAGGTCAGCTCCTGAAAGCTGACGGTCTTTGGCAGGATCAGATAGCTGTCTTTATTTAAGGAAAGGATCGGACTGGAATTCCCGAAAACATCATAGGAGGTATGGAAAAACTCGGTTTCATCCGTATTGTATCGTGTTTCGTTTTCTGCTACGTTAGCCACGGTAAAATTTCTGAAACCATAGTCAAAAAGTCTGACGGTATCATTAAACTGTTCCGGACTTTCCTCCTTCATGACCACGCAGATCAGCTTCAAGCCATTCTGTTCGGCGCAGGTGACGAGGGTCTGCCTTGCGTCATCGGTGTATCCGGTCTTGCCACCCTTTATTCCTTCATAGGGAGTGTCTCCGTTAATAAGCTGGTGTTTATTACGTACGGTAAAGTCATCCGGCTGGTCAGCAGTGGCTGCAAAGTGGTGCCTTGGGGTATTGCCGATCTTGCTAAGAAGCTCATTCTGGAAAAAGGCTTTCGCAATGATGGCAAGGTCATAGGCAGAGGTATAGTGGTTTTCATCAAACAGTCCATGAGGATTCACGAAATGGGAATCCTGACAGCCGAGCTCCCTTGCGGTCTCGTTCATCATATCGGCAAAGGCTTCCTGGCTTCCTGCCACATGCTCGGCAACGGCAGCGGCAACCTCATTGGCAGAGGCGACAAGAATACCGTACAGACATTCTTCCATGGTCATAGCCTGTCCTTCATCGATCCCGATATTGGAGCTGCCCTGTTGGATACCGAAGACAGCATCATGGGAAAAGGTGACGATCTCGTCCATGGAGCATTCTCTGGCTGCGATCAGACAGGTAAGCAGCTTGGTGGTGCTTGCCGGATAAAGCTTTTCGTGGATATTTTTGGCATAGAGAACCACACCGGTATTGGCCTCCAGTACGATAGCGCCTTCTGCGCCGACAGCGGGACCCTCTGGCCAGTTTTCAATCTCATTACTCTGTATGGGAAGGGTAAGACGCTCCTCCTGCTGGGCAGCAGCTTCGTCCAGATCAGCCGGGGCAGCCAGAGCGGTGATGGGTGTCATGGCTGCTGTTACATATAAAAAAGCAGACAAAAAAAAGGTGCCTGCCCGATAAATCCTGATATGTCTCATTTGGAAATCTCCTTTTTTCTTTTCTTATCTTACACTATTTACAGCGAAAGCTGAACTGTTTTGAAAAGTTTTATCATATTTTAATAAATTGTTCTGAGAAATATGCTTTCAGGAAGTGGAAAGATAAGGTAGAATAAAGGTAAACAGGAAAAGACAGGAGAAGGCTATGCGTTTAAAAAATATACCGGGTTCACGGGAAGCGATCGCAGACAGCGTCTTTGTGATCCATGAGCCGGAAACAAATAAAGGTGCCTGGCAGCAGGTATTTGGGAATGACCATGAGATCCATGTGGAGATCGGCATGGGAAAGGGAAGATTTCTTTATGAAATGGCATCTCTGCACCCGGATATTAACTATATTGGTATTGAGAAATATTCCAGTGTCCTGCTTCGTGCTATCCAGAAGATGGAGGAAAAGGAGCTCCCAAATCTCCGATTTATCCGGATGGATGCTGAGGATATCACAGAGGTATTCGGAAGAGATGAGATTGACAGGATCTACCTGAATTTTTCGGATCCCTGGCCCAAAGACAGGCATGCCAGGAGAAGGCTGCCGTCCAGACAGTTCCTTGCAAGATATGATGAGTTCCTGAAGGGGAATGGTGTGCTGGAGTTTAAGACGGACAACCGTGACCTGTTTGACTTTGCAGTGGAGGAGGTGCCGGAGGCAGGCTGGAAGATAAAGGAATGCACCTATGATCTGCATCATGATGAAAGACTGATGCAGGGCAATGTAATGACTGAATATGAAGAAAAATTTTCCAGTATTGGCAATCCCATCTGCAAGTATATTATTTACAGATGATACGATACTAACAGATGATCTCATAATAAGAAAAGGAGGAAGCTTTAATGGAACTGAAGATCACAGAACAGAATTTTGAGGAAGAGGTAGTAAAAAGCAATATACCGGTTTTGGTAGACTTTTATGCCGACTGGTGCGGACCATGTAAAATGATGGCACCTGTAGTAGCAGAGCTTGCAGCAGAATATGAGGGGAAATGCAAGGTTTTTAAGTGCAACGTAGATGAAAACATGGATCTTGCGAAAAAATATGGTGTTATGTCTATTCCTGATATGATACTCTTTAAGGATGGAGAGGTAAAAGGGCATGTGGTAGGGGCTGTCAGTAAGGCAGATCTTGCTGGCAGGATCGACAGCATTTTATAAAAAGTTCATAAATGCAAAGAAAATATAAAAATTTTATGTCAAATTCTTGAATCACCCAGGGTTAGATGTTATAATCACCCGAGATTGTAAGGAGGAGAGAAAATGGCACAAATTATTGCAACTGTAATATTTCTTGTTATGTTTCTTCTGATCATTTCAGAGAAGCTGGAAAGACATGTCGTGACACTGCTGAGTGGATTATTGACGCTTGTGCTGGTATTTGGCGTCTGCATGCACAGTATGTCAGCAGTAATTAATACGTTAAATTTTAAGGAGATTGGAACTTTATCCTTCTGGTATCAGGCTGGTGAGGCTGCTGAGAACTCCAGTGGGATCAACTGGGCAACCATCATCTTCATAGCAGGTATGATGATCATGGTAGAAGGTATGGGTAATGCAGGCTTCTTCCGCTGGCTCTGTATGAGGCTGGCTAAGGCTGTTCATTACAAGACAGTAGCAATTTTCATTACTTTTATGGTTATGTCCAGTATTCTGGCTATGTTTATTGACAGTATCACGGTTATCCTGTTCCTGGCAGCAGTAACTGTGGAGCTGGCACAGCTTTTGAAATTTAATCCGGTACCTATGATTCTTTCAGAGATTTTCTGCGCGAATCTGGGCGGAGCGGCTACTATGTGTGGAGATCCCCCGAATATTATCATCGGGACATCTCTTGGATATTCCTTTGGAGATTTTATCAGCAACACGGGTCTGATCGTTATCTGCGCACTGGTGCTTACCCTGATTTATTTTTTCCTTGTATATCATAAGCAGCTTCGCAGTAATGGAACGATAGATACTTCTGCATTCCCGGATCCCAAAACGGCGATCAGGGATAAGAAAAGCTTTGCTATAAGCTGCATTATTTTTGCACTTGCAGTAGTTCTTCTTGTAACACACGCGCAGACAGGATTAACCGTAGCTACGATCGGCTTTGGCATTGCCATCCTGACACTGGTTACATCCGGTAAGGAAGCTGTAGAGCTGCTGAAAAAGGTAGACTACAAGACCCTGTTATTCTTTGTAGGACTGTTTGTTGTAGTAGGTGGCCTGGAGCAGACAGGTGTGCTGGAAGTGATCGCAGGCCTGATCGCCAGGGTCAGTGGTGGAAACATCAAGCTGATGATCGCTATTATCATCTGGGGTTCTGCTATTGCTAGTGCCTTCGTAGATAATATCCCATTTGCAGCAACCATGATCCCCGTTATCAAGAGTCTTGCCATAGCACAGGGAGTGGATCTTGCTACCCTGTCATGGACACTTTCCATGTGAACAGATATCGGTGGAAGTGCAACACCGATCGGTGCATCTGCGAATGTCGTTGGTACTGCTGTTGCGGCCAAGCATGGTCATCCTATTGGATGGGGCAAGTACTGTAAGGAAGTTGCACCTGCAACCATTATGGTAGTTTTATTCTCCATGTTATTTATCTTTGTAAGATACTTATAAAAGGAGGCAGCATCAATGGAAAAACAGCTTATTATTTCTATAGGACGTGAATTTGGGTCAGGCGGACATGAGATCGCAGAGATTCTGGCAAAGCACTACGGAGTGAATCTGTATGATAAGAACCTTTTGCAGGAGATTGCCGATGAGAAAAGCGTAGAGGTAAAGAACCTTGAGAAGTATGACGAGGTTCCGAGAAACTTTTTTATGACAAGGACTGTTAAGGGTTATTCCAATTCTGCAGAAGAGAATCTTGCTAATATGCAGTTTGATTACCTGAGAAAAAAAGCAGAATCCGGAGAATCCTTCGTGGTGGTAGGGCGCTGCTCTGAAGACGTATTAAAGAAGTATCCTGGAATGATCTCTATTTTCATCCTCGGTGACTGGGAGAGTAAGGTTGACCGTGTCATACGTATTTATGGTATGAACAGGGATGAGGCAGAAACCTTTATGGTCCGTCAGGATAAGAAGAGGAAGAATTATCACAATTATTACTGTAAGGGTAAATGGGGTGATTCCCGTAATTATGATGTATCTATTAACAGCAGTAAGCTCGGAGAAGATGTAACTGCTGAGATGCTGATCGATTACATAAACAGGAGACAGAATAAGCATTGATCTGCTGTGCTTTTAAAAACAGGGTTTCCCTGAATGGGTACAGTTTGGCCCGCGCCATTTGCAAAGACGCAGCCGGCATTTTTCCAGTGATGGCTGAACTGTTACCTGATATAGAATGAATAACAGGTTTTCAGTATTGACAATTTGGTTTAAAAATTGTATGATAGCTAATGTCGTATGAAAACGGGGTGTGGCTCAGCTTGGTAGAGCGCTACGTTCGGGACGTAGAGGTCGCGTGTTCGAATCACGTCACCCCGACTATAGTTAAGTAAGGTCTGAGGATCACAGATCCTCAGACCTTTTTGCGTCACAGGAAATGACCCGTTCTAGGTGGAGAATCCTGCAAGCAGGATTCTTTCTTGCAAAAAGGGCTATAAAATTTTATACTGTTGTCATGTGAGAATATATGGAAAAGAGGATACAGACGTGATCGAAAAGCTGAAAGGTAAACTGGATATAACCTTCCTGAAATTTATTCTGGTAGGTGTTATCAATACAGTCATAGGGACAGCTGTGATGTTTCTTGCCTATAACCTGCTCCATCTGTCATACTGGGTTTCTTCTGCGGCTAATTATATAGTAGGCAGCGTATGCAGTTATTTCCTGAATAAATATTTTACCTTTCAAAATAAAAGTAAATCCCCGGTTGTCATTCTTAAATTCATCTTGAATATTACCGTCTGCTATCTGATCGCATATGGTGGGGCAAAGAAGCTGATCCTGCTTCTTTTAAGCGGACTTTCCACAGAGTGGCAGGACAATATCGCTATGGTATGTGGCATGGGACTGTTTGTAATCCTGAATTACTTTGGTCAGAGATTCTTTGCTTTTAAAGAGGAGAAATGGGAAGAGGAATAAGGAGAAATCTGTATGGAAGAACAGCAGAATCAGGACAGAGCTGATTTTTTAAAAGAGACTATCAAGCAGCGTCCCTTAAACCGGAAAAAACTGATAAGGAAAACAATTATCACAGCAGCCATGGCTGTGATCTTCGGACTGGTGGCCTGTCTGACATTTCTTCTTCTGGAACCGGTCATAAGCAACCGTCTGTATCCTGAAGAAAGTCCGTCTACAGTAGTGCTTGTGGAAGAGAAAGAAGCAGAAGAAATCCTGCCTGAGGATATGATCGCAGATGATTCGGAAATGACACCGGAGCCTGAGACGCCGGTGCTGGAGGATGAGCAGATCGCTCAGGTACTTTCGGAAATGAAGCTTGGAGTCGAAGATTACACATCACTTTATAATGCACTGGCAGCAGTAGTCAGGGATGTGCAGTCTTCCATGGTGACAGTGGTCGGAATTACTTCAGATGTGGATTGGTTTAACAATGTGTACAAAAATGAGGGCTCTGTTGCCGGAGTGATCATAGCGGATAACGGGAAAGAGCTTCTGATCCTGACAAATTATCCGGCTATAGAAGATGCGGAGCTTTTGGAGATCACGTTCTGTGATGAACTGGAATATGAAGCTGTGTTAAAAAGAAAAGACAGTAATACAGGACTGGCTATTCTCGCAGTAGAAAAAACTACTATGAAGAGAACAACTCTGCAGGCTGTAGAGCCGGTTAAGCTGGGAACTTCTGCAGGAAGCAACCTCATAGGAAATCCGGTTATTGCACTGGGACAGCCTGCGGGCGTTGCCGGGTCTGTCTGCTACGGCTTTGTAACCTCTGCAGGCAGTACGGTCGATCTTCCTGATTCCAGATATAAATGGATCACTACTGATATTTACGGCAGCTCTTCTGCCACGGGCATTCTTGTCAATTTAGGCGGACAGGTAATAGGCATCATAGATTCCTCTCTTAACAGCAGTGATACCAGAAATCTGGTTAGTGCTATAGGGATCACGGATCTCCGGAAGCAGATCGAGAGAATGTCAAATGATAAGGATATTCCATATCTTGGTATCCATGGTGCAGATGTGACATTGCAGGTGCATGAGGAGCTGGGTGTGCCCTATGGAACGTATATTATGGAAATAGACATGGATTCTCCGGCGATGGCGGCAGGTATCCAGAGCGGTGATGTAGTCACCGGAATAGGAGATACCAAGGTTACCAGTTATCAGGAGCTAATCAATGGTATGATGGATATGGAGCCGGAAGAAACTATGACGTTGACGCTGCTTCGTCAGGGACCGGAAGGCTATACGGAAATGGAGCTTTCCGTAACGTTGGGAACCCGATAAGGGATAATTATGGACAAAAGGAAAGGGCAGGCAGAAATGAAATATATCAAGGATTATAAAGACGGTGACAGAGTGTTTGATATTTATCTCTGTAAACACAAGATCTCGGCGGTAACAAAGAATGGAAAGCCTTATGATACAGTGGTACTTCAGGATAAAACGGGAACCATAGACGCAAAGGTGTGGGATCCCAATAATGCGGGTATCGCAGAATTTGATTCCCTGGATTATATTGAGGTGTATGGAGATATTACCAGCTTTCAGGGAGCGCTGCAGGTTAATGTCAAAAGGATCCGTAAGTGTCAGGAAGGCGAATATACGCCTGCGGATTATCTGCCTGTCAGCAAATTTGACCGGGAGGAGATGTATCAGGAGCTGCTTTCCTATATTAACAGCGTGGAAAATGCTTATCTGAAGAGGCTGCTTCAGGAATTTTTCGTAAAGGATGAAGCATTTATCAGTGCATTTAAGCAGTCATCCGCAGCCAAAACGGTACACCACGGATTTGTGGGAGGCCTGCTTCAGCATACACTCGGCGTAATAAAGCTCTGCGATTATTATTGCAATACATATCCTCTGTTAAAGAGAGATCTGCTGATCACAGCGGCAATCTGTCATGATATGGGAAAGACCAAAGAGATTTCGCTTTTCCCGGAAAATGACTATACCGATGCAGGGCAGTTCCTTGGCCATATTGTGATCGGTGTGGAAATGATCGGTGAAAAGGTGCGGAATATCTCAGGCTTCCCGGAAATATTGGCGAATGAGCTGAAGCACTGTATCCTTGCACATCATGGAGAGTATGAATTTGGTTCGCCAAAGAAGCCTGCGATCATGGAAGCCATGGCACTGAACCTTGCAGATAATACGGATGCCAAAATGGAGACCTTTACTGAGATTCTGGAAAGCAGCAAGGACAATAATGGATGGCTTGGCTTCAACAGGCTGTTTGATTCCAATCTGACAGGAACCAGAATGGAATAATAGCAGGAAGCCATAATAACGCAGAAACAGGGCGGAGAAAAGCGTGGAAAACAAAGAAAACAGCTTTAAAAAGAATGACATTATAGAAACAAAAATCGCAGATATAAGTCATGACGGAGAAGGGATAGGCAAGGTAGACGGCTATCCCTTTTTCATCAAGGACACTGTGATAGGAGACCGGATCCTGGCAAGGGTTACCAAGGTCAAAAAAAACTATGGCTATGCCAGAGTGGAAAAAATCCTGAACCCTTCTGCCTGGCGTATAGAGCCGCCCTGTAAGCTGTACAGACAGTGTGGCGGATGCCAGATCCAGGCAATGGATTATCAGAAACAGCTTGCCTTTAAGGAGAAGAAGGTACAGGATCAGCTCATTCGGATCGGGGGCTTTCCGGAGAAGCTGGTAGAGGAGGCAAAGGAGCCTGTTGTGGGAATGGAATATCCTTTCCGTTATCGTAATAAGGCTCAGTATCCGGTGGGACAGAACAGGGATGGCGAGCCGGTAACCGGATTTTATGCGGGAAGAACACATAGTATCATTGAAAATACAGAATGTTATCTCGGAGCAGAAGAGAATCAGGTGATCCTGCAGGTGGTTCTTACCTATATGAAGGAAAATCATGTTCCGGCTTATGATGAGGAGAGCCATAAAGGGCTGATCCGGCATGTACTGATCCGTAAGGGCTTTACCAGCGGAGAACTGATGGTGTGCCTTGTGATCAACAGCAGAAAGCAGCTCCCCTTTCAGGAACGTCTGATCCGGCTCCTTCAGGAGATCCCGGGAATGACCAGTATTTCCTTAAGCCATAATCTTGAAAAAACGAATGTCATCATGGGAGGGGAGGTCACTACGATCTTTGGTGATGACCGGATACAGGACACGATCCATGTAAGGGATGTCCTGCATGACTTTGCACTGACAGATCAGGGGATCACCTTTTCTATTTCCCCGCTGTCCTTTTATCAGGTCAATCCTGTCCAGACAGAGAAGCTGTACAGCCTTGCACTTTCCTATGCAGCACTTACCGGAAAGGAAACCGTATGGGATCTGTATTGTGGGATAGGAACGATTTCTCTTTTTCTTTCCGGCAGGGCAAAGCAGGTTTATGGTGTGGAGATCATTCCACAGGCCATTGAGGATGCCCGGAAGAATGCAGAAAGAAATCACATCACTAATGCAGAATTTTTCGTAGGAAAGGCAGAGGAGGTACTGCCAGAGAAATATGGACAGGGAGGGATCTTTGCAGATGTGATCGTGGTAGATCCGCCCAGGAAGGGCTGTGACGGAGCCTGTCTTGATACCATGCTGAAAATGAAGCCGGAGAGGATCGTATATGTGAGCTGTGACAGCGCGACTCTTTCAAGAGATCTGAAGATACTCTGCGAGGGTGGCTATGAGCTGAAAAAGTGGCGGGCAGTGGATCAGTTCCCAATGACGGTGCACGTCGAGACAGTATGTTTATTGTCCAAACTTCATGATGCGAAGCACCATATCAACGTAAAGGTGGATATGGATGAACTTGATCTTACAAGTGCTGAAGCTAAGGCAACATACAAAGAGATTGAAGAGTGGGTGCAGGAACACTATGGTTTTCATGTAACAAACCTGAACATTGCGCAGGTAAAGCAGAAACATGGGATTATAGAAAGAGAGAATTATAATAAGCCAAAATCTGAGGATAGTAGACGACCGGGTACAACTCCGGAAAAGGAGAAAGCTATCACAGAAGCACTTAAGTATTTTAAGATGATATGATAAAAAGAGGCATTCTTTTATAGAGTGCCTCTAATTTTTTGCGACAAATTATTTATGGATATATGAAAACTTTTCTAATAATCTTCATCAAATCTTTATTTTTTCTTTGTAATCTGTTTTCAGATTGAAAAATATCTATGGCAACAAAATAAAAAACAAATTTATATATAGGTAAAGGAAAGGGAAAAATAGTGGAAATGATGCTTAAAACTAACGAACTTTGTAAGACATTTAAAGATCAGAAGGCGGTAAATAAAGTATCGCTGAATATACCAAAGGGTTGTGTATATGGCCTCCTTGGACCAAACGGAGCAGGAAAGTCGACAACACTAAAGATGATAACCGGAATCATGAAGCCTACAGATGGTGAGATAATCTATGACGGAAAGCCATGGAGCAGAGCAATTCTTGAAGAGATTGGAGCACTCATCGAAAATCCTCCAATCTATGAAAATCTTACAGCAAGAGAGAATCTTGAAGTAAGAGCAATTCTTCTTGGGGTGCCAAAGAGCCGAATCGATGAAGTTTTAAAAACAGTTTCACTTACAAATACAGGAAAAAAGAAGGCTGGTCAGTTTTCGCTGGGAATGAAGCAAAGACTTGGAATCGCACTTGCACTTCTTGCAAATCCCAAGCTCCTTATTCTGGATGAGCCTACAAACGGACTTGACCCAATCGGAATTGAAGAGCTTAGAGAACTTATAAAAACCTTCCCTGAGCAGGGAATTACCGTGATTTTGTCAAGCCATATTCTCTCAGAGGTTCAGATGTGTGCTGATTATATCGGAATAATCTCAGACGGAGTACTTGGATATGAAGGTAAGCTTCTTCCGGGACAGAATCTTGAAGAGCTCTTTATGGATGTTGTTAAGAAAAATCGTAAGCTTCCAGAATATCGCATAAAGAACGTAAATTACTAATGTTGCACCCCTTTCAGCCTGACTTACAACTAACCTAGTTGCCTGTCACAGAATTAACCGTTATACTGTCACCAAAGAATAAAAAGAAAGGATCCTGGAATCCTCTTCTTTGGCGAGTCGATGTATTCCAGGATCTATGGTGGTATCGCTACCATGGTTATCATATCAAAGTATCGGTTGGAACGCAATGAGGAAAAAGATATTTTTAGTAATCAGTGAAGAAGATACCATCTGTCCGGAATGCGGAAGCCCTCTATGCAGGAGGGACAGGAAGCTGCGAGTTCATAAAGAAGCAGGCGGAAAGAAAAGCTGGTTCGCCATTAACCGTTTGAAATGTACCAATGAAAAATGTCGGAGACTTCATAATGAACTGCCAGATTGTATGATTCCATACAAGCATTATGGTTCTGATATCATAGAGGATGTGGTGGACGAAGTGGTCGGTTCTGATGATTTAGGTACGGAGGATTATCCCTGTGAAGGTACCATGAAGCACTGGAAATGGTGGATCAGCCAAAATGAAGCAAACATAGGCGGACAGATGAGATCGATGCTGCATCATCTCATGGATTTTGATATAAAGTTCCTGAAATCCAGTGATTCTTTGCTGAAGGAACTAAAGGGAAGGATAAGCCCCGGGTGGCTTTCAGTAGAGGCCAGATTTATATATAACTCCGGAGGTCGGATAGAACCGTATCCGGAGACGTAGGGTTATGCACCTACTTTTGTGTGCTGTCATTTCTTGTTGGTAATAAGACTGCCTCAAAAGGAGGTAATACTTATGCAGAGCAAGGAAGTAAAGAAATGGCAGGATGAGGAAGCACTGAAACGCTATCAGATGATAGCGCCGTTACTGGATGAAGATCTGGATGAGGCAAAAAGACGCCAGCTTCGGGAAGAAATCGCAGCAAGGTATGAGATTTCAAAGAGAAGCCTGTACCGGTATGAAGCAAAGTACCGGGAGGAAGC
>OLRZ01000557.1_pt1 | contig 30119 bp, 25 predicted proteins | sample 1671931 | NCBI WGS metagenome assembly OLRZ01 (sample SAMEA3136627, study PRJEB25190) | human gut metagenome | reverse complement strand
ATGTGTGTCAGCCAAAATATCAAGCGCAACAGTGGAATCATGGACATTGGCGGTACCATTTGGAGCTGGTTGTTACTATAAATTTGGAGTGATAAAAGAGGTTGCCATGCCTCGCAAACCTACATAAATACTGAGTATGTGGAGTTTTGCTCATGGCTATTATCATGTAAATGGAGGTGATTTTTTGAAACAGGGTGCAGATAATATACGGTTTAATTTTTTATATGTGGATAAGTATTCTTTTGGAAGAATGTGGGTCTATCCGGAAAGTATTGTTCCTTACAATATGCTGAGATATATTCGGTCAGGAGCGGCAACGTTTTTTATTGATGATAAGGAATTATCCGTAGAAAAAAATCAAATCATATATGTTCCAAGAAACTGTAAATTATCGTGTTATGCACAGACTGATAATTTTTCTTTTACAAGTATACGGTTTACCACATCTGTATTTTTTGAAGGTGGAGATTTTCTGGCAGATTATTATGGAATTCCGCTTATAACAGAAGCACAGGGAGAAGAAAAATATTTTGATTTGATTTATGATTATATAAAAAGTGAAGACCCAGCAAGAATTTATTTTGTAAGAGGATATCTGGAAATTTTAATTGGAACGATGATTTCAAGGGTGGATGCGGATAACCATAGCCTGTTAAAACGAAATAAGACGGACGAAGAATATACCTTAGAAAAAGTCCGGCAGAGAATCCGAAAATTAGATAACAGGATTGATTCGAGAATACAGGTGGTTGTAGACTATATTGCACTGCATCCCACAAAGCGGTATACACCAGAAAGTATGGCAAAGATGGCAGAACTAAGCAAACAGAGATTCAGTCATTTGTTTAAGGAACAGCTTGGAAAAGCACCTATGACGTATTTAAAAGAACTGAGGTTGACAACAGCGGCAAGAAAACTTCTGGTTACAAACGATAATATCAGTGATATTGCATATAGTGTAGGATATGAAGACCCGAATTATTTTACAAGAGAATTCAAGCATGCATTTGGATATACACCAAATCAATATCGAAAATCAGCAAGAGATTAGAGTTAAAGAACAAGCGTAATATGCTATTGATACGACAGATTTGCGAAAATAGGTGTTTTTTCGGGGGGATTTGAGGTGAGATTGGCAATGTTGGCAGAAAAAATCAAAGTAAATAAAGGAAAAAGTGATTGAAACAGCGTGGATTGTAGTAAAGGTGGTACTTTTTAAGCAGTTTGAAAAGTACCACCTTTTTAATGCTGAAAAACAAGTGTATTGTGCTATTAATGAGACAGTTCTTCGTTGAAAAAGCCTAAAAAAATACTTATAATTGCAATAAATACAGCAATATGACGAAAAAACGGAGCGTATTGCAATGGGGATAGGAAAAACAAAGAAAAACAAGTAAAAATCACAAGATGAAAAGTTTGAAAGGAGAATAAGATGAAAAAAAGATTAGCGATGTTATTGGCGGGAGTAATGCTGACAGGTAGTTTACTGACAGGATGTGGAGGAGATTCTTCTGCAGTTGACACAACGTCAGATACAAAAAAAGAGGCATCTAATTCAGATGAAACTGGAGAATTAGAGGGGGATATTACATTCTGGCATTCATTTACACAAGGACCGAGACTTGAAACCATTCAAAAAGCAGCAGATAAATTTATGGAAGAAAATCCGAAAGTTAATATTAAAATAGAGACTTTCTCATGGAATGACTTTTATACTAAATGGACAACAGGTCTTGCTTCCGGAAATGTACCAGATATGAGTACCGCACTTGTTGGACAGGTTGCTGAAATGATTGATTCCGATGCAATTATTCCTTTAAATGATTTGATTGATGATATTGGGCGTGATAAATTCCAGGAAAATGCATTAAATGAATTAACAGTAGATGGAAATAATTATGCAGTTCCATTATATTCACATGCAATGGTAATGTGGGTTAGAAAAGATTTACTTGAAGCAAATAATATGGAAGTTCCAACAACTTGGGATGAGCTGTATGAAGATGCGAAGGCTTTAACAAAAGATGGAATTTATGGATTATCTTTCCCATGTGGAACAACAGATTTCCAGGCAACAAACTTCTTAAACTTCTATGTTAAGAGTGGCGGCGGAAGCCTTTTAACAGATGATTTAAAAGCTGACTTGACAAGTGATTTAGCAATTGATGGTATTAATTACTGGTTAAAAGTATACGAAGACTGTTCACCGAAAGATTCTATTAACTACGATGTATTAGACCAGGCAACTTTGTACTATCAGGGAAAAACAGCATTTGATTTTAACTCTGGATTCCAGATTAGCGGTGTTGAGGCAAACTCACCGGATTTATTACAGTATGTAGACTGCTATCCAATTCCAACAATTAATAAAGGTGATGAGCAGAACGGCATTACAACTTCTAACCAGCCAATGGTTGTTTGGAAAAATTCAAAACATCCTGAAATTTGTGAAGCATTTATTGAAACATTATATGATGAAGATGCTTATGTTGAATTCCTTCATGCAACACCGGTAGGTATGTTACCTGCAATTAAGGGTATTTCTGATACAGATGCGTATAAAGATAATGACATGATTAAACAGTTTGAGCATGCAGAATCCGTAATTGAAAGTCAGATTCCAGGAGGAACAGCAATCGGATTTGAACATGGTCCAAGCACTCAGGCCGGTATCTTAACAAACCAGCATATCATTGAAAAGATGTTTCAGGATATTATCACAAACGGAACAGATGTAGAAGAAGCAGCGCAGGCAGCAGAAGATGAATTAAATGCTTTATTTGAAGCGGTTCAGTAAGCATCGACTGTATTAACATTATAAAGCAGGAAATACTTTAAATTTCCTGCTTTATAATTTGAAGAGGGTGAATAAACAAGATGAATAAAAAAAATTATACTAGATGGCTATTTGTGCTTCCTGCGATTATCATTGTTTTGGCTTTGTTTGTATATCCAATTATATCAAGCTTTTATTTTAGTTTTACAAATAAGAATCTGATTCGGCCTACTTATGATTTTGTTGGACTCGATAATTATATAGCAGTATTAAAAGATAAAGGCTTTTGGAATGCTTTTCTCAATTCTTTAAAATGGACAATTTTTTCACTTGGCGGTCAGTTGCTTGTAGGATTCACAGCAGCTTTGGCACTTAATAAAGTAAAACACTTAAAAGGTTTTTATAAAACATTATTAATTATTCCATGGGCGTTTCCATCTATTGTTATTGCGTTTTCATGGCAGTGGATTTTAAATGGGGTATACGGATTTTTACCGAACATTCTTGTACAACTTGGTCTGTGTGATACGCCGCCACAGTTTTTAACAGATAGAGTGTTGGTGTTTGTAGTTTTAGTATTTATTAATATTTGGTTTGGTGCTCCAATGATTATGGTAAATGTTTTAGCCGCTTTACAGACTGTTCCACAAGACCAGTATGAAGCAGCGGAAATCGATGGAGCAAAAGGATGGCAGACATTCTTATATATTACCGTCCCCCACATTAAGGTTGTAACTGGATTATTAGTAGTTCTTAGAACAGTGTGGATTTTCAATAACTTTGATTTGATTTATCTGATTACAGGTGGCGGACCTGCTGGTGCTACTCAGACAGTTCCGGTTTATGCTTATGATATGGGATGGGGAACAAAATTACTTGGAAAATCATCAGCAGTAACAGTGCTGTTATTTATATTCCTGATGGCTGTATGTGTTGCTTATTTTGCAGTTCTTGCACATTGGGAGGAGGATAAATAGATGAAACATAAAGGACAAAAAATACAAAGCTTTATCTGTCATTTTTACCTGATTATTCTTACGATTATTGCAATTTTCCCATTGGTATGGATTATATTATCTTCCATAAAAGGAAAAGGTGAGTTAACAGGAAATCCAACCGGATTTTTGCCAAAGACATTTACATTGGAATATTTCAGACATGTTATTTTTGACTTGGGATTCATTAATAATATTAAAAATAGTGCAGGAATTGCACTTGTAACAACATTGATTGCAATTATTGTTGCAGCTCTGGCAGCTTATGGTATCGTAAGATTCTTTCCTAAATTTGGAAGTGTGATGTCTAAATTGCTTGTAACAACTTATATTTTCCCACCAATTTTATTGGCAATTCCATATTCAATTGTTATGGCTAAGGCAGGGTTGGTAAATACAAGAATTGGTTTGATTATTGTATATTTATCTTTCGGTATTCCATATGCGGTATGGCTTCTTGTGGGATTCTTTAAAAGTGTTCCAATCGGGATTGAAGAAGCTGCAAGGATTGATGGAGCAAATAAAATTAAAGTATTTGGAACAGTTGTACTTCCATTGGTTGCTCCTGGTATTGTAGCAACCGCAATTTATACATTCATCAATGCATGGAATGAATTTTTGTATTCATTAATTTTGATTAATGATACTTCTAAGATGACAGTTGGCGTGGCACTTCGTTCTTTGAACGGTTCAGAGATTCTTGACTGGGGAGATATGATGGCAGCATCTGTAATTGTAGTAATCCCATCAATCATTTTCTTCTGTTTAATTCAGAATAAGATTGCAGGTGGCTTAACAGAAGGTGCTGTTAAATAAAAAAGAACTAAAAACAACGATATAAATCAAAAAAGGAGAAGAAAAATTATGAATTACGGTGTAGTTGGAGTTGGATATTTTGGTGCAGAGTTGGCACGCATTATGAAACAGAATGAGGATGCAAATATTGTAGCTGTTTATGACCCAGATAATGGAAAGACAATCGCAGAAGAACTTGGATGTGATGCAACAGAGTCTTTGAATGAACTGGTAACAAGAGATGATATTGATTGTGTTATTGTAGCAACTCCAAATTATCTGCATAAAGAGCCGGTTATTGAGGCTGCAAAACATGGGAAACATGTTTTCTGTGAAAAACCAATTGCATTAAGTTATCAGGATTGTGATGAAATGGTTCGTACCTGTGAAGAAAATAATGTAACTTTCATGGCAGGTCATGTAATGAATTTCTTTAATGGCGTACATCATGCAAAAGAATTAATTAAAGATGGTGTGATTGGTGATGTTTTATACTGCCATTCTGCACGTAATGGATGGGAAGATATTCAGCCGAGTGTTTCATGGAAAAAAATTCGCGAAAAATCTGGAGGGCATTTATACCACCACATTCACGAATTAGACTGTGTACAGTTTATTATGGGAGAAATGCCTGAAACAGTTTATATGAACGCAGATAACGTTGCACATAGAGGAGAAGCTTTTGGTGATGAAGATGATATGATTTTTATTAATATGAAGTTTTCAAATCACAGATATGCAGTATTAGAATGGGGTTCTGCATTCCACTGGCCAGAGCATTATCTGTTAATACAGGGAACAAAAGGTGCAATTAAGCTGGATATGTTTGATGCAGGTGGAACTCTTAAAGTAGATGGAAAAGAAACACATTTCCTGCTGCACGAAAGTCAGGAAGAAGATGATGATAGAACAAGAATTTATCATGGAACAGAGATGGACGGAGCAATCCAGTATGGTAAACCAGGTAAAAAAACTCCAATGTGGTTACATGGTATCATGGTAAAAGAAATGAAATACTTAAATAATATTATGCATGGAATGAAACCAGATGATGAATTCAGACCACTGTTAACAGGAGAAGCAGCGAGAGCCGCAATTGCAACAGCAGATGCTTGCACAAAATCAAGTGCAGAGGGAAGAGTTGTAAAAGTAAGTGAGATTTTAGATAGATAATTTTAAGATGATTTTTAGACTAAATTTATTATATCAGGCATAAATTTAGAATACAGAGGAACGTTTCAAAATAAAAAATCTGGGTTTTAGAAGATAGGAAAGTGAAACTGAGCGAAATTATTGGATAGGAGTATATATGGAAAAAAGTAAAATATTAATTTCAGCAGTGATAATGTTTTCTCTGTGTATAACACCTATGAGTGTTTATGCACAGGTAGATCCAAATAGTAATATTGAAAATACAATTAGTCAAACAAAAAGTGCAGAAAATTTGCCAACACCGGTGCTTCAAGAAAAAGAAATCGAAGTTTCCAATGGAACAGGCTATAGTTTAAACAATATACAAGGAGCGGAGACAGTAAAAGCGTTGGAACAAGGAACGATTGTAATTTCATATAAGGCAATGGGAGAAAATGCAATACAATCTTTATTCAGTGTTGGAAATGGAACAAATGGAAATGAGAATAGGCATTTTCATATTTATGTGACAAATTCTGGTGGAGTTGGAATGGAACTGAGAAATACGGATGGAAATTTTAAATATACATTAGATCGGCCTGCTGCTGTAAGAGGAAGTTATAAGGGCGAAAGAGTTTCCAATACGATAGCATTTAAAGCAGATAAAGAAAATAAGCAATATAAATTATTTGCAGACGGAGAACTAATTGCTACATTAGATAAAGAAGCATTTAAGTTTATCAGTGATATTACGGGGGTGGACAATATAATGCTTGGAGGTACATTAAGGCAGGGACAGGTTGCCTATCCTTTTGAGGGTACAATTAATAGCGTTGGTGTGTATCAGGATGTAATATCAGATGATGAATTAGTTCAATTAACAGGGCAAACAACATATGCAGATAATATCTTTTATGCGGGCGATGCAACAAAATCAAATTATTTTAGAATTCCATCACTATTAACATTAGATTCCGGTACGGTAATTGCGGCAGCAGATGCAAGATATGGCGGAACACATGATTCAAAAAGCAAAATTAATACAGCTTTTGCAAAAAGTACAGATGGTGGAAATACATGGAGTGAACCAACATTGCCTATGAAATTCGATGATTATGTAGCAAAAAACATTGATTGGCCAAGAGACTCTGTAGGCAAGAATGTACAGATTCAGGGAAGTGCATCTTATATAGATCCTGTATTTTTGGAAGACAAATCAACACATCGTGTTTTTCTTTTTGCAGATTTAATGCCAGCCGGCATTGGAAGTTCTAATGCATCTGTTGGTTCTGGATTTAAAGAAATCAATGGCAAAAAATATTTGAAATTACATTGGAAAGACGATTCGTCTAGTGATTACAATTATTCAATTAGAGAAAATGGTATTATTTATGATGATACAACAAATGCATCAACAGAATATAGTGTAGATGGTGAATACAACTTGTATAAGAATGGCGAAGCACTAACCTGTAAACAATATGATTATAATTTTGAAGGAACAAGCTTATTAGAAACACCGACAGATACAGATGTAAATATGAATGTCTTTTACAAGGACTCTATGTTTAAAGTATTTCCAACAAATTATCTGGCAATGAAGTACTCAGATGATGAAGGCGATAACTGGTCCGATTTAAATATAGTGAGTACATTTAAACCAGAAGAATCAAAGTTTTTGGTACTGGGACCTGGAATTGGAAAGCAAATTACAACAGGAGAGCATGCAGGAAGATTGATTGTGCCATTATATTCAAAATCATCGGCAGAATTGGGCTTTATGTATAGTGATGATCATGGAAATAGCTGGAATTATGTCGAGGCAGACCACAATACTGGAGGAGCAACCGCAGAAGCACAGATAGTAGAAATGCCAGATGGATCATTAAGAACATATTTAAGAACAGGGTCTGGATATATTGCTGAAGTAACAAGTATAGATGGAGGAGAAACATGGAGTGATAGAGTACCGCTTACAGAAATTGCTACCACTTCTTATGGAACACAGTTATCTGTTATCAATTATTCACAACTAATAGATGGAAAACCAGCTATTATATTATCGGCACCGAATGCGACAAACGGACGAAAAAACGGAAAAATATGGATCGGATTAATTAATGAAACAGGGCAATCTGGAGTAAATAAATATTCTGTAGAATGGAAATATTGTTATTCTGTAGATACACCGCAAATGGGTTATTCCTATTCATGCTTAACAGAACTTCCAGATGGTAAGGTTGGACTTTTATATGAGAAATATGATTCATGGTCAAGAAATGAACTACATTTGAAAAATATATTAAAATATGAAAAATTCACGATTGACGAATTGAAGGTTCAGCCATAAAAGGAATAATGTACTTTGAATAAATAAAATATGCGGTTGACAAAAATAAAAGGTGAACCGCATATTTTCAATGCATGACCGCATATGATATAATGTTTTCATCATAAAAAACCTTATGAGCAAAAGGAAAGCTGTGTAATAGTGATTTTGTAAATGGGGGTCTGAATAGTTATATGCGGGGAAACATTGGATGAAGAATAAGCAGCTTTTTAAGGATATGCATTCGAAGATTTTTTTATCGATTTATAAGACGATTCTTCTGATTATCCCTCTGCCAATTCTTGTTTTAATTGTTCTGGGGATAATTTCCCTGCATTTAATAGAGGGTACTGTAGAAGATTATAGAAGGGATATGGTTATCCGTATATCGGATGAAATGGACAGGACATACAGTAATGTATATCAAACGATACTCAAGGTAAAGAACAGTACCGGTATCAATGACTACCTGAAAAAGCAAAGCCGGAATTATTATGTGGAATATGAGTTGTTTAATGAAATGACCGATTTGATTGCAGGATGTCCGGAGATTAATGAGCTGTATATTTATTTCCCACAGTATGGGTATATCCTTTCCACAACCTTTGGAATGGACAGTCTTGCTTACCATAACAGATATTATACCGATACCTATGAAGAATGGGTAAAATCCATGGAAAAAGTGGGTTTGAGTTTACATTTTTTTACTGAAACCCGTAAGGAAAATCCTAATATTTTGATGACCGGTATTGGGATGAATGAAGAGTGGAGGGCACAGATAGTCATTCGACTGGAAGAGTCTTATCTGAATACAATGCTGGAAAATCTTAAGTTTCATGAAGGACACGAAGCATTTCTTTTTATTAATGATACGCTGATAGCCTCTACGCTTCCTGTGCAGAATCGTGAAAAGATGGCAGTTGCAATAAACAGTGCAGAAGCAAAAAAAGAAAAGAGGATAGAGTGGGAGGGAGAGAAATACACACTGATATGGGGGCCGGAAACCTCCAAAGGACTTGTGGTCGTCAGAGCCATTGGTAAAAGCAGTCAACATTCGGCAGTTGCACTGGTAGAATTTTTGAGTGTTACCTTGGTGCTTTTTTGCATAATTACCATGTTTGGAATAACTCTTATGGTGGCAAAATGGAATTATGCGCCGATCAAGAAGATGTTTGGTCTCTTAAAGGAGGATAGCACTCTCGATTTAGAGATCAGCTACAAGGCCATGGAAGGAATATTAAAAAATCGCCATGAGCAGCATAGAAAAATGGAGCAGCAGCTTCGAGAATATGAAGATGACTTTAAACGATTGTATTTGAAAAATCTGTTTTTGGGAGATTTTTCATTCAGGCCATCACAGGCTCAGATTATGTCCTGGGGCTTAGGGGAAAAGTATTATATCGCTCTTTTGTACATTATTGAGACAGAGGATAAAAAGTCTATAGATAAGGAGATGCTATACGAAGAAATTTTAAAGAACTATATGGAGATATTTTTCCCCCAGAATTGTTTTTACGTTATTGGAAGGGATGGAAGATACTGCTATCTTTTTAACGGAGAGGGAAATAATGAAGAAGATGTTCGAAATAAGGTGCAGCGGCAAAATGAAATGATGACAGAGGCAATGGCCAAAAACGAAGGTGTTTATTTTGAGGCTTATGTAAGTAGCTGTTATGAGAATCCTGAGAATGTCTGTAAAGGTTACAAGGAGTTGGAAAAAGCAGTCAGTCTGGAGGCTGCATCGGCAGTGAGACCGCAAACTCAGGAAGGGGTATGTACTATTGAGCGGATCAAAGAAGTAATTGACGAAGAAATTTCCGATGTGAATTTGTCGGTAGCCAGTTTGGCAGTGCTCCTTAAAATTTCCCATTCTTATTTATCACGATTTTTCAAACAAAAGACCGGATATGGTGTTTTGGAGTATATCCATATTCGCAGGGTAGAAAGGGCAAAGCAGATTTTAAATGAGGATGAAAACATTAAGATAAAGAAAGTGGCTGAACAGGTGGGATGCTATAATATTACAACCTTTATCCGTATGTTCAAAAAGGTGGAAGGAATCGCACCCAGTGAGTACAGAGAGAGGTTAAAGATGGCAAGTAAAATTTGTGATATAAATGGGGGCTAGTATTCAAAAAAGAAACAGGTTCAAAAAATGAATATATGAGGCTTTAGCTAATTGGCTCTCGTCTATCAAGTGGGTGACAAAAGTATTTTTGTCACCCACTTGATAATTTTGGACAATATATACAAATTATCATAAGAAATAATAAAATAATGAACTATAATAACAATAGAATAAAAAATGAATATTTACATCTATGTGCAAAATGAATAATCTCTAGGTATACAATAATTATTGTAAGAGATCAGCAAATAATGAAAAGGAGCGTAATATGACATGTACAAAAAATTAATTGGTATTGTCCTGACAGCAGCTATGACAATAGGACTTCTGGCAGGCTGCAGCTCTTCGGGAGAGAATACGCAGAGTGCAGTCAAGTCTGACGGATCTGTACAGGAGGATGCAGGAGGAAGTTCTGTTCAGTATTCAACAAAATATCCAAGGAATGAGCAGGGATATCCTGACCTTCAGGGAGAAACGATTACCATTTGGCACGCAATGGTTACTGCCAATACACAGGCAACCAGTGATTTGGGTGAGTATCAGGTAATCAAAGATTTGGAAGAGAAATTTAACTGCAGACTTGAATTTATTCATCCTCCGGTAGGACAGGAACGTGATAATTTTACGATCATGATGGCAGACACACAATTACCGGATATGATTTTCTGCAGTGGAATTGATCAATATTATCCAGGCGGTGTTAATGCTGCATATGAAGATGGAATCCTCTATGATTATACGTCTCTTATTAATGAAGAAAATACACCTAACTTCTGGAAACTGATTCACGATGATGATTTCATGAAGAAAGCGGTAACTGATGACCAGGGTCGCATTATTCGTCTGGGAGCTAAAATCTGTGGAAGTGAGGAAGCGGATCTGAATTATACAGGCCCTCTGGTTCGTAAGGATTATTTAGAGGCTGCAGAAATGAAGATTCCAAAGACAATTGATGATTGGACAGCTTTGTTGAAGGCGATGAAGGATGAGGGCGTGGAATATCCGTTAGCAATTCCATCTTCCAATGATGCAGGTAATCTTTTCAGCACCAATGTTTTCTCCTCTGCATATGGAATCGCTGCGGGTGATTATTATTTGAAAGAAGATGGTACAGTGACCTACGGCCCTTATGAAGAAGCATATAAGGACTATCTGACTCTGTTGAATCAATGGTATGAAGCAGGCTACATCAATCCTGATTTTCCTACACAGAACGAGGATACGATTATGTCGCTGGCATCAGATGGTAAGATTGGTTCTACCGTAATGCATTTGTATACATATGGCGTGACTTATTTTGTAACGGTGGAAGGAGATAATCCGGATAAGATTCTTGTTCCGGCACCTATTCCGGTGTTAAAAGAAGGGGATACATTAGCGCCCATCCGTAAAAGCTATCGCTCATTAGGAGATTATAAATATATTACAGCAGATGCGAAAAATCCGGAAGCCTGTGTTGCTCTGCTGGATGCTCTGTATCTTGAAGATATCAACAGGATGCTGGACAACGGAGTAGAGGGAATCGGTTATGATATAGTAGATGGCAGACCTGTAGTAAAGGCTGTTCCTGCCGATGCACCAAAGGAGGTACTCTTGTCTCTTAAGCCTCATCAGTGGCATACCAGAGAGGATAACGACTTAGACTATATTTTGACGAAGAAATATAACAAAGGAAGTCAAGACGAGGCGTTAGTATTGTGGAAGGAACAGGGGACTGAGAATTCCATCTCTAATTTTGTACAGTTTACCACAGAAGAATCCAGTGTTATACAGAGCTACGAAACGGATATAGAAACCTATGTGGAAGAAATGTTCCTCAAATTCGTGATGGGGCAGGAGCCACTGGAGAATTTTGAAACATACAGAGTCAATTTAAAGAGTATGCATATTGAAGATTTAATTGCAGTACATCAGGCGGCTGTTGATCGACTAGAAGCCAGATAATCAGAGGAAAGGAGCCTGACATGATGAAAGGAAAAAGCAGCGTATTTTGGCAAAAGATGAAGCAGGATTTTACAAGGAATAGAATACTGTATCTGATGCTGCTCCCTGTTATTGTTTATCTTCTGATATTCTGCTATGCACCGATGTATGGAGTAATTATTGCTTTTAAGGATTTTAAACCAAGGCGTGGTATTTTGGAAAGTGATTGGGTAGGACTAAAATATTTCCAGGAGTTTGTAGGAAGCGTGTTTTTTGGGCGTACATTGAGAAATACCTTTTTATTGAGCGGGCTGAACCTGTTATTCGGGTTCAGCGCCCCAATCCTTTTTGCTATCTTACTTAATGAGGTACAAAATTTAAGATACAAAAAAGTGATTCAAACGATTACTTATCTTCCACACTTTATTACAACGGTTATTATAGCCAGCTTGATTCTGGTTTTTACTGATGGGGATGGTTTTATCACACAACTGGTTAATCATTTGACAGGACACTCGGGAAGCCTTATCGGAGATAAAAATTTTTTCAGACCAATCTATGTTCTGTCGGAAATATGGCAATGCTTTGGATGGGGCTCAATCGTGTATTTGGCAGCTATTGCCGGAATAAATCAGGAGTTATATGAGGCGGCCAGAATTGATGGTGCAAACAAACTGAAGCAGATTCTTCATGTGACTATACCTGGAATGCTTCCTATTATTGTGGTTATGTTCATTATGGCTGTAGGGAATTTGATGAATGTAGGGTGGGAAAAAGCCTTTTTGCTGCAAAGTCCCATTACCTATGAAACCTCAGATATCATTTCTACCCTCGTATACCGAAAAGGATTTGAGGATATGAATTACAGCTATTCAACGGCAGTCAATCTGTTTAATTCCACAATCAATCTGATTTTACTGAGCCTTGCCAATAAGCTGAGTCATAAAGTCAATGGAAGAGGATTGTGGTAAATGAAACAGAAAAGGAGTTGAAGGATGAGAAAAAGCAAAAAAGAGAAGGAAAGTGGAAACGGAGTGATCATCGGTAAAGGAGAAAGGCTGTTTCTCAAATGCAATAATGTCCTTATGCTTTTACTGATGTGCATCACACTTTATCCGCTTTTATATGTTTTGTTTGCCTCTTTGAGTGATCCGGTAGAATTGGGAAAGGCAACAGGGCTTTTATTAAAACCTGCAGGATTCTCTTTACGAGGCTATAAGGCGGTTCTCGAGTCGGAGAATATCTGGCTGGGATTTCGCAATACCCTTTTTTATGTTGCTGTCGGAACCAGTCTCAGTATGGCGATCACTATATTGGGGGCATATCCGCTTTCCCGAAAAAACCTGATGTGGAAAAAGCCGCTGATGCTGTTTATCATTTTCACTATGTTTTTCAGCGGCGGCATGGTGCCTACCTTCTTAGTCGTACAGAAGCTGGGACTGACCAATACCCTCTGGGCAATGATTGTTCCGGGAATGCTTAGTGTGTATAATCTGATTGTGTTAAAAACCTCCTTTGAGTCAATACCGGAAAGTCTGTATGAGTCTGCTGCTCTGGATGGGGCTGGACATTTAACCATGCTGCTTAAAATTACGATTCCCTTATCTAAAGCGGCTATAGCTACCATAGTACTGTTTTATGCCGTTGCAAAGTGGGGAGAATGGTATAATGCGTTGGTTTATCTTCAGAAGCGGAGAGATTTGTACCCACTGCAAATGTTTTTACGGGAGCTGCTGGTGAGACAGGAGGATATGGACTCGCTGCTTTCTACCAGTGTGGGAGTAGACGCAGATGCTTATTTGTTAAAAGAGGTAATTAAATATGCAACAATAATGGTGACTACAGTGCCGATCCTGATCGTATATCCCTTCCTGCAGAAATACTTTGTCAAGGGGGTACTGATTGGCTCAGTAAAAGAATAGAAGAAAACAATATATTTACCACCGGTTAAAAAAGTGGATGAAGGAGAGAAAGAAGAATGACAGGAAAAGTGATGTGTGATACGCCGCCAATGGGATGGAATTCATGGAATACATTTACAGAAAATATTAATGAAAAACTGATTATGGAGTCAGCAGATGCCCTTGTAGAAAATGGGCTTGCAGATGCAGGGTACAGCTACATCGTGATAGATGACTGTTGGAGTTTGAAAGAGAGGAATAAGGAAGGAAAACTGGTAGCTGATCCGGAAAAATTTCCGAATGGAATGAAGGCAGTTGCAGATTATGTTCATGACAAAGGACTAAAATTTGGAATGTACAGTTGCTGCGGAACAAAAACATGTGCTGGTTACCCGGGAAGCCTGGAACATGAATTTTCAGATGCAAGGCAGTTTGCTGAGTGGGGTGTGGATTATTTAAAATATGATAATTGTTACAAACCGAATAAACTGACAGATGACATTTTATATCGAAGAATGGGTATGGCATTGGCAAATTGCGGAAGAGATATTGTTTTTTCTGCGTGTCAGTGGGGAACAGAAAACGTACATGAATGGATCCGTTCTACCGGAGCACATCTGTTCCGCTCCACAGGTGATATTGTGGATTCCTGGAATTCCATCAAAGATATCGCATTATCACAGATTGATAAAATGGCATATTCGGGAAATTATTGTCATAATGATATGGATATGCTTGTAGTCGGGATGCATGGTAAAGGTGGAAATGAGTTTATCAGTGCGGGTGGTTGTAGTGACAGAGAATACGAAACACATTTTGCATTATGGGCATTTATGAATTCACCACTGATGATTGGATGTGATATCCGGAATATGTCAGAGGAGACAAAAAGAATCCTCACAAACAAGGAACTTATAGATATTAATCAGGATCCGGAATGCCGATCCCCTTATTGTATAGATCATCCATATAATCCACAAATGAAAGCCCTTGTTAGACCACTGTCAAATGGGGATCTTGCCATTGGATTTTTCAATCTGGGTGAAGGTGATGGAAGATGTGGTGTTGAATTCTGGGATCTGGGACTCCCGGGCTCCAGTGGATATGGACTGGACTGTTATGAATGCGTGGAGCATAAAGAAGAGGGAGTTCATAGTGAAGGGTTATATACAACGGTAAAAGAGCATGGCTGTAAAGTATACCGATGCAGATTGGTGAAAGTAAATGACTGATATCAGATGTGAAAAATGTAATAAGGCACTTTGTGCTGATGAAATTGCACTGTTTCGGAAAATATTTAACCGGGCAGCAACATCCTTTTGGTGTCTGGATTGTCAGGCAAAGTATGTGGACAGTACAAGAGAAAAATTGCAAAAGGTTATAGACTACTATCATGAGACCGGCATATGTACTTTGTTTGCAAAGTATGAGGAATAAAGAAGAGGTAGTTAAATATGCAACAATAATGGTGACTACAGTGCCGATCCTGATCGTATATCCCTTCCTGCAGAAATACTTTGTCAAGGGGGTACTGATTGGCTCAGTAAAAGAATAGAAGAAAACAATATCAAACTGCGTTGTCATGGAGGAAAGGTTGAAAGAAAAAATGAAAGAAAAGGTTAATCTGGGAGTGATTGGTTTGGGAGCCCGGGGGGAAGGGCTTCTGAAACTGGTATATATGCAGCATCCTGAGGTGGAGTTTGTTGCGGTTTGTGACCGCTATCAGGATCGTTGTGAGGCGGCAGCTAAACTGTTGACAGACCATGGAAGACAAATGCCCATGAAGACTACTGACTATAGAGAGGTACTTAAAAAGCAGGAGGTTGATGCAGTCATTCTGTGTACATCATGGGATCAGCATATCCATTTGTGTATTGAAGCCATGGAGGCTGGAAAATATGTAGGCTGTGAAGTAGGAGGGGCGTATTCTGTCAGAGAGTGCTGGAAATTGGTAGAAGCCTATGAAAGAACGAAAGTCCCAGTCATGATGCTGGAAAATTGTCTTTACGGGCGAGACGAGATGATGATCAGGCATATGGCCGACACAGGCGTGTTGGGGAAAATTATTCACTGTGAAGGTGGATATCACCATGACCTGCGGGAAGAAATTGCCTTTGGAAAAGAGAACCGCCACTATCGGCTGACCAATTACCTTCACCGAAATACAGAAAATTATCCTACGCATGAGCTGGGGCCAATTGCGAAAATATTAGGAATCAACAGAGGAAACCGAATGATGACCCTAACGTCAGTAGCTTCTGCGGCCAAAGGGCTTGAAGAATACATAAAAGTCAGAAAGTCACAGGACAGCGCATTGAAAGGAGTCAGATTTTGTCAGGGGGACATTGTAAATACTATGATCACCTGTGCAGGCGGAGAAACCATTCTTCTGACTTTGGACACAACCCTTCCCCGGTATTATTCCAGAGGCCTTACCGTACAGGGAACGAAGGGAATGTACTGCGAGGAGAATCGCTCTCTTTATTTGGAGGGTGAAGAACATGAAAAGGATCATTTTGACTGGAAGAGACACTGGGGAAATGTAGAAGAATACAGAAATCAATATGAGCATCCTGTTTGGAAAGCGTATCTTGAGGAGGGGGTTAAACAGGGACATGACGGAATGGACTGGTTGGTATTTTGTGACTTTGTGGAGTTTGTAAAGAAGAGGAAAGAAGCGACAGCGGATGTGTATGATATGGCAGCATGGATGAGTATTACTGCATTGGCAGAAGAATCTATTGCGCTGGGAGGACAGCCGATGGCTATTCCTGATTTTACTAATGGAGCATGGATGGAAAGAAGGTAGTAGGACAAGGTGAATCACAATAATTGGCAAAATCCGCAGTTTTTACAGAAAGGAAGGGAGGAAGCAAGAGCATATTACGTTCCCTTCAAAAGCATAAAAGAGGCATTAAGAGGAAGAAGAGAAAAGTCGGAAAGATTTCAGTTGCTGAATGGAATTTGGGAATTTAAGTACTATGGGGCATATTATGAAGTCCCTGAAATAATTACGGAGTGGGATTCCATTTTGGTTCCCTCCAACTGGCAGATGCAGGGCTACGACAGTCCCTGTTATACCAATGTAAATTATCCTTATCCGGTAGACATTCCCCATGTACCTGATGAAAACCCTTGCGGGGTATACCGCCGCAAGTTTGTGGTAGAGAATTTGGATCAGGAGATCTATCTGGTTTTTGAAGGAGTAAATTCCTGCTTTTACGTCACCATTAATGGAGAAGAGATTGGTTACAGTCAGGGCAGCCGCTATATGGCTGAATTTCGTATCACTTCTTATCTGAAAAAAGGGAGTAATGAAATACAGGTTAAAGTTCTGAAATGGTGTGACGGCAGTTATTTGGAGGATCAGGATGCTTTTCGCTTATCAGGGATTTTCAGAGATGTCTATCTGCTTCATCGGGAGAGACAGCATATTCGGGATTTCAGGCTTAATACCACCTTGGAGGATCTGGAGGGAGAGGTCATTCTTTCGTCTGCGAAAGGAGAAGGGTAGATTCTCGTCTTTCTTTACGATGGTGAAGAACTTATACAAAGAACGACGGCTGCAGAAGGACATTTTTCTTTTACAGTAAAGAATCCTCAATTGTGGAGTGCAGAGAAGCCGTATTTGTACACACTGATCCTACAATTGGGAGAGGAGTTTATACCCTGGCGTATTGGATTTCGGACAATAGAGGTATCCGAAAAGGGAGAATTGCTGCTGAATAAAAAAGCGATAAAGCTGAAAGGTGTGAATCATCATGACACCCATCCTACAAAGGGGCAGGTGATGAGTCGGGAAGATATGGAAAAAGATTTATTGCTGATGAAGCAGCACAATATTAATGCCATACGTACCTCGCATTATCCTCCGGCACCGGAATTTCTGGAACTATGTGACAGACTGGGATTTTATGTGATGGATGAAGCAGATTTGGAAATGCATGGATTTGTGACTAAGGATACCATGTGGGAATACAAAGCATACGATGAGACCTGGCCGACAGACCATCCGGATTGGAGAGAGGCTTTTTTGGAACGTGCCGTAAGAATGGTAGAGAGAGACAAAAATTTTACCAGTATTTTTTCCTGGTCGATGGGAAATGAAAGCGGCTATGGGCGCCATTTTGATGAAATGTGTCAATGGACCAAAAAGAGAGATTCGCAAAGGCTGATTCATTATGAGCGTGCATATATTGTTGATAATCCCAAATGTATTGATATCGAAAGCCGTATGTATCTGAGTGTTGCTGAATTGGAGGAAGAGGGGAGGAAGGAAAGCAAAAGACCTTTTTTCCTCTGTGAGTATTCCCATGCTATGGGAAATGGACCGGGAGACCTGTATGACTATTGGGAGGTGATCTGTCGTCACCCCAGACTGATAGGAGGCTGTATCTGGGAGTGGGCGGATCATGCCGTGAAAAAAGGGGATAACTTTTATTATGGAGGTGATTTTGGAGAGCTGACCCATGACGGTAACTTCTGTGTAGATGGCCTTGTATCTCCGGAGAGAGAAATAAAGGCTGGGACATTGGAAACAAAGGCAGTTTATCAACCGATATATATTCGTCTGATCTCTGCCGAGCCTGTAACAGTAGAGGTAACCAATCTCCATGATTTTACTAATCTGGATGAGTATGCCCTGGTATGGACCTTTGAAGTAGACGGCTGCCCTGAAAAAACGGGAGAGCTGATATTGCCGATTGCTCCCGGAGAAAGTGTATGTTTTTGTCCGCAGATACAACTTCCGCTCCACTGCCACCTGGGCAGCTTTTTGACGATTCAATTAAAAAGAAGAACCCCCTGTATCTGGGCCAAAGAGGGCTGGGAATGTGCAGCGATTCAGCTTAAGCTGCCGGTGGAGATTTTAAAGGCGGAACCCCAGAGTAAAAACAAGCACCAATGGAGTGTCAAAGAAGATAAACTGTTTTTAGAGATAAAAGATGAAAGGGGAAACGGCTATACCTTCCATAAAATCAAAGGAATCCTTTGGGGAGTATATGAGGAGGCGGAAAATCTTTTGACAGAGCCGATGAAGCTGTCTGTATGGCGGGCGCCTACTGATAATGACAGGCATATTAAGGAGGATTGGGGGCTTTATGAGGACAACATCCGAGCCTGGAATCTGAATCGTTTATTTCATAAGTGCTATGAAACAAGATGGGAGAAAGAAGGGGAAGAAATTTGTGTGATTACCAGAGGCAGTCTTGCCGGAGTGGGAAGAACTCCTATTCTGGTTTATCAAGCTGAGTATCTGGTAACTAATAGTGGCTGGCTGAAAATCAGTGTACATACGGAGGTAGGGGCTGATGCAGTCTGGCTTCCCAGGCTGGGATTTCAGTTTGCGTTACCCTATTCAATGGAAAAAATGGAATATTTTGGAATGGGAGCGGGAGAGAATTATCAGGATATTTGTCATTATACCAGAATAGGAAGGTATTTTTCTACTGCTTCCCAAGAGTATGTTCCCTACCTTAAGCCACAGGAGCACGGTAACCATACACACGTTAAGTATCTGAAGGTATGGGATGAAGAAAAAAATAAAGGGCTTCATCTTGTGGCTGCTGCCGAGATGGAGTGTCAGGTACTGCATTATACTGCGGAAGAGCTTACGATAAAAAAACATCGACATGAGCTGGTGGAAAAAGACACAAATGTACGTCTGGATTACCGGGTGAGTGGAATTGGTTCTGCAAGCTGTGGACCAAAGCTTATGGAAAAATATCGTTTATCGGAAAAGCAGATTGATTTTTCCCTTTGGCTGAAATGGGGAAAGGATGGAGAGGAATCCGGGCTTTGTGTTGATGCACAAAGTCCCTGTGATTAAAATGCTGCTGAAGCAGCAGAATGAGAGGAAAGATGAGACAGTGGAAGCTAAAGTATGATCGGCCGGCAGAAAGATGGACAGAAGCACTGCCTTTAGGAAATGGAACCATAGGAGCAATGGTATATGGAGGCACTATAGAGGAGAGAATTGCCCTTAATCTGGATACACTGTGGTCCGGCTGTGGCAGAGAAAAAGGAAATCCGGGGAAGGCAGACTGGGAGAAAATCCGTAAGCTGCTGTTTCTGCGCCGCCATAAGGAGGCAGAAGACTTAATTCAGAGAGATGTGCTGGGAGACTGGACAGAATCCTATCTCCCGGCAGGAGACCTATGGATAAAACTGAAGGCACAGGAAGAGGAAGAAGGAGAGTATCTTAGAGAATTAAATCTTAATGAGGGACTTTATCGGAATTCCTTTACTTTGGGAAATAATACCCTGGAGAAGGAAATCTTTACCAGCATGGAAGATAATCTTTTGGTGCTTTCTTTAAGAAGTACCAGGGGAGTACCCTTTGATGCACAGTTAACGCTGACCAGTCCTCTGGTGCATGAAATAAAGAAGGGAGAAGAACCGGAAACCCTTGTTTTGTTTGGACAGGCACCCTCGTATGCAGCGCCGGTTTACTATTCCTGTGAGGATCCTGTCCGCTATGAGCAAAAAGGGCTTTCTTTTTGCTTTCTTCTTTCTCTTTGCGGAGAGCAGGGAGAAATTTATGAGGAAAAAGGCAGTCTTCAGATAAAGGGAGAAACGAAGCTTACCCTTTATCTTACCGGGGGAACTAATTTTACTGTGGATGAAGAGGATTATATTGGTAAAGATGAGGGTTGGATAAAGGTCTTGAAGGGAGTGATACAGTCAGGAGAACGAAAAGGATTTGCCTGCTTAAAAAAAGAGCATATTTTTAAGCACCGCAGTTACTTTGAACGAATGGAGCTGGAACTTGGGGAAAAGGAAAACGGACAGAAGACAACGACCACTGAGCGCTTAATCGATTATGGAGAAAACGAACAGGATCAGGATTTGTCTGCTCTCATGTTCCATTATGGGAGATATCTGTTGATTGCGTCATCTGCGCCAGGAAGTCAGTGTGCAAATTTACAGGGGATATGGAATCATCGGCTGAGGGCACCCTGGAGTTCAAATTACACGGTAAACATTAATACCGAAATGAATTATTGGATGGCAGAAAGCTGTAATCTCAGCGAATTCCATATGCCCTTGTTTGAACTGATTGAACGGGTAGAAAAAAGGGGGCGTAAGACGGCAGAATCTCTTTATCAGTTGGAGGGATGGGTGAGTCACCATAATGTTGATTTGTGGGGACATTCCACTCCGGTGGGGTATTATGGACAGGATAGCCTTCCCAGCGTATATTCCATGTGGAATATGAGTTCAGCGTGGCTGTGCAGACATTTATGGGAGCATTATCAATATACATTGGATAAAGAATTTCTGGAAAAAAGAGCCTATCCTATTATTGAGGGAGCAGTAAAATTTTATCTGGGCTATCTTTGTCCTTTTGAAGGCTATCTGGTGACGGCGCCTTCCACCTCACCGGAAAATCTATTTTTGGACAATAAAGGGGAGGCTCATGCAGTTACGGTTGCTTCCACCATGGATATCAGCATACTGAGGGAGCTGTTTGCCAATTATATCCGCATATGCTTCATTTTACAGAAGGAAGGGATGAAAAAGGAGGCAGAGAATGCTCTGGAAAAACTCCCTCCTTATCGATTGGGCAAGTATGGGCAGCTTCAGGAATGGTACTGGGATGATGAGGAAGCGGAAGTAAATCATCGTCATGTCTCCCATCTGTATGGCTTATATCCCTCAGATACCATTCGGGATGAACAACTGAAAAAAGGCTGTGAAATTACGTTAAACCGCAGAGGTGATCAGGGAACCGGCTGGTGTCTTGCCTGGAAAGCCTGTTTATATGCCAGATTGGGGAATGGAGACAGAGCATTAGAGCTGTTAAATCATCAACTGGGTTTGACCCATGAGGAAGAGATCAGTACAAAAGGGGGAGGAACCTACAGCAACCTCTTCTGCGCTCATCCCCCTTTTCAAATAGATGGTAATTTTGGGTATACAGCGGCCGTGGCTGAGATGCTGATGCAAAGTAGTGAAGGAAAAATTGTTATCCTGCCGGCGATTCCCGAGAAATGGCAGAAGGGAAGAGTAAAAGGGATGAAAGCCAAGGGTGGCTTTACAGTAGATTTCTCCTGGGAGAATGGGAGGGTGAATAATCTGAAGATCATGGCGAAAGAGAAGTGCCGGCTTATGGTAGTTTGTAATCAAAAAGAAGAAACCATCAGTTTTTTTGAGCAAAACGTATGGATAGCAAACGAACATGGTTTTTACCAATCGATGCAGGAATGAAGGGGTAGCGATATGAGGGGCAAAGCTGAGCAGGCTCATAAGGCTTCAGACCTTTTGCTCTTCGGTCATCCCCATGTCATGTTCTTTCACATATTTAAGTGCTGCCTTTAACCCTCTGGTTTTTTCTCCATTTAAACCTTCAAATGCCACTTTTACATCTATTATATAAGAGTATTCCAAAAATCTTTTCGGTGTCTTTTCCTTTCGGCTGTTCTCAAATAATAATTCTCTGACAGACTGCATATTTTCATGATAGAGAAGAACAGCAATGTCACCATATCTGACTGCAAAATAATGTTTCGCTGACATGTAATCACTCCTCTCCAGAAGTAAGAGAATTGAGTATAACGGAGATCTTCATGTATCGCAAGAAAAAGAAATCCCTTGTATGACAATGGAAGATTTGAAATAACAAACAAAGCACCAACGGAAAGAGATATATCTTTCTGAAGGTGCTTTGTTTAACCCTGCTGCTGATTGTGGATATTATCAACAGCCTTTCTTTTTTGCAAAGCTGGGAACCGCATATTTTGATTACCGAAAGCACGGACAGTTTGAATGGGCAGCTCCGGCAATTCTGTTTGCCTGTCTGGTCTTTACCCTGACCGCACCTGCCTATATCTGGACAATTCTTGGAATGTAGGAAAGGGAAAACTGCCCAAAAAGAGGGCTATCCATAGACATTTATCAAGAAGGCGGGTATAATTATAGTGAGTGGAGGAATGCAGAATGGAAGTAAAAACATATACGATTGATGAAATAAAAAATATCGTACCACCTATTGCGGAGAAATATCAGATTGCACAGGTATATCTATTCGGTTCCTTTGCCAGAGGAGATTTTGATGAACAGAGTGACATAGACATCCGTATTGAGAAAGGGAACCTGAAAGGAATGTTTGCCTTATGCGGTTTTTATACGGAAGTGTCGGATGCATTAGGACGAAAAGTAGATGTACTGACTACAGGAAGTCTGTCAGATGAATTTCTGGAGAGTATAAAGAGGGATGAGGTGATGCTATATGCAGGGCAGTAGAAATATAGATATCTTAATGCATATCAGAGATTATTGCACAGAAATCAATCATACAATGGATACGTTTGGAAGGGATTATGATATCTTCGTTTCCAACTCCATTTACCAGAATGCGGTAGCGCTTTGTGTATTGCAGATAGGAGAACTGACAACACATTTTACGGATGAATTTAAGAGTGCATATAACAAAGTACCTTGGAATCAGATAAAAGCATTAAGAAATGTGGTGGCTCATAACTATGGTAAAATTGGGCTCTTCAGGGGTAATGGTGGATTAAAAACCGCCACAACCCCAGTGTTTATCTAGATTAAGCGGCATTCAACTTTCGGTTAGGAAGTGGAATGCGTATATCATAGCATACAAGGTACACCATATCGAGCATATTTTGTATGTTTCTGAATCCATATGCTTTACGGATAATGAGCTTCATCTTGTTATTAGTTGCTTCAATCCTGGCATTACTCATACCATAGCGGATTGTATTTAAGGTATGCGTCTTGTGACGCCTGATCTTCTGATATAATTCTTTGAAAGCAGGTATTCTGCTGTGGCTGGCTTTCCATAGCCAGCGCTTGCGTTCGCTCTTGGCTTCCTCTGCGTTTGTGAGCTTTAGTAATAATCGGAGCTGCTGCTTTTCGGTCAGATGTTCGGGAGCCTTTCCAAGTGCATATGCAGAGCCTTTTATCTGGGCAATCTGTTTGCTGATATCCCGGCTTTCGCAAAGATATTGAATTGCTCTGTCGTTGGTCTTGCCGTGCAGGGGCAAGCGAAACTCTGTGGGCGGTGCTGTGCCGGCTTCGGCATGACAAAATCAATGGGATAGCCGCCCTTGCGTGTGTAGTCGCTGTACTCGCCGTAATACTCGCTATACAATCGCTCCCAGGCTCGGTAGGCGGCAGAAGCAATAGCGGACTGTCCTGCGCTTCGCTTAGTCTGCGTGACGCTCAGATGAAATAGTGCCATCGGCTTTCAACTCCTTTTCTCTGTTTGCTTGGCTGATGTGGGTAATCGCCATGTGACGGACGGCTCGCTGGACTTCGGACAGAGAAAAGATGTGTTCCATCAGCTCTGTCATTTCGGTGCGTGTGAGATCTTTGACCTCCGGGGCAAGGCTCTCAATCGTGCCGCCCAGATTGCAAAGACGGTGGGTGCGCTTGGTGCGTTCGCCTTTCTCCAGATACTTCTTTCGGTTTTTCAGACGCTCCAGCTTGTGCTGTTCCTGTGCAAGCTGCGTCTCCGCTCGTTCCTTTTCGGCTCGGAGCTGGTCAAGAGTTTTCGGTTTTGTCATTGTGATTGACCTCCTTTTTGATTTTGGGGATAAAAAAGACCGCTGACTTTGTGCGCACACGGCGCAGGTCAACGGTCTGATTTTCGGTATTTGGTTTTTTACGGCTCTATACGGCTGCCAATGAAGTCTCGCATTAGGCGAATTGATTCATGTAACTCATCGCCTGTGTAGTGTTGGTTATGCTTGTTCTCTGGATGATGTATTTGATGCCGAATAATCTCACTTAAGATTTTCTGCTCCCGACGTTCTGCACCATTAGGAAGAAGCCGGGTGTACGGCAACACCGGTTTTCCCGCCTTATACTCATTTAACCACTCTTGCTCTTCAATAAATCCATACAGCTCATTATGATATTCTTCAGTTATCTCAGAAAAAGCGAGATAATTAACTTCGTTGAGAGATGGGTACGGCAACTGTCCGGGATCGATAGTCTGAACTTTTTCAATGCCGTCTTCATTGGAAATCAGCCTCAGGTTTTCAAAATCGAGTTCCTTAACGATACTCGCACTATGGGTGGTAATAATGATTTGAGTATTCTCCGACTCTGAGAGCGTCAAGAAGGCGTGAATGAGCTTTCTCTGATTTTCAGTATGCTGAGAAGTTTCTGGTTCTTCAATCGCGTATACAATGCTGGGAGCATTACGTTCTTGTAAGCGCCGTTCCGCTTCTGCTCTGAAAAAATTCAATAAAACTAATCTCTTAACTCCACTGCCGCGCTTATTTATAGGAATATCATTATCTCCTGTAATAGAAACTCCCTTGAACACATCTGTCCATTTGAGATTTGTAGACGACGGTATAACCGGGTTCAAGCTGTTTGCGACATCTGGACTCATTTCCCGCAACTTCTCAAGGGTTCGAGAAGAAACCTCTTTGAGTTTCCGTTCAACTTCATCTGCTACCGAGCGCAATGTAGCTGCTAAAGATTCATCAGCAAGGATTTCTTTCACTGCCTCTTTTAAGGGGTCTTGTACTTCGCTGTCTCCATCAGTATTCTTTCGATCAGCTTGAAATAGAGTATACAATGGCAAATATTTTTGGAGCTTATCCCAAATGGTTTTTGCATCACTTTTCGTAACATCAATGTCGATTGTTTCAAGCTGTAAATCGTCTGAATAGCGTTCCCAAATAGCCTTTCTCATTACAGCATTTCTCGTCTGGTCTTCGCACGCAATCGACTGTGAACTAAGAATTTTACGTAGATCGCTGTCTTTTTTTAGAAGCAGATCAGAGCAGTTGGGGTTCGTTGGATGATATGCACGAATAAAAACTTTTGCGCTCCCAGCATTGGGGTATTTTTTTACAATCTCAAGCTGGCAAGATTCATTAAGCAGATACTCGCTTTCAAGCGTCGTTTCATTCGTCGCATCAATTACTACTGTATCTGGTAGGTTCTCAAAACAAACAGCAATGGAAACCTCATTGTTCCCACGTGAAGCCTCAATCTTATTGATGTCATCTTTATCGAGCTTAATGCAACCTCTTCCATCATTGAAGAAAATATCAAGAGCTTCTAAAATGCTTGATTTTCCAACGTCGTTTTTTCCGACAAATGCTGTGAGATTCTCAAACTCTATTGTTACTGCATTTGAATAACGTCGGAAGTTTTGCAGTGTTAGAGATTTTATTTGCATACTTCTTATCTCCTATATTTTTTCAAACTTGCTGGCGGCGAACGGTTTTCAAACCGTTTGCGGACGGCAAGTCCACAAGGGATAGACGCACAAGCGTCGCAAGGGAATGTAGCTCCCTTGACGGAACGAAGTGACGAAACATTCTCGGTCGGGCAGTTTTTTCTCTGCCGACCGGGAATGAAGCTCCGCAGGACGCACGATACTCTCGACAGGAGAGTATAGAAGTGCGCCCTTTAGTTCCTAAAGGGATTTTTGCTTACTTCGTAAAACCAGAATACGTCGAAAATCCCAGCATATAAATTGCCATTGCAATCGCCAAGTCCCTATTCTCAAGGTTGTTTTCATTTGCAATCGCAATCAATTCCTCCATGACAGTATCATGCGGAACAAGTTCATTGCCGCCCGCTTCGACAACGCGCTGAATTACCTCTGGCAATGTCATACACATTTGATAAAACGCATCTTCTTGTCCCGTCACAAGAGCGTAAAACTGGTCAAGGCTTACTCTGCGGATAAGGCGGTGTCCCATTCTCTGACCGTCAACAGAAGTCTCCCATTTGATATTCTGGGACTTCTTTGCAATAGCTTCGACGAGGAAGCAGGCACAATCATCATCCTTCAAAAGCTGATTCTGCATCTTGATAAAAGTTTTTCCTGATGCAGACGAGTTCATGGTATTATGTTTGTTCTTCATCTCAACATAGACGGTGTGAACAACCGAACCGTCCGGCAATGTAATTCCATCAGGATTCGTGTAAATGACATCCCAGCCGCCTTCTTCACCATTCGGTGGTACATGGCAATTCGTCACATATTGAAAAATCCGCTGGTGAAAATAACCGATGTCATTGTTGTTGGATTTGTCGCGCTGACGGAAAATCTCGTTGCTGATTGTCTCTTCCCACGTTGCGCGATATACAGTCTTATCGAAAATAAGTTTGACCGGATCGACGATGTTGCGGTTAAACCGTTTGAGATCAAACGATTCCAACTTGTCACCGTATTTCTGAATGGTTGCCCGAACATGGTCTGTAAACTCCTGTTCAGAGATAAATGATAGATTCCAACTCATGAGTTTTCCAAAGCCTCCTTGATTTTTGATGCAATTTCATAAGCAAGGTTAACAGGAACAGCGTTTCCTACTTGCTTGTATTGTGAGCTTACACTTCCGCAAAAACACCATTCATCAGGGAAACTCTGGCATCTTGCGTTTTCTCTGATTGTGAAAGGACGCGATTCGATAGGATGGCAACGGTCTGTTTGCTTCTGGCTCGGAGAAGTTAGAACAGTCAAGGACGGCTCGTCAAGGCTCATTCTTCTCAAAATGCCTGTGCGTCCTCCACCCATATTCCAACAACTCTTCATGTATTCCTTTGCAACGTCTTCCGGGATGTCTCGCCAGTAACCGCCCGGGGGGACAAGGTCATAGATTTTTTGCTTGTATTTAGAATAGGGCGTCCCCTCACTTTTAGGACAATCAAGCAAAATATCTCTCAAAACCGGTTTGTAGTCGTGCGGCTTAGGAAACTCAAAATGAATCTTATCAAGCAGGTCATTTCTTATCCCGATGGTGATAAGCCGCTCTCTTTTTTGTGCAACTCCGTAATCCCAAGCGTTTAACACTTTCTTTTGAATGGTATATCCTGCCTGTTCAAATATTGTGGTAATCGTTTTGTACGTTCGCCCTCTGTCATGCGTGAGAAGACCTCGTACATTCTCGAATAAGAACATTTTCGGCTGGAGTTTCTCCAAGAAAGTTGCATAGTGATAAAAAAGTGTCCCTCGTGCATCTTCCAAGCCTAATTTCTTCCCTGCGTAGGAAAATGCTTGACAAGGCGCACCACCCGAAAGCAAGTCAAGCTCACCTTTTTTCAGGGAAAAGTAATTCTCCAAATCAAGGCAAGAAATATTTGCTATATCGTCCTCAATTACACGCCATTGCGGTCTGTTTTTTCTGAGCGTATCGCAAGCATCCTTATCAAACTCAAGGCAAGCTAAAGTGTTGAACCCTGCTTTTTCAATGCCGAGTGCCAGCCCGCCAGCCCCGGCAAATAATTCAATCGTTGAAAACATTTTCATTACTCCGTTCTCTTGTTTCTTTTCTTGAAAAGCACATCACGTCAGAAATATCACACTCTAACCCGTCACAGATTTTCTCAATGCTCTCCATAGACACATACTCGTCCTTGCCTAATTTGGCAAGTGTGGTGCTGCTGATTCCCGCTATTTTTTTCAGATCAACTCGTTTGAGCTTTTTGTCGATTAACAGCTTCCACAGATTTGCATAGCTTACAGACATAGCCCACCTCCAAGAACATTACACTAAATATTATAGCAGGAAGCTGTGAACAAATCAAGCGTTTTCGGATTTTTGGTCCATCAACATGGACCTGATGTTATCTTAAATAAACCATATTTCGTTATGGGTTTGCATTTTTAAGCGGCTTGTGAAACCACAAGCCGCTTGCGCTAAAACTCTTGAATTGAAACCGTTCTTTCGGAAAACAAGTCAATTATTTCTATCCGTATATAGAGGTCTGAATCATCATCCTTGAAAAGAAGAAAATGTGAAATGGCGGCTTCAAAAGTGTGGTAGAAGAACTCTTCAACGGGCTTGCCGTCCTTGCGGATAAACCGCACAATGTAACTGTTATCCATGCTGTACCTCCTTAATCATAAATCAGCTCAAACTTCACAATTTCCTCTGCTTGTGCCTTGCAAGCGTTCATCAAGCCTACCCATTTCATAGGGTCTTGGGCTTTGAGAGCTTCTGTCGCGCCCACGCTTGCGGCAAGTCGAGGAATGATAATGTCAAGACGGCTTCTGGCGGCGTCCTCAATCTCTGCGCAATGCTCATAAAGCCGTTCGCTGGCGATAAGTGCGGCGTAGAGGTCGGGACGGTAGCCCTCAAGATAGGCTTTGCGCAAATGCCCATAATGTCCGATATGGGGGCGCTTCTTTTCGGGACTATGGCTGCTGTCGATGATTCTTCTCATGCGGTCTGTACTCCTTTCTTTGGCTCCTTTGCGGGCAACTGTGATACTGGAACGAACACGCCCTTTGCAATATCTTCCGCACGAATGGCGGCTTTCTTAGCTTCAATTTCTGCCTTTTTCCGCTCCTTGATTTTGTCCTCGTATCGCTTCTGCGCTCCGCTGGCTTTCCGCTTCAAGTAGTTCTGATGAAGCCTGTCCTTACGTTCCTCACGCTTGCGGATTTCCTCTAATTCCTCTGGGGTCAGTTCCACTTCGCCAAACGATGGAGGAACGAAACGCCCGACAAAATTGAAGTAAATCTCGACTTCCTGTGTGGTCTGCGTACTGCCTTTGCGGTCACGCTCATGCACAAGGATTTTCTCGACAAACTCATTGAGCATGGCAATCGTCAGCTTGTCAAAGCTCTCGTACTTGTCAATCAGAGCAATAAAATGGTCAACATCTTTCTCATGCTTTTCGTAGCCATCAACTGCCTTTTCCAAAGAAGCAATCTCTGAATTAAGTTCAGACTGTTCTTTTGCGTACTGTGCATCCAGAGTAGCATATCTGCTGTCGGACAGCTTCCCTAAAATGTTGTCCTCATAGATTTTACAGAGAAGAACTTCCAGTTCGGAAACTCTCTGCTTTGCGGCGGCAAGGCGTGTACGATGTTTCCGAACTGCCGCTGTCTGCTGGCTGGACTGTGCTTCTTGCACCACACGAACAAACTCGGCTCGGTCATGTTTGGCGTACTCGGCAATGGCTTTGAGCATATCGGAGATAAGAGACAGTACCACTTCTTCATTGATACGGTGCTGTGTGGCGCAGAGCTTCCCGACCGGGATTTTGCTGTACTGTGAGCAGGTATATTGAGAAATGCGCTTGCCGTTGTTGGTGCGATGGACATACATCTTGCCGCCGCAATCGGCGCAATAAAGCAAGCCCGTGAGGGGAGCTGCTTCGCCCCAGCCGTCCGGGTAGCGTCTGACATTCCCACGGA
>OLRZ01000548.1_pt1 | contig 30523 bp, 19 predicted proteins | sample 1671931 | NCBI WGS metagenome assembly OLRZ01 (sample SAMEA3136627, study PRJEB25190) | human gut metagenome | reverse complement strand
TGGTCGATGGGGTCGTTGAGCTCGGAGAAGGCGTTGCCCATCTCGCAGCCGCAGATGAACATCTCATAGCGCTCGGTGAGCGCGGGCTGCTCGGGGCTGCGCTTGGCCAGCGGGCTGACCTCCACGGGATACATGGTGATGAACGTCGGCTGGATGAGCGTGGACTCGACCTTCTGGTCGAACGTCTCATAGAGCGCATTGCCCCACGTGTGGGCGACGTTTTCCATGTCCACGCCCACGCTCTTGGCGAGGGCGACCGCCGCGTCCGCGTCGCCGAGGATGGCCATAAAGTCGGCCCCCGTGACGTCCTTGACGGCGTCGGCCATGGTCACGCGGCGCCAGCTCGGCGTGAGGTCGACATCATGGCCCAGCCACTGGAGCTGATACGTGCCGAGGATCTCCTTGGCCGCGCCGGAGAGAATGCCCTCGAGAATGTCCATCATGCCGTCGAGGTTGGTGTAGGCCTGATAGAGCTCACAGGTCGTGAACTCCGGGTTGTGCTTGGTGTCCATGCCCTCGTTGCGGAAGATGCGGCCGACCTCATACACGCGCTCAATGCCGCCGACGATCAGGCGCTTGAGGTGCAGCTCGGTCGCGATGCGCATGTACATGTCAATGTCAAGCGTGTTGTGGTGCGTGATGAACGGGCGCGCCGTCGCGCCGCCGGCGATGGGGCTGAGCACAGGGGTCTCGACCTCCATGAAGCCCAGGCCGTCCAGATAGCGGCGCAGGTAGGCCACGAACTGGCTGCGGATCTGGAAATTGCGCTTGCTCTCCGGATTCATGATCAGATCCACGTAGCGCTGGCGGTAGCGCAGCTCCGTGTTCGTCATGCCGTGGAACTTCTCCGGCAGCGGGCGCAAAGATTTACTGAGCAGCGTGACCTGCTGCACATGGATGGAGATCTCCCCCGTCTTGGTCTTGAACGCATAGCCGCTCACGCCGATAATGTCGCCGATGTCATACTTGCGGAAATCGGCAAACTCCTGCTCGGTCACAGCGTCCTTGCGGACGTAGAGCTGGATCTGGCCGCGGTCATCCTGAATGTCGCAGAAAATGGCCTTGCCCATGCCGCGCTTGGACATGATGCGACCGGCGGCCTGCAGCGTTTTGCCGTCATAGGCGTCAAAATCGTTCTTGATGTCGGTCGAATAGGCGCTGCGCGCAAAGCGCGTCTGCGTGAAGGGGTCGCGCCCGGCGTCCTGCAGCGCCTTGAGCTTGTCGCGGCGGATCTGAAGGATCTCGGACAGGGACGGCTCTGCCGCCGCCTGCTGGTTCTTTCTCTCTTCGTTCATGATGGACTCCTCAGTCTTCGTTTTCGACGGCGATGATCTTAAACTGCAGCTCGCCGACCGGGGCTGCGACCGTGACGGTCTCGCCGACTTTGTGGCCCTTGAGCGCAAAGCCGAACGGGCTGTCGTCTGAAATGCAGCCTTCCATGGGGTTGGCCTCCTGCGAGCCGACGATGGTGTACTCCTCTTCCACGTCCTCATCGACATCGAGCACGCGCACGCGGCTGCCGATGGTCACGACGTCCGCCGCGACCTCGACCTTCTCCACGACCTCGGCGTTCTCGATCAGGTCCGTGATCTCAGCAATGCGGGAATAGAGCTTGCCCTGCTCCGTCTTGGCCTCGTCGTACTCACTGTTTTCCGACAGGTCGCCGAATGAGCGCGCCTCCTTGATGAGCTCCGCGACTTCCTTCTCGCGGGTCGTCTCGAGGTAGTGCAGTTCTTCCTTGAGCGTGTCCAGACGCTCCTGACTCATCTTATATCTGCTGTCGATCGCCATAATCCGTCTCCTTATATCATTGAAATTTTCGTGTATACGATTTGATTCAGCGCAGCGCGGCGATGGCCGCTTCGAGCTGCGCATCGACATCGCTGTCCGCGGCCGGGGCCACGACAACGTCCGGCACAAGGCCGCCCTGCTCGGACAGGTCCACGCGGTTGGGCGTGAGATATTTCCGGCTCGAGATGTGCACGGCGCTGCCGTCCGGAAGCGCGATGGTCGTCTGGCTGCGGCCCTTGCCGGTCGTGTTCTGGCCGACGATGGTCGCCCAGTCATACTCCTGCAGCGCAGCCGCGAAAAACTCCGCCGCACTGTAGGTGTTGCCGTTGACGATGACCGCCATCGGCACCTTGACGCAGACGCTGTCGCTCTGCGTGACGGTCTCTTTCCCGTTGCCGTCGACGCTCACGAACAGATCGCCCTGCGGCAGCAGATGATCCAGGATCGTGATGAGCTCCGAGAGCAGGCCGCCGGGGTTATCGCGCAGATCGAACACGAGCGACTTTGCACCGAGGTCGAGCAGCTTATCGACCGCCTGTACGGCACGGCTGCCGCCGCCGGTCTCAAAGTTGCGGATCTGGATATAGCCGACGCCGTTGTCCATGAGCTTATACGTCACGGGATCGGTGTAGATGACCGTGCAGTCGAGCGTGACGGTCTGGCTCTTGCCGGCAGAATCCTGGATGGTGAGCTTGAGCGTCTTGTTGAGCTTGGCGCGGATGGTGCTCTGCACGTCCGAGAGCGTCTTGCCCGTGACATTCTCCCCGTCGATCGCCGTGATGATGTCGCCCTGCTTGAGGCCGGCTTTCGCCGCGGGGGAATCGCTCGTCACCGCCGTGATGCGAAAGCCCTTCGTCTTATCGTCGAGCTGGATGGTCACACCGATGCCGGCGTACTCGTTGTTGGAGTACATCTGGTAGGCCTTGTATTCCTCGGCCGTCATGTAATAGCTCCACTTGTCGCCGATGGCACTGATGATCGCGCTCGACGAGGCGTCGCTGATGGCCGTGTCGTCCGCGTCGCCGATATAGTCTTTGTCCACGACCTGCTTGACCTGCGCAAACTTCAGCGCGAGCTTATAGTTGCTGCTGCCGCCGAATTTGCCGACAAAGATCATCGACGTGACCAGTGCAGTCACCAGAATGCAGGTCACACAGGCAAGGATACTCGCCTTCCAGCCGCGCATTCTGCCGCTTTTTCTGCGGGCGGGCACTTTTTCCGGTGCCTGTTCCTGTGGCTTGTGTTCGTCCATGCTATCCCTCCGGATCCATTTGCTGCCCGCACCGGGCAGTCCCCAATGCAGCAGACGAGCCGGGCAGCCATTTTCCGGCCGCCCGGCAGTTTCATTCAATCAAAATATGTCCGATCAGCTCGCATAGTTGAGCGGGTTCTGGCGCACACCGTTGACCGTGACTTCCCAGTGCAGATGCGGGCCGGTGGAGTTGCCGGTCGAGCCGACATAACCGATCGTCTGGCCCTTGGAGACCTTCTGACCGACGGACACCGCGATGGAGCTCATATGGCCGTAGAGCGTGGTGATGCCGTTGCCATGGTTGATGACAACGCAGTTGCCATAACCGGACACGGAGCCGGCCGTGATGATCGTACCGCCGTCGGCCGCAACGATGGTCGCGCCATAGCTCGCGCCGATGTCCACGCCGGAGTGATACTTCTGCGTCTGATAGATCGGGTGGTAGCGCCAGCCGAACTGCGAGGTGATGTAGTGGCAGGACGGGCACGGCCACATCATGGTGCCGGTGGAGCCGTTGGCTTTGCCCGGGTCATAGCCGGGGTTGTTGTTCTTGTTCGCTTCCTCCTGGCGGCGCAGCTCCTCGACCTGCTTGTCGATCTGCGACTGCACGTTCTTCTGCTGCTGCTCATACTGATCGTAGACGCTCTTATAGGCGTTGATATCCGATTCCAGGCCGGCAAGCAGCGCATTGGCCTCCGAGACCTTCTGCTGCAGCGCGACCTGCTTGGTCTCGAGCTCGGACTGCTTATCCTGCAGCTCGGTGCGGGCATCCTCGAGCTCCGCCTTGACGGTCTCGACCTTTTCGCGGGCGGCCGTCATGTCGGCCTGCACCTGTTTATTATATGCAATGACCTCGCCGACCATGTCCATGCGGGCAAGGAGGTCGGACAGGCTGGTCGCCTCGAGCAGGATGGCGATGTAAGACATCTGGCCGTACTCCTCAAGGTGGCGCACGCAGCTGCGGAAGCGGACCGTCTGGGCCTCTTCCTCCTGCTTGGCGGACTCAAGCTCGACGCCCTTGTCCTCGATCTGCTGGTCGTAGGCCGTGATCTGCTCCTTGACGAGCACGATCTCCTGCTCGGCCAGATCGTTTTCCTTATCGAGCGCAGCCTTCTGATCCACCACGCTGGCTTTCTTCGAACGCAGGCTGTTGATGGTCTTCTGCTGCTCTTTCTGCTTGGCCTGCAGCTCCTTACGCTGCTGCGTGAGCCGGTTGATCTCCGACTGAGACGCCGCGCTGGCATTGGTCGGGATCAGCGCTGTCATGAGCGAGATGACGAAAATCAGCGCCAGCAGCACGCAAATAACGGATCGAACGACTTTGCGGTTCATCTTCATTCGATTTCCTCCTTAGACTTTCAGATAGTTGCGAATGGCCGTGAGGCCGCCGAACACACCGACGAGCACACCCACGCCGAGGAACACCAGCAGCAGCGGCAGCGACACGGATGCAAACGGGAGCACCGTGATGATGCCGGCCGCCATGGTGGACATGATCTTGCCGACGATCAGGCTGTAAAGCCCCCACTGGAGCAGGAACGCGATCAGACCGCCGACGAGGCCGAGCACAAGGCCCTCGACCACGAACGGCAGACGGATGAAGCCATTCGTCGCACCGACCATCTTCATGATGGCGATCTCCTCACGCCGGCCGAACGTGGCCAGCTTGATGGTATTGGTCATAATAAACAGGGACACCGCGATGAGGATCACGATCAAAACGACGGAGACCACGCTCACAATGTTCCGGAACGTGATGAAGTTTTCCGCGTAGTCCAAATGCGCCGTGACATCGGCGATGCCGTCCACGTTCTTGAGCGCGGTCTGCGTGTCCTTCATGAGTGACAGGTCGTCGAGCGTCACGACATAGCGGTGACGGAAGACCGACGCGTCAATGTTGTCAAAGAGGTCGGAGTCATACTCGGCCTCGAACGTCTGCATGGCCTGCTCGCGCGTGACGAACTCGACCGAGGCAACATTCGGCACCGCGGCGACCTTGGGCTCAATGGCCCGGGCCTCATCCTCCGTGAGCGTCTCATCGACGTAGGCAATGACCTCGTTCTGGTTTTGCAGGCGGTCGATGTTCGCGTCAATGTTGAGCGTCAGCAGCGAGAAGCTGCCCATGATGAGCAGGCACGCGATGATGATCGTGATCGACGCGAAGGACATGAAACCGTGCGTGAAGATGTTTTTCACGCCCTGCGCCATCAGGTAGTTGAATCTATTCAGCTTCATATCCGTAGTACCCGTCCAATCCGTCACTGATGACTCTTCCGGCGTCGATGGAGATGACGCGCTTGGAAAAAGCGTCGACCAGTTCCTTTTCGTGCGTCACCACGAGGACCGTGGTGCCGAGCTCGTTGATCTTCTCCAGCAGCAGCATCAGTTCCAGGCTGCGCACCGGGTCGAGGTTGCCGGTCGGCTCGTCCGCGATGATCATGCGCGGATTGTTCACGAGCGCGCGGGCGATGGCCACGCGCTGCTGCTCGCCGCCGGAAAGCTCCGCCGGGAAGCGCTTTTCCCGGTCGGCCAGGCCGACCAGCTCGAGCACCTGCGGCACGCGGCGGCGGATCTCCTTATTGGATGCCCCCACCACACGCATGGCAAACGCAACATTTTCATACACCGTCATTTTGTCGATCAGGCGGAAATCCTGAAAAATGACGCCCAGTGTCCGGCGCAGCTTCGGCAGCTTGCGGCGCTTGATGCCCTGCATGTCAAAGCCGTTGACCGTGATCTGTCCGGATGTGGGGCTCAGCTCGCCGGTGATCAGTTTGATGATCGTCGTCTTGCCGGAGCCGGATGGTCCGACCAGAAACACGAACTCGCCCTCATTGATCGTAAATGAGATACCATTGAGGGCCGCAGCCTCCGTGTTTCCGTAGACCATCTTCACATCGTTCATTTGAACCATAAGATGTCCTCCAATATGTTGGGCTTACGCCCGCCCGGGTAAGTGCTCAGAACTTGGCGGTGTTCTGAGAGTCGAGGTATTTCTTTACCATGACCGCGACCTTGAAGAGGATCGCATCCTCAAACTCGCGCAGATCCAGGCCCGTAATCTTTTTGACTTTCTCCAACCGGTATACCAAAGTGTTTCGATGGACGTAGAGCTTACGCGCCGTCTCCGAAACGTTGAGGTTGTTCTCAAAGAAGCGATTGATCGTGTCGAGCGTATCCTCATCGAGCGCCTCGATGGGGTTTTTCTTGAACGCTTCAGACAGGAACATCTCGCACAGCGTCGTCGGCAGCTGATAAATGATGCGGCCGATGCCGAGGTTATCGTAGTGAATGACCGGCTTCTCGTTTTCAAACACCTTGCCGACCTCAATGGCGACCTGCGCCTCCTTGTAGCGGTCAGCCAGCTCACGCAGGTGGTTGGCCGTCGTGCCGATGCCAACGACCGTCTGGACGTGCAGCTCCGTGCGCACGGTGCGCTCAATGCTCTCGGCCAGCGCGCAGATATCCTCCGAGGTCTCATCCGGCGTCATTTCCTTAATGACGACGATGTCCGACTCGCTCACGCTGAGCACAAAATCATGCTGCCGGTCCGGGAACATATTCTGGATCAGTTCAAGCACAGCGATATCCGTCACATTCACCTGGCGCACCAGCAGCACAGCGCGCGGCACGTCGGTGGTAAAATGCAGCTCCTTGGCACGCACATACACGTCGCCGGGGAGAATATTGTCCGAAATGATGTTTTTGACGAAAGCGGCTTTGTTATGCTTTTCCTCAAAGTTCGTGCTGGCCTCCGTCATGCCGACGGCCGCGAGAATGCAGATGCTGCGCGCCGTCTGATCATTGCCCTCGACGAACACGGCATACTCGAAGCGCGCCGTGCTGGCAGACAGGATCTTATACGTGCGCGTGTCCGTTGCAAACAGCTGCTCCTGCACTTCGCCCACTGCGGCCTGAAAGTCATCCAGACGCGAGCCGATCATCGAAAGCTCACTGCAGGCAATGACAAACCCCTGCTCGTCCACAACACCGATGCAGCGCGTGGTGGCATCTTTCATCTGAACGATCACGCCCTGAAAAATTCTGCTCGACATATCTTTTCCTCCTACGAACGGCCGCCGCAGTCTCCCACAGCACCTACCAATTTCCTACTTTACATAATAGCCGATTTATGTGCATTTTTCAATAGAAAAATGGTCGTTTTTTGTGAATAATTTTCGAAATTTCGTGAGATAGTCGGATAATTTCCCGAACTTTTGTAAATTATCACGAAGTTGGCAGCGAAAAAACAAGCATCGCCTCTTCCGGGCTCAGTTCCCGGTAAGCGCCCGGGGACAGCGCGGGATCGAGCGTCAGTGCCCCGATCGACAGCCGGTGCAGCTGCAAAACCGGCGTCCCGCAGCCGGCCAGCATCCGCTTGACCATGTGGTATTTCCCCTCATAAACCGTGACGCGGCAGCCCCCCTGCTCCGGCAGGCGCTCGAGTCGGGCCGGCAGGCACTGCGTCCCGTCGCCTAGGACGACACCCTGCGTGAAGCGCTCTGCATCCGCATCCGTCGGCTGCCCGTCCGTGCGCGCGAAATAGACCTTCGGCACATGCTTTTTCGGCGTGATGACGCGGTGAACATAGTCCCCGTCGTCCGTAACGAGCAGCAAGCCGGTCGTGTCCTTATCGAGCCGCCCCGCAGGCACGAGCCCAAAGCGCCGCAGCTCCGGCGGGAACAGATCGAGCACCGTCGGCTGGCTGCGGTCGGCCGTCGCGGTGAGGACGCCGGCGGGCTTGTGGAGCATATAGTAGTGATAGGTCTGATAGCGCAGCGGCTGGCCGCGCAGACAGACGACTGCGGTCTCCGCGATCTTCTGCTCCGGCACGCGGGCAGGCACACCGTCGACCGTAACCTCACCGCGGCGGATATACGCCTTGGCCTCACGCCGGGAAGCGGCGCCGGTATCGGCGAGATATTTGTCCAGACGGATCACGTGCGCCCCCTCCTTTGCGGACATTTGGATTCATTATAACATATCCGGCAGCAAATTTGAATAGGCTTGTTCCGAGGTGTGGTTATGAAGCTCAAATCCTTTCACTGGACAAGACGGACCGTCGTATTCGCGCTCATCGGTCTGGCCGTGCTGCTGGCGCTGGCCGTCATCTGGCGCAGCAATGACGGCGTGCTCTCGGCGCACTACAACGTCACAACGACCGACGGGCGCATCGCCTATCTGCAGGCGCTGGGCTGGGAGGCGGACCCCGCGACCGAAACGACGCAGGAGATCGTGATCCCGCGCGTGTTCAACGGTGTCTTCGGCGATTACAACGCCCTGCAAAAGCAGCAGGGCTTTGACCTGTCCACCTACGCCGGCGAGACGTGCACGGCCTATACCTACCGCGTGACGAACTACGAGGGCTCAACGGACACCGTGCTCGCGCAGCTGTTTGTCTATCGCAACCGCGTCATCGGCGGCGACATCCACGCGACGGCTATGGACGGCTTCATGCACGGCCTGCGGTAAAGAGGCGAAAAAACGCCCGGCACGGAAATGTGCCGGGCGTTAACGCCGGACATTTTGAAGAGCTTCAAAATGTCGATTCAGCCGAAAGCCTTGAAACCCAAGCCTTTCGGCGGCGGTCGATCCGATTCGAGGCGGGTCTTGCCCCCTCGAGCTCCCCCTCTGCTCTAAACCTTTTGCGCTTACGCATCGTTCTTTGGCAGCCTCAAACTCCCGGCGCGAAAGTGCCGGGAGTTTGCTGTTTGGCTGGGGTTCAGGCGAGCGCCGTCCAGCGCTCGATGCCGGCCAGCTCCGTATAGGTGTGGCCGACCGAAGCCTCGATGACGTCGGCATAGTACCACGCGTTCGCGGGAACATCCGTAAAGTGCAGCGCCGTCTGCGCGTTCGCCTGCACAAACGTCAGGTCGCAGCTGCGGCCGAGCACACGGTTGAGGATGGACACTGCCTCGGCGCGCGTGATGGTCTGGTTCGGATGGAACGTGCCATCCGTGAAGCCGCTGACCCAGCCGTTGGCGTAGGCCGTGGCGACCGCATCATAGTACCAGCTGCGGCCGACATCGGAAAACGGCATGCCGCCCGACGCATTCACACCATAGATCCCGGCGAGAATGGTCACGAACTGCGCGCGGCTGATGGCCTGATTTGGATGGAACGTGCCGTCGCCGCAGCCATTGATGGCGCCGGCGTTGGCCAGCGTGCTGACCGCAGCCGTGTACCACTGGCCGGCCGGAACATCGCGGAAGCCATTGCTGCTGCAGTCGTACTGCTTGTGCGCCTGCTCAGCCATGAGCTCATAGAGCATCTGGGCCGCCTCGGCGCGCGTGAGCGTACCGGTCGGTGCAAAGGTGGTCGCCGTGCAGCCGGAGACGTAGGCCTTGTGGCTGGTCATATCCAGCAGACTGGCCGGCTGCGCCGGCTGCGTGCCGGTGCTGCCGCCGTTATTGCTATTGTTGCCGCCCATCTGGGAGATGTACTTTTCCAGCAGCGTCATGGCCTGCTGGAGCGTGATGGTGCGGCTGTTATAGAGCGCGCAGATGATCGTCACGACGTTCTTCAGGTTCATGTTCGTCGAGGAGATGAGCTGGGACAGAAGCTGCGCGATCTGATCATTCGTGAGGATGCTGCCCGCGATGCCCGTCAGGATGGCGTTGATGCCGGTCTGCGTCATGCCGAAAGTCTTCAGGATCTCGGCAAACGCCTGCTGGGCTGCCTCGCTGTCCGAGCCGCCGGCGGCAATGTCGCCGATGACCTGGCCGAAGTTGATGTTCACCGTGTTGCCAGTGATGGTGATGATGCCGTGCATGTAGTTGTTGTTGCTGGCAATATCCTTGAACAGATCGCCCACATCCACGTTCACGATACCGTGGATAAAGTTGCTGTCGCTGGCGATGTGATCGACAAGGTCGCCCACGTCCACGCCGACGATGCCGTGGATGAAGTTATCGCCGTTGACGATGCGGAGCTGGTCAAGAATGTGCGAGAGCACCGTATCGTTATCCGTGAGGGAAGTCGTCACCGTGTCGGCCGCATCCTTGTCGACGGCCAGCGTAGCGGCAGCGGATTTCATGAGCTCGACCGCAGTGCCGTCACTGATGGTCTGGTCACTGTCAAGCGCGCAGATCACGGATGCCATACCGGCAAGATCAAACGCGCCGGTCTTGACGAGCTGCATGGTAAAGGTCTGCGCATCATCCGCTGACAGGCTCTGCTGCGCGATGCCGGAGACTATCACATCCGTCTGGCTGTCCGGGATGCCGGCGGCCTTGCAGATGTTCGTCAGGATCGTGCGCGCATTTTCGCCGTCGAGGTCATCCGCCTTGGCGTCCATGATGGCTGCGCCGAAGTTGATGTTGATAACGTTGCCGCTGACGGTCACGATGCCGTGCGTATAGTTGCAGCCGCTGGCAATATTGTCAAACAGGTCGCCGGTCTTGACGCCGACGATGCCGTGGATAAAGTTGCTGTTGCTGACGATGTGATCAACGAGGTCGTTGATGTTCACGCTCACGATGCCGTGAATGAAGTTATCCCCGTCGACAATGTGGATGCTGTCGAGAATGTGCGAGAGCGCGGATACATTGCCCTTGCCCTGCAGAGGCTGGATGCCGAGCGCCGCCGCAACGGTCACGGCCGCGTCGCGAAACAGCTGCGCCGCCGTGCTGACGTCGAGCAGGCCGCTGTCCGTCAGGCTGCCAAACAGAGTCGTGATGTCCGTCAGGCTGATTTTCCCGGTCGCAGCAAGCTGATCGACCATGGCGGATGCCTGATCCTCGCTGAGCGTGCCGGCCGCGATGGCATTGACAATGCCGCTGCTCTGGATCTTGGTCATGCCGGCATCCGTAAGCAGCTCGGTCAGGAACGTGCGGGCGGTCTCCCCGCTCGCGTCCTGCTGCTGCGCATTCTGGAAGGCGAGGCCGAAATTGATATTGATGCGGTTACCGACCACGGTCACGATGCCGTGCGTATAGTTGCTGTTGCTGGCGATATTCTTGAACAGATCGCCGACCGTCACGCGCACGATGCCATGGGTGAAATTGCTGTCGCTGCCGATATGGTCGACCAGATCCTTGATGTTCACGCCGACGATGCCGTGGATAAAGTTATCGTCGTTGGCGATGTCGATCTGGCTCAGGATCTCACCGAGCAGACCGTTGTGCAGCTGGCCATAGGCCGTGTCGGATGTGCTGCTCTCCGCTTCCGTGTCTGCCGCGAAAGCCGGGACTGCAGCGAGGCTGAATGCCAGCACGAGGGCCAGTATCAGACTCAACGTCTTGCGCATTTTTTTCATAGGATTTTGCCTCCTTTAAGTTCCAGGTAAACATACAAGGAAAAGGTGCCGGCAAAATGTCGGACACAGGCGCCCGCGTCCCATCGGCGCGGTGCCCGGAGCCTTTTTTCACCACGAAATATAGGCCGCAATTATTAAAAACGCATTAGGAAAGTAATTAAAGTTTCGATTATGAAACAATTTTATCGAAAAACAAAAAAATTCCTCCCCGGCCGAAGCCGGAGAGGAATTCAGAAAACCGGAAATTACTCGTTGATGGCGATGACAACACCGGAACCAACGGTACGGCCGCCTTCACGGATAGCGAAGCGCAGGCCAACCTCGATCGCGATCGGTGTGATCAGCTCGACGTCCATGTCGACGTTATCGCCGGGCATGCACATCTCAACACCCTCGGGGAGGTTGATGACGCCGGTCACGTCGGTGGTACGGAAGTAGAACTGGGGACGGTAGTTGTTGAAGAACGGGGTGTGACGGCCGCCCTCTTCCTTGGACAGGACGTAAACCTGGCCCTTGAACTTGGTGTGGGGGTGGATGGACTTCGGAGCAGCGAGAACCTGGCCACGCTCGACGCCCTTCTTGTCGATGCCGCGGAGCAGGCAGCCGACGTTGTCGCCAGCCTCGGCGAACTCGAGGGTCTTGTGGAACATCTCGGTGCCGGTGACGGTGGTCTCCTGGGTGTCCTTGATGCCGACGATCTCAACCTTATCGCCAACCTTGACAACGCCACGCTCGACACGGCCGGTAACGACGGTGCCACGGCCGGAGATGGTGAACACGTCCTCGATGGGCATCAGGAACGGCTTGTCAGCAGCACGGTCCGGAGTCTTGATCCAAGTGTCAACAGCGTCCATGAGCTCCCAGATGCACTTGTACTCGGGGGCCTTCGGATCGGTGGACTCGGAGATCAGAGCGTTCAGAGCGGAGCCCTTGATGATCGGGGTGTCGTCGCCCGGGAAGTCGTACTTGTCGAGCAGCTCACGGACTTCCATCTCGACGAGCTCGAGCAGCTCGGGATCGTCGACCTGGTCGACCTTGTTCAGGAACACCAGAACGTACGGAACGTTGACCTGACGGGCAAGCAGCAGGTGCTCACGGGTCTGAGCCATCGGGCCGTCGGAAGCAGCGATAACGAGGATCGCGCCGTCCATCTGAGCAGCGCCGGTGATCATGTTCTTGATATAGTCGGCGTGGCCCGGGCAGTCGACGTGCGCATAGTGGCGGCCCTTGATCTCGGTGCCGTCAAGACCGATGCGGTCGTCGGTCTGGTACTCAACGTGAGCGGTGTTGATCGTGATGCCACGAGCCTTTTCTTCCGGAGCCTTATCGATCTGGTCGTAGGCGGCGAACTCGGCGCTGTTCGGGTCAGCCAGGGACAGAACCTTGGTGATCGCAGCGGTCAGGGTGGTCTTGCCGTGGTCGATATGGCCGATGGTGCCGATATTGACATGGGGCTTGGTTCTATTGTACATCTGCTTTGCCATTAGAATATCCTCCTAATTCTAAAATAATGTCGTGACTTACTCTCTTATAAGGCACATTGTGCCGGTTGCGCAGGTCAGTTGCTGCCGTGGATGATCTTCTCCTGAAGCGACTTCGGCAGCTCTACGAAGTGGCTGGGCTCCATGCTGTAGGTCGCGCGGCCCTGCGTTTTGCTGCGCAGATCGGTCGCATAGCCGAACATGGATGCCAGCGGCACGTTTGCAGTGACGATCGCCGCACCGTTGCGGATGTCCGTGCCGGCGATCTGACCGCGGCGGGCATTGATATCGCCCATGACGTCGCCCATATAGCTTTCCGGCGCCGTAACGACGACCTTCATGATGGGTTCGAGGAGCGTCGGGCCCGCCTTCTGGCAGGCTTCCTTGAATGCCATGCTGCCGCAGATCTTAAACGCCATCTCGGACGAGTCGACCTCGTGATACGAGCCGTCGAGCAGCGTGACTTTCACGTCCACGACCTCATAGCCCGCAAGCACGCCGGACTGCATCGCGCCCTGGATGCCCTGATCCACACAGGGGATAAACTCTTTCGGGATCGCACCGCCGGTGATCTGGTTGATGAACTCGTAGCCCTTGCCGGGTTCGTTGGGTTCCACCATGAGCTTGACGTGTGCAAACTGGCCTTTGCCGCCGGTCTGGCGCGCGTAGCGCGTGTCCACCGTAGCGGCCTTGGTGACGGTCTCTTTGTAGGAGACCTGAGGTCTGCCGACATTCGCCTCGACGCGGAACTCGCGCAGAAGGCGATCGACGATGATCTCCAGATGGAGCTCGCCCATGCCGGCGATGATGGTCTGGCCCGTTTCCTCGTCCGTGTAGGCCTTGAAGGTGGGGTCTTCCTCGGCAAGCTTGCCAAGGGCGATGTCCATCTTCTCCTGCCCGGCCTTGGTCTTGGGCTCGATTGCTACGCGGATGACCGGTTCCGGGAACTCCATCGACTCGAGTACGATCGGGTACTTTTCGTCGCAGAGCGTGTCGCCGGTCGTCGTATTCTTGAGGCCGACCGCCGCCGCGATGTCACCGGAATACACCTGCGTGATATCCTCACGGTGGTTGGCATGCATCAAAAGGATGCGGCCCAGACGCTCGCGCTGGCCCTTGGTGGAGTTCAGGACGGACTTGCCGGCTTCGATCGTGCCGGAATAGACACGGAAGAACGCCAGACGGCCGACGTACGGGTCGGTCATGATCTTGAAGGCCAGAGCGGAGAACGGCGCGGAATCGTCCGCGGAGCGGTGCTCGACCTCATCCGTCTTGGGCACCGTGCCGGTGATCGGCGGGATGTCCAGCGGGGACGGCATATAATCGACGATGGCGTCCAGCAGCTTCTGCACGCCCTTGTTCTTGTAGGACGTGCCGCACACGATCGGGACGAACTTGACCTGCGTCGTGGCCTTGCGGATGGCCGCCTTGATCTTTTCGGTGGGGACTTCCTCACCTTCCAGATACATCTCCATGATCTCGTCGTCGAAATCGGCGACGGCCTCAAGGAGCTGCGTGCGGTACTCTTCGGCCTCGGCGCGCATATCCTCGGGGATCTCCTCGACGCGCATATCCTTGCCAAGATCGTCGTAGTAGACGTCCGCCTTCATCTCGAGCAGGTCGATGATGCCGCGGAAGTCCGCCTCGGAGCCGATCGGCAGCTGGATCGGAACAGCGTTGCAGCGCAGGCGCTCGTGCACCATGTCGACAACGTTGTAGAAGTTCGCGCCCATGATGTCCATCTTATTGATGTAGATCATGCGGGGAACATTGTAGTGGTCAGCCTGTCTCCAGACCGTCTCGGACTGCGGCTCCACGCCGCCCTTGGCACAAAGGACCGTCACGCAGCCGTCGAGCACGCGCAGGCTGCGCTCGACCTCAACGGTGAAGTCGACGTGGCCCGGGGTGTCGATGATGTTGATGCGGTTGCCCTTCCAGAAGCAAGTGGTCGCAGCGCTCGTGATCGTGATGCCGCGCTCCTGCTCCTGCGCCATCCAGTCCATGGTGGCGGTGCCTTCATGGGTCTCACCGAGCTTGTGGTTGACGCCTGTGTAGAACAGAATACGTTCCGTCGTGGTCGTCTTACCGGCGTCGATGTGCGCCATGATGCCAATGTTTCTTGTGTTTTCAAGGGAATATTGTCTGGGCATAATTGATAGCTCCTAGTCGGAAGATTACCAGCGGAAGTGTGCGAACGCCTTGTTGGACTCGGCCATCTTGTGCGTGTCTTCGCGCTTCTTCACAGCAGCGCCGGTGTTGTTGCAGGCATCCATGATCTCGCCTGCGAGGCGCTCCTTCATGGTCTTTTCGCTGCGCTTGCGGGCATAGCCGGTCAGCCAGCGCAGGCCGAGCGTCTGGCGTCTCTCAGGACGCACTTCCATAGGAACCTGGTAGGTCGCGCCACCGACGCGGCGGGCCTTGACTTCGAGGCTCGGCATGATGTTGTTCATGGCTTCGGTAAACGCATCGAGCGGTTCCTTGCCGGTCTTTTCCTTGATGATGTCAAAAGCATCGTACACGACCTTCTGAGCAACACCCTTTTTGCCGTCGAGCATCACGCTGTTGATGAGCTTGGTCACCAGAACGCTGTTGTACATCGGATCCGGCAAAATTTCTCTTTTGGGAACGTTACCTCTTCTGGGCACTATACTTCCCTCCTTCATTAAAAAATGACTTCACAGGTACTCGAAGATGCGGTGCATCTCCGTCTGCGCCCCGAGGTTAACGAATACATATATATCAGTTAACAACAGGGCAAAATTTGCTGTTGGAACTTACTTCTTTCCTGCCTTCGGCCGCTTGGCACCGTACTTGGAACGGGCCTGCATACGTCCGGAAACGCCCTGCGTATCGAGCGTGCCGCGGATGATGTGGTAACGAACGCCAGGAAGGTCCTTGACACGGCCGCCGCGGATCATAACGACGCTATGCTCCTGCAGGTTGTGACCGATGCCCGGGATGTAGGCGGTTACCTCGTAGCCGTTGGTCAGACGCACACGGGCGATCTTACGAAGCGCGGAGTTCGGCTTCTTGGGGGTAGAGGTACGCACGGCAGTGCAGACGCCTCTCTTCTGAGGAGCGCTCAGATTGGTCTCGCGGTTCTTCAGGGTGTTGAGGCCCTTCTGCATGGCGGGAGACGTGGACTTGTAGGTGACTTTCTCTCTGCCCTTTCTCACCAACTGGTTAAAAGTAGGCATGGTTTTCCTCCTTTCCTCGAAAATGGATCTATTTATACGATGCCAAAAAACAGCATCGGATAAACCGTGATTCTGCCGGAAAAATTTCAGGAAATCCCGGCCATTTTTGTGCTTTTTACACAGGCATGACAAATCCGTGGGCGCACGCCCACGCAAAATAGGATTTTAGCATATTGCACAAGATTCGTCAAGCATTTTTATTCAAGACGGAAGCGAAAATTTCACCGGGATATGCAGGCATATCCCGGTGAAACGGTTGGTATTTGGTCGTTTAAAGCGCATTGGAGATGTTGGCGAGATCGGACAGATCCACGCCGTCATCCTCGGGCTCTGCGGGGGCCACCGGTTCCTCATTCGTCTCAAAATTGCGGTAGCAGGCAAGGCCGCTGCCGGCGGGGATGAGCTTGCCGATGATGACGTTCTCTTTCAGGCCGACGAGATGGTCGATCTTGCCCTTGATGGCGGCATCGGTGAGCACCTTCGTGGTCTCCTGGAAGGACGCGGCCGACAGGAAGCTCTCCGTAGCGAGCGACGCCTTCGTGATGCCCATGAGGACATGCTCGGCCGTGGCGGGCACGAGGTCGGTCTCCCCTGCCGCGATGCGCTCGGCGATGGCGCGGTTGGCCGCACGGAACTCGTGCAGGTCCACGACAGCGCCGGACAGCAGATCCGTGCTGCCGGAATCGTCGATGCGGACCTTGCGCATCATCTGGCGGACGATGATCTCGATGTGCTTATCGTTGATGTCAACGCCCTGCTGACGGTAGACCTTCTGGACCTCCTGAATGATATACTGCTGGCAGGCGTCCACGCCGCAGATGCGCAGCACGTCATGCGGGCTGTACGCGCCGCTCGAGAGCGGCTGGCCCTTCGTGACCGTGTCGCCGTTGGCAACGAGAATGCCGGCAGAGTACGGCAGGTTGTAGGTGACGGTCTCGCCATCGACCGGGTTGGTGATCGTGACGGCGTAGATGGAGGTCTTCTTCGTCTCCTCGACGCTGACGATGCCGGGGATCTCGGCGAGGGTGGCCATCTTCTTCGGCTTGCGCGCCTCGAACAATTCCTCAACACGCGGGAGGCCCTGCGTGATATCGTCGCCGGCGACGCCGCCGGTGTGGAACGTACGCATGGTCAGCTGCGTGCCCGGCTCGCCGATGGACTGGGCGGCGATGACGCCGACCGCCTCGCCGGCGTTGACCGGCTGGCCGATGGCCAGGTTGATGCCGTAGCACTTGGCGCAGACGCCGCTGCGCGCCTCGCAGGTCATGACGCTGCGGATCTTGACTTCCTCAATGCCGTGCTCTTCGAGCACCTTGGCATCGTCGGGCATGAGCATATGATCGGTATCGAACAGCACCTCGCCGGTCTTGGGCGACACGACGGGCTCGGCCGGGTAGCGGCCGTGGATGCTCTCGCCGAGGCTCTGGACCTCCTGTCCCTTGTCGAACACGGCGCGGGCCATGATGCCGTCGGTCGTGCCGCAGTCCTCCTCGCGGATGATGACATCCTGCGAGACATCGACCAGACGACGGGTCAGGTAACCGGAGTCGGCGGTACGCAGTGCGGTATCGGCCAGGCCCTTACGGGCACCTCGGGACGAGATGAAGTACTCGAGGACGGACAGGCCTTCGCGGTAGTTGGCCTTGATCGGGATCTCGATGGTCTTACCGGCGGTGTTCGCAATCAGGCCACGCATGCCGGCGAGCTGACGGATCTGCGCCATGGAACCACGGGCGCCGGAGTCCGCCATCATATAGATCGGGTTGAACTCATCGAGGCAATTCTGCAGGGCCGAGGTGACATCCTTCGTGGTCTTTTCCCACTCGGACACGGCCAGACGGTAGCGCTCGTCCTCGGTGATGAAGCCGCGCTTATACTTCTTCTCGATGGCGATGACCTTCTTCTCCGTGGCGGAGATGAGGGTCTTCTTCTCCTCCGGGACGGTCATGTCCGCGATGGAGATCGTGATGGCGCCGATGGTGGAGTACTTATAGCCAAGGGCCTTGACGTTATCGAGCACCTCGGTCGCAACGGTGAAGCCGTGCTTCTCGATGCAGCGGTCGATGATCTTGCCGAGCTGCTTCTTGCCGACCTTGAAGCTGACCTCAAGGTCAAACATGTGCTCGGGATCGGTACGATCCACGTAGCCGAGATCCTGCGGGATGGGCTCGTTGTAGATGATGCGGCCGACGGTCGTCTCGATCGTGCGGTGAAGTGTCTCGCCGTTGACCTCGCGCGCAACGCGCACCAGGATCGGCGCGTGCAGGCCGACATCGCCATAGTTGTAGGCCATGATGGCCTCGTTCGGGTCGCGGTAGACCTTGAGCGGCTTATAGCGCGGGAGCTTGCCGTCCTCAGCCTCGGCCTTCTTCTGCGCGGCGACGAAATCGTCTGCGTCAACGATCTCATTGACCGGCAGGTCGGTATCGCCGGCGTCGGTCACGAACACCTGCTCGGCGCCCTTCTCGGCCTTGCCAAGGCGGACATAGGTCAGGTAGTACGCGCCGAGGATCATATCCTGCGTCGGCACGGTGACGGGGTGGCCGTCCTGCGGACGGAGGAGGTTGTTGGCCGAGAGCATGAGGATGCGCGCCTCGGCCTGCGCTTCCGCGGACAGCGGGACGTGGATAGCCATCTGGTCGCCGTCGAAGTCGGCGTTGAATGCGGTGCAGCACAGGGGGTGCAGCTTGAGTGCGCGGCCCTCAACGAGCACGGGCTCGAATGCCTGGATGCCCAGGCGATGGAGCGTCGGCGCGCGGTTGAGCATGACCGGGTGGTCCTTGATGACGACCTCGAGCGCGTCCCAGACCTCGGTACGCTGCTTGTCGACCATCTTCTTGGCGGACTTGATGTTGTTGGCAACGCCATCCTCGACGAGCTTTTTCATGACGAACGGGCGGAAGAGCTCGATGGCCATTTCCTTCGGCACGCCGCACTGATAGAGCTTCAGGTCCGGGCCGACGACGATAACGCTTCGGCCGGAGTAGTCCACGCGCTTGCCGAGCAGGTTCTGACGGAAGCGGCCCTGCTTGCCCTTGAGCATATCGGACAGGGACTTGAGCGCGCGGGAGTTGGCGCCGGTGACGGCGCGGCCGCGGCGGCCATTGTCGATCAGGGCGTCAACGGCTTCCTGCAGCATGCGCTTCTCATTGCGGACGATGATGTCCGGCGCATTGAGCTGCATGAGGCGCTTGAGACGGTTGTTGCGGTTGATGACGCGGCGGTACAGGTCGTTGAGGTCGGACGTGGCGAAACGGCCGCCGTCGAGCTGGACCATGGGGCGGATCTCGGGCGGGATGACCGGCAGAATGTCAATGATCATCCATTCCGGGCGGTTGCCGCTGCGGTGGAAAGCCTCAACGACCTCCAGACGCTTGACGATCTTCGCCTTCTTCTGGCCGCTGGCCTCCTCGAGCTCAGCGCGCAGCTGCTCGGAGAGCTTGGCGCAGTCGATCTGCTGCAGGAGCTTCTTGATGGCCTCGGCGCCCATGCCGGCCTCGAAATCGTCCTCATACTTCTCGCGCATGTCGCGGTACTCTTTTTCGGACAGGATCTGGCAGCGCTGCAGCGGCGTCATGCCGGGGTCAGTGACGATGTACGCACCGAAGTACAGCACCTTTTCCAGCACGCGCGGGGTCAGATCGAGGATCAGGCCCATGCGCGACGGGATGCCCTTGAAATACCAGATGTGGCTCACGGGCACAGCCAGCTCAATGTGGCCCATGCGCTCGCGGCGGACCTTTGCGCGCGTGACTTCGACGCCGCAGCGGTCGCAGATCTTGCCCTTGTAGCGGATCTTCTTATACTTGCCGCAGTGGCACTCCCAGTCCTTCGTGGGTCCAAAAATGCGCTCGCAGAACAGGCCGTCACGCTCGGGCTTGAGCGTGCGGTAGTTGATGGTCTCGGGCTTTTTCACTTCGCCGGAGGACCAGGAAAGGATCATTTCAGGGGAGGCAATGCCGATCTGAATTGCATCAAACGGGGTGTAGCTCATGTTTTATTCCTCCTCCTTGTCAGAATCGTCCGTATAGTCATCGTCGCCGCCGGCATCGCCGAACGCGCCGAGACTGTCGTCTTCCTCCACCGGTACGTCCTCGATCGTGAAGCCGCTGCCGGTGATCTCATCATCGTCGGACTTATAGGACATCTCATCGCGCATACCCGGGATGTAATCGTCCTCGTCGTCCTTGAGTTCGATCTCGTCGCCGTTCTCGTCGAGGATGCGCACGTCCAGGCACAGGGACTGCAGCTCCTTGATGAGCACCTTGAACGACTCCGGCACACCCGGCTGCGGGATGTTCTCGCCCTTGACGATGGCTTCATACGTGCGCACGCGGCCGGTCACGTCGTCGGACTTCACCGTCAGGATCTCCTGCAGGGTGTAAGCCGCGCCGTAGGCCTCGAGCGCCCAGACTTCCATTTCGCCGAAGCGCTGGCCGCCGAACTGTGCCTTGCCGCCGAGCGGCTGCTGCGTGACGAGGCTGTAGGGGCCGGTGCTGCGGGCGTGGATCTTATCATCGACGAGGTGGTGGAGCTTGAGGAAGTAGACCCAGCCGACCGTGACGTCGTTATCAAACTTCTGGCCGGTGCGGCCGTCGTACAGCACGCTCTTGCCATCCTCGCGCAGGCCGGCTTTGTTGAGCGTCTCGCGGATGGTCTCCTCGTTGGCGCCGTTGAAGACCGGCGTTGCGACCTTCCAGCCGAGGGCCTGAGCCGCGTAGCCCAGATGCACCTCGAGCATCTGACCGATGTTCATACGGGAAGGCACGCCCAGCGGGTTTAGGACGATGTCGAGCGGCGTGCCGTCCGGCAGGTACGGCATATCCTCACGCGGGAGGATGCGGGACACGACGCCCTTGTTGCCGTGGCGGCCGGCCATCTTGTCGCCGACGGAGATCTTACGCTTCTGCGCGATGTAGACGCGCACGACCTCGTTGACGCCGGGAGACATCTCGTCGCCATTCTCGCGGGTGAAGCGCTTGACATCCACGATGATGCCGGCCTCGCCGTGCGGGACCTTGAGCGAAGTGTCGCGGACCTCTCTCGCCTTTTCGCCGAAGATGGCGCGCAGCAGGCGCTCCTCGGCAGTCAGATCGGTCTCGCCCTTCGGCGTGACCTTGCCGACCAGAATATCACCGCTGCGCACCTCCGCGCCGACGCAGATGATGCCGCGGTCGTCGAGATACTTGAGCGCATCGTCACCGACGCCGGGGATGTCACGGGTGATCTCCTCGGGGCCGAGCTTCGTGTCGCGCGCGTCGCACTCGAACTCTTCAATATGAATGGAGGTGTAAACGTCCTCCATGACCAGACGCTCGTTGATGAGCACGGCGTCCTCGTAGTTGTAGCCTTCCCAGGTCATGAAGCCGACCAGCAGGTTCTTGCCGAGCGCGATCTCGCCCTGCGAGGTGGCCGGACCGTCGGCAATGACGTCACCCTTGCTCAGGCGGTCGCCGACGGCAACGATCGGGCGCTGGTTGATGCACGTGCCCTGGTTGGAGCGGGCAAACTTGATGAGCTTGTAATCCTTGATCTCGCCGCTGTCGTAGCGCACCTTGACGCTGTCGGCCGAGACGGCCATGACCAGGCCGTCATCCTCGGCGAGGATGACCACGCCGGAGTCCACGCACAGCTTGTGCTCGATGCCGGTGGCGACGATCGGTGCCTCCGTGACCATCAGCGGCACGGCCTGACGCTGCATATTCGCGCCCATGAGGGCACGGTTCGCGTCGTCGTTTTCCAGGAACGGGATCATGGCCGTCGCGATGGAGACCATCATGCGCGGGGAAATGTCGATGTAGTCGACGCGGTCGCGGTCGACTTCGACGATCTCGTCACGGTGGCGGCAGGTGATACGCTCGTTGATGAGGCAGCCGTTTTCATCGACCGGCTCGCTCGCCTGTGCGACGATGTAGCGATCCTCGACGTCCGCCGTCATGTACTCGACGTCGTCAGTCACGCGGCAGGTGCCCTTCTCCACGCGGCGGAACGGCGTCACGAGGAAGCCGTACTCGTTCACGCGGGCGTAGGACGCGAGATAGCTGATCAGGCCGATGTTCGGGCCTTCGGGTGTCTCGATCGGGCACATGCGGCCGTAGTGGCTGTAGTGCACGTCACGAACATCGAAGCTCGCGCGCTCACGCGACAGGCCGCCGGGGCCGAGGGCGGAGATACGGCGCTTGTGCGTCAGCTCTGCCAGCGGGTTGGTCTGATCCATGAACTGGGACAGCGGGCTGCTGCCGAAGAATTCCTTGATGGAGGCCGTCACGGGACGGATGTTGATGAGCGACTGCGGGGTGACCACATCAAGATCCTGCAGCGTCATGCGCTCGCGGATCACGCGCTCCATGCGGCTGAAGCCGATGCGGAACTGGTTTTGCAGCAGCTCGCCCACGCTGCGCACGCGGCGGTTGCCGAGGTGGTCAATGTCGTCCGGCTCGCCGATGCCGTGTGCCAGGCAGCACAGATAGTTGATGGACGCGAACATATCGTCCGCGATGATATGCTTCGGAATGAGCAGGTCCAGGTTCTCCTCGATGGCTTCCTTGAGCGCGTCGCCCTCGTACTGCTCCATGAGCTGGCGCAGGATCACGCCGCGCACGAGTTCCTTGACACCGAGCTCGGCAGGGTCGAAGTCGACGTAGTGCTTCATGTCGACCATGCCGTTGCCGAACACGCGGATGGACTTGCCATCCACGTCCAGATAGACGTCGTTGACGCCGGCCTCGGCGATCTCCTCGGCGCGCTCGCGCGTGAGCACCTCGCCCGCCTCAGCAATGATCTCACCGGTCATCGGGTCGGCGACCGGGGCCGCCAGCGCGAAGCCGGCGATGCGGCCGCGCAGACCGAGCTTCTTATTGAACTTATAGCGGCCGACGTTCGAAATGTCGTAGCGGCGGCGGTCATAGAACAGGCCCTCGAGCAGCGTCTCCGAGCTCTCGACCGTCGGGGGATCGCCCGGGCGGAGCTTGCGGTAGATCTCGACGAGCGCTTCCTCGCGGGAGTTGCAGGTGTCCTTGTCAAGCGTGGCGACGATGCGCGCGTCGTTGTCGAACACTTCCTTGATCTGCTCGTTCGTGACGACGCCGGTCGTCATATCCGGGATGCAGGACAGCCAGGTATTCGGGTTGTCCGCCTTATAGGCGCCCATAGCCTTGATGAACCAGGTCACGGGCAGCTTGCGGTTTTTATCGATGCGGCAGTTGAAGATGTCGTTCAGGTCCGTCTCGTACTCGAGCCAGGCGCCGTGGTACGGGATGACGGTCGTGCCGTAGGTGGAGTTGTAGGCCTTGTCGGTCTTTTTATCGTAATACACGCCGGGGGAACGCACGATCTGCGAGACGATGACACGCTCCGCGCCGTTGATGACGAAGGTGCCGCTGGGCGTCATGATCGGGAAATCGCCCATGAAGATCTCCTGTTCCTTGATCTCCTCGGTCTCCTTGTTGCGCAGGCGGACGCTGACCTTCAGCGGGGCCGCATACGTGGCGTCGCGCGCTTTGCACTCTTCCTCGGTGTACTTCGGGTTCTCGTCCATGGAATAGTCCACGAAGCGCAGCTCGAGATTGCCGGAGTAGTCGGTGATGACGTCCACATCCTTGAACACATCACGCAGGCCCTCTTCGAGGAACCACTTGTACGAATTCTTCTGGATCTCCAGAAGATTCGGCATGCTCTGGATCTCCTCGTGACGGGCAAAGCTCATTCGTTCGGTTTTTCCATAGGTGACTGCCTTTGGCATGGCGAACACTCCTTCTTTTGAGATTGCGAACACCCGGTTGGGTTGTAAAATACTTTTTTGACCTGTTGCATTTTTGCAGCGCATCCGGTAAAATGTGCTTGTAGGTTGTGGGAGTAGTCTCTCCCGCTCCTAAAGACACATAGCGTGATATTTTACCATTTCAACGCATAGGTTGTCAAGCACTATTTTGTGAATTTTCCGCCGGCAGGAGCGCGTCGCCCTGCCGCTTTTTTGTATCTTCGGAGGGATGGCCATGGATGTCCGGATCTGCCTGCTGCTGGCCGCCGAGGCCGGGCTGGCGCTGGTGCTGCTGTGGAGCGCCGGCGTGCTCCGGAAACCGGCGCACGTCCTGTGCGCGGCGCTGCTGCTGGCGGCGGCGTTCGTGCTGCGCGGGCTGTGCCTGAATTATGAGACGAGCGACTACACGCAGTTTCTGACCGTGTGGGTCGATTTCTTCCGCACGCATGGCGGGCTTGCCGCGCTGCGGGAGCCTGTGGGAAATTATAATGTGCCGTACCTGACGTTTCTGGCGCTCATCAGCGGCAGCTCGCTGTCCGATCTGCATCTGATCAAACTGTTCAGCATCTTTTTTGACGTCGTGCTCGCGTGGTCGGTCATGCAACTCGTTGGGCTGTTCCGGCGCGGGGCGGCGTGGAAGCTCACGGCGTTCTTTCTCGTGCTCTACTGGCCGACGGTCGTGCTCAACGGCGCGCTCTGGAGCCAGTGCGACAGCGTGTATGCCTCCCTCGCCGTGCTGAGCGTCTATCTCGTGCTGGCCGGGCACCCCCTGCTCGGCGTGATCAGCATCGGGGCGGCGTTCTCGTTTAAGCTGCAGGCCGTGTTCGTCATGCCGGTGTTTCTGCTCTTCTGGCTCACGCGGCGCGTTAGGCTGCGGCACGCGCTGGCCCTCCCCGCCACGTACGTGGTCATGGTGCTCCCGGCCGTCATCGCCGGGCGCGGATTGTGGGATGCACTGACCATCCCGTTTCAGCAGACGGGCAGCATCGGCACCGGGCTCAACTACAATTCCTCGTCCGTCTTTGCGCTCGTCACGGATGTGCGCGACCCTGATCTCGCCGCAAAGCTCGGCATCGGCGCAGCCGCGCTCATGATCGTGCTGCTGGCTGTCTGGTTCTGGCTGCATCGGGACGATTGCCCCGACCGGGCGCTCGTGCTGGCGGCGGCGCTGCTCGCGGTCGCGATCCCCTTTTTCCTGCCGCACATGCACGACCGATATTTCTTCGCCGCCGATGCGCTCACGCTCGCGCTGGCAGCCGCGTGGCCGCAGCTGACGCTGCCTGCGGTGCTGTGCGAATTTGCGTCCCTGCTCGGCTATCACGCCTATCTGCGCATGCGCTACCTGCTGCCGATGGCCGACGGCGCGCTCGCGCTCATTGCCGCGCTCATCATTCTTGCGGCCGCACTGGCGCTGGAGCTACGGCAGAGTGCGCCGCTGAACGACAAAATGAAAAAATCGACCTGAGTCAAAAATTTGTGGTTGACATTCCGCGCTTTTCTGTTATAATAACTCATGCGTTTGAAAAGTGCATATGCGGGAGTGCTGGAATCGGTAGACAGGCAGGCTTGAGGTGCCTGTGTCCAACCATAGACGTGTGGGTTCAAGTCCCATCTCCCGCACCAAAAATCGGCAAGCATCATACGATGCTTGCCGATTTTTACTTCTTCACTCTTACTCTTACCTTTTAACTATTCGCTCTTACCTCTTCACGATTTCATAGCACAGCCGCCGGCAGAAAATCTGCCGACGGCTCTTTTTGCAAACGCAAAGCAGATCGGATTCGAGGCGGGCCTTACCCCCTCGAGCTCCCCCGCTGTTCTGTGATCCCGCACACAGCATCCATCCGACAATGTCACAGCCGCTGGCGGGAACCCCCGCCGGCGGCTGCTTTGTGAGAGAGACGCAAATTATCCAACGATGAAGTACAGGACCATGAGCGCGCACAGCAGGTACATGATCGGGTGGATCTCCTTGGCCTTGCCGCGCACGAGCTTGACGAGCACGTGCACGATGATGCCGGCGCCGAGACCGTTGGTGATGTTGCCGGTGAAGGCCGTGAACATCATCATGACGCAGGGGCCGATGGCGTCGTCGAAGTCCGTGAAGTCGATCTCCGTGAAGCCCTTGAGCATCAGAAAGCCGACATAGATCAGTGCCGGGCCGGTCGCGGCATACGGGATGGCGACGAACAGCGGCGCAAGGAAGATCGTCAGCAGGAACATAATGCCGGTGACGAGCGCGGTCAGGCCGGTGCGGCCGCCGGCTTCCACGCCGGAGGTGGACTCGACAAAGGTCGTGATGGTGGTATTGCCGGTCAGCGCGCCGAGGCAGGTGCCGATGGCGTCGACGAGGAAGGGGCGCTCGATACCGGGCAGGTTGCCGTTTTCATCGAGCATGTTGGCGCGGTTGGCGACGGCGAGCACCGTGCCGAGCGTGGAGAAGAAATCTCCGAAAAAGCACACGAACACGAGGATGAGCCCGCTCGCGGTGAACACGCCCTTGAAATCGAGATTGAACATGACGTTGCCCAGCTCGCCGAAGTCCGGCATGGCGGCGACGCCGTTGAGCGTCGTCACGCCGAGGGGGATGCCGACGAGCGTGGTGGCGATGATACTGATGAGGATGGCGCCCTTGACGTTCAGGGCGTTGAGCACGATGATGAGCAGCAGACCGCCGATGGCCAGCAGCACGGCAGGATCGGTGAGATTGCCGAGGGCAATGCCGTTTTCAAACGAGCCGATGCCGCAGTTTTTGAAGCCGAGATAAGCAATAAAGAAGCCAATGGATGCGGAGATGGCGATCTTAATGTTCTTGGGAATGACGCGCACTATCAAATCGCGCAGGCCAAAGACCGTCAGCAGTACGAACACAATGCCGGAAATGAGCGTGATCGCCATGGCAGAGCCGAAGCTCAGCGCCTGCGACTGAATGAGCGCGCCGAGAATGAAATTCGAACCCATGCCGGTCGAAAGTGCGAAGGGGAAGTTCGTGTAAAAGGCCATCAGCAGCGTGATGAGGCCGGACACGAGCGCGCAGGTGATCATGATGGCGGACTTGGTGATGACAACGCCGTTGACATCCGTGATGTACGCCTCGCCGCCGCAGATCGCAGCTGGCTGAACGGCCAGCACATACGCCATGGTCATGAAGGTGGTCAGGCCCGCGATGATCTCGGTTTTCTTGTCCGTACCGCGCAGGCCGAGCTGGAATAGTTTCTCCATCAAAAACGCCTTATCCTTTCTCTGTCTCTGGTTGATTTATGCTTCCGCATCCGCAAACACGGGTACGAACGTCTGGTTGGCGCCGTTGACGAGGCCCATATCCGTAATGACCACGCTCGGCAGCACCGGCAGCGCCATGACGGCGGTCGCCAGCAGGGTGAGCTGTCCGTCGCTGATGGCATCGAGCGCGGACTGCACGGCCGCGATCTCATCGGCGACCTCGGCGCAGGGCTTCTGGCTCATGAGGCCGGCAGCCGGGAGGGCGATGTGCGTCTCCTGCTCGCCGTCGATCACGCAGACACCGCCGCCGCACGCGCGCAGGATCTCGGCAGCGCGGAAGGCATCCTTCGGATCGTGATAGCTGACGGTGAAGTTGTGGCTGTCGTGCGAAATGGTAGATGCGAGCGCACCGCTGCGCAGGCCAAAGTCGCGGTAGACGGCGATCGTCTTTCCGCCGCGGCCGTAACGGTTGGCGCAGCAGACGAACACGAGCGTCGGATCGCCGCTGATATCGACGACACCGTCACGCACCGGCAGCTCCACCGGCTCGACGTGGCGCAGGATGCGGTTGCCGTCCTCGGACACCATGACGTTGACGCGGATCGTATCGCCGGTGTAGCCCTCCGGCACACGAAGTTCGAAGGACGCGGGGCCCGTGATCTGCGGCAGATCAACGGTGTTCGGCAGGTCATAGTCGGCCGTCTTGCAGTCGCCGCCGAGGTACTTGCCGTCCTCCGCGACGAGCACGCCCTCGGTGAACACGGCCTTCGGCCGGCTGCCGTCGAGCGCGTCGACGAGCTGAATATCGGCGATGTAGCCCGGCGCGATCGCGCCGAGATCGTCAAAGCCGTACTCACGCGCGGCGTTGAACGTCGCCATCTTGACAACTTCACGGCCGTCGAGGCCGGAGGCGACCGCCTTGCGCACAACGTTGTTGATATGGCCGACGGTGAGCAGATCCTTGGCGTGGACGTCGTCCGTGCAGACGGACACGAAATCGCGCCACGGCTGATCCTTGCAGCCGTCGACAAGGAAGGAAAGGTTATCAATGAGGGAGCTGGCGCGGAGATTGATATGCATGCCGGCGCGGAGCTTGGCGCGCACCTCGTCGGCGTTCACGCTCTCGTGGTCGGACACAGGGCCGCCGATGCGGTAGGCCGCAAGCTCACGGCCGAAGCAATACGGCGCATGGCCCTGCAGGAACATGCCGCGGCGCAGGCCCTCGTCGATGATGGTGTGCATGCGCTCGCTGTCCTGAATGACGCCGACGTAGTCCATGATCTCGGCGATACCGATGACGTCGTCCATGTCCAGCAGCTCGCCGACTTCCTTGGCGAGGAACTCAGCGCCGGCGTTTTCCATGCCGGGCACGGCTGGAACGCACGACGGGGCAAGCACGTACTGGCGGAGCTTGGACTTTTTCGCATTGGCGAGCATGAAGCGCACGCCGTCGAGGCCCATGACGTTGCCGATCTCGTGCGGGTCGGTGCAGATGGTCGTCGTGCCCCACGGCAGGATGGCGCGGGCGAGATTCTCGGGGATCATCATCGTGCTCTCGATGTGCATGTGCGTGTCGATGTAGCCGGGGATCAGGTAGCGGCCATGACCGTCGTAGTACGACTTGGACGGCAGGACGGCCTCCTGTCCTTCCTCACGCACCAAAACAACAAATCCGTCCAGTATGTCGACACTGGCCGGATAGATTTCTCCCGTAATGACATTGAAAAACTGCACGTTGCCGATCGTCAGATCGCACGGGATCTGACCCATGGCCGCCTGAATGAGGCGTGAGCGATCCTTTGCCTTGCGTGTACGCATCAAAATCCCTCCCTGAAATCATAAGCTGCTGACAAAACCATAAAAAGCGTTTCCGCTTTCTATCCAGACAAAAAAACGGCGGAGCGTCTGCAATCTGCGACCCTCCACCGAAACGGCAAAGCTCACACAGCGGTTTGGCGCTGTGCGTGCTGCATTCCGGTAGTCGGGCAATTCAAGGGCCGCCCGGTAGAGACGCGGGGCCCATGTGACTTCCCCGCCTATACCTGAAAATGTCTGTGTTCACTTGTTGGAACGCCTTGATTATAAATCCGGCAGCACCGAAAAGCAATTATTCAAGAACCTGAAATAATTCCGCCCTTTCGATTTTTCTCTATCCATTTCGCCGAATTTACTCCCAGAAAATGAAAGCGTCTCCGACCGGCGTATGTTCGTCCGGCAGAGACACATTCCTGCATTATGTCTTTTTTGCGCTTACGCGCCGCGCAGCAGCGCCACGGCCGAGCGCGCGGCCGTGGCCGCGTCCGGGCAGTAGACGTCCGCACCGATCTCATCGCTGTAGCCGGGCGTGATGGGCGCACCGCCGACAAAGATCTTCACCCGGTCGCGGATACCGCGGGCCTTTGCCAGCTCTACCACATCGCGCATTTCCGGCATGGTCGTCGTCAGCAGCGAGGAACAGGCAATGATGTCGCAGTGCTGCTCGATGGCCGTGTCCACAAACTGCTCCGCCGTGACATCCACGCCGAGGTCGACGACCTCCAGTCCGCTGCCCTCCATCATGATCTTGACGAGGTTTTTGCCGATGTCGTGCATATCGCCGCGCACCGTGCCGAGGCAGACGCGGCCGATCGTCTCGCTGCTCTCCCCCATCATGTACGGCTTGAGCAGCTCCGTCGCCGCCGCCATGCAGCGTGCCGCAATCAGCATCTCCGGCAGGCTTTCCCAAAACCTTTCTGCTAGAATCACTGAATCAATTATGCGGTCCGAACCCCGCTGTGCACGCACAACGGTTTGGCCTCTTTCCATTTCGCTCGCCGCTACTCTGGAAATCGATGTTTCTTTCTCTTCCTCCGGCTACTTAGATGTTTCAGTTCACCGGGTTCCCTCCGTAACACTATGTATTCATGTTACGGTGACGGCCCTCAACGACCGCCGGGTTTCCCCATTCAGATATCCATGGATCAATGCTTGTTTGCAGCTCCCCATGGCTTTTCGCAGCTTACCACGTCTTTCTTCGGCTCTTGGTACCAAGGCATCCACCCTACGCTCTTATTAGCTTGATCATTTTTAGAATAGGCTCATTTCGATATGATTCTCTCACATCTGCATGATGTCTTGTTTCTACCTTTTGAAATTGCAGCAGATTACATATTACCGCTCTCTGCTTTTTTCTTTTAGTTTTTTCTTTTCTCCGCGAATTTACTCGCTATGCAGTTTTCAAGGTTCGTTGGTGGGCTCAAGTGGACTCGAACCACCGACCTCACGCTTATCAGGCGTGCGCTCTAACCAGCTGAGCTATGAGCCCACGTGGTGGAGATGATCGGGTTCGAACCGATGGCCTCCTGCGTGCAAGGCAGGCGCTCTCCCATCTGAGCTACACCCCCATGGTCGCACTCTCTCAGCCTTGCGCGTTTGAAGATGTTCTCTTTCACACACCTTCAAAACCATATAGTGCTTCGATCTTTAAGCTTTTCTTCCATTCTCGGCTTCCTGTTCTTTAGGTTTCACCCTAGAAAGGAGGTGATCCAGCCGCACCTTCCGATACGGCTACCTTGTTACGACTTC
>OLRZ01000546.1_pt1 | contig 30576 bp, 26 predicted proteins | sample 1671931 | NCBI WGS metagenome assembly OLRZ01 (sample SAMEA3136627, study PRJEB25190) | human gut metagenome | reverse complement strand
TTTGTACCCTGATGTTGTGGCATTGGGAAAAGCTGTAAAAAACAAAATTTATGAGCAAACAGGCTTGCATGCTTCCGTTGGCATTGCACCCAATAAATTTTTGGCAAAACTTGCCTCCGATTTGGAAAAACCGGATGGATTGGTATTAATAAAACATGAAACAGCAGCTGCCTTTATTGCGCCTATGCCGGTGCGTAAAATTTTTGGTATTGGCAAATCGGCAGAGGCAATGCTTTTGCAGTACGGCATTGATACAATCGGCAAAATCGCCGCTGCCGATATAAGCATTCTGCAAAAAGTATTCGGCATTAATGCGCAGGCTGTACATAATCTGGCATGCGGCATAGATAACAGGCCGGTTGTAAACGAAACCGAAGCCAAGTCAATAGGCAAAGAACATACTTATGATAAAGATTTGTATGAAGAAGCTGATTTGAAAAAAGCTGTGCGCGATTTATGCGGCGAAACCGGCTGGCGGTTAAGAAAACGCAAATTAATCGGGTATACGGTAACTTTAAAAGTTAAATTCAGCTCTTTTAAAACAATTACCCGCAGCATAACATCAGAACTGCCGGTAGCATATGACGAAGAAATTTATGCGTTGGCACTAAAACTTATGCAGCAGGTAAGGTTTGCAGAAGGCGTACGCCTTCTTGGTGTAAGCATATCACATTTAGAAAGTGAAGACGCAGCGCCGGTTTTGAATTTTAATGAAAATGAAAAAATAAAAAAACGCAACATGGCCGTTGATTTTTTAAAAAACAAGTTTGGTGAAAATATTATAAGACGCGGATAGGGCAAAAAAATAAAGCCTGCAAGCTTTTGCAGGCTTTAATATACGGAGAACTTACTCCATAGCATTGACTTTTTTTGCAAGTCTGGATTTTCTGCGGTTTGCAGCGTTTTTGTGGATGATACCTTTACGTGCTGCTTTATCAATTAAACCGGATGCAGTTACATAAGTAGCTTTTGCATCTTCTTGAGTACCGGTTTCGGTTAAAGCAACTACTTTACGGGCAATGTTACGGATAGCAGCCTTTACAGGTGCATTTTTTGCACGGCGTTCTGCATCAGTTTTTACGCTACGAATGGAAGATTTAATGTTCGGCAACGAATTCACCTCCTACCATCAATTACCTTTACCAAGTAATTTTACCACAAAGTAAGGCACTGCGCAAGGATTTTTTATTATAAATCTTGCGGCAGCAATATTTTTTATAGGACGCCGAAAAAGTTCATGTACTTGCAGGCACTGCGCTATAAATGATATAATAATAAGTCAGATAAGTTTTTTATAAGGAGAACGCAATGGATCAGCAACATATACGCAATTTTTCTATTATTGCTCATATCGACCATGGTAAATCTACTCTGGCCGACCGTTTGATTGAATATACCGGCACATTAACCAAGCGCGAAATGGAAGAACAAATTCTTGATTCCATGGATTTGGAGCGTGAACGCGGCATTACCATTAAAGCGCAGGCTGTGCGCAGCATTTATACGGCACGCGACGGGCAGGAGTATATGCTTAATTTTATTGATACTCCGGGCCATGTCGATTTTACTTATGAAGTATCGCGCGCGCTGGCTGCCTGTGAAGGCGCACTGCTGGTTATTGATGCTACGCAGGGCATTGAAGCGCAGACTCTTGCTAATGTTTACCTGGCTTTGGATAATGATTTGGAAATTATTCCCGTTATTAATAAAATTGACCTGCCGAGTGCAGACCCTGAACGTGTAAAGCATGAGATTGAAGATGTTATCGGTATTGACGCATCCGAAGCCGTGCTTACAAGCGCTAAAACCGGCATTGGCATAGAAGATGTTTTGGAAGCGATTGTAGCAAAGATTCCTGCTCCCAAAGGCGACGCGCAAAAGCCTTTAAAAGCACTGGTGTTCGATTCCAAATTTGATGCTTATAAAGGTGTTGTGCTTTATTTCCGCGTAATAGACGGCCGCGTAAGAAAAGGCATGAAAATACGCATGATGGCAACCGGAGCTGAATTTGAAGTAACGGAAGTCGGCGTGTTTAAGCCTAACCCGGTAATTGTTGATGAGCTTGATGCCGGGCAGGTAGGATTTTTGGCAGCCGCTATTAAAAACGTTAAGGATGCGCGCGTTGGCGATACCATTACCGACGCCAATAATCCCGCTGATGAAGCTCTGCCCGGTTACCGCAAGGCCACGCCGATGGTTTACTGCGGCCTCTATCCGGTAGAAAATTCTGATTACGACAATCTGCGCGACGCGCTGGAAAAATTGCAGCTTAACGATGCTTCGCTGGTGTTTGAGCCGGAAACTTCCGTTGCGTTGGGCTTTGGCTTCCGCTGCGGCTTTTTGGGCCTTTTGCATATGGATGTTATTAAAGAACGTTTGGAGCGCGAATATAATTTAGCGCTTATCACCACGGCACCTAACGTAATTTATGAAGTGTTCCGCACTAACGGCGATGTGGAGTTGGTTGACAATCCGTCTAACTTTCCCGACCCGACGGTTATAGATCATGTTGAAGAACCTTATGTAAATGCTACCATTATTGTGCCGAAAGATTATGTAGGCGCTGTTATGGAACTGTCGCAGGAAAAGCGCGGCGAATATGAAAACATGACATACCTTGACGAAACCCGTGTTATGATTCATTATGCGCTGCCGCTTAGTGAAATTATTTTTGACTATTTTGACCGCTTAAAATCGGCAACACGCGGCTATGCTTCGCTTGATTATGAACTTGCCGGTTACCGTGCTTCCGATTTGGTGAAGGTTGATATTTTGCTGAACGGCGACCCGGTTGACGCCTTGAGTGCTATTGTACATCGTGAAAAAGCCACGGTGCGCGGCAGGCAGCTTGTTGAAAAGCTGCGCAGCTTAATTCCGCGCCAGATGTTTGAAATACCTGTGCAGGCTGCCATCGGCAACAAAATTATTGCCCGCGAAAACGTGCGAGCTTTGCGCAAGGACGTTTTGGCAAAGTGCTATGGCGGCGATATAAGCCGTAAACGCAAACTTTTGGAAAAACAAAAAGAAGGCAAAAAACGCATGAAGCAGGTCGGCAGCGTGGAACTGCCGCAGGAAGCCTTTATGGCAATTTTAAAAATGGATTAAAAAATACGCAGAAGCCTTAACAGGTTTCTGCGTATTTTTGTAACTGCTTGTTTTAATCGTCAATTTTAATTTTGCCTTTTTGGTTTTCGTAGTCGTCAACAACCCATTTTAAAATCTGTTCAATTTCCTTGTTGACGCTGCGGCCGTTGTTTTCGGCAATTACTTTCATTTTTTTCATTATAACGGGGTGAATGCGCAGGCTGAAACGCGCCGGTTCCATAATAACAACTCCTTTATTTATGACATCAATAATACATTAAATTGATTTGTTATGATGCCATTATATAAAATTTGCAAAATTTTTGCAAGTTGGCATTAAGATTTTTAGTCTGCATTGTAAAGATGTGATAAAATAAAAATAGTGTTGCAAATTGGAGGTAAATTTATGAAACTTGAAGTTAATAAAGTTTACAGCGGCTTTATTGTAAAGCATGCTGAATACGTTGAAGAAGTACAGAGCGAAGCATATTTAATGGAACATGAAAAAAGCGGCGCAAGGCTTTTATATCTTGGCAACAGCGACGATAACAAAGTGTTTTCCATCAGTTTCCGAACGCCGCCTTATGATGATACCGGCGTGCCGCATATTCTGGAACATTCTTCGCTGTGCGGTTCGCGCAAATATCATTTAAAAGAGCCTTTTGTAGAACTTGTTAAAGGCTCCATGAATACGTTTTTAAACGCAATGACATATCCGGATAAAACAATGTATCCGGTTGCCAGCCGCAATGATAAAGATTTTAAAAATTTAATGGATGTATATCTGGACGCGGTATTTTATCCGCTGATTTATGAAAACCCTTATACGCTTATGCAGGAAGGCTGGCATTACGAAATTGCCGGCAAAGAAGGCGAGCTTGCGTATAACGGTGTTGTTTACAACGAAATGAAGGGCGTATATTCTTCGGCGGACGCCATTGCCGAAAACGAAGTTATGCGTGCTTTGTTCCCTGACAGTCCGTACCGCTATGAATCCGGCGGCTACCCGGCAGCAATACCGCAGCTTACGCAGGAAGCATTTGAAAACTTCCACCGCACCTATTATAGCCCGGAAAACTCCTTTATTTATCTGTACGGCGATATGGATATTGAAAAAACGCTGGAATATCTTGACGGTGAGTATTTATCGGCTTTTGAAAAAAGCGGCAGCGTTAATTCAGCCATTCCCTTACAGCAGCCGTTTGCCAAAACAAAAGAGGTAAAAGCCTTTTATCCTGCCGGGGCAGATGAAGACCTGGCGGCTAAAACCTACCATGAACTTGATATTGTGTGCGGCGATGCGCGCGACGCTAAAACTTCGCTTGCACTGCGCCTTTTGGAAACGGTACTTTTGGAGGGCAACAGTGCGCCGCTGCGCCTTGCTCTGCTGGAAAGCGGCATTTGCACGGATGCTTACGGGCAATATACCGGCAGTTTGCGCCAGCCCGTTTTTGCGGTTAAAGTTTCCGGTTCGGAAGAAGATAAGCGTGATGAATTTATCAGCATTGTTTACCGCACCCTGCAAAAACTTACCATTGAAGGCCTTGATAAAGAACTTTTAGAAGCCTGCCTTAACATGCTGGAATTTAAACTGCGCGAGGCAGATTTCGGCGCTTATCCGAAAGGGCTTATTTACGGCATTGGCGTTATGGATACCTGGCTTTATGATGGTGACCCTTTAGACGGACTGCGTTATAATAAACTGCTTACAGAGCTGCGCGAAGGCATAAAAACAAATTATTATGAACAGTTAATTGAAAATTATCTGCTTGATAATACCCACAAGGTTTTGCTTACGCTGATGCCTAAAAAAGGTATGGAAGAAGCAGAGCAGGCAGAACTTGCAGAAAAAATGCAGCAGATAAAAGCCGGCATGAGCGAAAAAGAAATTGAAGAAGCCGTTGAGCATTGCCGCATTCTGCATGAACGCCAGGCAGCACCCGACAGCCAGGCGGCTTTGGCAAGCATACCTTTGCTTGAAAGAAGTGATATACGCCGCGAAGCGGAAAAACTTGACGGCGAACTTACAACAGAGGGCAATAATGAATTTTTGTATGTGCCTGCCTTTACAAACAAAATAGCTTATTTAAACTGGTATTTTGATATGAGCGGCATTGACGGCAGCCTGCTGCCGTATTGTTACCTGCTGAGCGATATGCTGGGCAAGGTTGACGCCGGTAAATATACTTATCAGCAGCTTTCCACACTGGGAATTAAATATACCGGCGGCGTAACCTTTCAGGTACACGCTTATTCCGCTGCAGAAAGCGTAAATGACTACACCGTTAAATTTACGGTTACCGCCAAAGCGCTTGTACATAATTTAACCCATATGTTTGATATTCTGCGTGCCATTGCGCTTGAAAGCCGTTTTGACAGCGTTAAGCGCCTGCGTGAAGTACTGGCTGAGGTTAAAAGTGACTGGGACAGCAACTTCTTCAGCCGTGGTCAGACCGTGGCATGTGCGCGCTTAAATTCGTATTATTCTCCGGCAGCAAGGGTTAATGAACAGGATTACTATTCCTATTATGAATTTTTAAAAGATTTAACCGAGCATTTTGATGAACGTGCCGGTGAAACCCTGCAAAAATTAAGCAGCCTTTTAGGCGTATTTTTTGAAAACAGCAAATATTTGCTTGCTTACAGCTGCGAAGAAGAAGATAAAGTGCAGGTTTTGGCAATGGCAAAAGAATTTGCAGCTTTGCTGCCGCAGTCTGAAGCAGCAGGCAGTGCCGTAAAACCGCTTGCCGCACCGGGGCTTAACGAAGGTATTATGACGCCGGGTAAAGTTCAGTATGTTGTAGCTGGCGGCGATTTCCGCAAAGCGGGCTATAAGTTTACCGGTTCAATGAAAGTTTTGGAAACGATTTTGCGCTATGAATATTTATGGACCAAGATACGTATTCAGGGCGGCGCTTACGGTGCATCTGCCGTATTTGACCGCAACGGCAGCATGTATTTTGCCTCTTACCGCGACCCGAAACTTGCCGAATCGCTGGAAGCTTACCGCGGTTTGCCGGGCTGGCTGGAACAGCTTGATTTGCCTGAACGTGAGCTTACTAAGTATATTATCGGTACCATCAGTGCGGCAGACGTGCCTTTAACAAATTCCATGCGCCTTTCGCAGACGGCGCTTGCCCATATTAAAGGCGTGCCGCAGGAAATGCGCCAGAAAACACGCGATGAAATACTTAATTTAACTAATGATGATTTACGCAGCCTTGCTCAGGTAGTGCGCGATACATTGAGCGGCAACTATATTTGCGTTGTTGGCGGCAGCAGCGCCGTTGAAGCTAATAAAGAAATTTTTAATTCGGTTAAACATATTTAATGCAGTATGATTATCAGCGTAAGCCGCAGAACAGACATACCGGCGTTTTATGCAGAGTGGTTTTATAACCGCCTGCGTGCCGGTTATGTGCTGGTGCGCAACCCCATGAATGTGCATAGTGTAAGTAAAGTTGCTTTATCGCCGGAAGTGGTGGATGCTTTTGTATTTTGGACGAAAAATCCGCTGCCGCTGATGAAGTGCCTTGATGAACTGGCGGAGTATCCGTATTATTTTCAGTTTACTTTAACGGGTTACGGAAAAGACATAGAACCGGGCCTGCCCGATAAAACGCAGGCTTTGCTGCCTGCGTTTAAAGAATTGGCGGCAAAAACCGGCAGACAGCGTGTTATCTGGCGGTATGACCCTATATTTTTCAGCAGCAGGTACAGCATGGAATATCATTTAGAGTGCTTTGAAGCGTTGGCGGCAGAGTTAAGCGTCAGCACGGAACGCTGTGTTATCAGCTTTATGGATGAGTACCGCAATACAAAACGCAACGCACAAAAACTGAGTGCCGTTAGTTACAGCAGCGAGGAAATTTATGCTTTTGCCGCACGCCTTGCCAAAATTGCTGAAAAATACGGTTTAAAACTGCAAACCTGCGCCGAAACAGCAGATTTTACGGAGCTTGGTATTACGGCATCGGCATGTATAGATAAGGACTTAATAGAAAATATCGGTGGGTTTAAACTGAAAGCAGGCAAAGATAAAAATCAGCGGCCGGAGTGCTGCTGCGCTGCCAGCATAGATATAGGCGCTTACAATACCTGTCTCGGCGGCTGCCTGTATTGTTATGCCAATTATAATGCAGGTATGGTAAAAATAAATTGTGCCGCGCATGACAAAACAAGCCCGTTGCTGTTTGGCAGTTTATCATCGCAGGATGTTGTGACAGAACGGAAAATGAAAAGCTGCCGAATTAGTGATGGTGGATTGTTTTTATAAGGCAATTAATAAAAACTGTTAAATTTATTGTAAATATCTATTGTAAAATTTTAAATAATTAACACTATATTTTTACAAATTAAAAACGCATTCTTAAAACTCTAAGGCTTTGAGAATGCGTTTTCTTTATCATTTCAATATTTCCAAATTGTTTTCATCAAGTAAAATGTTTACAGCATCTAAATCTTTGCCGTGTTCAATAGCGTAAAAAATAAGGCCATCGCGTCTGTCTCGTACATAAAGCGGTCGTTCGCAGGCGTATTTTAGCAAATTTTGCGTTTCAGTAAGGTTGGCTTGAGCGGCAAGTGCCAAAATAATAAGTTTGTCGCGCCCCGGATTTTTGTTTCCGTTTAAAATATGATAGACGTAAGTTCTTTCAAGATTTGTCTTTTTTATAAACTCTGCTTTATTTGTTATGCCCTTTAAATCAAGCAAATAATTTAAATAATCAACAGCTGAGGGAAATTTAATTTCTGATGTATTTTTATTGTAAAATTCATCGTATGATTGTGCCTGCGTAAGTTCAGACTGTAAATCTTCGGTTGATTTTTCCATAATACACCTCTGAAAAATTCTATGCTATAATATTATACAACAAATTCATGGTTGGAGTAAAATGAGTATTACAGCTGAATTTATTGAAACTAATTTTAAAAGAATATCAGTATTGAAAGAAAATGCAAATGGCCGGACAGAACTGGTGGCAGACACTACGGGTGCCGTTTATATCCGCAAAATTATTGCACGTACCGGTTTGCCGTATAAAAAGCTGGCGCAGATAAAATGCGCGCATATACCTGAAATTTATTATTGTTCGGAAGCATATGGCAAAACTTATGTAATAGAAGAATTTATCAGCGGTGAAACTTTAGCGGCAGAGCTTGAACAAGGCAAAAAATTTACAGCAGAGCAGGTTCGTAATATTGCTTTGCAGATTTGCGAGGCAATGATCGTACTTCACGGATATGGCATATTGCACCGCGATATTAAACCTGGCAACATAATTGTGCAGGGCAGCAGCATTTGGCTGATTGATTTTGGGGCTGCAAAAGCTGAAGGCAGCACTAAAGAACATGATACTGTTATTTTAGGTACGCCTGGTTTTGCTCCGCCGGAACAATATGGTTTTACAACGACGGACGCGCGCAGTGATATTTATGCTTTGGGAAAAACTATGGAAATTCTTTGCGGAAGTTCTCATAATGCAAAGCTTTGCAAAATAATTGCAGGCTGTACTGCCTTCGACCCGCAAAAACGCATAGCTTCTGCCGCAGAATTAAAAAAGCGGCTGCTTAAAAATAACAGCGGCAAAAAGAAATTTATTTTCATAATTTTAGCAATGGTTATTGCTTGCAGCGGAATATATTTTTTGTTTAACCGGCATGTGCAACAAGAAGCTATACCGCCCGGCGCAGAACAAAAGGCTGAAGAAAAAGTACAACCCAAAGATGCGCCGCAGGAAAAACCAAGCGAACAAAAAACAGAGATTGAGCAGCAGGCGCAAAAGCCGAAAATTGTTTTGCCACAAGAACAAAGTCAAAGCGCAGCAGCAAACAACATAACGCTGAACGTCAATAATTTAGTGTTTGCGGTAAATACAAATCCGCTTAACGAAACGGCACGTAAACAAGGTGCGCAGCAAGGGCTAACGTTATTACAGCCGGAAAAATATCCTGTTTTTACAGTGCAAAATAACAGCGGTCAGGCAATGGAAAACCCGACAGTGAAAATAAAGTTTACCGGTATTTGTGCAGCCGGAAATAATTTTACAGCAAAAGCGTGGGGAGGCAGAACGCTTAACTGGCAGCTTACAAAAAATGCTGCAGGCTATGCCGATGAAGTAACAATTTTGCTTGCAGGTACAATACCTGCCGGTGATTATTTTGAGTTTCCGTTGACAGGCGCAATAGCTGATTATTATCAAACCGGCAGTGAGCCGGCAGCTGAAGTTACAGTAAGCGGCGATAATATAATACCTATAACGAAGAACTATAATATAAAAATAAACTAAAATTTTAGCGCAGATTTACGGTCTGCGCTATTTTTGTGTCCTGATGGGACACCGATTAAAATTTAATTTAGTTTAAAATAAGAACTGTAAAGTACTAAAAATAAAATTGCAGGCGCCTTTGCATAAACTATTAAAGCTAAATTTAAAACCATAAGTGCAAGAAGCATTTTTATATAAATGTCATAATTATTTATATAGCGACAGGTTGGTGATTAAATGGGCGATGAACGCGAGCGGTATATTAAAATCGGTGCCAAAATAAAATTTTACAGGCAGCTTAAAAAGATTGGGCAAACAGAACTTGCAGGAAAAGTAGGCATAACCTCACAGTATTTAAGCAAAATAGAATGCGGAAAGCAAATGCCAAGCTTGCAGGTGCTTTTACTGATTGCAGAAAAGCTGGAGATTGACGCAGCGGCACTGATTAGTGATAGTGTTGTGTAAGTGCTGAAAAAGATGATTTTGCATATTATAAACTTTAAATGTAGAAAATATAGCACAATTTATCAAAATATAGAACGGCACGCAGGTTATTTTTACGGCATAATATTAATAGATAATTGTAAAAAGGTGAAATATTATGTTTGCAATGGAATATAAACGTATAGGACTTAATATCCTTTATCATAGGCGCAGTAAAGGGTGGACACAAGAAATGTTGGCAAATAAATCCGGCGTGTCACGTTCAAGAATATCTGATATAGAACGTGGCAAAGAAGCTTTTAAAATAGATTCGCTAATGATGTTGGCAAAAGCGCTGGAAATAGATTATAGAGAATTATTAAAATAGTTTAAGGAGAGTGTACAACTATGAAGAAAAAATTTTTGATTTTTATTTCTTTTATTGTTGCTTTATTTATTTTTGGTTGTTCATCAGTAGAGAACGTACTTACCGATGATAGTAATGACGAAAAAATGAAGATAACTCAAGAAGAAATCATAAATGTAAAAAAATCAACTAATCCTAAAATATATCAAGAAATTATGAATAAATATCATGGAACTGATGACAGGGATATGGTAATTTACTATAATAAAATTTTATCTTTAAATGAAGAATATTATAAAAATAAATGTTTTGTTGAATATGATAATCCTCGTATAACTGAAAGACTATATTCTGGTGATATAAAAAGTGATATTAATAAAGCCGTATCAAAAATGTCGTTTAAAGTTGAACAAGATGATATGTCGTTATATAACGGTTGTGATTATAAGTTTAAAGTAGAAAATTTTAAAGATTCACCTTATGATATAGAGCCAAGTGTATTTTTTATTGTAAGAGATAAATTGACTAAAAAGCCAGTGGATTGTGGAAGAATAGATTTTGATATGCTAAAACCAGGAGAATCGGACGAAAAGGAAATTACGTTGCCAGTAGGAGAATTAGAATTAGTACCAAATACAGCAGCTTTATTGCCTAAAAAACTTATTGAAACAGGTTTGATTTTTGATACAGATATTTTAGAAGATTATCCAAGTAAACAATTTGCAAATAAGAAAGTTCCACATATATATAGCGGTAAAGTTATAAATGATAATACTCCTAAAATTTCTTTACAAAAAGATACTGTTAGAAAAGATGTGTTTGCTAAAGATACCAAAGTGGTAGTTTTGTTTTTAGATAAAAATAATAGATATATGGTATCTGATTGTATTGGTGGTTATGCCTATGTTGATAAAAATGACGTTATTCTTGATAATGGACAAGAATTAAAGTTTAATCCGTTAGATTTGGGTATTATTGATTTATTAAATGCAGTTTTATGAAAGTATTAATTTAAGAGGTGCTATATGAGTAAAGTATTTAAAATTGGAGATAGCTTAATTGAATTTAGTGGCGATATAGATGCTTATAATGCAATTTGGAAGGAACTTTTGTTGAAAGCGCAGTATGAAATTACAGCTTTTAAAAAATTTTATGATGATGCTATTGATATAGATGAAGTAATAAAAAGTGGATATACAAGAGGTATAGTGGCAATAGATAATGTATTTTTATCTTTTGGAAATTTATTTATAAAAAATGGTTGCTTTGATTTTAGTGCTGAATATTTAAGAAATAATGATAAATTTCATTCTATTATACAGCCGTTTGAAGAAGCTTATAATGACATAGAGAAAAAAGTAAATTCTTTAGACGATTACGAAAAAATGAAAGCATTAGAACGTGAAATGGCAAAAGAACATCGTTATAAAATACGAGGTGGCGGTTTTGGTTTGGCTGGTGCTGCTAAAGGGATTATACAAGCAGAAGCAATTAACTTAACAACTGGTTTAGTGTATTCTGGATTTAACTTAATAGGTAATCTTTTTACAAGTATGTCAGTAACTGAAACAAAAAATGATTTGTATCAAAAGAGCAAAGATTACTTATGTATGTGTTTATATAAAAGTATGGTTGCTATTATGGATGTATTAGTTGAAGAATTAAAATTAGGGCTTGCTTTTGAACCAGATAAAGCTGAGAAGATTATTAATAATATTGAAAATAATGTTATACAAGGAGATTTAATAAAGGCGGCTTTGAATGAAGCAATAAAACAAAATCCTTATAATGATAGGATTTATACTAAGTATTGCTTATATTACAACGAGTTTGAAGAAGATATTGTAGAAATAGCAAGTTTTTTTGGCATTAATTTAAGTAATTATATTATTAGTTTGCATGAATATAATAATTATTATTTTAAGAATATTTGGCTTGCTTATGCAGCGAAAAATTTTCAAGAAGAACTTAATAAAGATTTTAATAAAATGTATCGATACGATTTTAGCCAAAAAATGTATGATAACAATTTTTGGATTACTTGTACCAATCAAGAGTTATTGAAATATATTATAAATGCTTATCAGAATTTGAAGAATAGATTTAAAAATGAAAATATCGAAAATGATAAAAATGCTATTGAACTAAAAAAATTGGCTAATATATCTAATTTTGACGAATTACAGGACTATTTTGATAAAAATATAAATTATTTTAAGGGAAAATTAGATTTATTGTTAAATACTGGTTGTTGTGTAAAAAGTTATAATTCTGATGAGTTTAGAAAAGCACTATTTGATTTACTTGATAAATATGAAATTGGTAAAAAAGACAGAAATATTTATTTAGGAAATTATATAAGAGAAGAACATATTTGTGAAGCTGAACAGATATTTGGTGAAGAAGTAAAAAGGTATGATGTCTACATTTTTATTAAAGCTAGAAATTACTATGGTAGCAAAGATAATATTTTTTTATTTACTTCTAACGGAGCGTATTTTGGCAACAATGAAGGACAAAAATTCATTGAATTTGGCGATATAAATGAAGTAAAAGTACAAGATAATATTTTTAGTAATTATGATTCTTTTTGGATAACATCTAAAAGTAATCCTGAAAATTTAATTTCTATTGATGATGAATATATATATTGTATTTCTGAAAAAGGAAATAATATATATATTAAGGCTGAGTATATTGTTAAAATAATTAATGATATTTTGACAATATATAAAAATGATAAATATATAAAAAGTGTCAATAAAGCACATCAAGAACAATCTGAAAAAAACAATAATATAGTTGAAGAAAACAATAGCATAGAGTTTGACTTACTTGCTTTTATTGAAAATAAGTATAAATTTTTAGAAGATGAAGAGGAAATATTTATTGGTAAAAATATTCCTGAAGATTTGTTAAATAAAGTTATTGATGATTATGCCATTCCATCAGTAAATGAAAAACCATATTTGTTAATTCATTCAACAAAGTACAATACATTTAAATCAATGTTACTTTGTAGTGATGGATTGCATATTGGACAATACGAATTATTTAAATTAAAAAGTGATTCGATAATTCATATTGGCATACAAGATTTAGAACAATATGGTGTAAAATACGATGAAGGTTTGCTTAACGATACTATTTGTTATAGAGATAGAGAGATATATAGAGATATTTCTCTTAAAAAAGTTATGAGTTCGTTAGCAAATTTAATTAATGCGTTAATTCCTATTGCATATTTTGAAAACTTTAAAAATAAATCATTTTATGAAGGCATATATTGTGCAATTGTGGGTGACTTATATAAAAAAGGCAAGGGAACAAAACCTGATTTAGAAAAAGCTGCATATTCTTATTTCAAAGGAATACTTTTATTTAATGATGAGTGGTGTTTATATGAATTTGGACATTTATATTTTGATGGTTTGTTTTTTAAAAAAGACATAAGAAAGGCTAAATATTGGTTTATGAGAGCTGCTGATGTGGCGTTATCAAAAGGGGAAACCGAAAATGAAGGCGTTTTAAAAAATATAAAAAATAGGCAATCAGAATTAGAAAAAGTAGAACCGGTGACAGAAATAGAAGCTTTTACTGGAGATGAATTAAATAATAAAGATTTTCAAAAAATTATTGATGAAGTGAGAATTAGGAGAAAGAACGAAGAAGATTATTACTTGACTTTAAACAATATAAACGAATCTAAAAAATTAGCCGAAAAATACCATTCTAATAATATAACTTGGCATTGGTATTTTTATCCGGAAATTCCACCTGAAAATATAAAAATGTATCTTAACGAATATACATTGGGAAGATTTTTAAAATATGATGACATTTTAGCTGTATTAATGGTTGATAATGCAAGGATACCAGTTATTTTAATAACAAAATGGGGTGTAAAGTCATGTGCTAGAGCCAAATGCTTATTTTGCTATTTAGATAAAATTGTTTTGAAAAACAATTCAATTTATGTTAATGAGCAAGTGCTTTTAAAGGTCAAAAATGATGAACTTTTAATGAAAAATTTTGATATTTTGACACATATGTTTAACGGTGAATATGCTTTTGATAACATATTGGAAGAAAAAAAGTTTATGGGAATTAATGTGTTCCTAAAAGAGATAACATTAACTGATAATGAAATATTGTCGTATGTAAATGCTTATAAAAAAATTTTAAATAATGGATTCTATTGGATTAATGAGTTCCCAGAGAAAAAATTAAAAAATGTTTTAAATACTTATGCTAACGGTTTTTCAAAAGATAGTATTATTATACTTTATGATGATACGATATTAGGTAGTGCAAAAGAGGGATTTATTGTACATAAATTCGGATTGAAAAATAGTAAAGGCATTGATATTCTTTTTTCAGATATAAAGAAAATAGAACCATTTTCTAAAGAGTTAAATATAATTTTAAAAGATAATACTAAAATTTTATTTTGGGAATTCTTTGAAGAAAAAGAGTGCCTGTGGTTTACTGTTTTGCTTGGTGCATTATTATCTGGTGAATATCTTTATAATTATGAAAGTATTTATCCTAAATGTGATGCAATTGAATTTAATATTATTAAGAAAAATTTAAATTAGGAGGCAATAAAAATGGAATGGTTAGTTTGGTTGGGATTAGAAGTAGGCGCATATGAAACAGGAATAACTGGGTTTCTATCATCTATTGTTAATGGTTTTTTTGAAGGTGTTTTTGGAATATTTTTCATAGCATATGAGCACAGTATTTATGCATTAATAGCATCAATAATAGTTGTAGCACTTATAAGTGGCGCTCTTGAAAAAAATAAAAAATTACAAAGTTTATTTATGTGTTGCGTATTAATTGGCGGATGCTTTTTAAAAGATCATTATGTGTGGGGAATTATGGGTATAATATGTTTAATTCAAGAATTGTTAAAAAAGGAAGAAAAGTAAAAGTTTATAAATTGTATAGGAGGATAACATAATGAAAAAATTAATTATGACTCTTTTATTAGTATTTACTTTTTCTGGTACTGTTTTTGCTGAATTTCCAAAATATTTGTATGATAATCCAGATAATGTTTTTATAGGAGAAGTCAATGGTGTGGCTATTTATGTTATTAAAAGTAGAGCGATAGATCCTTTGGAAAGTGATGAGTTTAAACATTTATTAAAATATGATATGTTAGGTGGTAATTGTTTTTGGGTTAAATTTAATGAAAAAAACAGTAATGTTAAGACTAAAGTTGAAGTTATACCTGGACTATTTTATTATGAAAATAATAGTGGAAAGAAGAAAATGTATGCTGATAATATAAGAAAAGGCCATTATTTAAATCCAAATAGTCAAAATGAAATTGACAAAATACTTATGTTATTTGGGGAAGCTTTGTATCAAATTAAAAGAAATAAACCTTTTTACGAAACAATAAAAATACCATATGAATTATAATATTTTTATTATAAACCTTATTAAGTTGTTTGAGTTTTAAATTTGCAAAAGTTATAAATAACTAACTGTACTTGATTTGGTAAAAATATTCATACAAAAGAAAGTTCTTCTAATAGTACAATGATTTAGCTCATAGGTTACATACATTAGGTAAAATTGGAGGATTTTTTTAAATAAGAAAAATGATTAGTACACATATAATAAAATTGTAAATTTCATATAATATTTGTGATTAAGTACAGGATATTCTAAATATATAAAGTCTAGATTCTGGTATATAGAAATAATAGTAAGAATATTATGCGAAAAAAATCTGGTACACTAATACCGTTCCTTTTGGGCTTAATTGTTTGTATAGTAATGCTTTATTCAAGCCTTACTATTAATATAAGAAGATGCCATGACCTTGATAAATCGGGCTTATACATTTTTGCAACACTTTTAATTATACCTGCATTTAAACTGGTATTTGCCAAAGGTACAACCGGTCCCAATAAATACGGACCGGACCCGCTTGCAGGCAAATATTGATAATGGGGTGTTAAAACATGGACGAACAAAAATACATCTGCCCAAGCTGCGGCGGATTAGTAGATTACGGCAGCAAGTTTTGCCCGCACTGCCGTTATGAGTTTGGCGAATGGGCAGCACAGACTGACGCAAATCAAAACAGCTTGCCCGGCGGCGATAGCGCTGATAACGGCAATGCCGAGCCGGAAGATAAAACGCCAAAAACATCGCCAATTTCTTTAATAGCAGTAGTTGCCGTGATTGTGGCGGCAATCGGCGGCGCAGTTTACTGGTTTATGAACAGTGACGATACAGAAAAAATAGTTGCCGAAGCTATTAAAACAGGCAACATGACGCCGGTTTTTGAACTTTACCGTAACGCGCCTGACGCAGATAAACCGCAGATTGCTTATAATATTGCCGACGCCGCTTTTGAAATTACATTAAAAGAAGTGGACGGCAACGATAACAGGCAGTTTTTGCAAACACTGTACGAAGCTGTAAACAACGATAAAAATGCCAATCTGCATATCGAAGCAGGCGGCAGGGATGAATATATGTCGCCGTTTATAGCGCTGGTAAAATACGCTTATGTACAGTCAACATTAGAAAAAATGGTTAATGAAACCAAAGCGGATATTGAAAACTACCTGCCTGCCAACAAAGGCATTAACGCCGATAATTTAAACCCGCGCGAAGTTAAAAGCATTTACGCCTGGGTCGATCAGCCTCTCGACGGTGGCTATGTACTTTATGGAACGCAGCGGCTATTTTTTGAAACCTTTCCTAACTTTATAAACTGCCTTGGCGTTTTATATCTGCCTAATGGAACCGATGGCAGCGAGCTGCCTGGCTATGCCTACAACGGCGACGTGCTGCAAATAGGCACAACCACCTTAACATGGAAAAACGGCAGAGAGCAGGACGTGCCGGAATATTTGCTGATACACCCGCAATTTAAAGAATTGCTGTGGAAAAATAACGCGCTGAAAGACGTATACAAACCGTTAGACCGGGTGCAGCAGGATTTAAAAACAATGCACGAAAACCTCGGTATCATCAAAAAGCATTATAAAAATGCAACGCCAAACCTTAATTTTGACGGTTTAAACTTTAACTCTACAGAAGATGAATTTTACAACAAAGCACCGCTTCAATTACAAAAAGGCGAGGGCACAATTCATATTACCAACGTGTTTGCCAACGGTGTAGTTGTTGATTTTATGCCGTATTTTAATTACCAGGTGCAGGATAGTGTAAGTGTAATTGAAAGTTTTACAGGCAGTTTTAGCAATGGCATAAAAATCGGCGACAGCCAAAACCAGGTTGCACAAAAAATGCAGCCTTACTACCAACTTTCGGCGCAGCCCGATTGGCTTAATTACTTAATGCCCAACGGGCAGATATACAGCTTTGGCTTTGATGATGGCAAACTTTACAAAGTAAACGTACGTGAAGCGCCGGACTGGAAAAACTGAATAACTTCATTTATAGGCAGCTTCACAGCAGGCTGCCTTTTGTTTAACTTAACAAAACTCCAACACAAACTATATACCTAAAAATACAGCCTATAAGTGCAAAATAAAAAATTAAAAATATGAGAAAATAAAATATAGGGAGTGTGAGGATAGCCGTGTTTGCAATGCGATATAAAATGATAGGTTTAAAAATTGCATATTACAGAAAAATGCGCGGCTATACTCAGGGGCAGCTTGCAGGTAAAATCGGTATCAGTACAACATATTTAGGTCAGATAGAACGCGGCAATAATGGTAAAAGCTATTCACTCGAAACGCTGCTTTCGATTGCCGTAGGGCTTGATATAGATGTAAATTTACTTTTAAGCAGCAGCGAAAATATTTAATTATGTTTAAAGAAGGTAATTTGCTGTAATTTATAGAATTATATAAAATCTGTACTTATGCTTTAAAATTAAAGCAGTTCTTGATAAAAATAAATTACACATAGCCACAATGCTGGCCAGATAGTTTTGTAATATATAATATATAAAATTGTCTGCGGAAGGTAATTATTATGACTACGGAACAAAAAGACTTAAAAATAGCTAAAGACCGCCTACTTGCTATGTATGCGCAGCTTGCTGAAGGCAAGCCATTGTATAAAGCGCGCGAAGCAGTAAAATATAACTGCTCACTGCGTTCAATACAGCGTGACATAGAGGATTTGCGGTCTTTTTTTGCTGACAGAAGCGAAACTACCGGCGTAGTTCAGGAACTTATCTACGACAGAAAGCTTAATGCTTACCGTCTTGTGCCTCCGTTGCGTAATTTACTGACCAACGAAGAAACTTTTGCCGTGCTGAAAGTTTTGCTTGAAAGCCGCTCGCTGACTAAGGCTGAATTATTCCCGATACTGGAAAAACTTATAAGCTGCTGCGTGCCTCCGGATAACAGACGGCAAGTAACGGATTTGATTGCTAATGAAAAATATCATTACGTAGAACCACGGCACAAAAAAGAAATTCTTGAAAAAATGTGGAATTTATCTGCGGCAATAAGAGTACATAAAGAAATTAAAATAACCTACATGCGCCAGAGTGGTGATGATGTAAGCCGTGTACTCAAGCCTGTAGGCATAATGTTCTCCGAATTTTATTTTTACCTTGTAGGGTTTATAGATAAAGAAAACCAGCTTGAAAAAATAAAATTTGAGGTGGAAAATGACCCGTTTCCAACGATTTACAGGATAGACCGTATAAAAGAATACGCTGTAACTGATAGGCATTTTAACGTACCATACCAAAACCGCTTTGAAGAAGGAGAATTTCGTAAACGCGTGCAGTTTATGTACGGTGGCAAACTACAAAAAATAAAGTTCTGGTACAAAGGCCCTTCTGTAGAAGCTGTTTTAGATAGATTACCAACGGCAAAAATAGAACAGCAGAATGAAAATGGCTATTTAATTTCGGCCGAAGTATTTGGTAAGGGTATTGATATGTGGTTAAGAAGCCAAGGGGATATGGTAGAGATAGTGGAGTGAGTGCGTATGAAAAATTTCAGACGTCCAAGTCCTAAAGAAAGAAAAATAACAGACCAATTTAAAAAGATGAGAATAAAAGCTATACTTAACGATCCTGATAAAAATTGGATTCAAAAAATAATTGAAGTAAATAGAATTTTAAATATGGATAAGATAATAAAATACTAAATTTTTGAAATGTGGTGAATTTTTTGTTTAAAATAGTTCTTATTATTTTAGGCATTGTTATATTATTTTTTGTTTTATCATTTTTATTGGGATTTTTTGCGATTGTGGCGGAGTCGTTGTTGGCAGCCTTCTTTTTAATTTTTGGAATTTTTAAAACGATAATAGCTCTTGGTGCATCGATATTGGCATCTATTGCTGCTTGGATTGCTGTACCGCTATTTATATTATTTTTGATATGGTTGTTAAAACGGGTGTTTTAGGGAGAATATTAAACTATTAATGGATAATGAAACAAATAATTTAAAAATAACGAAGAAATGGATGAAAATTATGGGAAAAAATTATCAAAAAAATTGTTTAAATGTTTTAAAAGAAATTTCTGAAATTAAATCGCTTGGAAGAAGTTCTGATTTTAAAGAAACTTATGAGTTATTTAAAAATAGATTAAATGACGATGAGTTTAGGATAGCCGTTGTTGGTGAGTTTAGTTCTGGCAAATCCACTTTCATAAATGCTTTAATAGGAAAAGATATATTAAAACATGGTGCGACTGAAACGACAGCGGTAATAACAAAAATTAAAAATGTAAAACCTGATGATAAATTATCTTATAAAGGAAAGGTAGTTTTTAGTAATAAAAAAATAAAAATTTTAGATAATATAAATGCTTTAAATGAATTTACTACTACCAATAGTGAAAAATATAAAGTTGTTAATGATATAAAAACAGTAGAATTATATGTACCTATTGCCGAAAATACAAAGAATATAACAATAGTAGATACACCTGGCCTTAATGGTATGGCTGATGGACACAGGGAGCAAACTGTTGAAATTATAAAAACGGCTCACGCTTGCATTTATATTTTACCTGCAAGAGGAATTAGTGAATCAGATATTAATTTTTTAAATTATTTATTGCATTATCAGAAAAATTTTATTTTTGTTCAAAATTTTATTGATAAAATAAAAAGTGCTGAAAATGAAAGCGTAGAAGAAAAGCTTAAAGATTTAAGTGAAGTTTTAGATAAAAAAGTTATAAATAATTTTAAGGGCGTTAATTATTATATTTGTGGTGTTTCTGCTTTATATGAGTTGGTTGGAAAGGATAAAAATTTAAACTTTGGTAATAATTATGCTGAAGAAATAACAGAACAAGAACGATTAATTTACAGACAAAAATCACATTTTGATGATTTTAGAAAAATATTAAAAGACGAGTTTAGCGATGATAAATTACAGCGTATTCAGTTTGAAGGTACTGCATGGGCTATATATGAATGGTGCAATGAACTTTTAGATGATATTGAATTAAGATATAAGCAAATTTTAGATATTTACGAAATTAGTACTGAAAAGAAACAAAAGGAACAATTAGAAAAAGTAAAAGAAAATATAAATAAAAACTTTGAAAAACAAAAAAATCAATTGGCAGATTTGGTGATAAGTGAAGTTGCTAAAATTGAAAAAGAAAATAAGAACGATTTATTAAAAGAATTTTCATTACTTTATGAAAATTTAATTGAATATCTTAACAATACCCTCAATAATTCTATATCTGCTAATAATGTTGAAAGTGTTGTTGCGGACACTATTAAAGAAATAAACTATAAATTATTAAATGTAAATATTATTGTTGATAAACAGTTAGAAACTTGCAGTTTGCAGTTTCAGGCGTTATATCATATTCTAAAACGCCGTATAGAGGAATATACTGGAATAAGCCGTAATGATGATGAGTTAAATATAAGTATTCAAAATTCTAACCGTTTAGAATTAAATATTAATGATAATAAAATATCTGATATAGAAAAAGAAAAAGAAGAAAAGATAAATGAAAGATTAAAAGCAAAAAAAGAAATTGCGGAAAACGAAATGCAGATTAAGACAAATAATGCCAATATAAATAATTTAAATAGGTTAATTGAAAATGCTGAAAAACAAAGAAAGATAGATGTAAATAGACTTGGAAGCAGACCAAGTGCAGTAGCAAGAAAGGAGTATTATACGGTTTATAGGGATAGAACTGGAATTTTGGGAGGAATAGCACAATTCTTTTGCGGACAAAAGAAAGAAACGAAGAGTAGAACGGTGTATGACGATTCTGCTGGTGAAGTGTGGGATAGAGAAAAAAGAAATATTGAAAGCCGCTATAATAACAACATTTTTGAGTATAACAATAAAATTAAAGAATTAAATTCATTAAAGCTATTTGCATCTGGAAAAATAAATGCTGCTAAAGTAATGCTTGCGGATATTGAATCAGACATTGAAAATTTAGAAAAGGATATTGCGCAAGAAAAATCTATTAAAGAATTAAAAATTAAGGTTTTAAAGGAGAAGTATATAGAAGATTGTAAAAATAATTTAAAAAAACAATTAGGTAATCATTTATTAGAAAGTGGAGATACATACAGTGAAATAATTGATAATTTAGAAAGTGATTTAAAAGCTGCCAGAGAAGAAATGATTATTAAAGTACAAACAGAATACGAAAAAAATATTAAGGAAAGGTTGAAAATAGTCGATAAGATGAACTCCGGTCAGAAATCAGAATTAATTAAAGAACTAAATAATTTAAAGACCGATTATAAAAAATTAAAAAGTATTGTAGAATTAATGGGGAGGAATTTAAATGAATAACTATATTAGTGAGCATCAGGAACGCAAAAATAAAGTACTGGACTTTTTAAATGATGGTATAAGTTTTTTTGAATCTCAGAATGATGAAAACACAGTAAAAAATTTAACTGTATTAAAAGAAAATGTGGAAAAAGGTTTATTTAGTATTGTTATTGTGGGTGAATTTAGTACAGGTAAATCTACTTTTTTAAATGCGTTAATGGGGAAGAAAATACTGCCTTCTTTTAGTAAAGAAACTACTGCTACTGTTAATTATCTTAGACATACAAGTGAAGCGCCTAACGGAGAAAAAGGCATAGTTTATTATAAGAATGGTAAGACAGAAATATTACCAAGTTTAGATGTTGATGTAATTGAAAAAGTGGTCAGCACACGTGGTGATAAAGATGTAGTTTCTGATATTGCTCATGTTGACCTCTATTTAGATTCCAAATTTTTGGAAAATGGTGTTGTGTTAGTTGACAGTCCGGGTCTGAACGGCATAAAAGAAGGACTTGGTGAGATTACGTTAAACCAAATCAAGCAATCGTATGCAAGTATATTTATGTTTAACTGCGAACAGCCTGGTTCTAAAAGCAATTTTGAAATTTTAAAAGATGTTAAAGAAAATTCTAACAGTATATTTTTTATATTAAATAAAATTGACGGAATTAAAGTTGCTGAAGGTGAAACTGTTGAATCTGTTATAAGAAGTTTAAAAAAGAGTTATAACGAGGTTTTTCCTGATGACACAATGATACCGGAGATTTGGCCTATATCCGCTGCTGATGCTTTGTATGGACGAGATAAAGATTACTTTGAATTAAGTGTTGAAAAAGGTGATATTAATGGCATTAATATTACTCAAGAGAATGTATTGCAAAAATCTCGTATGGAAGCATTTGAAGAAAGATTATGGCGCTATTTAACTTTGGGCGAAAAAACAAAGGCTGAGTTACTTGAGCCGGTGCAGAGAAATTTAAATTTATTGGAAAGGCAAAAAGATATTTTAGTTGAAAGAAAAGGTAATTTAGAAAGTAATTTAAATGAAAAAGAAGTAGATGCACAAAAGGCGCATTTAGAAAAAGAAATTGCTGATTTAAAAGCTAAAAGTGAAAAAGTTAACATTGATGCAGCAATTTTTAGCAAGTTTAAAGAAAATAAAGAATCTCTTAACAGTCAGCTACAGAAAATAATTGAAAAACTTGTGCAAGAAGTTGATGATAACGAATATAGAGAAGAACTGATTGATTTAGCACAGGATGTGGATAAAAGAATTGATAGCGAAATAAAAAGAGCGATATGCAATACAAATGATAGTTTGCAGGAAAATTTGAATGAATTGATACAGGTTGAATGCAATGAATATTTTGTTCAATTAAATAATGAATTTGCAGAAATTGCAGATAAAAATGAATTTAAAGTAAAAATAAACCCTATTGAAAGTAAATGGAATACAGATGTAAGGTTTGTAGAAAAATATGAAAGTGAGATAGAAGAAGTTAAACAGCAACTTGATGAAATAAAGGTTGAGAAAAGAAAAATTAGTGTTAAACTACAACAAGCTATGAGTAACGAAAATGAAAGACAAAGATTGATTGATGAGATTGCTTTACTGGATGCAAAAAAAGATAATTTTGTTAATCAATTAAATGATGCACCGCGTTTAGAGAGAAGAGAAGTTCAGACTGTACATACGCGTGACAGAGAGGGATTGTTCGGAAAGATAGCACAAATTTTTGTTGGGAAAAAACGGGAAAGAGGAACTAATATTATTACAATCGGAGAAAAAGAAAGAGATGATTATATAAAAGATAAAAATAATAGAATTAAAGAAACAGAAGAAAAATTAGCTCAAAAAGAAAGTGAAATGAAAAAATATATGAATCTTGAAAGCAGCGAGGCGATAAAAATTGAAAAAGAAGAGATCGAAGAATTAAAGAAAGAGCTTGAGGAGCAAAAGCGAGAATTGCAGGAGGAATTGAAAGAGAAGATAAAAGAAGTTAATGAAAAAGACATTAAGAAGATTAAAAGAAGAATAAAAAGTCATATAGAAGCAGAAATTGATGATATAAGAAGTGATGTGCAAAAATATAAAAGTGCGCAGCAACGCGCTTATTTAAACAAAGTAAAAGAAATTATAAATGTAAATATCTTAAACGAGTTGCAGGCAAAAGAGCAAGAGCTTACTGCATTAAAGGAAGATTTGCAAAAAAATAAGGAAGCAAGGCTTGCAACGATTGAGGAGATAAATCAGAAGTTATCTGTTATTGAAACTTTGGTTAATGTCGGCACAGCATTGAAGGAAAATTTGGAAATGGAACTTACAGACCAGATAAAAATGGAGGATATTTAAATGTTGAATGTTGATTATGAGCTTTTGCTTAATATCGCCCAAAAATATAATTTGCCGGATGTAGTTGAAGAAATAACGGCAGTAAAAGAACTGGATATACAGCATAATTGTTTTATATCCTTTATTGGTCAATTTTCCTCAGGTAAATCAAGCTTAATAAATAATATTTTAAACAGAAAGCTTTTGCCGCAAGGAATTACTGAAACTACGCCGCTTTTAACTTATATAAGTTATGGCGTGGATGAAAAAGCAGTAGTACACTATCTTGATGGTAATGAAAAAACAGTACAGATAGAAGAAATTAGTAAATTAAGGCAAAATGCTAAAAATGATGATTTAGATAAAATTGAGCGTTTAGAAATATTTTTAAATGACCCGCTTTTAGCAAATGGTATTGTTTTGATGGATACACCTGGTATTAATACACTTATTGATAAACACGAATATTTATTGGACAATACGTTGAGATTATCTTCAAAAATTTTCTATGTTACTTCTCATGCTCCGAATGAATTTGATGCCGATAAGTTGGAAATGTTAATTAAGCAAGGTTTTAATATCAGTTATGTGCGCACACATTTTGACAACATTAAAGCGAGCGAAGAAGATGTGATTACAGTTATTGACGATGACAAAGAATTTTTGGCGACATTTGACATAAATGCAGAAGAATATTTTCCTGTTTCCAATTTAGCAGAAAGCGAATTTTATAAAGGGGTAAGTTCTGTTCAAAGCAAATTGCAAAATATAGCAAAAAATTCTGATGAGCTTTTACGTACTAAAATTCTTTCTGTTGTAGAAAGAATTGTGCAGATATTAAAAGATAACGTAGTTAGTGAGAAAACGGCTTTAGAAGCACAAAAATCAAGTAATGTTGAATACATAGAAAATGAAAAAAATAAACTCAATAATGATATTAACGCATTGAATAATTTGATGGAAAATATTTCTGAAAATACCGAGAAAGATATAAAAAAGGCGCTTGATGATTTTCACAAAGTTCTTTTAAAAGTAGAAGACGAGATTGTGACAAAGCATAAAAAAAGTATCATAAATGCTGAATTTAGCGGTAACTATGAAGAAGCAATGAGAGCTGAATTAAAACGGGAAACGGTTGTTGCTGTTGAGGAAATGTTAAACAGGCTTAATGTTGCTTTAAATCCGTTATTGGAGAATATAAACGGGAGAATTAGAAAGGAAGACTTTGAAATAATATTACCTGAAGATGTGCCGCATATTATAAATGCAGCAGTTATCGCAGCAGAAGAAGATAACGAGTTAATTGATTTGCGGTTTAAATTAAAGGAGATAAAAACAAAGCAAAATGAGTTGCAGCAAGTAATAGAAAATATGCAGGGCGGCACAGAATATGAAGAATTAACTAAAGCTTTGCAGGCTGCTCGTGAGGAAATCTTGAAATCAAAAAATGAATTAGCAGAATTGGGAATATATGTACCGAAGTATCTTGAAGAAGAGGAAGGCATGCAGCCGTCTCAAATTTTGAAAGGAATTGGGAAAATAGCAGATTTAGCGATGATGGTAGTGCCAATACCTACACCAGCCAAGGCAACAGCGTTAAAATATGGGGCAAAGGCTATTGGTATGGCAGAAAAAGCAGCTAAGATAGCAAAATCTGGTAAAAATTTGAAAGATACTGCCGCTGCGTTAAAAACTATTAACAGAGTATATGCAACGAAAAGGAGAATAGAACAGGCAACTGACATAGCTAATACGGTAAGAAATGGCATTAATGTTTTTAAGACAGAGGAACCTTCTGTGTTAGATTATTTAACAGTTGAATACTGGGCAGAAACAATTGGCAAGAACTTTGATACTCCTCCTAAAAAGCATATTGATTTAGAATATGAACGTGCTTTTAAAGCAGAAGAATCTAAAATCAGAAAAGCTTTAAAAGATAAGCAAAAACAGGAGTTTGACATTCAAACTAAAATCAAAAAATTTAATACTGAAGCAGAAAGAATGGCTGCATTGAGAAAAGCCTTAATTGTTGATGAAAGCAAAATACAACAACAATTGGAAGCTAAGAAAAAAGGAATTGAAAAAAATGCTAAAAAACTTGCCATTTCTAATTGGAAATGTGAGTGTGCTGATATTTTGGCAGAAAGATTAAAAAACGTATTTTCGCAAGTAGAAGCGAGATATACGAAAGATTTGCCGGCAAGAGCGCTTGCATATCAAAACAAAAAAATAGAAAAAATAAAAAGCAAGTTAGAAGATAAATTAGCAGCTATTGAAAAATTAAAATGTTTATCTTTTGATGATATTGAAGACAAAATAGCTAAATGTGATAAAAACTTAAATCTGTTGGAGTTGCAATTAAAGAAATAATCGGAGAAGCACATGGATGATAATATTAGACAGATCATAGCAACTAAAATATTGTTGGGCGATAATTCACAGTATTTATTTTTAAAATGGTTACTTGGGAATAAGTTTAATAATAAATTTAACAATCAGCCTGTACTTTTGAAATATGGTAATCAATATAATATTAGTTACGAAAATGAATGTTGGGTAATAATTACTAATAAATTATTACCCAACGAAATAGTTTTTGTTGCTGACGAAAGTTGCGATATTTCAGCATTACCTGCTGCAAGTGAAACTAAATTTTTTATTTTTGAAGAGTTCCCTTTTCAGAAAGAGAGCATTAATACACTTATATATAAATTAAAAAGTGTATATGTAGATAATTGTTTTATCGCTGTGATATTAAATGAAAAATTTGAATATGCAAGCACTGATATTGATAACCCTCAAAAAGCTTTACAAACGGCAGAGATTCATTATAGGCAGTATTTGGGAAATGTTATAGTAATAAGCAATGAAGATGATATATACTCTATATTAGGATATATTTCAACTTACCAAAATATTATCAAGAATAAGGCAGCATTTTCATTGATGTATTACAAATTTTTGGCTAATAATTTAGAAAAATTTTATAAAATGGAAATAATAGTTGGTTTTTGGGAAGCATATAGTTATAAATTTAATGTTGACATATGTTCTTTTAACAGTATTGACATAGATAAAAAGAAGCCATATATTTCTATTTGGGATATGTATGCCAAGGCTGCTGAAAGAAAGTTATTTGATATAAAGAATGGTATTTTTTCAAAAAAAATTACTGAATTTTATAAAGATAAGTTATCAAAAATTAATATTATTATTTGGAATATTGATAAAGATGCAGATATTCTTTTATCAGTTTTAAAACAGGAGTTTATTTTAGCGGCTAATAATAGTAATTATGGGAAAAAATATAGGGGTAAAAGAGTTATAGTTACTAACAAGTATGAGTATAATATACTTATAGGTAAAAAAGATTGTAGTAATAGTTGTTATGGAATAAATGCGGATTTTTCTAATTTTGTTGATGATTTTATAAATAAAAAATGTTTAGAAATCTTAATAAAAAGAATGAAAATACAGTATCAACGATTGGAGGATATTTTAAATGAATAATTGGTATTTTGTAATTGCTTGGTTGAGTTCTTTAATTGCAGTAGTGTTATCTATTAGTGAATTATTCGGAGAAATGGGAGTATATTGTTGTATATTTCTTGCTTTTGTAAGTAGTATATGTTTAAAATTCGGCTTAGATAAATTAGAAAAAACAAGAGAGCAAAATAAGCAATACTATGCTGAATTAAAAAATGGAATAGAAGCTATTAATACTACATTTGAAAAAAACAATGTAGTTTTAGTTAATGAACTTTTAGGATTAAAAGCAGAAATTTTAAAATTTAATGAATATAATGCAAATAATAGTAGATTAATAAGCGAAGGTATTGGGCATCTTATAACTGAAAATAACAACAACATGATAGAGTTAGGTAATTTTATGGCAAAAAATGCTGAGCATGTTAATACAAATTTAGGTAAATTAGTAAAAGAAACTCTATGTAATGATATACAGAAAAATATTACTTTAATAAATAGTGTTTTAAGTGAGATTAATAGTGATTCTAATATAAATGCTGGAGGTATTAAGAGAAAGCTTGAAGAATTGATTGAAGTTGCAGAAGAACATAATAACAGTGTTGATGAAATATTTAATAAAGTTTCTGAGCTTGTAGCAAAATATGATGAAATAGAAACTTCATTAAAAAATGTATATGGAGAATTTAAGGAAGAAAATGAACAATACAAAGAGTTCTTAAAACAATATCAAAAATTGTCATCAGATGATGTGAAAATATTGCAAAGTATTTATAAGGATATTAATTATGAAAAAAATAAAAGATAATGATATTGAAAACTTAGTAGCTTCAACAATGAAAAATATTGAAAATACTTATTTAAGTGATAAATTTTTGTTTGCACTATTGTTAAGTAAAAATAATAATTATGCAGATGAGTATTTAGGAAAATTAAATGCTTTAAAACGAGTAATAAAAAATTCTATAAGATTTAAAGACTATCATAGGACTATATTGTACTTATATTTTTTTCAACAATATTGTCAAAAATATTTAAACATTAAAATTTATGAAGATATGATAAAAGAAGTAGACAGTATGTTTTTAAAAGAGTGATAAGATTATATAAATTAGTTAGGTAGTATTTTTATATAATCTGAAAATTAATAAAAAATTTTGTACTACCATCGCGAGATAGCCAAAAATTGGCCATCTCATTTTTTATACTATAAGCACAGCAAAGACATAAGATTTTTGTTGGCGTGATAATAAAATAAGATTTGCAAAAGAAAGAGAGGTAATTTATTATGGCATTTCCGGTTGCATGGGCAGTAGGCAGTTTTATTGGCGGGCTTTTGGCAAAAGGCTTTTATGATAATGTTATTGCCGAAAACGATGATGATTATGAAGTAAAAAGCGGTTATTCCGATGATGTTTTGACAGCGCTTTTGGATAAACTGCAAAAAGCAGGTGACGCTAAAGGTTTGTACGACTTTGGCTGTATTTTAGAGAAAGAGGATATTGACTGGGCGCGAAAGTTTTTAAAGGCTGCTGCCGGTATGGATTTTGCTATTGCACAAAACAAGTTGCGCAGCTTGAATGAAGATTAAATAAAAAAAGCCGGAGTTGTAAATGCGCAGCTCCGGTTTTGTAGTTATTATAAAAATTAAGGCGGTGATAATATGGGGTATGCGTTAGGTGCCTGGCTGTGCAGTTCTTTAGCTTATGTTTTTGTTGAATATTTTTATCCGCACAAGCGATTACAGGCAGTTGTTGTATTGATGGTTATAGTTAATATTTTACTGGCTGTTGTACATAGCTTGCCGCAAAATGCTTCTGTGATAAATTTGTTGTGGGGTGAATTGTAATGCAGTTTACTAAAGATGAAGTTTGTTCTATTATTTGTTATGGGCTGATGTTTGCGGCGCTGTTTAAAGCTTTGCAGTTAAAAGGAATTACTTTTTAATTTAAAAACCTGATTTTTGCGCGAAAAGCGTTGCTGGTGTAAAATAAAATTATAATGTTTTACGGGAGGCCTCAAAATGCCGTTACAAATTATAAAAGCAGATATAACTACGTTAAAAGTAGACGTTATTGTTAACGCAGCCAATAACAGCCTTTTGGGAGGCGGCGGTGTTGACGGCTGCATCCATCGGGCTGCAGGACCGGAACTGCTTGCCGAGTGTAGGACGCTGAGAGGCTGCGAAACCGGCAGCGCGAAAATCACAAAGGGATATAGGCTGCCCTGCAAGTATGTGATCCATGCCGTCGGACCGCGCTGGCGGGACGGAAAACACGGAGAACGGGAAAAGCTTGTCTCCTGTTACCGCACTTCCTTGGCGCTGGCTAAGGAGCACGGCTGCGAGACGGTTGCCTTTCCGCTGATCTCGTCGGGCATCTACGGCTATCCGAAAGACCAGGCATTAAAGGTAGCCATTGACACGATCAGCGACTTCCTTCTGGAAAATGACATGACCGTCTACATTGTCATCTTCGACCGCAAGGCATATCAGATCAGCGAGAAGCTGTTCTCCGACATTGCCGCATACATAGACGACACCTATGTGGACGAGCATACGGATAGCCGCGCTTCACAGCTTCGCCGGATGCAGATGCTTTCGGAGGAAGCAATATGTGGCGCTCCAATGGCGGCAAGCACGAAAAGTCTTGACGATGCTCTTTCGCAGATCGACGAGAGCTTTTCTGAAATGTTGCTTCGGAAGATCGACGAGAAAGGCATGACCGACGCGCAGTGCTATAAAAAAGCAAACATCGACCGCAAGCTCTTCTCGAAGATCCGCAGCGACTGGCTGTATAAGCCGTCGAAGCCCACGGCGCTTGCATTTGCGATTGCCTTGGAACTTCCGCTGGATGAAACGAAAGAAATGCTCATGAAGGCGG
>OLRZ01000539.1_pt1 | contig 30773 bp, 24 predicted proteins | sample 1671931 | NCBI WGS metagenome assembly OLRZ01 (sample SAMEA3136627, study PRJEB25190) | human gut metagenome | reverse complement strand
CGCACCTCGCTCGCCGTATCGGCACTTAGAATTATGCGGTATTGCCCTAAATTTTTGACTTTTCAGATACACCCTAGGTTGCCGTGCTTTCGCCCCGCCGCAAAACTCCTAACTACATCACGCGTTCCATTCTTTCGGAAGGTATGCGCGGGTATTGTGCAGCATGGTGTCAAACAGTTCTTTGCCCTGGTTCCAGTTCAGGGTCACCTGCGGGTCGTTCATAAAGGTGGTCAGGCCAAGGGTGCGGTCGCAGGTCAGGGCAGCGATCAGGGTGTTCTCCTGATTGTAAACGTGGCGGGCTACCAGCGGCAGAATATTGGCGGGCAGCGGGCCGGCGTTCACGGACTGCACGCCCTGGCGGCTGAACAGCGCGTTCACTTCCACCACGGCATCCCACGGCAGGTTGGCAATGGCACCGTGGTTGGGAATGTTCACGTTGCTGACCAGGTCGCCCAGGCCGAGCAGGGCTTTCATCAGCAGGTGGCCTTCCTCGCCATCGGGCTTGATCTCGATCGGCTCTTCACCGGTGCGCAGGCGGCGGCTGCGGGCCAGGCGCTCCTGCAGCTCATTTTTGCGCCACGCAACGGTGGTCAGGCCAAACTTCCATTCGCGCACGGCTTCGGGGCTTTCCAGATAAGTCTTGCCCGGCATAAACTCTGCCAGATGGCGGTCGCCCGCGGCGGCAATGCAGCCATAGCGCAGGAACAAATCAAATTTAACGCGGTTGGCGCAGGCAAAGGAACTGTTCATCCAATTCGTGTCGCCGTACTCATAACCGGATTCATAGTGCTCTTCGGCAAATTTGCGGTAAATGGGGAAGAGGTCCATGCCTTTGTAAGTAGCCTTATCGAACCAAGTAAAGTGGTTGATGCCCTTGACGTTGACCTTGATATCCTGGCGGGCAACATCTTTCAGGCCCAGTTCCTCATCCAGAATGTGGGTCAGCAGCGTCTGGGTGCCGAACACCTCGTGGCAGCAGCCGAACGCCTTGATCTTGGGGAACACATGGTACAGGGTACGCACGCAGAGGGTCATCGGGTTGGTGTAGTTGATGACCCAGGCATTGGGACTGTAATCGCGGATCGCTTCAGCGATGGTGACATACATGGGGATGGTGCGCATGGCGCGCATGAAACCGCCCGCACCTACGGTATCGCCCACCGACTGATAGATGCCGTAAGCTTCCGGCGCGTGGACGTCGCTTTCCATCTCGTCAAAGGTGCCGGGCAGGATGGAGATGACGACAAAATCCGCGCCGGTCAGGGCCTGCTGCAGCGTATCCGCCACAGTATACTTCCAGTGTGAAACCGCATCCGGGTGGGCAGAGATCTTGTTGCCGATGATCTCGTTGTGCTCGGCTGCTTCGTGGTCGATATCATACAGCGCCACGGTGCCTTCCATTTGGGCATCCGCGGCAAGGTCCATCATGAACCCCCACGCCCACCCACGGGAACCACCGCCGATGTAGGCAACTTTCAAGTCTTTTACGCGGTTGTCTTCATAATACATGGATTGAAACCTCCGTTTGTTTTGGTCCGTAACATTGATGCGTGCAAAACCGCAAAATTTGCTTTTTTTGCCGTATTCTTGCTATCAGTATACACCAAATAAAGGAAAATGTCACGAAAAAAGTGAAAAAAATTGAAGAAAAATGGGCAAAAAGTTAGGGCGTGGGGTGATTAGGAATTCGCAGTGAGGAATTAAATGAAAGTGATGGATCGCGCCGCAGTCCACCACAATTCCTATTTCAAAAAAGGCAGAGTCCGGTGTATCACGCACCGGACTCTGCCCTGTATTAAATTTCTAATTGCTAATTACTAATTGAATTCACGCTTTTTCAACCTTGACATCAGCGCAATCGCTCTCCGCGTTTCCATCCGCGTCCAGCGTGATATGTACAAAATGCTCCGGCTTATCGTAATCTTTCGTTTCGCCGTCATCAGTGTAATACTCATAGGCGGCACCATCGGGGGCATGGGCGAACAGGCGAAGATCCGCAAAATTCACGCTTGCCACATTTTGAATACTATCGCCGCCCCTGGCGATGGGCAGGATATGCCCCTTGCGCACAAAGAACACCACTTCGTCCAGCTCCACCGGGATGTAATGATGACCAGCGGGCAGAACGGTGGTTTCCATGCGGTCGTTCTCACTGCACTTTACCCGCACCTGCAGCATCTCTTCCGGCAGGTAGACATACCGGCCGCGGGCGTTCTGCTCGTAAACGGGGGCAATCAGCAGGCTTTCGCCGATCATTACCTCGTCCTCTACCTGGCGTGCAAAGGCGTCATTGGGGAAAGCAAAGGCCAGCGGCATACAGTACATACCGTCGCGCAGGGCAGCTTTCATGTACTCGCTGTAGATATAGGGCAGCAGCAGGTAGCGCAGCTGCAGAATACCGGCAAAGGCAGCCTTGTTCTTAAAGCGGTAAGGTTCCTGTTTGCGGGTGCCGGCGGCGGAGTGGTTGCGCAGCAGGGGAGAGAAGATGCCCACGCCGTACCAGCGCAGCACAAGGTCCTCGGTGGTGTTGCTGCCAAAGCCGCCAATGTCGGGGCCTTCGTACAGGAAACCGCACATATTCAGGGAGGGCATCATGTGCAGGCTAAGCAGAATGTGGCTCCACCAGGACTGGTTATCGCCGGTCCAGATACCGCCATACCGGTGCATACCGATGCAGGCCGAGCGGGAGTACATTAAAATACGCTTATCCGGCTCCAGCTGCTCAAAGGCTTCACCCGCAGCACGGGTCATGTTGTAGCCGAAGATATTATGCACTTTATCGTGCCGCATGCGGCCCTGTTTGGTGTCGTGATAAAACAGCTTGTAGTCGTTTTCGTTGTTGGAAAGCCCGGCCACAAGATTCTTGAACGCAAAAAAGCTGGAAATATCCAGGTTCTGGGTGCGGTACTCGTCAATTTTGGCAAAGGTCTTTTTCAGCGTTTCTTCGGAGTAGAAGATGGCAGGCTCGTTCATATCGTTCCAGAACCCCTCAATGCCCTGGTTCAGCAGGAACTTGTACTTGCTGCCAAACCAGGCGCGGGCTTCGGGGTTGAGCATATCAGGGAAATGCACCCGGCCCGGCCACACACCGGCCACAAAGGGGGTGCCATCCTGATTGGTGCAGAAGTAACCGTTCTTCACGCCCTCTTCGTATACATCGTACCCGTCCTCAATTTTAACACCCGCATCAATGATGGGCACAAGGCGGATGCCCTGGGCTTTCATCTCGGCGGCAAAATCTGCAAAATGGGGGAAGCGCTGCTCGTCCACCGTAAAGTCCTTGTAGCGCTCCATGTAGTCAATATCCAGCACCACGGCGTCCAGCGGCATGTTGTTGGTGCGGTAGTTGGCCACAACCTCGCGCACTTCGTCCTCGTTCATGTAGCTCCAGCGGCTCTGGGTGGCACCAAAGGCCCATTTGGGCGGGATGTAGCTGCGCCCTACCAGCTGGCGGAACTGGTGCACAATATCGGTCGGGCTTTCACCCTCAATGATGTAAAGGTCGTAATTTTCTTCGGCCACTGTCACCCGCAGGGTGTCCAGATCGGTGTAGCCGCAGTCAAAGGTGACCTTGCCGGGATAGTCGATAAAAAAGCTAAAAGTGGCTTTGCCGGACACGATCATGAAGTTGTAAGCGCCGTACAGTGAGGATTTGTTTTCGGTATGGTTGGGGTCATCGCTGCATTTGCTCTCGTACACCCAGCCGCGCTTGTTGATGCCGCGGATGTTTTCACCCAGGCCATACAGGATATCCTGCGGGTCCATGGCATAAGAGAAGCCGTCCGGTTCCCTGGTGAGATATGGAATCGTTTCCATCGCGGGTACAAAAGAACCCACCACGCTTTCGGTATCAAATGGGTGGCCGTATTGCTTTTTGTAAATCAAGGCAGTTTCCTCCCGAATAAATTTGCTTTGGGGCTGATTTAACTATAGCAAATTGCGGGCAGAAAGGGAAGAGGGAAGTTTAGTTAGGAGTTAGGAGGGAGGAGTTAGGAGTTTTGCGGCACCACAAGGTTGGTGCTGGACGAATTAGGAATTAGCAATGAGCAATTAAAAAGAATAATGGCGGTGGATCGCGGCGCGGAGCGCCGCTCGGAGATATTAGTTTTGTTACGATTCAATACACGGGTAGTAGAAAGGGAAAACGGTGCTCACTTATAACAAGAGCTAAAACCCAGTGCCTACCTATTTTATATATTATATATCCTTATACTCAAATTCTGCTTCGATTTGGAGCTGCACAAACAGGAGATCTTGGGCATCGGTGGTCTGTCTGACTGTGGCATGGTGTTTAGTCTTGCAAACAAGAATGCGCGAGAAAACGCATGAACACAGGAATATAGTGCTTAATAGATACAGTATAATCTACTTAATGTGAAGGACAAATCTATTTTATTTAAGAAAGCCATTCGGTAAGTGGCTGGCGTGACTCGCATTGCTGAACAAAATACAGTGTTTGAATGAGTTCTAATAGGCTGTTACTTACCCTACTCTGTATTTCGCTAAACATACCTTTAGCGAAATTGGCAATGGGGCACATTTATACCCTCTCCATTTTACAGCTAACAATTCAGCAAAGCCCGCCCATGACGATGCCCGCATCGTGCCGCACGATCGATATACTTTGCAGCTGCTTTTCAAATAACATCAAACCCAATATTTACTGAGCGGCGCTTCTGCGCCGCGGTCCACCATAATGATTCATTAATGATTCATTATTCTTTATTACTTATTCTTTTTTTCGCGCCCAACTCCTAACGGTCTCTCTGCCTAATTTTCTTTCGTTAAACTTGCTATTTTCCGTTTTCTCCAAACTTTCACACACTTGTTTGTAAATAATCATGAATTTATCACAAATGTATTGACGATGGGGCAGGTTTGGCGTATGATACAGATATTGAAACAAATATTCCGGCAAACATGAAATTTGAGAAACAATAGTTCGAAACCGTCTTCGTGTGGCAGCCAGCCGCGGGGTATTTGTTGCCGGGTAACCGGGGCGCAAGGCAGTATTGGCCTTGGTTTACCCATTTTTGTGGAACACGCCGCTTTCGCTTGCAACCCTGATAGCGGCATTATAAAAAGAGAAACCATATTAAGGAGGATACCCCATGAAAAAGTCAGTCAGCCGTACCTTGGCCATGGCTTTGGCCGCCTGCATGGCAGCAGGCACTTTGGCCGCCTGTGGAAGCAGCGGTTCTTCCGCGGTCGCTTCCAGCGCAGCTGAGTCTACTGCAGATTCCACTGCCGCTTCCACCGAATCCGGCACCCCGGATTACTCCAATGAGGACCCCATCAACATCCGAATTTATCTGTCGGATAATGCTACCCTTCCTTATAAAGAAGACTGGCTCACCTTTACCGAAGTGCAGAAGCGCTGCAACGTCAACTTGGACGTTGAGGCCATTCCTATTGCGGACTACTCTACCAAGGTTTCTCTGGCACTGAATACCGGCGAGAACGTTCCCGATGTCATCCTGTACCAGTCCACCACCGGTGAGAATGCTTCTTTGGCTCTGAACGGCGCTCTGGTTCCCATCAGCGACTACAGCGACTGGACCCCCAACTTCAACGCCCGCGTTGAGGAAATGGACCTGCAGGACGATGTGGATATGCTGAACCTGCAGGACGGCAAGCGCTACTATATGCCGTCTTTGACCGATAAGCCGTTCTACGACGGCGGCCTGATCCTGCGTGAGGATTATCTGGAATCCAAGGGTCTGGAAGCCCCCAAGACCTTTGATGACCTGTACGAGATCCTGAAGGCTTACAAAGCGGATTATCCCGATTCTTACCCGCTCACCATTCTGGCTGGTCCCCGCGTTCTGTTCCGCATGACGATGCCTTCCTTCGGCATCAGCGTGGGCAAAAACAGCGCCGATGGCTCTTACGTTCTGAGCTATGATTACGACAACAAGGATTTCTTTGCTGGCGCAATTGATGATAAGTGCAAAGAATACTTCGCATTCCTGAACAAGCTCTACTCCGAAGGCCTGCTTGACCCCGAAATGGCTGACCCCATTGATGGTGATAAGTGGAGCCAGAAGTTGGCTACCGGTTCTTCCATGGCCACCTACGCTTACTATGACCAGATCGGCGGCGTGGAAGCTGCCAGCGAGATCGACGGCTTTAAACTGCAGATGTATGCACCGCTGGAAGGCCCCGCAGGTGCCCACCACCAGCCCAAGTCCCGCACCGGTTCCGGCATCATGTTCCCCAAAAAGACTGCTGAACGCGATGATTTCGAGCGCATTGTCCGCACCATCGATGAAATGTTCTACTCTGAGGAGAATGCAAAACTGTGGTGCCTGGGTGTTGAAGGCGAGACCTACACCATGGACGGCGACAAGATCGTTTACTCTGACGACATTGTGAACAGTGCTGACGGCATTTATAAGAGCATGCAGCTCAAGTACGGCTGCGGTTCCGACGTTACCCAGATGGTCTGGATCAACGAGCGTGAAATGTCCAAGTACGACGAGAACTATGCCGAAATCAACACCGAAGTTGCTGCAATGGATAATGCTATCCAGCCCGTACCTCCCACTCCGCAGTTTGACGACCTGACCGCTGAGGATGCCGCCAGCCTGCGCACCCCGCTGGGCGATACCTTTGAAGTTTGGGCAGATGCTTTCATCACCGGCAAGAAGAGCACCGACACCGATTGGGATGCTTACGTTGCTGAAATGAAGAACCTGAGCATTGACCAGTACCTGCAGATGTACAACGACAACAATAAGTAAAATATTGACCAGTTGATCCTCAGCAGGGGGCATATCCGTGGAGGATATACCCCCTGCTTTTATTTTTAAGGGCAGGCGCAGTTCGCGCCGCCCCCAACCAAAGGAGCGCAATCCATGGGTAAGGCAAAAGCAAAGCTTACGCCGGCCGAAAAGGCCCAGCGGCGTTCGCATACCATCAAGCACCTGAAGCAGTACAGCGCATTATATGCCATGATGATTCTGCCGCTGCTGTATTTCATCATCTTCAAATACGTTCCCATGTTCGGCAACATTCTGGCATTCCGGCGCTACCGCCCCGGCCAGGGTATGTTTGGCACCGAATGGACCCTGCGCTACTTTGAGCGGTTCCTGAAAGACCCCGCTTTCTGGCGCGCATTCCGCAACACGTTAGTGGTTTCGCTGGAAAACCTGGTTATCAACTTCCCGCTGCCCATTATCTTCGCAATCCTGCTGAACGAAGTGCGCAATAAGCACCTGAAAAAAGTTGTGCAGACTATCTCCTACATGCCGCGCTTTATCTCCACGGTGGTCGTTATCGCTATCATGAACGAGATTCTTTCTCCCAGCTCCGGCCTGCTGAACAACCTTCTGCACAACGTCTTCGGCATGACCCCCATCTACTTCATGAACGAGCCAGGCTGGTTCCGCCCGCTGTATATCCTGTCGGAATCCTGGCAGTACACCGGCTGGACCGCCATCATCTATCTGGCCGCTATCACCGGCATCAGCAGCGATCTGTATGAAGCCGCTGAGATGGATGGCGCTACCCGCCTGCAGCAGATCTTCCACGTGACCATCCCCTCCATCATGCCTACCATCATGGTCATGCTGATCATGAACGTTGGCCGTATGCTGAGCATTGGCTATGAAAAGGTCCTGTTGATGTACACTCCGTCTAACTCCGGCGTCAGCGATATCATTGATACGCTGGTTTACCGCACCGGTCTGCAGAACCAGAACTACTCTTACGCAACGGCCATTGGCCTGTTTGGCGGCATCATTGGTCTGATTCTGGTTTCAGGCTCCAACGCAATCAGCAAAAAGCTGACGGACGAAAGCCTGTATTAAGTGAGGCAAAAAGATGAGCAAGTATTATAAAACAAAAGAAAACGTCGTTTTTGACACCATTGTCAACCTGGTCATGATCTTTACCCTGCTTGTCTGCTTTTTGCCGTTTGTGTATATGGCAGCGCTGTCCTTCTCCAGTTCCAAGGCCATCATCAACAACCAGGTCCTGTTCTGGCCAGTCGGCTTTAACCTGGATGCTTACAAGCAGATCTTCACCTACCCCAACTTTTTCCAGGCATATGGCAATACCTTTATTTATACCATCGGCGGTACTACCATCGCTATGTTGATGACGATCATGTTCGCCTATCCCCTGTCCAAAGACAACCTGATGGGCCACAAGGTTTTCATGAAGATCGTTGTTATCTCGATGTTTTTTGCCGGCGGCATGATCCCCAACTACCTGCTGGTATCCTCTTTGCACCTGACCGGCACCCGCTGGGCTATGCTGCTGCCCTTCTGCATCAGCCAGTTCAACCTGATCATCATGATCAACTCTTTCAAATCTCTCCCGCACGAGCTGGAGGAAGCTGCTCTTATTGACGGCCTGGGCTATTGGGGCATTCTGCGCCGCATCATTGTGCCGCTTTCCACCGCTGCCATTGCAACGGTCGGCCTGTATTATGCGGTGTTCTTCTGGAACGACTGGTTCAATTCTTTGATCTACCTCAATAAGGAGCAGTACCCCGTTATGCTGTTCCTGCGCAACATTGTCAACGGCACTGCCATGGTTGGCGATGGTGCAGGCTCTGCGGATAAATCCTCCCTGGGTATTGCCATCAAGTCTGCCGTTATCATTGTTTCCACCCTACCCATCATCATCCTGTATCCCTTCCTGCAAAAATACTTCGTCAAGGGCCTTACTGTCGGCGGCGTCAAGGGTTAATGCCCGCCGCACAGCAGGCAGGGCTCTACACCTGCCAAATGCGAGGAATTGTTTATGGTAAAACTGGATCATATTTCAACCGAGCAGCGGAACCCGGCAACCAGCCATATTGATGAGGTTTCAACGCTTGAGATCGTCCGCCTGATGAACCAGGAGGACAAAAAAGTAGCCGAAGCGGTGGAAGTGGTTCTGCCGCAGATCGCTGCAGCTGTGGATGTGATTTACGCCGCGCTGCAAAAAGGCGGACGGCTGATTTATTGCGGATGTGGTACTTCCGGCCGTCTTGGCGTGCTGGATGCAGCCGAATGCCTGCCTACATTCAGCGCCGGGCGCGATATGGTGGATGCCGTTATTGCGGGCGGCCAGCGCGCCATGCTGATCCCGGTGGAGGGCGCCGAGGACAACCGCGACCTTGGCAAAGAGGACTTGGAAAAGCTGAATTTCAGCCAGAAGGATGTTCTGTGCGGTATTGCCGCCAGCGGCCGCACCCCCTATGTGCTGGGTGCGATGGAGTATGCCCACAGCCTTGGCGCAGCGGTCATCAGTGTAACCTGCTGCCCCGGCAGTGAGGTAGACACCCGGGCTGACATTGGCATTTCCCCCATGCCGGGGCCGGAAGTTATTACCGGTTCCACCCGCCTGAAAAGCGGCACTGCCCAAAAAATGGTGCTGAACATGCTTTCCACCGCCACCATGATCAAGCTGGGCAAAGTGTATGGCAACCTGATGGTTGATGTGCGCGCCAGCAACGAAAAGCTGGTGGAGCGCTGTGTACGCATTGTGCGCACCGCCACCGGTGCCGACAGTGTTGCCGCCCGCAACGCCCTGGAGCAGTGCGGTTACAGCGCCAAAACCGCTATCCTGATGATTCTCTGTAAAATTGACGCCCCCACCGCGGAAGCAAGACTGGAAAAAACACACGGGAGAATTGCGGAAGCGCTGAACAACCTATAATTCAGAATTAACAATTAGGAATGAGTAATTAAAAAAGAATAAAGAATAATGTTGGTGGACCGCGGCGCACTTGCGCCGCTCAGGAAATATTAGGTTTGCTGCTATTTGAAGCTGAGTGATGAACCATATAACATCCTGTAGGGCGCGATGCCCTCATCGCGCCGGCGTTCACGGTACGACAATCAAAAATTGTAATACGCCTATACTCCACCACAAATTCCTAATTTCTCATTGCTCATTTCTAATTCATATGAACTCCTACCTCCTAATTCCTAACTCCTAACTAACACTGGTGCTTACCATGAAAATTTTTGCTCAAAAACTTCTGGTGGGCCGTACATTCCTAGCCAATCAGACCGTGACGGTCGAAGACGGCCAGATCACTGCCATTGGTGGCGGGGGTCCGGCCGATTTTTCTGTCTGGGCCTTAACACCCGGACTGGTTGACCTGCACTGCCACGGCGGCCAGGGCTTTGACCCGGAGCTGAATGAACGCCCCCTGCCCGAGTTCCTGACCATCCTGCTGTACCACGGCGTAACGGATGTGCTGCTCACCCTTGGGGCGGAGCCGCTGCCCACCATGCGCCGGGCGCTGGCGGTGGTACAAACCGCCATGCAGCAGCAGGCCGCAGGCAAACTGCCCGGCGCGCATATTTTGGGTGTTCATCTGGAAGGACCCTTTTTGAGTCCTGAACGTCCCGGTGCCATGCCACCCGCCGCGCTGCTGCCGCCAACCCTCGCCGCGTACCAGACGCTGGTACAGGGGTATGAATCCGTCATCCGGCAGGTGACCCTTGCCCCGGAGCTTCCCGGCGCACTGGAACTTGGCGCAGCTCTGGCGGCGCGAGGTATCCGGGTGCAGGCCGGGCACACCGATGCTGATTACGAGACCGCCCAGCGTGCTTTTTCTGCTGGATTTACAGGTCTGTGCCATACCTTCAACGCCTGCCGCCCCCTGCGCCACCGCGACCCCGGTGTGGTGGCCGCCGCTCTGCTGGATCCTAACGTGACCACCGAGTGCATCTGCGATCTGGTTCACCTGCACCCCGCCACTTTGCAGCTTGTCTACCATATGAAAGGCCCTGAAGCGATGATTGCCGTATCCGACAGTGTGGCTACCCATGGTCTGCCCGATGGACGCTACACCGTGGCCGGGCAAGATTATATTGTGCAAAACGGTGTAAGCCGCTGCGCAAACGGCACCCTGGACGGTGGCGGTGTTTATCTGGACGGTGCAGTGCGCAATTTGCAGAGCATTGGGATCCCCGCACAGGACGCCTGCCTGATGGCATCTACTACCCCCGCTGCCCTGCTCGGCCTGCCCCGCACCATCCACCCCGGCCACCCCGCCGTGCTGGTGGGATGGAGCGAAGGATGGCAGGTGGAGAGGGTATGGCGAGATAGTTAGGAGTTAGGAATTGCTTGTGAGGATGAGATTCGTCATCGGCTAACGGGGACGCTATACCGCAATTTGCAGAATGGTGCAAGGCTTTGTCTTACGGTAGGGCGGGGGGTACCCGACCCCACCGAGACAGTGCCCTATTCCACGTTATAAAGATGTTGTGACATCTATCCCGCGAATTCAGAACGTTTTGTGGGCCAAGGTGCGTTTTAATAAACAACGAACCTGATATCTCCTGAGCGGCGCAGCGCGCCGCGGTCCACCAACATTATTCTTTATTATTTATTCATTATTCTTTTTTCTCTTCGCTCCGCTCATCCTTAAATTTTTCATTACTAATTTCTAATTCTCCACAACGCTCCATCGAGGTTCAACCGTGTTTCTTTCCGGTATTGATATTGGCGGTACAAGCATTAAGTTCGGCATTTTTGATGAACAGCTGAACCTTTTGCAGCAGTGGAGCCGCCCCACACCCAAAGAACCTGCCGAAGCCGCCGCGCTGATTGCGGCGCAGTTGGAACCGTATCACGTTGCGGCTATTGGGGCCGGTGCGCCCGGCACGCTGAACGCTGCGCGCGAAACCATTACGGCGGATAATCTGGCATGGGTAGATGTGCCCCTTGCTGCGTTGCTGCGCCGGGCGTCCGGTCTACCCGCGGTGGTCATTAACGATGGCCACGCGGCAATGTTGGCCGAAATGCGTTCCGGTGCACTGCAAAATGTACAGACAGGTATTCTGCTCACCCTGGGTACCGGCATTGGCGGGGGCATTGTCATCAATGGGCAGTGCTGGCGCAGCCCCACCGGGCTGGCCCCGGAACTGGGGCATATCATCACCCACAGCGACGGTCTGCCCTGCCCCTGCGGCCAGTGCGGCTGCTTTGAACAGTACGCTTCGGCCACCGCGTTGATCCGCATGGCCGGCGGCGAGTCCCCCGCCGACCTGATTGCCCGCGCCCGCAGCGGCAATGCTGCGGCGCAGGCCGTGTTTGCCCAGTATGTGCACGAGCTTTGCACCGGCATTGTTTCCCTCAACTCCATTTTTGCGCCGGAGGTCGTAGCCCTGGGCGGCGGCATCAGCGAGGCAGGCGATTTTCTGCTGGATGCCTGCCACACCACTTTGGCCCGCCTGCACGCCAACCCCCAGCCCACCCTCCGCCTTGCCGCCCACCGCAACACCGCAGGAATCATTGGCGGGGCGATTGCAAGTTTGAAGTTAGGAGTTACGATGCATTAAGGCCTGATACAAAATAATTAGGAATGAGTAATGAGAAATTAGGAATTTGTGGTGGAGTATAGGCATATTACAATTTTTGATTGTCGTACCGTGAACGCCGGCGCGATGAGGTCATCGCGCCCTACAAAACATTTAATAGCCAATCGCACTTTTTAACAACCGGCAAACCTAAGGCAACACCGCACAATTCCCGCCTGACGGCTTAAGCACCGCTCCGGCGGCTGCGGCACGGCATCTGCGTTGCCAAAATGCTCGATAATACATCCAGTATTATCTGCACTTTGCGCCGCGGTCCACCACAATTATTCATTATTCTCTATTCTTTATTCTTTTCAGATTTAGACTTTTTCCTACCGCCAATTCCTAATCTCTCATTGCTAATTTCTAATTCACATCCGAACTCCTCCCTCCTAACTCCTACCTGTTTTCGAGGTGCCCTATGCCTACCACGATTGATAATCTCCTTTCCCGCATGACATTGGAAGAAAAGATCGGCCAGATGATCCTGGCCAGTATCGAGGTATCCCGCATGGATGCGGGCACGCGGGAATTTTTACGCAAAAATCATATCGGCAACGTTATTTTGTTTGGCAAAAACTGTGCCGGGCGGGCCGCGCTGGCCCAGTTGAACGCTGAGATCCAGCACACCGTCATGGCGGAAAACGGTCTGCCTGCTCTTATCGCCATCGACCAGGAGGGCGGCTGTGTTACCCGCCTACGCAGCGAAGCCACGGTTTTTCCCAGCGCCATGGTCATTGCCCGCACGGGCGATCCCGCCAACGCCTACAAAGTTGGGCGTATGATGGGCGGTGAGCTGCGGGCACTGGGTATTAACCTGGACTGTGCGCCGGTGCTGGATACTCTTTCCGGCCCTGCAGAACGCCGTTATTATGGGCAAACTGTGCAATCCATCGCGGATTATGGCTGCGCCATGGCCCGCGGCCTGCGGGATGCCGGGGTGCTGGCCTGCGGCAAACATTTCCCCGGCCATGAGCAGACCGGTGCCGATACACACTTCGGCTTTGTGGTGGACAATACCCCGCGTGACACATTGATAAATAGCTGCTTAACGCCCTTCTGCCGCGCGATGTCAGAGGACCTTGCCAGCGTGATGGTATCGCATGTCTGCTTCCCCGCGCTGGATGACACCGATACGCCCTGCTCCATGTCCGCGCCCGTCATCCAGGGCGTGCTGCGTGGGCAACTGGGGTACCAGGGGCTTGTCATCAGTGACGGCTTGCAGATGCACGCCATTCTGGACCAGTACGGCGCACCACAGGGCTGTGTGCAGGCGGCACTGGCCGGATGCGACCTGCTGATTATTGGCAACGGCGGCGATAACGCCGACCCCACCGGTAAAGATGTGCAGACCCCCTGCATCCGTGCCCTGTGCGATGCTGTGGCCGATGGAACCCTGCCGATGGCGCGGGTGGATGAATCGGTGCGGCGGATCTTGGCATGCAAGCTGGCGCTGGGCTGGACTATGCCCGCCCGCGATGCCGCCAGCCAGGATTGGAGCAATCATGCTGCCCTTGCGGATGCGTTGGCCGAAACCGGCGTGACGGTACAAGACCCCCACGGCCTGCTGCCGCTGCCCGCAGGGACGTTATTTATTGCGCGGGCGTCCGGTACCGGTACTGGCGTGACGGAGGGCGATCGCATTACGGAAAGCTTTGCTCCACTGGCAGCACGGCGTTTGGGCGGCCAGTGCGCTGTCTACCACACGGTGGAAGAACTGCCGGAGCTGGCGGATGTCTGCGCCGCGGCGCCCGCGGTGGTATTCGCCTTTGGTACCCGTGAGGAAGCCGCCGCTGCCGCCCAGGCCGCCGAAGCGCTGGCTGCGCACAACCCGCGCTTCTGTGCCGTCTGCTTGGCCGAGCCGGACGCTTTGCAGCACTATCCCTTTGCTGCCAGTACCGTGAGCGCCTGGGACCGCACCGAGCCCGCCATGCGTGCCGTCTGCCGCGCGCTGGCAAACCCACAAATTTGAAGGAGGGGCAAACCATGGCATTTTTCCGCTGTGACGTCATGTCGGAATCTCTCGGCATGGCAACATCGGTGCTTGTTACCATGCCGGATACCGGAGATTTGGCCGCCGCGCCAGTGGTGTACCTGCTGCATGGCCTGACTGACAACTGCACCGGCTGGCTGCGCTATACCCAGGCCGAACACCTGGCCCGCACCCACGGGGCTATTCTGATCGTTCCCGAAGTGCAGCGCAGCTTTTATACCGATATGGCCTGCGGCCCCAAGTATTTCACCTACATTAATCAGGAATTGCCAACGCTCTGCCGCCGGTTTTTCGGCATTCAGCCCGTACCGGAGCGCACTTATATTATGGGGCTTTCGATGGGCGGATACGGTGCTATGAAATGCGCTTTTACTGCGCCGCAGCAGTACGCCGGGTGCGCCGGTTTTTCCTCGGTGGCGGAAATCCAGGCCGAACTGCCCCAGCTCTGCCGCTGGCATGAAGATCAGGCAATTTTCCCGCACGGCATTGTGCCGCCACAGGATGATCTGTTTGACTTGGTGGAGAAATTCCGCGACGGAACGTGCCCCATGCCCCGCCTGTTTTTGGCCTGCGGCCAGCAGGACAGTCTGTACCCCGCCAACCTACGCCTGCGCGATACCTTGCAGGCGATGAATTGGCCCCTGACTTGGTACGAAGCCCCCGGCGACCACAACTGGTTTTTCTGGAACGATGCGCTGGGAAGAGCGATGAAAGAACTTTTGGAAAATTAGGGCAACACCGAACAATGATGTAAACAGAACACCATTCAAAGTAAAAGCCTATGGATTGAAACATCCCCTTGCCAAAGGGTACAATAAAAGCATAGAAACAGACTGAAAACTGTTTATTGTGCAGAGCAAACACTGAGCTTGGCGATCGGGGACGGATAACAAAACAGGAACCTACCGGAAAGGCAAGCGGCTGTTCAGCATGCTTGCCTTTGTTTTTTGCACCGTAACCCCCAGCCAAAAAAGGAGGAAACACCATGGAACCTAAAACCACCAAAAAACCATCACGCAAGCTTGTTGTTTTCAAGCGGGAACTGCCGTTTTACTTAATGCTGATTCCCGGCGTAACTTTCCTGATTATCTTTTCCTACCTGCCCATGTTCGGTTTGGTCATGGCGTTCCAGGATTTTACCCCCCTGCGCAGCTTCAAAAATTCTCCCTGGGTGGGATTAAAGAACTTCCGTGACATGCTGGCCCTGCCCACGTTCTGGAACGTGGTTGGCAACACGCTGTCCATCTCAATCGCCAAGATCATCCTTCGCCTGTTGGTGCCGCTGATTCTGGCCCTGCTGCTGAACGAAGTTGTCCACCATAAGTTCATGCGGATGGCGCAGACCGTTTTCTTCCTGCCGTACTTCCTTTCCTGGGCTGTTATGGGCGGCGTGTTGCGCAACCTGTTCCAGTATGACGGCATGGTCAACGAATTGCTGGGCCGCATCGGCATTGATCCCATCATGTTCCTGGGCAGCAACACCTGGTTCCCCATCATTATTATTCTCTCCGACGTCTGGAAAGATATGGGCTATAACATGATCATATTCCTGGCGGCAATAACAGGCGTTGACCCAGCGCTGAATGAATCCGCTGCACTGGACGGCGCTAACCGCTGGCAGCAGATCTGGCACATCACCCTGCCCACCATCCGCCCCATCGTGGTCATGCTGCTGGTGCTTTCGCTCGGTTCTGTGCTCAGCGCTGGTATGGAGCAGATCATGCTGCTGTACAATCCCATGGTTTATAAGAGCTCCGATATCATTGATACACTGGTTTACCGCCTTGGCCTTGTCAACCACCAATGGTCGCTTTCTACCGCAGTTGGTATGATGAAATCCGTTGTTTCGTTCATTCTGGTTGTTATCTCCTACCGCATTGCCTCCAAACACTTTGATTATCAGGTATTCTGATCAGAAAGGAGCATTCTGTTATGAACCGTAAAAAAATGACCCTGTTCAACTACGTCAACGGCGTGTTTCTTCTCCTGCTGGTCATCGTGTGCATTCTGCCCATCCTGCACGTTATCGCGCTTTCGCTTTCGGAACGCATTGAAGCCGTTGCCGGCAATGTTACCTTCTACCCCATCGGCTTTACGCTGGAAGCTTACCGCTATGTTATGGAGGACAGCCAGTTCTGGACCTCCCTGCGCGTGACCCTGACCCGTGTTCTCATCGGCGTACCGGCCAACATTTTGCTGGTCGTGATGACGGCCTACCCGCTTTCCAAGGCCAACTCCCGCTTCCACGCCCGCACCTTCTTCTCCTGGCTGTTCGTCATCACCATGCTGTTCGGCGGCGGCACCATCCCCACCTACATCGTTATCAGCAAGCTGGGTTTGATGAACACTATCTGGGCGCTGACCCTGCCTGGAGCCATGAACGTAAGCTATATGATCTTGATCATGAACTTTTTCCGCGGCATCCCGACCGAAATTGAGGACGCAGCCGTTATTGACGGCGCCAACCAGCTGCAAATTCTGTTCCGCGTATATCTGCCCATGTCGATGCCCTCCCTGGCAACTATCATTCTGTTTGCTACCGTGGCCAACTGGAACTGCTGGATGGACGGCTACATGTACATGAACACCCCCGATAAGTACCCCCTGCAGACCTACCTGGCCACCATCCTGATGGAATCCAAGAACAACGTGGAAACCCTGATGACCCCCGAACAGTTGATCCGCATGGCAAAGGTCAGTGAAAAAACCATCGAAGCCGCGCAGATCTTCCTGGCTGCACTGCCCATCATGTGCGTGTATCCCTTCCTGCAGAAGTATTACACAAAGGGTATCGTGGTTGGCAGCGTGAAGGGCTGATATCATGTATGTACCCATTACCAAATACCCCTGGGGCGGCAGCTTTTGCCCCGAAGCCTTTGCCGAAGCAAAGCTGACGGGAAGCGGCCTGAAATTCCGCCTATGGTCCTGCGAAAAGCACCCCCGTGTAACGATGACCAAACCAAACAGTCTGGTCTGCTTGGACAGCTGTCTGGAAGTATTTTTGAACCCTTACCCCGATTTTACCCGCGATTACCTGAATTTTGAGATGAATGCCGCCGGAACACTGTTACTGCAAAAAGGCCCCGACCGCGCCCACCGCAGCTTTGTCAACCTGGCAGTGCCGCATTACCCGCAGGTACATGCCTGGCAGCTGCCGGATGTCTGGGGCGTGGAGCTGGAAGTACCCTTTGCATTTTTGCAGCAGATATACGGCCCCGCAGCCCCCGCTCTGCCGCAAAACCCTGTGGGCAATTTTTACCAGTGTTCCGGCCCGCCGCAGGAACGTTACGCCTGTTGGTCTTCTCCCCATTCCCCTCACCCTGATTTCCACCGCCCGGACGCGTTCCGGGAGATACCGTTCAGCCGGTAAAGAAAATATGGGGAATAGCTGCTAATTTCTAATTCCTAATTTCCATCAACTCCTAACGCCTACTTCCTACCTACTAACTTAATTGGAGGTTTCCCCTATGTTTAACCTTACCATCAACGCTGTTCCCGCCAGCACCATCATCGTGGGCCGCCGTGCTACCTGGCTGGACCGCCATGCGGCAGAAGAGCTGCGTGATTATGTCAAAAAAATCAGCGGAACGATCCTGAATATTGCGGACGAAACACTGACCATGGCTGTGACCGGCAACCGCATTCTCATTGGCCGCCCCTCTACCAGCGACTTGGTCAAGAACTTTGCTGACCAAACCCCCGGTATCCTGCCCGCAGAGAGCGATACCGAAAACGACTGCCTGGCCATTGTCCAGCGCGGTGAGGTTCTGGTGCTCAGCGGTTCCAATGACCGCTCGGTCTATTACAGCGTCTGCCACCTGCTGCAGACCGTCTTCCATGTCGGTTTTTACTGGGACCGCGATGTGTATGAAGCAAACCCCGATATGACCGTGCCTGATAACCTGACCATCGTGGAGCGCTCCGCATTCAAGTTCCGTCACACTATTGGCCAGTGGGTATATAACCACGGCGCTTTCCTGAACGAAGCCGAGCGCCGCGAAGAACTGGACAAATACGCCCGCAACAAGATCAACTCTTACCGGCTGTACAGCTGGAACAGCTATGCCCGCAAGATGACTTTCATTAAGCTGGGCGTGCCGGGCATCGAGATCAAACCCGAAGATATCGCCCGCCGCGATATAATCCGCGATACCATTGAATATGCACAGGCCCTGGGCATTGACATTATGGTCACCCTGCCGCCGGATGAGATGACGCAGGACTTCCACAAGCTTTATCCCAATGCCCGCTACTTTGGCAGCGAGTGGGTCAAGGACGACAACGCCGCCCCCCAGACCAAGCCCTGCCTGTACCCTGAAGATCCCATGTTCAAGACTTTCTTCCAGACCTTCGTCAAAGTCTGGATCGAAGAATACGGCCCGGTGCACAACTTTGTGGCCTCTCCCCCGTGCGAAAGCCATATTTCCACCACCATAGATGATTACATCAACATCAGCGTCAACTATTCCAAGTACACCTATGAAGCTGTGCATGAGCTGGTGCCCGAAGCCCGCGTTTTCTTTGACGGATGGGGCGTGCGCGCCAACACCCCGCCCTGCATTTGGACGATGCCCGGCGTGATGCAGCGCTTTGTGGATTCCATGCCGGATGAAGTGTATATGCTGGATCTGTGGCCCAACCGCAAGGAGACCGATGCCACCTTCCGTGACCCGATGTACCGCGATGCCAACTACAGCCCGCTGCGCAAGGCCCGCTATGTGCTGGAGGCGCTGAACGAATTTGGCGGCGATGACCACATGCACGGTGATTTTGCCCGCCACATTGAAGCCGCTAAGGAGATGACCGACCCCAGCATTGTGGAACACGGCGACGGCTTTGGCAACTGCACCGAGCTGTGCGGTGTCAGCCTGCACTTCTTTGATTTGATCTTCCAGCTGGCATGGAACCCCAAAGATATTACCGTCCAGAGTTTTTTGGAAGATTCCGCCAAGCGCCGTTACGGCGGTCTGGCACCCGAAATTGGCGTAAAAGCCATGAAAACGCTGGAACAGGCTGTCTATTGTGATGACCGCGACAGTTCCCACGCACGTTACCAGAAGCGCTGCTACCTGGTGCGCCCCCAGCGCCGCCAGGTTCCGCTGAGTGAGACCCAGCAGGTCGTGGATCTGCTAAACGATTATATGACCACCATGACCGCCCTGCCCGATGACAAAAAGACCGACGCCATCGGCCAGGATATGTACGATGTGATGCGCCAGTACATTACCGAAAACTTTAACATGCACCTGCGCTGCCTGTTGGAGCTGTTCCTGCGCCGCAAAACTGCGAAAAATCTGCACGAGACCTTTGAGCTGCACGCCACGATGATGGAACAGCTGTTGACCCAGCTGGAAGTGATGACCAGCGCCAACACCAAGATGTATGTAGAACACATTGTGCGCTGGCTGCAGGGCCGCCCCTGTGACCCTAACGTTGCCAGCGAGGACACCTACATCCCTAAAGAAGAGTTCCGCGCCTGGATGCGTGACCTTGGCACCACGTTTGTCAAGAGTATTCCCAACCTGCCGGACTACAACAGCCAGGATTTCCACGAACTGATCTGCTATTATTACCATCCGCGCATCAATGCCTGTGTGGATACCCTGCGCGGTCTGCTGGATGACGGCGGCGCTACCTCCCCCAAGGAAGTGGACGACCTGCTGGAAGCCGCCTACAAAGTGGTGGAACAGCATTGGATCGAAGTTGGCTACCCTGTGACCGATGAATGCGAAGCCATCCACCTGCCGCTGTGGCAGGCCGCCCAGAACGCTTGGAAGATCCTGCACATTCTGCCGCTGAAAGATGGCCTGGTGGAAAGCGAAGAGATCGTGAAGGAAGTCATTGATGTGTTCGCCAGCTTCTCTGAAACCGCCGACCCGGACGAAGAACGCTCCTGGGTGAGCGAAAACCCGTTTGCAGACGAAAACAAGCCCGCGGAGGAATGATCCCCCTGCCACGAGGATAAAACCATGGATATTTTTGAAGAACTTGGCCTGCACCACTATATCAACGCGCAGGATACGTTTACCACTTATGGTGCCAGCTGCATGCCTGCGGCCAGCCTGCGGGCCATGCGGGAGATTGCATCCAGCTGTGTGGAACTGGCCGAAGTTCAGGCCAAAACCGGCGATGCCCTGGCAAAACTGACCCATAACGAAGGTGCTTATATTTCCAACGGCGCGGCGGGAGGCATGATGGTTGCCACCGCTGCCGCCCTGGCGCGGGACGATGAAAAAATTTTCCATACCCTGCCGGAGATCACCGGTCCGCGGTACGAGGTTGTCATGCAGGCCGCCCAGCGCAACATGTATGACCGCGGCTGCTCGGCTGTCGGCGCAAAAATGCGCTATATCGGTACAGCGGACACCGCTCCGACTGTGGAAGAGCTGGAAGCAGCCATTACTCCGGCAACGGCTGCCGTGTTTTATGTCATCTTTTTTGGGCGCGATGCCTCTCTGCCGCTGGAAACAATGGTGGAGGTGGCCCACCGCCATGGGGTGCCCGTAATCGTGGATGCTGCTGCCCAAAACCCGCCCGCCGAAAACCTTTGGAAGTTCACCGGCATGGGGGCCGACCTGGTTATTTTCAGCGGCGGCAAAACCATGCGCGGCCCGCAGGATTCCGGTTTGATTGTGGGAAAAAAGGAATGGATCGACCGCTGCCGCCGCTGGGGTCCCCCCACGGATGGCGTCTGCCGCGGGTGCAAGACCTCGCGCGAATCAATCGTTGGGTTGTACAAAGCCGTGCAGCTTTATCTCCAGCGGGACGAAGCCACCCTGATGCGCACCCTGAACCGCCGCTGCGCCGCTTTTGAGCGAACCCTGCGGGACTGCGGCTTTATCCAGATCACCCGCACGCAGGAAGGCCCTGTCGGCCAGGTTATGGCCCGCACCTATGCCGTAATGCCGTATGGCAGCGCCAAAGATTTGGCAGATAAAATGCGTGCCAACGGCATTTACATCGGTGCGGAGCCGGGCAACCGGATTCTACTCAACCCGTTGATGGTCGCGCCTGCACAGGTCAAAACCGTGTGCGAAACGCTGACCACCTGTATGCAGCAAATCAAGGAGGAACTGTGAACCATGGGTGTTACGGAACAACGTATGGAACAGCTGGGCATTACCCTGCAGCAGACCGATTGGCGCGGCAAAGGCGCCGTGGAAGCCGTTTTGGCGGGCGATATGCTGTACATTTCTGCTCATTACCCGGTGGACGAAAACGGTACCCCCGTTTATGTCGGCCGTGTGGGCGCTGAAATTGACGAAGCCGCCGCATACCAGGCCGCGCGCCTGTGCGGGCTGAACATGCTGCGCACCATCCAGGCCTATATTGGCAGCCTGGACCGCGTGGATTACTTTGTCAAGGCGCTGGGCCTTGTCAACAGCGCCGGGGACTTTTACAACATGCCTGCCGTCATGAACGGTTACTCCGACCTGATGGTAGAGATCTTCGGCCACCGCGGGCAGCATGCCCGTGCGGCCATGGGCGCTTACGTTCTACCGGGCAATATGCCGGTCAGCGTGGACGCCATTGTTAAAATACGCCGTTAAAGGAGGGCACAGAACATGGCTGTGGCGAATCACCCCCTGTGCGAGCCGGTCCGCTTTGCGCATTACAAAGCGCTGGTTCCCATCCGGGAAGTTGACGGCATTGTGTATGTTTCCGGCCACGGGCCGGAAGATATCAACACCTATGAACCGCTGTACCGTGGCCGCGTTGGCACAGATCTTACGCTGGAAGATGGCTATAACGCCGCAGCAGAATGTGCCAAAACCCTGCTGCGTGCCGTGCAGCAGCGGTACGGCAGCCTGGACTGCATCCACCACCTGGTGCGCGCCACCGCGCTGGTGAACTGCGGCGAAGGTTTTACCCAACCCGAAAAAGTGGTGGATGGCTTTTCCGATACCTGCATGGAAATTTTGCAGGAGCGCGGCTACCACACCCGCACCATTATGGGCACCCACAACATGCCCAACCACAATATCCCCGTTGAAGTTGAAATGATTTTTGTACTTGCGGACCGTTACCGCAATACCTTGGGAGGGAATCAGGATGTCTGCGTATGATCTTATTCTGCAGGGCGGCACGTTGTACGACCCCTGCGCCGGAACGATGGAACTTTGTGACCTTGCCATTAAGGATGGCAAAATTGCTGCCCGCGGCAAAAACCTGAACGCGGCGGATGCCGAGACCGTGATGGATGTGACCGGTCTGATCGTATCCCCAGGTCTGATCGACATGCACTGCCATGTCTACCCGGTGTTCCCCTACCAGATGCCGGATTCTCTGCGCACCATCAACGCGGAAGAATACATGTTCCGCGCCGGTGTTACCACTGCGGTGGACGCCGGTACCACCGGCTGGCGCAACTTTGGCGACTTCAAGGAAAACGTTATCGACGCCACCAAGGTGCGTGTTCTCGCCTTTATTGATATGGCCGCCAAGGGGATGCACTATCCCCCGTCAGAGCAGGCTGTGGCTGACATCAACCCCGAAATCACCGCCGCCGTTGCCAACACCTGGTCGGATGTCATTGTCGGCGTCAAGAGTGCCCACTATTGGGCGAAGCACGAGGATGCTGACCACCCCATCTGGGCTTCCATTGACGGCGCTATCAAGGCAGCTTCCATGAGCGGAAAGATCGTGATGGTGGACAGCATCCCCATTGTGCCGGAACGCAGCTACCCGGACATCCTGGCCCGCCTGCGCCCAGGCGATGTACACACCCATGTGTTTGCGCAGCAGTTCCCCCTGATGGACGAAAACGGCAGGATGCAGCCCTATATGCTGGCCGAACGGGAGCGCGGCGTTCACTTTGATGTGGGCCACGGTTCCGGCAGCTTCTGGTTCCGCCAGGCGGTCGGCTGCTTCAACCAGGGCTTCTGGCCGGATACCATCTCCACCGACCTGCACCACCAGAACGTGACCGGCCCCGCCATTGACCTGTTGTATGTTGCCAGCAAGTTCCTGGCCATGGGCATGCCGCTGCAGGATGTGCTGTACCGCGTAACCCGTGCCCCGGCGCTGAGCATCCACCGCCCCGAACTGGGCACGCTGGATGTGGGTGCCTACGCAGATATCGCTGTGCTGCGCAACCGCGAAGGTAAGTTCGGCTACATGGACTGCGGCGGTGCCCGCCTGACCGGCGAAGGCAAACTGGAGTGCGTTGCCACCCTGCGTGAGGGCGAAGTGGTGTTTGACCCCGAAGCCCGCAGCATGCCGGATTGGCAGAACGCCCCCGCCCCCTATTGGACAGCCCCCGGCACAACGCGCAGCTGGACGCTGTGGAAGTGAGGAAATTATGCTGCTGAATGACCGCGACCAGATCATTGCCATGACGGCAGAGTGGACCGGCGAACGCTACCCCAATGGCCGCCCCCGCGTGAGCGATGAAAAAATAGAGATCCTGAAAAACCTGACCCAGGAAGAAATCTGGCAGCCGCTGTACTCCTGCGGATACCGGTTCCAGTTCCAGGGTGATTTGAAACCTCTGCACCTGGACAAAAAGCTGTACGGCCGTGCTGTGACCTGCTGCTTTATGCCCCAGCGCCCGGACCTGCGCCAGCATGTGTTCAATGTAGCCCGCAGCCGTGGCTGGAAAGGCGACTGCAACCAGTGGGTGATCGACAGCTTGGAAGAAAACGATGTTGTTGTGTGCGACCTGTATGATAAGATCCTGCGCGGCACCTTTGTGGGCGGCAACCTGACCACCGCGGTCAAGGCCCGCACCAAAAACGGCGGCGTGGTGGTGTGGGGCGGCGTGCGCGATTTGGAACAGATGCAGAACATTGATGTGCAGGTGTTCTATCGCGGCGTAGACCCCACCCCCATCCGGGACTGCCAGATCACGGCGTTCAACGGCCCCTGCCGCATCGGCGCGGCCATCTGCCTGCCGGGCGATATCGTTATCGGCACCAAAAACGGCATTCTGTTTGTGCCCAGCCATATGGTAGATTACGTCATTGAGCACGCCTACAAATCTCAGGTGCGCGACCTGTACGCATTCCCCAAGCTGGAAGCCGGTATCTACACCACCGCCGATGTGGACGCCGTGGTGTGGAACGACCAGATGATGCAGGCCCTGCTGAACTTTATTGATACCAACCCCGCCGCGGCCAAGTATCGCGGGCTGGACTGGAGCGTGGAACTGCGTGCCGCCGCCGGTGACGAAGCCGCCATTGATGAGCTGTACCAGCAGTTTGACATTGAGCGCTATGGCGCGCCCGGCCAGAAAAAAGAGGTGCTGATATGAGAGATATTTCGCTTTACCTGAGCACGATCCCCGATTATAACCAGATGCTGGCGGGAAAAAATGTGCTCATCACCACCGCTGCCCGCGGCATTGGCAAAAGCATTGCCCTGCTGTTTGCGCGCCAGGGGGCGGACGTCTATTTCGGTGGCCGCAACGAAGAATATGTGCGCACCACAGAAAAAGAATTGCAGCTCATCCGCCCCGGCTGCCGCGGCTATGTGGTAGACCTGGCCAAAGCCGACCAGACCGAAGCCTTTGTGGATGCTGCCGTAAAGGACAGCGGCGGCTTTGACATTCTGGTTTCTACCGTTGGCGTCAACTGCCACTGTCCTGCAGCGGAATACAAAGATGAGGATATGTTCCGCCTGTTGGAAACGAACTATCTCAGCGGCGTGCGCTGCGCGCGCAAAGTTATCCCCACCATGCAGGCGCGCGGGGGCGGCAGCATCATCAACATTTCGTCCATTCACAGCCTGATGAGCCAGCCCACCAACATGCTGTACGCCGGTACCAAGGGCGCAATGAATGCCGCAGCCCGCGTGATGGCACTGGATTACGCCAAGGATAACATCCGGGTGAACACTATCTGCCCCGGCGTGGTCATCAGCGATGTGATGTATGATGACATGGACAAGCTGGACGATGCCGGCAAAAAGCAGTTGGACGCTGCCCTGCACCGCTGTCAGCCTTTGGAGCCTGGCCGCATGCAGGATATTGCCAACACAGCCCTGTTTTTTGCCAGCAATATGAGCGCCAACATTACCGGCCAGACCCTGCTTTCCGACGGCGGAACAAGCATTAAGGCACATGATATGGACTGCTGAAACTAGGTAAGAGGTGGGAAGGAGGAGTTAGGAGTTAATTAGGAATTTGAGGTAGGGCGGGGTCACCCGACCCCGCCGAATTGGCCCGAAGGCAGCTCTTAGACTGGAGATAAACTGTTCCCCACAGATAATTTTTATTGTCCATCATCTTCTTTCTCTTACCTCTCACCCTACCAATTCCTACTTTCTACTTTCTCATTCCTAATTGTTCTAACTTCTCCCCCTGCTTCCTGACTCCTAACTTTTCCCGGAGGTTCCCAATGGCCCACACTCTTTTATTTTCCGGCTATGGTGCGCCGGGGTGCGATGATCTGGCGGTGTGCCGCTTAACAGCGGACGGAACGCTGGAAACTTTATCTACCCTGCGGCATGGCCGTGCCCCCAGCTTTTGCTGCCGGGGGCAAAATGGTTGGATTTATGCCGCATCGGAACGCGGGGATGGCGCGGATGTGACCGCCTATGTGCTGGACAGCACGACCCTGAGTGAGATCGCCCGCATTGAAATTCCTACCGGCCGCGGCTTGTGCCATCTGTATGCCTGCGGCGATGTGATTTATGGCAGCTGCTTTGAAAACGGCCTGTATTTTGCTGTGGATAGTGCCCTGACTCGCATTTTGTGGCAATTCCAGCCCGCAGGGGCCAACGCCCACTGGGTGCAGTCTGTAGGGCACGCGTTATTCCTGGCGGATTTGGGCAACAGCCGCCTGTACCGCCTTGCGTTGGAAAATAATCTGCCCACCGGCAGCGTAAAGACTCTGCCCCAGCCCACCGGCAGCGGCCCGCGCCAGGTGTTGGATGCCGGGGACGGCATGCTGGACTGTGTGTATGAGCTGGACGGCCACATGCGGGTGCTGAACCATGACGGTTGCACCGTTTCCACTGTGCAGGCCAGCACTGTGCCCAAGCCGCGCAGCTGGCCGGGTGGTGCCTGCGCCACGGCGGATGGCACCCTGTTTGTCAGCAACCGCGGGCCCAACACCATCTCGGCGTGGCAGCGCAGCGGCCCGACCCGCCATTTCCTTTGCGAATGGCCCACCGGTGATTGGCCGCGGGCGCTGTGCGCGGTGCCGGGCACCCTGTATCTGTTGGCTGCCTGCCAACGAGAGGGCGCGGTGCATTGTTACGATTGTTCACCCTTGCCCCACCGCGCCCCTACCGAAACCGCCAGCCTTGCGCTGCCTGGTGCTTCCTGCGCGCTGGTGCTGGACTGATTTTTGTCATTGCATTTTCTCTTTTCCTCATTTTTTACTTGTTCAAGCTTTTCTTCTCTGCACAATAACCTCCTATTTGCACCTTTCCATATGGCAAAGCCCATACCGGAAAAGCGGGATTTCCCTGTCTCTGCTTTTCGGTATGGGCTTTTTGTAGTTCTTTTATTTTCTGGGGTTACCGTGCGCGGCTCTGGCGGCGGTACTGGGTGGGGGTGCTGCCCATCGACTTTTTGAACATCTTGGTAAAATAGTTCACATCCAGGATGCCCACCTGCTCCGCCACCACCGAGATATTCTGCTCGGTGGTGCTCAACAGATTGGCCGCGCGCTGGATGCGCTGCGTGTTGATAAAATCTGTCAGGGTGGTTCCGGTATCCTGCTTGAACAGGCTGGAGAGGTACGATGGGCTGATATAGTACATAGCGGCCAGGCTTTTGGGCGAAAGCTGGTCCGACAAGTTCAGGTTGATCGTATTGATGACCTTCTGCACCAGCGGTGAATATTGCTGCAAAGAATACCGCCGCACATATGCGCAGTACTCTTTTACCATTGTCTGCACCAGCGGCCAGCTTTCCTCGTCCACCATGTTTTCGATCATCAGGGCATAACGGGAGGAAATCTCGTCAATGTAATACGGGTGGATGTTGCTGCGCTCAATGGCTTTGCGCAGCAGAGTGTTCATTACGGTCAGCATGATCTTGGTCTGGTACAGTGAGCCGAAAAAACGCCCGCCATAGGTAAAGCGTGCCATTTGCTGGCAGGCTTTCAGCGCAGCTTCGGTGTTGCCGCAAGCCGCCGCGTCCCAGATGGCATTTTCGTTGGCATAGCGCTGTTCAAGCATCTGGATCGGGATCTCCCGCTGGAACTCCGGTTCGGTAAAATAGCGCAGGTCAGCGGTAAAATGGAACGGCAGAAACTCTTTCTGCTGGTCCAGGTGGAATTCCTCTTTGGGGAACATCATGGAAACAACTGCCACGATGGAAGCCTGGAAACCGCTGCCCGACAGAATCCGCACCCCGTTATAGTAGCTCTGTACAGCGTCATCGCCTTTCTCACCAATGTGACGGCGTGCCCAGCTGCGGGATTTTTCGCTGCGCTCGGCGGTGGCCCACGGGCCGATCATGAACACAGCGTTTTCTTCGTCTGGAATGCGGAACAGCGCAAACTGCAATTCAAAGGTGCCTTCGGCAAACAGCAGCGTGTTGGGCGGGGTGCTTTGCAGCAACAGGCTGCCGAATTCCTGCCAGTCAAAATAGGGGTCCAGCGCTTTGCGCAGGCCGTAATCAAACTGGTCCAGCCCATCAAAGGGCGGCGTTACCCGCATGCAGCGGATGTTGCTGGCGGAGGCCAGCCGGGTCAGAACGTCCAGTAAATCTGCTTGCATCAGGCACCTCGTTTTCTCAGCGGCGGGCGGCGCTGCCGCGTGCCCACCGGGTAAAGGGGTTATTTTTTGCCCCGCGTGTTATCGTTGTTGCTTTTCCCGGCCAGGTAACGCATGATGGGCGGCATGCCCACGGCAAGCGCTACCAACACCGCCAACACAAGCGGGCTGGGGGCCTGGTGGTTAGGGTTGAACAACAGCTGAACGATCTGGTTCATGGCGGGTCGCCTTTCTTGTGTGCCGTATCGGCGTTAAAAGTGTGACTTTACTGCTTCTAGTTTAACATGTCTGCGCGGAAATGGAAAGCAATTTTGCCGGAAATAATAACCAAAAGCAATAGCTGCTTTTCGGCATATTATGCAGGTGCTACCCTGAAATTTTGCCAACATGCGCTGTTTCCCTGAATCCACAGCAAGCCCCGCAGGCAAACAGCAGCCTGCGGGGCGGCGGAGGAAGGAGGTTTTTACAGGTAAATGATGCCGTTTTCGTCCGGTTTCATCGGCACGGCGATCATTGCGTCGATCATTGTCATGGCAATGGAAAATCCGCTCCAGCAGGTGACCAGGTAGAGCAAGCCCATCTTCCACTGTTTTGCATAAAAGCGCTGGGCGCCAAATACCCCAAGAAGGCACCACCGCAGGTAGGCCTTGCGGTTCACCGGCACTTTGGCCCGGTTAGCGTGGGCGGTCACAGCGCAGTCAATCAGCCGCCACAGGGGGCCGTGGCTAGCAGCTTCATCGGTGCGCAGTGCAGAGTTCTGGGTGGTTTCGGAAGCCATTTCCATTTGCTTTTCCAATGCAGGTACCTCACTGTAACAACGGGTGCGCCCGATGGACGGGCAACCCCGCGGGGAATATGGTTCGGTTTGGGGTTATGCTTCGGCCATAGCCTTTGCCTTGATCTTGACAATCTCGTCCTGGATCTCGGCCATCTTTTCTTTGCTCAGCGGATAGAACTTCATGGCAATCAGGTTGCAGATCAAACCGATGGTGATCAGGCCGTATGCCAGGAACACAACGCCAACACGCAGTTGCGGGGTAACGATATCGCCCACGCTGGGGTTGTGGTCGGTAAAGCCGCAGGCAGCAAACACCAGACCGGCGATCATGGGAGCGAAAGAGGAAATCATCTTGTCCACAAAGCTGAACAGGGTGCCCATCAGACCGGGAACATACTTGCCGGAGCGGTATACTTCATAGTCGGCACAGTCGGCGGTCATGGGAATTACGATATTGCCGGAAATACCCTGGCAGCCGGCATACAGGATGCTGAACACAACATAGATGATCAGGAAGGGGCCCCAGTTCAATGCACCGGTTTCGGGGTTGCTGGTCATTGTTGTGGGGTCGCCAACAATCCACAGGGCGGACAGGATAATGTTGCAGATAATGCCGCCGATGGAGCCAATGACCATGGCTTTTTTCTGGCCAAAGCGGGTGGCAACGATGGAGATAACCAGGAAGGTGAGGATGACGCTGGGGATGGTGGTAACGGCGGTCACGCTGCCCTGCAGTTTGATGGAACCGGCAATGCAGGCAAACATAGCAACGGAAACAGCGCTGGTTTTGGCAGTGGAGCCGAGCTTATCCGTGGAGGCGGACAGCACCAGCATCTGGATGGCGCGGTTGTTTTTCAGGGTATCCCAGTAGTCTTTCAGGCCGACCTTGATGGGTTTGCCAGTGCCAAAGAATTCCGGGCGGTCTTTGGGTGCAATGGAGATGACGGCGATCACGGTAAAGATGGCGGACATAATGGCGGTCATCATCCAGAATTCATGGAAGAACTGGGTAGAGGTATAGTTGCCAACATCAGCATACTTGTTGGCAATGTTGGCAACGACAATAGCCAGCACCGTAAACAGGATGGTATTGAACACGCCATCGAAAGAAGCGAACATGGGGCGCTGTTTGGGGTCGTTGGTCATGCAGCTCTGGGCGCTCTTGGTAACAACGCACTGGCAGGTGTAGCCCAGGTAATAAATGCAGCAGAACGCAACAAAGAAAATAAAGCGGGCGGGGCCTTCCGGCAGTTTGTGGGTAAAGTGGAACATGATAAAGCTGGAAGCCGCCAGAATGATGTTGCCAATGACCATGAACGGGCGGTTTTTGCCGAACTTGCCGTTGGTTTTATCCACCATGTAGCCAATGAACGGGTCAGTTACGCCGTCCCAGATACGCATAGCCATGGTAAAGCTGGATGCCATGACCATGCCAACGCCAACAAAGCCCAGTAGATAAAAACTGACATAGTTCATGAACATCAGGTAAAGGTTGGTTGCGGTGTTGTTGAGCGCAAAGCCTGCAATGCGCCACAGGGGTACACGGTGGATGCCGTTTGTTTCGTAATCCTTGTCATAATACTTGTCGGGCAGGGTTCTTGTCTTAGCCATTTCTTTTCTCCTTACTTGGGGTGTATCTGAAAGGCTGAAAATGCGGCCTGTTCAGGTACACTTTATGGAATTTCTTCCTCCGCTTGTCTGGAACGATCCGGCACCCAGCCCCACACTGTTCACCGCAGTTCCACAACTTTGTGTCTATATTATGAACGTTCAGGAAGAATGGCGTTAGTAAATTTTACAGGTAAAACAGGAAAATCGGAGCATAAATTATGCAGGGGGAAGCGATGAGCAGGGAGAATTTGCAATGAGAAATTAGCAATTATAAGGTAAGAACCGGCGCTTTACTTACAAAGAATAAATAATAATGAATCATGGTGGTGGAACGCGGCGCGGTGAACCGCTCAAAAATAGTAAGGGCAATACCGCATAATTCTAAGTGCCGATACGGCGAGCGAGGTGCGGCAGA
>OLRZ01000527.1_pt1 | contig 31290 bp, 33 predicted proteins | sample 1671931 | NCBI WGS metagenome assembly OLRZ01 (sample SAMEA3136627, study PRJEB25190) | human gut metagenome | reverse complement strand
ATGACAAAGTCATCGGGCATTATCTGAACATAAAACACTATCAATAAGTTGGAGTTATTACCCATCTCGTGAAACCTTACTGCCCACCATAGGAGAGCAAAACGCCGCGATCGGGATATTTGGATCGTCGATCGTATCAAGAATAATGTCTCTCGATTCAAACATTACCGAGCGAGTGAAAAACAAACTGGTAAACAACGCATTTAATTTTTTTTGCACATCTTCAGCATTAGCCACCTGCACAAGCTGGGCAGGCGAATATAAATCAACCATACGCATCCTCTTTGCATTCATTAAAAATAATTGTGGATATATGCTATCACCGATATTTGCTATGCGAATACATGCAACCAAGTGCAATGTTGTATAAAATCTGCCGTGACAACTTCAGTGCTGATAATTCGTGTTAATGTATTTACTTCCTTTGGTCGGGATTTATGTAGCATGCCGGAAAATCTATTTTCTTCCGGCATTTTTTTATTTGCAGAATTTAAAACGGTATATTATCGCCGTACGGATCATCATTCCCCGACTGTTGTTTTGCCCTGTTCAGTGCGTCAGTAGCCTGGTCCTGTTGACCTTTTTTTGCCGCCCGGTCGCGCCGTTCTGGCACTGATTACACTGTCTGCGATAACCTGCCAGCCCTGCCGCGTTTCGCCGTTCTGGCCTGTCCACTGCCTTACCTGCATGTTACCCGCCACGCTCACCAGTTCGCCTTTGTGGTGTTTTGCCAGTGCGTCGGCCTGTCTGCCAAACGCCAGGACGGATAACCACATCGTCGCCGTTCCGTCATCTGCCTGGCTGCACGGAAGGGGGACCGCCATACTAGCCATCGTCATTTGTGTACCCTTGCTGGTGGTCTTTAACTGCGGGTCAGCCACCAGCCGCCCGTAAGCCGCTATCTGTGCTGTCATGCTGTCTGCTCTCCAGTTTTAACGTTGATGGTTGTCACCTGTTCCGCTTCGGCAATCTCCCGTTCTGTCAGCGTGGCAAAGTTTGCCGCCGTCGTGGTCATGAATGCGCTTATCAGTTCGGGGTGTGCTTTCGCGTATCCTTCCCCAGCGTGGCGGTCTATCGTTCTGATTGCCACCTTTAAGGCGTGCTCTGTCATGTCTAACGCTTTATATTTTGGCGCTGTCTTATCTCTGGTTTTTCTGGTCATTCCTCACTGCTCCCCACTTTTACTACCCACTTTTTGAAATTACCCAACGTCTCCCCACTTCTTTTTTTTGTGATTCTAACGTGATGTTTTTCAATGTGTTTTTTATTCCCCACTTTTTGGGGTATATACAGGTGGGAAAGTGGGGAATCACGTTTCAATTTTGTTAAATTCCCCACACTCCCCACTTTTACTACCCACTTTTTACAGTGGGCGCACGTCATCACCGTCAATAGCAATAACGCCATCACCTTCCAGCTTGTACAGCCAGCGCCGGAAGTGTTTCATCTCATACCCCAGCTTTTTCAATCGCGCAACAACGGAATAGTGCATTTATCTCCGCGCTGTGTGCGTGAACGGATACAGCCCCATAGCGCGGCATGATTCTCCGTCTTGTTCCCGGCTTCCTCGATGCGCTCCAGTTCAACGGGTGGGCGCGGCTTATCCACAACAACCAGCGACGTGATTAACTCCCCGTCAGTGTCGGTAAAAAGCTCCACCACACGTAAATCGTATGCGGCCTCTTTCAGTTCCTCCGCGTCCTTCATTTTTGTGCAGGAGATAACCAGGGCTTCACTGTCTGCACCTTCACGGCGAATACGGTATTCAGCGTCCAGAGATGCACGAAATGCACTGGAACCACGCGCCCCCTTTGTTTCATCCTTGCCGGAATGGTGAACCACCAGCACCGTGGCCCCTGTGCGGCGTTTCAGTTCGTCACATCCACGGATAAACGCCCCCATATCCCGCGCGTCATTTTCATCATTACCGCCAAAGCAACGCGCCAGCGTATCAAGAATAATCATGCGTACCGGTTTACCCGTTTCCCGTTCAACCTGGCGGGAAGCGATGACCATTTCATCAACATCAAGCGGGACTGCCGGAAAAATCGGGCGGTTTACCAGGTACAGATTTTCCACCCGTTCATCATTAACGATTTCCCATGCCTTGATACGGCGGGGGACACCAATGCCACCTTCACCGACAACATACATCACCGAACCATGCGCCACCCTGCGGCCTCCCCAGTGACGGCCAGTGGCAACATGACACGCCCAGGAACACGCGAGGAACGATTTATAGGAACCGCTCGCGCCGTATGTGCTGCACAATGAATTAGCCGGAATCACGCCCTTAACGACATAATCAAGCTGTGTGTCGTACCCTGCAGATCCAATGCTCATTGGTAGCGTGGTTTTTCGCTGGCTGTATTGCTCGTCAGTAAGTATTTCCCCGCGCTCTGCCTGTTCGCGGATCCGTTGCAGGTAGTCGTGCCAGTTCTCCAGCTTCTGGCTGTGCATTCCATCAGGGTAATAATTCGCATCCCGTACACCTGCCGCCGCCAGCTTTTGCCCGATAGCATTAATATTTGACGGCTTGATGTGGCCTGCCTTGTACAGCCGGACACAATAGCGACCATCGTCGATAATTTTCAGGTCTGCCAGTTCGTCAAGCTGGCTGTCTCCCAGCCATACAGGCGGGACGTTATCACCAGCAAGTCGCCCGTCCTGTTCCTGCCACTGTTTCGCGTGCGCCCAGGCATCACTACCCGCAAAAATAATGACTTCGGTCATTTTGTCGTGTGGCTGTTTTTTTAAGTTCGGTGCCAGTTTCATTTTTTGCCCCTGAATGCGTTAATCATGTTTTTCATTTTCTGAATATTTGCCCGTGCCTTTGCGTTGCTGGTGGGCTGTTTGCGTGGTGTGGCCTGTATCAGTGAAAAATCACGCCGGAACTGATAAGCAGGCATCACGCAGTCATAGCCGTACCCATCACGGCGGTAAGTAACGCACCGCCCCGCCACGCTTTTAATCGTTACCGTGCCACCGTAGTTATCCCGGAAAATATCGCCGGGGCGGATTTCAGGCCGAGGGAGACCACTGGCAGTAAAGCCAGAATTTTTCTGTTTCATGTTTTTTTACTCCAGAGGCAGATTTTTAGCGGCGAGTTCAATATCAGATGTCAGAGAAACCTGTGTATTTGCCAGGTCTAACAACAAAGAAATAAGAATTTCCTCTCTGCTATCGGATTCATCGGTGCTAAGGCTGTTCATCCACATATTGACGACTTCCCTGATTTTTTTCGCAGAGTGCAGGGCTTCAAATGCCAGGTCTTCAATATCATGTTTATTTCGCATAATCGCCCCCGCGTAACTGGTCTGCACTAACACCCGATTTAGTGAGCATTTCAGAAAATCCCGCAAGAGTGCTGATAAATTCGTTTTCCATTAAACGGCACTGGCATTTAACCCGGCCTTTTTCCAGATACACCAGTACGCGCCCCGTATAATCTGACGGCACATTCAGCACTACAGATAAGTGCGCTTCATTATTATTCATGGCTCACCACCTCCATATCAGCCATGATAATTTTGCTGGCCTCATTCAGTGCCATATCAGCACTAAGTTGCATTACAGCCAGTGAATGAGGAACGAAAGCCCCGGCATATTCTGTTTCACTGGTAGCGTGCTTATGCGCCCTGTCCGCGATAACAGAAATATCAATCAGCGCATCAATCTGTGTTTTGATTGCTTCGGCGGCTGCGTCCGGACGGGTGTTATTGCACATGGTGCACCCCCTGACGAATACGGGCGGCGAATACCATCACGCAGCCAGCCGGTGATTGCTGACGGGCTTCCTGTTCGCTGGTGGCCTCAATGGTAATCACGCGCGGTTGTGCCGTACTCAGGGCGATAAAACGCCAGATGTATTTATTCAGGTTGTGCGAGTCCCGCCCTTGCGGGTGTATGGTATGATTTCTCATAGCAGCCTCGATAATCTTGCTATCGTTGGTGGTTAGACGCCCCGTATGTGTTTCCGGCACTGCGGGGCGTTGCTCTTTGTATTTCAACAATTCTTTTGGTGTGTTTCATGTTATGAGCGCATGAAACACACGTCAAGGCTTTTTGTATTTCTTTTTTTGCGTATACTGAAACACACCGATGATTAGGAGTTTCAGAAATGGCAACGGCTAACAAAAACGCAAAATCACAACTGACAACTGTCAGAGTCCCACTAGATGTTATGCAAGGGATGGAATCCGTTAAGCTGGACGGCGAAAGCAATGCCGGATTTATCGTAACCGCCATGCGCGGAGAAATAGCCCGCCGCCAAGCAGAAGGCAGCGGAGAAAATCCCCTTGTGTCGTCACTGGATGCCCTGGCTAAGGTCGAACAAATCGGCATCAAAGCAGCGGAAGAAATCGGGCAGCTTGTCACCGTTGCACGCGAAGAACTCCAGCGTCGCAAGACCAAAGAACCAGAGTAATCACCATCAGCGCCGTGGTGTAAGGTATTACGGCGCATTGCTATGCAGGACAACACAATGACCGATAAAGAATTGACCAAAACATTATCACCGGCACGGAAAAGACGGCGCAGAAAGATAGAGCATGAATCAGAAAGATTCGCGCCATGTGCTTTTGCTCTTGAGAAATTCCTTAAAGAACACAGGAAAAAGCTCTCGTTGCAAACCTTGGAACGAACCAAATCTGACTGATCACATTGCCCACCAGCCGCAAATGTGGCATTGTTGGTGATGCTCATGCGTTGGGGATAACGTGTAGCTTGTGTCGAGGGGCCACCGTAGCGGGTGGCCTTTGTTTTGCCTGTTATCCGGCAATTGTGGCGCTTCGCCACACGGTTGATATAATCCCACTGCTCAGATTCATTTTTTGCGCAGTAGGTTAATTGTTCACAAAGGCGCTCCGGCAACGGGGCGCTTTTTGTTTTTATTAGTTTGTAGAAACCTGACTCAGAGATAATGCTCATATTCTGATTGCCGTCAGGGGTGTAAGTTAAATTTACTCCCTTTTTATCATCAAACATCTGCAACGCTCTGGCGTTAACAATATTGGTTTCACTCCCGCCAGTAAGGCCGGAAATAACCGGAATAATTTCGGCAAAATTTTGCAGATTCTGTTTTTCAGGACGAACGAAGCCCCGCCCTTGTTCGGGAGAATATCCAGTATTCATGGTTAGATCTCTGTATTAGTGGATGGGTGGCGGCTGTGTGCCGCCAGCCTGATTAGTGAACTGCCTCGCAGCTTTCCTTCCATGCCAGAACTTCGGATAAAGACCAGCCAACGGAACGACCGCCGAGCTTACGCCGTGATGGGAATTGTCCGGTTTTTTCCAGGCGGTACCGACATGAACGGCTCAGGCCTGTAAGTTGCTGACATTCTTTTTCACGTATAAAGCGATCTGTGCTTAACACAATTCCCCCTTTGATATTTCTTAAAGAGTTATTTGGTGTCCTATTGTGTTGTGGTGCGTCGGATTGTGTCAGGGTGTTTATGGAATGGCAAACACTGGCGGCGGTCATTTTACAGAAGTGTGGTAATGAGAATAAAAACTCTTTTAATTCATTGTGGTGCAAAGGCATAAAATTCTGTTTTTACGCCTTTTTTACATGTTTTTAAGAGTGATTCGCCAATGTACAAAAAGCCAGTAAAACGACTGAAAATCAACTTTTTAGGGTGTCAGTCAGATGTTAATCAAGTTTGTTCCAGATTGTTCGCCGTTGTTCGTCGTGGTGTCTCGTTGTTTCACGTTGTGTCAGTTCTAAAAAATCGCAAAAAAAATTATATTTCTCTGGCTATTGGCAGTGTGGTTACGTTTTTGTGAGTACCCGCCAGTATCTCTAACCGCTCTGTCCACATGTCCAGCGCATTACGTTTCGCATCGAGATAACGGGAGTGGTTATAGACTCGCTGCATCCCTGGCATCTGGTGAGCGGTGAGTTGTTCGACAATATGCGGATCCACGCCTAAATCGTTCAGCATCGTGGTAAACGTGCGCCGTATATCGTGTAGTGACCAGTGCGGATGGTTTAATTTTTTGTGCATGAATCTGCCGTATTGCGACACACTGGCTTCCTGTTTCAGTTCCCCGAGTAATAGCCCTGTGTGTCTGTTCTGCTCCACCAGCTGCGTGACGAACGGTAAAATGCTTTCCGGTATTGGCCTGAATATGGCGACCTTCGTTTTGCTGTGCTCTTTCGGTACTGTCCAGAGCATTTCCTTAAAATCCCACTCCCTGATCTCCGATAATCTCAGTTCTCCGGTTCGGCAGCCGAACACAATCAGGAGGCGGATTAGTGCGCTGTAGTAGGGCGGGAATATTTTTTTATCCAGCGCCTGTAATAATTCGCCAAGTTCTTTGTTGCTCAGCACGCGTTCGCTTATGCCTGGTTTTTTGCCAACGTCCACCACGTTAAGATCATCCAGAACGTTACTGACTGCGTAGCGACGTTTACGGCAGAACTTAAGCGCCTGTTTACACGCCTGCATCATGTGACCAGACGTTACAGGGGATTTTTTGCGTATCCGGTCAAAACAGGCCAGCCAGTGACGTAACTCGCATTTATCCAGTGGCATATTGCCAATATGCTGTATGACGTGATTATTCAGGCGGCTTTTCAGGCATACGTAATCGACACGTTTTTCCTTTACGTGCATTTCCAGCCAGTAGCTGATCGCATCACCCACCGTTACCGGCTTTAGTGCTTCCTGTATGGAGTAATTAAGCTCATGGCGTGGATTTTTTCCTTCTGCCAGCCATGCGCGACACTGTGCCGCTTTTTCCCTGGCTGCTTTCAGGCTCAGATCAGGATAATTTCCCAGCTTCAGGCGTTCCGGTGATACCTGGCGTCCAGCTCCTGCCCTGTAGGTGAAATACCAGGTTAACAAGCCGCTGGTGGAATGCCTGACGCTCAGGTTTCCACCGTCATTAAGAAATGTGGTTTTTGGGGCTGGTGTGCCGTTGATTTTTCTTAGCTGTGTATCGCTCAGTTTGTTAAGTGCTCTGCTCATAATTTTGAATCCGGTCATCACAATTAACTACACCATTAACTACACCGATCATTGCACAAGGGGGTACAACGTGGAACAAGTTGGAACAAGAAAAATTGCAATGAGCTTAAAAATCAAAAACATAATGAACAACGTGGCACATTATGAAACAGCAAAAAACACTAATTTATAAAATCACGATATTAATAATGTAACTTATATTTTCGTGAAATCTGTCACTGAAGAAAATTGGCAACTAAAGGTTAAAACCGTTATAACACAGTCACCGGCGCAGAGGAGACAATGCCGGATTTAAGACGCGGATGCACTGCTGTGTGTACTGTAGAGTCTGGCGGATGTCGACAGACTCTATTTTTTTATGCAGTTTTAACTTTGCAGATAGCCGCATTCTCGCCGGAATTGCGTGATTAATGACGCGGTCAGTGGTGTCTGGCGACTATCACGCCGCTGAATCAAATAATAGGCCGCTTTCGGTAAAATTTCGCTAACCGGCAACATCACCAGCCCCTGTCCGTGCAAGGGATCGCAGCCCATTTCTTCAGGCAGTATGCTGAGAAAATCGCTTTTTGCCACCAGACTGATACAGGCTGAGAACGTCTCGCAGACTACACCGACCTGTGGCGTTTGCGCCTGATCGTCAAGCAATTCACTCAACTGTTTGTAGTAGCTGCCGTGTGGCGTCGGCATTGTCCAGCTGTAATCCAGTAACTGTTTGATCGAACGGGCACCAATGGCGGGGTGTCCCGGGCGGCAAAAGATCGCGAATTGCTTTTCCAGTAATTTCTCAAAAGTAAATTCGTGGTCGTACGGTCCCTGATAATAGGTATTGATGGTGAAATCCAATTCTCCCTGACGCAATTCATTAATCATCGACACCAGTTGCCCTTCCATAATGCGTACTTTTACCTGCGGATGCTGCTGATGAAAACGAGATATGACAGCTGGCATCAGACTGCGGGAAATACTGGCCCCCATGCCGATATTAATCTGCCCTGCCAGTTGCCCTTGTCGTTGGCGAATATCCTCTTGGGCTGCGCGCAGCTCTTCAAGAATTAGACTGGCGTGCTGATAAAAACTTTCACCGGCATCAGTTAACGTCACGCCTTTACTACGGCGAAAAAAGAGTTGCGCCGCTAACCCTTCTTCTAGCTCCTGAATAGATTTACTCAGTGCCGGTTGCGACATATTCAACATTCGGCTCGCTCCGCGAATGCTGCCCTGACGAGCCACTTCAACAAAAGCCCGAATTTGATGAATTTTTACCTGAAAAGCCATGACGCCACCGATAACCGTTATTTATCAGACGAAAGAAACTGGCATCTACTTTAATGCAGATGATTGTGTCAGGGTAATTTATGAACGGTTAAAACTGTGAAAAATCAGTTAGTGATAAGTAAAAACTATCGCTACGTGAACCGGGTCACACTTTTTACTGATGACGGGAAAGGTTATGGAGTCTTTGAATCAATTTGTTAATTCGCTTGCCCCAAAATTATCGCACTGGCGACGTGATTTTCATCACTATGCAGAGTCTGGCTGGGTGGAATTCCGCACTGCCACCCTTGTTGCGGAAGAATTGCACCAGCTCGGCTATTCACTGGCGCTGGGTCGCGAAGTAGTTAATGAAAGTAGCCGGATGGGATTACCTGATGAATTCACTCTACAACGCGAATTCGAGCGCGCTCGTCAACAGGGTGCGCTAGCACAATGGATTGCGGCTTTTGAAGGTGGTTTCACTGGTATCGTCGCCACCCTGGATACCGGTCGCCCCGGTCCGGTGATGGCTTTCCGTGTCGATATGGACGCGCTGGATCTCAGTGAAGAGCAGGATGTCAGCCATCGCCCCTACCGCGACGGTTTTGCGTCATGTAACGCCGGAATGATGCATGCCTGTGGTCATGATGGACATACCGCCATTGGGCTTGGGCTGGCGCATACCCTTAAACAGTTCGAGTCCGGACTACATGGCGTCATCAAACTGATTTTTCAGCCTGCAGAGGAAGGTACGCGTGGCGCGCGGGCGATGGTCGATGCAGGTGTCGTAGATGATGTTGATTATTTTACTGCCGTGCACATTGGCACTGGCGTACCTGCGGGCACCGTGGTGTGCGGCAGTGATAATTTTATGGCAACCACCAAATTTGACGCGCACTTCACCGGTACCGCCGCTCACGCAGGCGCAAAACCAGAAGACGGTCACAATGCCTTGTTGGCGGCAGCACAAGCCACTCTTGCACTGCATGCAATCGCCCCGCACAGCGAAGGAGCTTCCAGAGTAAACGTGGGCGTTATGCAGGCAGGAAGCGGTCGTAACGTTGTTCCTGCCTCGGCGTTGCTGAAAGTGGAAACACGCGGGGCCAGCGACGTCATTAATCAATATGTTTTTGACCGTGCACAACAAGCGATTCAGGGCGCAGCAACCATGTATGGTGTCGGCGTTGAAACTCGTCTGATGGGTGCAGCTACCGCCAGTTCTCCTTCGCCGCAATGGGTCGCATGGTTGCAAAGTCAGGCGGCTCAGGTCGCGGGGGTCAATCAGGCCATTGAACGTGTTGAAGCGCCTGCGGGTTCCGAAGATGCCACATTAATGATGGCCCGCGTGCAGCAACATCAAGGGCAAGCCTCCTACGTGGTGTTTGGCACACAGCTGGCGGCAGGTCATCACAACGAAAAATTCGATTTTGACGAGCAGGTTCTCGCTATTGCCGTCGAAACGCTGGCGCGCACCGCGCTCAATTTTCCCTGGACGCGAGGTATCTGATGCAGGAAATCTATCGTTTTATCGACGATGCGATTGAAGCCGATCGCCAACGTTATACCGATATTGCCGATCAAATCTGGGATCATCCAGAAACACGTTTTGAAGAGTTCTGGTCAGCGGAGCATCTGGCTTCGGCGCTGGAATCTGCAGGCTTCACCGTTACCCGCAACGTAGGCAATATCCCAAATGCCTTTATTGCTTCGTTTGGTCAAGGCAAACCGGTTATCGCCCTGCTGGGAGAATATGACGCCCTGGCAGGTTTAAGTCAGCAAGCAGGTTGCGCGCAACCTACATCCGTGACGCCCGGTGAAAATGGTCACGGTTGCGGACACAATTTGCTGGGAACCGCCGCCTTTGCCGCTGCAATAGCCGTCAAGAAATGGCTGGAACAATATGGGCAAGGCGGCACGGTGCGCTTTTATGGTTGTCCTGGCGAAGAAGGCGGCTCGGGTAAAACGTTCATGGTTCGCGAGGGGGTATTTGATGATGTGGATGCGGCACTCACCTGGCACCCGGAAGCCTTTGCCGGTATGTTCAATACCCGCACGCTGGCAAACATTCAGGCATCATGGCGCTTTAAAGGGATCGCAGCACATGCCGCGAATTCCCCTCATTTGGGACGCAGCGCCCTTGATGCCGTAACGTTGATGACCACTGGCACCAACTTCCTCAACGAACATATTATTGAAAAAGCGCGCGTACACTATGCCATCACAAATAGCGGCGGGATCTCGCCCAACGTGGTCCAGGCGCAGGCAGAAGTGCTTTATCTTATCCGCGCCCCCGAAATGACCGACGTGCAGCATATTTATGATCGGGTCGCCAAAATCGCCGAAGGTGCAGCATTGATGACCGAAACCACGGTTGAATGCCGCTTCGACAAAGCCTGTTCCAGTTATCTCCCGAATCGCACCTTAGAAAATGCCATGTACCAGGCCCTATCCCATTTTGGTACCCCGGAATGGAACTCCGAAGAACTGGCTTTTGCGAAACAAATTCAGGCTACGCTCACCTCCAACGATCGGCAAAACAGTCTGAATAATATCGCCGCAACCGGTGGCGAAAACGGCGAGGTTTTTGCACTACGTCATCGTGAAACGGTACTGGCGAATGAAGTCGCTCCATATGCCGCCACCGATAACGTGCTTGCGGCATCGACTGATGTCGGCGACGTCAGTTGGAAACTGCCTGTTGCCCAGTGTTTCAGCCCCTGTTTTGCCGTCGGTACACCGCTACATACGTGGCAACTGGTTAGCCAGGGGCGAACATCTATTGCTCATAAAGGAATGCTGCTGGCGGCGAAAACTATGGCAGCAACCACAGTCAATCTCTTCCTTGATTCAGGGCTATTGCAAGAATGCCAACAAGAGCATCAGCAAGTAACGGACACGCAACCGTATCACTGCCCTATCCCGAAAAACGTGACACCGTCACCTTTAAAATAACAACAACAACGCAAACACAACAACCGAGGAATGCCCATGAGTATGTCATCCATACCGTCGTCCTCCCAATCCGGGAAGCTCTATGGCTGGGTCGAAAGAATTGGTAACAAGGTTCCCCATCCTTTTCTGCTCTTTATCTATTTGATTATCGTACTCATGGTGACGACGGCAATTTTGTCGGCCTTTGGCGTCAGTGCGAAAAACCCGACCGATGGTACGCCGGTGGTGGTGAAAAACCTGCTCAGTGTGGAAGGATTACACTGGTTTTTACCCAATGTTATTAAAAACTTTAGCGGTTTTGCTCCACTTGGTGCGATCCTGGCGCTGGTTTTAGGTGCCGGTCTGGCGGAGCGCGTCGGCTTACTGCCAGCACTAATGGTTAAAATGGCATCGCATGTTAATGCCCGCTACGCCAGTTATATGGTGCTGTTTATTGCTTTTTTCAGCCACATTTCTTCCGATGCGGCGTTAGTGATCATGCCACCGATGGGTGCGCTGATTTTTCTGGCGGTGGGCAGGCATCCAGTTGCAGGTTTACTGGCTGCCATTGCAGGCGTAGGTTGCGGCTTTACGGCTAATTTACTGATTGTCACAACCGACGTGTTGCTGTCGGGGATCAGCACGGAAGCGGCAGCTGCGTTCAATCCGCAAATGCACGTCAGTGTAATTGATAACTGGTATTTTATGGCCAGCTCCGTAGTCGTACTGACGATTGTTGGCGGCCTGATAACCGACAAAATCATCGAGCCACGGTTAGGTCAATGGCAGGGAAACAGCGATGAGAAACTGCAGACATTGACCGAAAGTCAGCGTTTTGGTTTACGCATAGCAGGTGTCGTATCGCTACTTTTTATTGCTGCGATTGCGCTGATGGTGATCCCGCAAAACGGGATATTGCGCGATCCGATTAATCACACCGTGATGCCATCACCCTTTATTAAAGGTATCGTGCCACTGATCATTCTTTTTTTCTTTGTTGTCTCGCTGGCTTATGGCATCGCTACCCGCACAATTCGACGTCAGGCGGATTTACCGCATTTAATGATTGAACCGATGAAAGAGATGGCGGGATTTATCGTGATGGTTTTTCCCCTCGCCCAATTTGTCGCCATGTTTAACTGGAGCAACATGGGGAAATTCATCGCCGTGGGGCTGACCGATATACTGGAAAGTTCAGGGCTTAGCGGCATCCCGGCGTTTGTCGGTCTGGCGTTGCTTTCCTCTTTCTTATGCATGTTTATTGCCAGCGGTTCCGCAATCTGGTCGATTCTTGCCCCCATTTTCGTACCAATGTTTATGCTACTTGGCTTTCACCCGGCATTTGCGCAAATCCTCTTTCGTATTGCCGACTCATCCGTATTGCCTTTAGCGCCGGTATCTCCTTTTGTTCCACTGTTTCTTGGATTCCTGCAACGCTACAAACCAGACGCGAAACTGGGTACTTACTATTCGTTAGTCTTGCCCTATCCGCTTATCTTTTTGGTGGTATGGCTGCTGATGTTGCTGGCGTGGTATCTTGTTGGTCTGCCGATAGGTCCGGGGATTTCCCCACGTTTGTCTTAAGAGAGAACGGATGCTGAGATTACTTGAAGAAAAAATTGCCACGCCACTGGGTCCACTGTGGTTGATTTGCGATGAACAATTTCGTCTGCGGGCGGTTGAATGGGAAGAGTACAGCGAACGCATGGTGCAGCTGCTGGACATCCATTATCGCAAAGAAGGCTATGAGCGCATTTCTGCCACCAACCCAGGCGGTTTAAGCGACAAGCTTCGTGATTATTTTGCCGGTAATCTTAGCATTATTGATACGCTTCCCACTGCCACAGGGGGGACGCCATTTCAGCGCGAAGTCTGGAAAACACTACGCACTATCCCCTGCGGGCAGGTAATGCATTACGGCCAACTGGCTGAACAATTGGGCCGCCCTGGCGCGGCGCGTGCCGTTGGTGCGGCAAACGGATCGAATCCCATCAGCATCGTCGTACCTTGCCATCGGGTTATTGGCCGAAACGGCACCATGACCGGATATGCAGGCGGAGTTCAGCGAAAAGAGTGGTTATTGCGCCATGAAGGTTATCTTTTGCTGTAAACATTAAACAATTTGTGCCAGCTTGTTCACACTTTTATGTAAAGTTACCCTTAACAACTTAATGGTTTTCAAATAGATAGACATATATTTACATCTAATATCGGAATTCTCTGCTGTTAAGGTTTGCTTAGACTTACTTGCTCCCTAAAAAGATGTTAAAATTGACAAATATCAATTACGGCTTGAGCAGACCTATGATCCCGGAAAAGCGAATTATACGGCGCATTCAGTCTGGCGGTTGTGCTATCCATTGCCAGGATTGCAGCATCAGCCAGCTTTGCATCCCGTTCACACTCAACGAACATGAGCTTGATCAGCTTGATAATATCATTGAGCGGAAGAAGCCTATTCAGAAAGGCCAGACGCTGTTTAAGGCTGGTGATGAACTTAAATCGCTTTATGCCATCCGCTCCGGTACGATTAAAAGTTATACCATCACTGAGCAAGGCGACGAGCAAATCACTGGTTTTCATTTAGCAGGTGACCTGGTGGGATTTGATGCTATCGGCAGCGGCCATCACCCGAGCTTCGCTCAGGCGCTGGAAACCTCGATGGTATGTGAAATCCCGTTCGAAACGCTGGACGATTTGTCCGGTAAAATGCCGAATCTGCGTCAGCAGATGATGCGTCTGATGAGCGGTGAAATCAAAGGCGATCAGGACATGATCCTGCTGTTGTCGAAGAAAAATGCCGAGGAACGTCTGGCTGCATTCATCTACAACCTGTCCCGTCGTTTTGCCCAACGCGGCTTCTCCCCTCGTGAATTCCGCCTGACGATGACTCGTGGCGATATCGGTAACTATCTGGGCCTGACGGTAGAAACCATCAGCCGTCTGCTGGGTCGCTTCCAGAAAAGCGGTATGCTGGCAGTCAAAGGTAAATACATCACCATCGAAAATAACGATGCGCTGGCCCAGCTTGCTGGTCATACGCGTAACGTTGCCTGATTTTTCCGCATAACTCACTATCCTTCTGTCATATCATTAAATTTTTCTGATTTATTGATCTGGCAGAAGGTTCATCACTGTTTCATTCACCAGATATGGGTTAATCTTTTAATTACAAACTGCGTTGACAGTTGTTGTAAGGAGACCCTGTATGGCTATGTATCAGAACATGCTCGTTGTTATCGATCCTAACCAGGACGACCAACCAGCATTGCGGCGAGCTGTTTATTTACATCAACGGATTGGTGGCAAAATTAAAGCCTTTTTGCCGATCTATGACTTCTCATACGAAATGACCACCCTGCTCTCCCCGGACGAACGTACCGCTATGCGTCAGGGCGTCATCAGCCAGCGTACAGCCTGGATCCACGAGCAGGCAAAATATTATCTCAATGCTGGCGTTCCCATTGAAATTAAAGTGGTCTGGCATAACCGTCCTTTCGAAGCCATCATTCAGGAAGTGATCAGCGGCGGACACGATTTGGTGCTAAAAATGGCGCACCAACATGACCGTCTGGAAGCGGTGATTTTTACGCCAACGGACTGGCATCTGTTACGCAAATGCCCAAGCCCGGTGTGGATGGTGAAAGACCAGCCGTGGCCGGAAGGAGGCAAGGCGCTGGTGGCGGTGAATCTCGCCAGTGAAGAGCCGTATCATAATGCGCTCAATGAAAAACTGGTCAAAGAGACGATCGAACTGGCAGAACAAGTCAACCATACCGAAGTTCATCTGGTTGGCGCTTATCCGGTAACGCCAATTAATATCGCGATTGAACTGCCGGAATTTGACCCGAGCGTTTATAACGATGCCATTCGTGGGCAACATTTGCTGGCAATGAAAGCTCTGCGGCAGAAATTCGGCATTAATGAAAACATGACGCACGTAGAAAAAGGTCTGCCTGAAGAGGTGATTCCTGATTTGGCGGAGCATTTACAGGCGGGAATTGTGGTTCTGGGCACGGTCGGACGCACCGGTATTTCAGCAGCATTCCTCGGCAACACGGCGGAACAGGTGATTGATCATCTTCGCTGCGACCTGCTGGTCATTAAACCTGACCAGTATCAGACACCCGTTGAACTGGATGACGAAGAAGACGATTAACGACTCTTCAATAACTGACAAGGCCCGAGTTATCGGGCCTATTTTTTACTTACTGCTCTTCGCCGCCAAGGAAATAAATTCCCAACGGGATTGCCAGCAACACAGTAAAGACCAGGCTATAAACAAAAATCATCGATGACTGAATCACATACATTGATGTCGTCCACTCAGACAGCGGAATATTGTACTGTTCTATAACGCCGCCGATGGTCGCGCGAGTCACAACCGACGCCGCAATAATGAAAACCGCCAACAAACCAAAGAGAAATTTCTTCCCTTTCGCTGACTTCAGTTTCGCCATAATCATGATGTAATCCTTGTGCAGACAAATTTCTTGTTACCTAAACGTAACAATACCATGACATTTCACCGTTGTCTGCTCTGAAAACCTCACCTCTTAGCTGGATTTACAATCAACGCATTGATTAGTTAGCTAATGTTGCTACTTCCTTCCCTGACTATTGATGATCTGAATGAATTGTCGCGGTAAAATAGCCCCGCCAGGGGTTTCCGGCATGACGACAATTATCTGGAGGAGCCTGATAAAACAATGATCGCTGAACTGTTTACAAATAATGCGCTTAATCTGGTCATTATTTTCGGTAGCTGCGCAGCATTGATTCTGATGAGCTTTTGGTTTCGCCGTGGAAATCGTAAAAGAAAAGGATTTTTATTCCATGCGGTGCAATTTTTAATCTACACCATAATTATCAGTGCTGTTGGTAGCATTATTAATTATGTTATAGAAAACTATAAACTCAAATTTATCACCCCAGGCGTTATCGATTTTATCTGTACGTCCCTGATTGCGGTTATTCTGACGATTAAGCTATTTCTGCTGATTAATCAGTTTGAAAAACAGCAGATTAAAAAAGGTCGCGATATCACCAGTGCGCGGATTATGTCGCGTATCATCAAAATCACCATTATTGTGGTGCTTGTTCTGCTTTATGGCGAACATTTCGGCATGAGCCTTTCTGGCTTGCTGACCTTTGGTGGTATTGGTGGTCTGGCTGTCGGTATGGCCGGTAAAGATATTCTGAGTAACTTCTTTTCCGGGATTATGCTCTATTTCGACCGTCCTTTCAGTATTGGCGACTGGATCCGTTCACCGGACAGAAATATCGAAGGTACAGTAGCGGAAATTGGCTGGCGAATTACCAAAATTACGACCTTTGATAATCGTCCATTGTACGTACCGAACTCGCTGTTTTCGTCGATCAGCGTAGAAAACCCAGGACGAATGACCAACCGCCGCATTACCACGACCATTGGTTTACGTTATGAGGATGCGGCAAAAGTGGGCGTTATTGTCGAAGCTGTACGTGAGATGCTGAAAAATCACCCGGCCATCGACCAGCGACAAACCTTACTGGTTTATTTCAACCAGTTTGCTGACTCTTCATTGAATATTATGGTTTATTGCTTTACCAAAACCACGGTATGGGCTGAATGGCTTGCTGCACAGCAAGACGTTTATTTGAAGATTATCGATATTGTACAGTCACACGGCGCGGACTTTGCCTTCCCCAGCCAGACGCTGTATATGGATAACATTACACCGCCGGAACAGGGTCGCTAAATCAGACATCACTGGCGTTATGCACAAGGGTAACGCCAGTTCCCATCACATCAATGCTTCACAATATACATAGTCCGACTGTACGCCACATCTTCAGGATTATTAATGGGATAACCTTTCAGCCACGGCTTGATTAATCGTCCATTGGTATATTGATAAATTGGTGCAATCGGTGCTTGCTCCATGAGGATTTTTTCTGCCGCGTTGTAATCGGCATTACGCGCTTTAACGGTATTTTCCGTCGATGCCTGGGCCAGAACTTTGTCATATGCCGGATTGTTAAAGCGTGAAATATTTCCTGAATGCGTTGACGTTAATAATGTCAGGAAAGTGGAGGGTTCATTATAATCCCCCACCCACGAGGCGCGGATAACATCAAAATTGCCGGTGTTACGGCTATCGATATAGGTTTTCCATTCCTGATTTTGCAATTTAACATCTACGCCAAGGTTCTTTTTCCACATCGATGCTACAGCAATCGCAATTTTTTGATGGTTTTCTGAAGTGTTATACAAAAGCGTCAGCTTCAGCGGTTTTTGCGGACCATAACCAGCTGCGCTCAACAAAGTTTTTGCCTGCGCATTCAGTTCTTCCTGACTCATTTGTTCAAACGGCGAAGGTTCCGGCGTAAATCCCGCGGTAACATCTGGTGTAAAATGCCACGCTGGCTTTTCGCCCGTCCCTAATACTTTTTCGGTCATCAGGCGGCGATCTATCGTCATACTTAATGCCAGACGAACGCGCTGATCTGCCGTCGGCCCTTTTTGCGTGTTAAACGCATAATAATAGGTCCCGAGCTGCGGCGGCGTATAAACCTGCCCCGGAATATCCTTCAACAGCTTCTGATACATATTTTTCGGGAAGGATTCGGTGATATCAATATCCCCCGCGAGGTAACGCTTAGTGGCTGCGGATTCCTGATTAATTGGCAGGAAGGTCACTTTTTGCAGTACCGTTTTGGCGTTATCCCAATAATGGGTATTCGGTACCACGACCAGTTTTTCATTGACTACGCGCTCTTTAAGAACATAAGCGCCATTGCCGATCAGATTTCCGGGTTTCGTCCACTCTTTACCGCTTTCTACGTTGGCTTTTTGCACCGGGAAGAAGGCAAAGTTAGCGGTTAAATTCACAAACCACGGCAACGGTTTATCAAGCTGAATTTTCAAAGTATGGGCATCAACTGCGGTGACGCCAAGCTGGTCAGGCGTAGCTTTACCATCAATAATCGCCTGTGCGTTGTTGATTCCCGCCAGCGCGGCAAACCATGCAAATGGCGACAATGTTTTTGGGTCCACCAGACGTTGCCAGCTGTAGACAAAATCTTGCGCCGTTACCGGTGTGCCATCCGCCCATTTTGCGTTATCGCGCAGGGTAAAAGTCCAGATACGGTTGTCATTACTTTTCCACTGAGTCGCAACGCCGGGGACAATCTCCCCTTTTTCGTTCTGATTCACCAGACCTTCAAACAGATCGCGAATGACCTGAATCTCTGGCAGGCCCACGGCTTTAGCGGGATCCAGCGACGCAGGCTCATCTTTAATGTGGCGCACCAGCTCCTGCTTCTCTGCCAGTACTGTGCCGCTCGGAACTTCTGCAGCATACGAAAGAGAAATGCTGCTGACCAACAGCGCACAACACGTGACTGAAACAGAGTGCTTCATAAGTTTCCCTCTAACCGACATTAAAATTGATGCGTAATTATTTGTTTCGCCTTAAAGAAATGCAAACAACTTCCATCAAAAAAGTGACAAAGGAAGCATCAAATGTTTTAAGTATCAATATATCAAATCAGATTTAGTGTAAATAATAGTCTCCAAAATGCGGTAAAGCACATAGAACTCCGAACACTACGTTCGGGCTTCGCACGTTCAAACCCGTTTTCGGTATCATAATCAGCATCTGTCGCCATTGTACGAAGAATAAAAAATGACCAAAACGTTGAAAGGAACTGAGAATACGTTAAGAGAAGAATTAAATTAATGTATCAGCAAGTAGTGCTAAACAGCACCTTTATACTTCAGCCTATCTATAAATAATGAGAATGCCGAGCCAGCATGTCGACGGTGTGGATAGTACAGGTGATAACCGGGTAAATCTGGTGTGAATTTATCCAAAACACGTATCAGTTTTTTTTCTTTAATAGCCCGCTCAACCTGATCATAAGGTAGATACGCCAATCCATGCCCATCAATTGCAGCATCAATGATCAGGTCTATCGTATTCAGTAAAAGCTGACCTTCCATGCGAACACGAACTTCACGTCCACCGCGTATTAATCTCCAGCGATTTGCTGTACCCGATGTGGGAAGATACAAATTAATTGCCTGATGATCTATTAATTGTGACACTGACGTTGGAACACTTCGGCGAGAAAAATAATCCGGTGAGCCAACAATAGCCATTGGTATATCTGGCCCGATTCGAATGGCGATCATATCTTTATCCATCTCCCCACCCAGACGGACGCCTGCATCAAAACGTTCAGAAACGACATCGGTCAAACCATAATCAATGGTGAGCTGAATATCAATTTCAGGATGCGATTTCAGGAATGTGCGCATTGCTGGTAACAATATCGTTTTTGCTGCATGTTCTACAGTAGTAATACGTATTGTCCCGGATGGGCGGTTCTGCAGATCGCTCAGGGATGCCATGGCTGAATCTATGTCATGCAACATAGGGCCAAGAACAGACAAAAGATGCTCGCCCGCTTCAGTTGGAACAACGCTGCGCGTGGTTCGCGTCAGAAGCCGCAATCCCAATCGTTCTTCTATACGACGCACTATCTGGCTTAAAGCTGACTGCGCCATGCTCAGGCGGGCTGCTGCACGAGTGAAGCTACGCTCCTCTGCAACGACGACAAACGCCATCAGATCAGCGATTTCTTCACGCTTCATTCAGTATCTCCATGCAATCTATTAATCATTTAAATGATAGGTCTAATCATGATTTTGGGTCTAATCAACTTAATGATCAATATCTATAGTGATATCACCAACCGTTAAAACGAACCGACAACTCCATGAGGAACGGAATGATGAATAATAAAGTCAGCTTCACTAACAGCAATAATCCAACCATCTCTTTGTCTGCAGTGATCTATTTCCCTCCAAAATTTGATGAAACCCGTCAGTATCAGGCAATTGTGTTATCTCACCCAGGTGGGGGCGTTAAAGAACAAACGGCCGGAACCTATGCCAAAAAACTGGCGGAAAAGGGATTTGTCACTATTGCTTATGACGCATCTTATCAAGGTGAAAGTGGCGGCGAGCCGCGTCAGTTAGAAAACCCATACATTCGTACTGAAGACATCAGTGCCGTGATTGATTACCTGACAACGCTTTCTTATGTCGACAATACCCGAATTGGTGCGATGGGAATTTGTGCCGGTGCAGGATATACAGCCAATGCTGCAATTCAGGATCGCCGCATCAAGGCCATCGGTACCGTTAGTGCGGTCAATATTGGTTCGATATTCCGTAATGGTTGGGAAAACAATGTGAAATCTATTGATGCCCTGCCATACGTTGAAGCGGGTTCAAACGCCAGAACCAGTGATATTAGCAGCGGAGAATACGCCATTATGCCACTGGCACCAATGAAGGAGTCCGATGCGCCGAACGAAGAACTGCGTCAGGCCTGGGAGTATTACCACACCCCTCGCGCGCAGTATCCAACAGCACCGGGTTACGCTACTTTGCGCAGCCTTAACCAGATTATTACCTATGATGCTTACCATATGGCGGAAGTGTACCTGACTCAGCCGACGCAGATTGTGGCGGGCAGCCAGGCAGGGAGCAAATGGATGAGTGACGACCTGTACGATCGAGCATCAAGCCAGGATAAACGCTATCACATTGTTGAAGGCGCAAACCATATGGATCTTTATGACGGCAAAGCCTATGTGGCTGAAGCAATTTCAGTATTAGCTCCGTTCTTTGAGGAAACTCTGTAATGAAACATATTCAAATCCGCAATAGTGATATGGCCTGGCATATTGCTGCCAATAATCTGGGATAATTTTCATGAAAAATGTACTGATTCTTGGTGCTGGCGGTCAGATAGCCCGCCATGTGATTAATCAACTGGCAGATAAGCAAACCATTAAACAAACTTTATTTGCCCGTCAGCCAGCAAAAATCCACAAACCCTATCCAACTAATAGCAAGATTATTATGGGGGATGTACTGAATCATGCAGCACTGAAGCAGGCCATGCAGGGACAGGATGTTGTGTATGCCAACCTTACGGGGGAAGATTTAGATATTCAGGCAAATTCAGTGATCGCTGCGATGAAAGCCTGTGATGTTAAACGTCTGATCTTTGTTCTTTCCCTCGGTATTTATGATGAAGTTCCAGGAAAATTTGGCGAATGGAATAATGCAGTTATTGGTGAACCCCTAAAACCATTCCGCAGGGCTGCGGATGCAATTGAGGCTTCTGGACTGGAATATACAATTCTTCGCCCTGCCTGGCTGACTGATGAAGATATTATTGATTATGAGCTTACCTCACGCAATGAACCATTCAAAGGTACGATCGTATCACGTAAGAGTGTCGCAGCATTAATCACAGATATCATCGATAAACCTGAGAAACACATTGGTGAGAATATAGGCATCAATCAACCCGGGACTGATGGCGATAAGCCATTCTTCATGTAAATCAATTATATAGCTACCATCGTACTGTACTATGTGCAGTACGATTTATTAAACTTATTAAGGTGAACTGATCAATCAGATGCGATTAACATGTGTAGAACCAGTAAGAATAAAATACGCCATGTATATAACATTACGACAATTCTAATATCTGCACATCAATGAAAATACAAACAACTTCCGGCAAAAAAGTGATACAAGATCGATGACATAGCGTTGAAGAAAAGGATTTGATAATCCGCAAAATTTGCACAACACTGCCTGTAATACTTCCTGAACCAGAGACGATCATGACCGTAACCCGCCCACGCGCCGAACGCGGCGCATTTCCGCCCGGAACAGAACATTACGGACGTTCATTATTGGGCGCGCCGTTAATCTGGTTTCCTGCCCCTGCAGCCAGCCGCGAAAGTGGTTTGATTCTGGCTGGCACTCACGGTGATGAAAACTCTTCGGTCGTCACGCTCTCCTGTGCTCTGCGGACGTTGACACCTTCTTTGCGCCGTCATCATGTGGTGCTGTGTGTGAATCCTGACGGCTGCCAGTTGGGGTTACGGGCCAATGCTAATGGTGTGGATTTAAACAGAAACTTTCCGGCGGCGAACTGGAAGGAAGGTGAAACCGTTTATCGCTGGAACAGCGCCGCTGAAGAACGCGATGTCGTATTACTGACAGGTGACAAACCTGGCTCCGAACCTGAAACCCAGGCGCTGTGCCAGCTTATACACCGCATTCAACCTGCCTGGGTGGTCTCATTCCACGATCCACTGGCCTGTATTGAAGATCCCAGACACAGCGAATTAGGCGAATGGCTGGCTCAGGCGTTTGAATTGCCTCTGGTAACCAGCATCGGTTATGAAACGCCTGGCTCTTTCGGCAGTTGGTGTGCAGATCTGAACTTGCATTGCATCACCGCAGAGTTTCCGCCCATCTCCTCCGACGAAGCCAGCGAAAAATATCTCTTTGCGATGGCAAACTTGCTGCGCTGGCATCCTAAAGATGCAATTCGCCCGTCGTGAACTGAAGCGCCGGTTCCACATCTACCGCCAGCCAGGTCGGTCCGTCAAGATCGGCGAAACTGACCTGCGGCACCAGCGGTAAAGCGGCGCTAATGGCACGAGAGGTACACAACATGCAGCCCAGCATCAGACTGAAACCTTGTGCACGCGCTTCAGTCGCCAGCGCCAGCGCTTCCGTCAGACCCCCGGTTTTATCGAGCTTAATATTAACCATCTCATAGCGCCCTTTCAGCGCCTTCAAATTGCTACGAGTATGACAACTTTCATCAGCACAAATCGGCAACGGATGAATAAAATTCTCCAGCGCCGCATCGTCCTGCGCAGGAAGCGGTTGTTCAAGCATCGCAACGCCTAAATCCGCCAATAGCTGGCAACGCGCCGCCAACCCTTCTGCACGCCAGGATTCATTTGCATCAACGATCAGCGTCGCATCGGGCACAGCTGTGCGAATTGCCACCATCCGCTCACTGATAAGATGGTTATCCAGCTTCACTTTCAGTAATTTCGCGCCTGCCTGCCAGAGTGTTGATGCACTATTGGCCATCTGATCAGGCGTACCGATGACAACCGTCTGTGCAGTGATAACTGTCTCGGGAAGCGTTATGCCGATCAAATCAGCCAGCGATTGCTGCTGTCTTCGCGCGGCCAGATCCCACAATGCACAATCCAGCGCATTACGTGCTGCGCCGGCAGGGAGAATTTTTTGCAACTCCTCCCGTGTCAGCCCTTTCTCTAGTTGCGGCACGACGCTCATAATTTGCGCCATTACCGAGGCATCACTTTCCCCATAACGCGGATACGGCGTGCATTCGCCGGTGCCTTTAATACCCTCTTCTTCCAGTTCAACCACCACCACGCGCGCTTCACTGCGACTTCCCCGGGCAATCACAAACGGGGTATGTAAGGGCCAGGCTTCCTCGAATACCTTAACGGTTCTCATCTTTACTCCTTGTTGTCGCGGTGGTCTGCGGATTAAGCGCAAATAGCGTTTGCTGTGTTATTGACAGTTAGCATAAACTAGGTGTGACGTTAACTATATGTAAACAGGAAAGATAATCATGTCACAAACCGTTCATTTCCAGGGCAACCCGGTTACAGTCGCCAATTCCATCCCGCAGGCGGGTAGCAAAGCGCAGACTTTTACTCTCGTGGCAAAAGATCTGTCTGACGTCACCCTCGGTCAGTTTGCGGGTAAACGCAAAGTGCTGAACATTTTCCCGAGTATTGATACCGGTGTTTGCGCCGCATCAGTACGTAAGTTTAACCAACTGGCAACCGAGATCGACAACACCGTTGTGCTGTGTATCTCTGCCGATCTGCCGTTCGCCCAGTCTCGTTTCTGCGGCGCAGAAGGTCTGAACAACGTTATCACCCTCTCCACTTTCCGTAACGCTGAATTTCTGCAAGCCTACGGTGTGGCAATTGCTGATGGCCCACTGAAAGGTCTGGCAGCGCGTGCCGTTGTGGTTATTGACGAAAATGACAATGTGATTTTCAGCCAGCTGGTGGATGAAATCACCACCGAGCCGGATTACGAAGCAGCTCTGGCTGTACTGAAAGCATAATTTAATATGCCTGATGGTGTTGCACCATCAGGCATATTCGCGCTTACTCTTCGTTCTTCTTCTGACTCAGACCATATTCCCGCAACTTATTGGCAATCGCGGTATGTGAAACGCCGAGACGTTTTGCCAGTTTGCGCGTGCTGGGATAATTGCGATAAAGCTGGGTTAATACCGAGCGTTCAAAACGGCTGGTGATTTCGTCCAGCGAACCTTCCATCGCATCTTCGCCCACGGCTACCGTTGCGGCGTCATAATCCGGCAACAAAATATCCTGTGGACGCAGCTCATAACCGTCCAGTTGTGTCAGTGCGCGATAGATAGCGTTCTTTAACTGCCGCACATTTCCCGGCCACGCATAACGCGTAAGTACAGTATTCAGGTCAGCGGCCAGTTTCGGACGCGGCACGCCCTGCTCGTCGGCAAAGCGGGCGACGAACAGCTCAGTTAACGGCATGATGTCCTGCGGACAGTCACGTAGCGGCGGCAGATTGAGCGTCAACACGTTCAGACGATAATAGAGATCTTCACGGAACATGCCTTTTTGCACCAGTTCGACCAGATTCTTCTGCGTAGCGCAAATCACCCGCACATCGACATGCACCTCATGGTCTTCGCCAACCCGACGGAAAGTGCCATCATTAAGGAAACGCAGTAATTTCGCCTGCATCCGTGGTGACATTTCCCCTATTTCATCCAACAGCACCGAACCACCGTTCGCCTGCTCAAAGAATCCTTTCTTCCCTTCCGGAGCATGACCAAACAGTTCACTCTCGACCGCATCTTCCGGTATAGACGCACAGTTCAGCGCCAGGTAAGGTTTGCCCGCTCTGGGGCTTGCCTGATGGCAGGCGTAGGCAAAGAGATCTTTACCTGTACCTGTGTCACCCGTAATCAGCAGCGGCGCGCTTAGCATCGCCAGTTTCTGCGCCTGTTCGACAACATGCTTCATTTTCGGGCTGACGGCGACAATTTGACTGAAGGCGCTGACGTCCTGGGCGGCGACATTTTGCAACTGGCGGCCCATACGAATCGTTGATCGCAACATCACCACCGCACCGGTCAGGACGTGTTGATCATTTTCATCCTGAAGATAAACAGGCGTAATCTCCATCAGGAAATTCTGCCCATTAATAACGACATGCTCGTTATGCGAATCTTGCGGTTCGCTTTCCAGCCAACGTAAAAAATTAAAGCCGTTAATCAATTGTGCGGCGGTATGGTTGCGCAGGCGATCCAATTTTTGCCCAAAAAGCTGACAGCTCGCCGGGTTCGCCATATCTACTTTGCTTTTCATATCGACAGAGAGCACAGGTTCAGGCAACGCCTCCAGTAACGCGCTCAACGCCAGATGCTCACGTTCGGAAGGCATCCACGGGACAGTACGCACATCGGTAACACCCGCAATACGGCGTATTTCGGCCATCAGACTGCTGAAACTCTCAAACTCCAGTTCAGCAAAATTGAGGTAGATTCGCCCAATGGGATCAATCTCAATACCGCGTAAATCAATGCCTCTTAGCACGAGTAGATCGAGTAATTCGCGGGTCAGACCGAGTCGGTCTTCACAAAAGACTTCCAGACGCATGGGAACCTTCACCTGAAAAAAGAACAATTAATATGATGATATGACACTATTTGGATAGCAGGAAGGTTTCTGTCAACAATCATTGACACAAAGACGGAAAAACGGGCACTTCGGCGTAAAGATATCCGGTCAGCACCCGATATTGCATTATTTTTCGCTGGGCGTTTTGCCTTTTTGCAGCGTTTCTTTCACCTGACCGATAAGCTGACGACGGAAATCCCCGAGGCGAGGTTTGTCATCGTCAATCCACGGCAGCGGGCGGCAAAGCTCCATAGCTTTAATCCCGAGTCGTGCCGTCAGAAGTCCTGCACCAATCCCCTGAGCTGCGCGGGTAGACAAACGAGCAGCGAGATCTTGCGACATCCAGTCCATCCCCACTTCGCGCACCAGTTCGCTGGCTCCGGCAAAAGCGATATTCAGCAATACCAGCTTAAACAGACGCAAACGGCTGTAATACCCCAGTTCAATGCCATACAGCGTGGCGATGCGATTAATTAAACGCAGATTGCGCCAGGCGATAAACGCCATATCGACCAACGCCAGCGGGCTGACCGCAATCATCAACGTTGATTCCGCCGCCGAACGGCTGATTTCGCGCCGCGCCTGGGCATCTAAAACTGGCTGGACCAAATGCGCATACAGGCTGACCACTTCACGGTCGTTTTGCGTTTCATGGATTGAGGCATACCAGCGTTGCAGCGCCGGATGCGACTGATCAATACCCGCCTGCTGCGCCAGTTTTTCGCAAAATGCGCGGCCTTTGCCCGTGCCGTGGCTATGCAATAAATCACGCGCTTCGTCGCGTTCATGGGCGCGCTGTCGCAAGCGCCATAAGCGCCGCCACTCTGTTACCACAGAACCTACGCCAGCGCCGATAATCAATGCCCCAGCGGCACATCCACCCAGCGCCACCCAGTCCTGGGTTTGCCAGGCATTCATTGTCCACTGTACACCCTGCCCGACAACGCTTGCGCCAAACAGAGCCAGCCCGCCCATCACCATTTTGCGCCACAGGCTGCGTTTCGGACGTAACGCTGCGTCCATTACCGCTTCGACTTGCCCCTCTTCTTCCTGCGCTTCGTCGAGCGTGGCCGGGGCAAAATTTTGCGCCTGATTTTCGTCAAAGGTCTGCTGCGCCCTGAATTTAGGATTCTGATCGACCTCCAGAGGACCGTCAAAATCAATACGTGGTTTTAACGGTTCGGTCATCGCAATTTATCTCCTATTAAAAATTCCAGCGCAGCATCAAGACGAATATGCGGTAGTGGTTTGTCGACATCCATCACCTGCGGACGAAATGCCTCAAACTGGAAGCCTTGCTTATCCCAGAACGCCTGACCAGGCAAACGTGCGGGAACTTCGCCAGGATAAACAGTGAGCGGTGCGCCATCGCTAAGTCGATTACCACGCAGCGCCGGGATTTTCTCACCGTTAACATCAATAATGCCGCTGGTGGTCGCCTGAACTGACGCCAGCCCCAGGCAGTCCATGCTGATCCCTTCGAACGCCGCATTTTGCCAGGCATCCTGAATCAGTTGTTGCAGTAATGAAACCATATTAGCGTGCTGATCGATGGTCACATGGTCCGCTTTAGTGGCAGCAAACAATAGCTTATCGATAACCGGCGAAAACAAACGCCGGAACAGGGTACGCTGCCCGTAGTGAAAACTTTGCATCAGCTGCGTCAGTGCCAGACGCATATCATTAAATGCCTGTGGCCCACTGTTGAGAGGTTGCAGGCAATCCACCAGCACAATCTGGCGGTCAAAGCGCAGAAAATGATTCTTATAGAACCCCTTCACCACCTTCTCGCAGTAATAATTAAAGCGCTCGCGCAGCATTCCGGCATTGGTATGCTTATCGGCCTGCGCCAGTTTGGACTCGCCCCAGGTATCGACATCCGGCCACGGGAAGAATTGCAGCGCGGGCGCACCTGCCATATCTCCCGGCAAGACAAAGCGCCCAGGCTGAATAAAGTGCAGCCCCTGCTGTTTACAGTGGTGGAGATAATCGGTCCACGCGGCGGCAATGTCCGCCAGCCGGTTTTCGTCGGCAGGCGCTAGCGGGTCCAGCCCTTCGCTCATCATTCGCCATTTCGCCGACCATTCTCCGCGCTGACCATTGAGTAAGCCCGTCATCTGGCGCGACCAGCTTAAATAGTCCTGCGCCAGCATCGGCAGGTCGAGCAACCATTCGCCGGGATAATCCACAATTTCCAGATACAGCGTGGAGGTATCCTTAAAGTGGCGTAGCAGCGAATCATTCGATTTAAAACGTAGCGCCAGGCGGATTTCACTGACGCCGCGCGTTGGCGTTGGCCAGGCGGGTGGATCGCCATATAACTGCGCCAGCCCTTCGTCATAGGTGAAGCGCGGAATGCCAAAGTCACGCTGGGGAATGCGTTTCACGCCCAGCAGGCGCTCTTCACGCACCGCACTTAACAGCGGCAAACGTGCTCCGGCGTGAATATTAAGCAACTGATTAACCATCGCGGTGATAAACGCTGTTTTGCCGCTGCGGCTAAGTCCGGTTACAGCGAGGCGCAGATGTCTGTCGACACCCCGATTCACCAGCGCATTGAGTTCATTTTTAAGTCGCTTCATTGCTGTCCTGTGCTGCTCTGAAGACCAGAAAAAAAATCATTCGTAAGGATATGAATGTGGGGGCCAGGCCATTGATTATCAACTGCCCGTGTTGTCATCGACCGGCGAACTCCATAAGATGTGCAGCATTCACGTTCGGACGGAGTTCCTGACCTATGTCCCCTACTATTTATGATATTGCCAGGGTTGCAGGCGTATCAAAATCCACCGTATCACGCGTGCTGAATAAGCAAACTAATATCTCCCCGGAAGCGCGCGAAAAAGTGTTACGGGCCATTGAAGAATTACAGTATCAGCCAAACAAGCTGGCCCGCGCGCTGACCTCTTCGGGTTTTGATGCCATTATGGTGATTTCTACCCGTTCGACCAAAACTACGGCGGGTAATCCGTTTTTCTCTGAAGTTTTGCATGCCATCACCGCCAAAGCTGAAGAAGAAGGTTTCGACGTGATATTACAAACGTCGCACAATCCGGCAGAAGATCTGCAAAAATGCGAAAGCAAAATTAAGCAGAAAATGATTAAAGGCATTATTATGCTCAGTTCGCCAGCGGATGAGTCATTTTTTGCCCAACTCGATAAATATGATATTCCGGTGGTGGTGATTGGCAAAGTTGAAGGTCAATATGCCCATGTTTATTCTGTCGATACCGATAATTTTGGCGACAGCATTGCGTTGACCGATGCATTAATTGAAAGTGGGCATCAAAATATTGCCTGCCTGCATGCTCCGCTTGATGTCCATGTTTCGGTTGATCGCGTTAATGGTTATAAGCAGAGCCTGGCTGCGCATAATATTGCAGTGCGTGATGAATGGATTGTTGATGGCGGTTATACCCATGAAACTGCATTAAAAGCAGCACGGCAATTATTAAGCCAGTCACCGTTGCCTGAGGCGGTGTTTGCCACTGACAGCCTGAAATTAATGAGCATTTATCGTGCGGCAGCAGAGAAAAATATTGCTATTCCGCAGCAGTTAGCGGTGGTGGGTTATAGCAATGAAACGCTGTCATTTATTTTAACGCCTGCACCGGGCGGCATCGATGTTCCGACGCAGGAGTTAGGTCAACAAAGCTGCGAGTTATTATTCCGCTTAATTTCTGGAAAACCGTCACCACAGAATATTACCGTTGCCACGCATATGACGCTGAAATAAATACCAGCTACCTTGCCTGAATGCCGGATGCGATGCTAGCGCATCTTATCCGGCCTACATTTATAGATCGGATAAAGTACTCGCGCCGCATCCGGCAATTTAGCCCATTATCAGAACGAGTAATTTACGCCGACACCTGCATAATGGAATTTATCACTGTCGCCTTCGTCGTGATCCTGCCACTCAAACGCGTATTCCAGCGAAACGGAAAGTCCGTTCTGGAAATCATAACCGTAAAATAAACCTACACGGTTAAAATCATGGCCTTCACGTTCAATATAATCCTGCCAGTCCCAGTTACTCCAGCGATCCAGCCCAATGCGCGTATACGGCGTCACCGAGTGGTTGCCGAGCGTCAGCGGCAAATAGGCGCGAATTTCTTGCGTGGAAAACTCACCGTTATTGCGGCTGTCGTCCATATTGAAGCCGCGCTCGAGATAATAGTTCACTCGCAAGGCAACCGTTTCGTTGAAGGTATATTGCAGACCTGTTTCCGTTTCGACACGGGTATCAGCGTAACCGGTAGTGTTCAGATCGTTGGCAAATTTATACATCGACAACCAACCGTTGAAACGTAAATCGTCAGTCAGTTTCACATCCCAGTCTGGCGCGATTTTCCAGCGCTGCATATTCGCCGTGTCTTTACCCGGTTCATCAACGTAGTGATAACCATAATTACGGAAACCACCAGTCAGACCGAAACTGAAATCATCGCTTTCGCCTTCTTTCTATAAAAAAATTGCAATGAAACCATTGCAATTAATAAGTGTTTATCAACGCAATAGCACCCCACTTTAATATTATAAAGTGACAGTAGCATAGATATTCTCTATACTCCCAGGAAATAATAACATGCAAATCATTACTCCTTCGGCAATCGCCCCGCCTTCTTCACAGTTGCATCTTTTGAATGAAGAATTTTTGACTTTTGCGCCTCTATCTTGACATAATACTATCACAACACTTATGTGAAAGCAACCTTTATTTGATTAGCTTTTTTAGCACTTTTTTTATTTTTGTGATATACTTGTTGCCAAGAAATGAGGTATGTCTATGGAATTTATTTTTATTCTTATGTTTCTCTTTATTATTATAGCACCTTTTATTTATTTTCTTTATATATTTCGTCATCTTTCTAAGATTACCAAAATAAGTGCAGCAGGCATAACAATCTTTTCACTTATAACTATAATGATTAAGCTTTTTTTTCACCCTTATTCTACTGTTTTTTTAACACTCACAACAATTGTTCAATTTTATATAATAACAGTATTTATCATTTTTATTCTTTTTGGAATTTATCAACTTATTTGTTACTGTATTCACAAACCTTTTGTTTATAGAACCATCACTGGTTTAATCATTTTCTCAATTTTATTAACAAGCATAAGTTATTTAACACACTATTCTAAAGTAGAAACCAATTATGAAATAACTATTCATAAAGAAACAATGCTTAAAGAATTACATATTGGAATGATTAGTGATATTCATTTGGGAACTGGAACTTCTCTTTCTGATTTAAGAGTTCTGGTAGATAAGTTTAATCATAAGCAGTATGATTTGGTATGTTTTGTTGGCGATATATTTGATGAATCAACTCCAAAAGATATGATAGAAGATGCACTTAGTATATTCTCACAAATAAAAACAACTTATGGACTCTTTGCAGTTAATGGCAATCATGAACATTATGCAAATATTTTACAAACTGAACTTTATCAAAAATACAATATCTACCATCTAAGTGCTTCAGAGATTTATTCTTTCTCTGATATGAATAGAATAGACGGAATAGAA
>OLRZ01000523.1_pt1 | contig 31544 bp, 30 predicted proteins | sample 1671931 | NCBI WGS metagenome assembly OLRZ01 (sample SAMEA3136627, study PRJEB25190) | human gut metagenome | reverse complement strand
CCAGTGACGATAAGTATTATTATCTGTTTGCTCTCAATACTTATGATAATACGATCCCGGATGATGCCGAATATCTTTCCAGGGTTTATAAGGATGAAGGGACACAATTCTCTACACCTTTAAATTATAATTATTCCACCAGTAAGCTTTACAAGAAATTTGTTGTGGCGGTGAAGAAGGATGGAAAGTATCTGGCAGTGACTGGACCTAAGTATATTACCAATCCGGAAGCGATCGCTAAATATGGCTCCGTTTATCAGGTGCCTGCAACGAAAAAGGGACTTCTTGTGGATCCCAACAAGCTCAGGGGAAGTGAACTGGATGATCTTGGGATCAAGCAGGCGGCCTATAATATTCCGGTAGCAAGACTGCTAGGACCAAGTACCCACAGTGCCTACCCGACGATCCAGTATACCTATAACGGAAAAACCTACACACTGAACGGACAGGTGATTGCAGAGTATGATCTTGTGTTCAGTACACTGACAGCCAAGGGGATCTCTACGACAGCAATTATCCTGAATAATTATTCCGGCTCCTATCCACAGCTCATTCATCCTAAGTCCAGAAGCTATGGGGCAGCGCCCTATTATATGTTCAACGGGGCAGAGGAATCCGGAGTGGACTATATGGCGGCGATCGGTACCTTCCTGGCGGAGAGGTATTCCGGTAACAGCCATGGCCGGATCTCCAACTGGGTCATTGCCAATGAGATCAATGCCAGAAAAGAATGGAATTATATGGAGCGTGTGGGCACCTCAGAATATGTGGAGGAATATGCCAAGGCTTTCCGGGTTTTCTATACTGCGATCAAGAGTGTCAGCAGCAGTGCCAGAGTATACATGCCGATCGATCAGCAGTGGGACAGGAATCTGAAGAACAATACGAACTATGATGGCCGTGATATTGTGGATGAATTTAACAGAAGTATTAAGTCCTCGGGAAATATTGACTGGGGTCTTTCCCAGCATCCTTACAATGTACCTCTGACAGAGGCAAGGATCTGGAAGTCAAATAAGCTGGTCACCCACAGTGCGGATACGTCCATGATCACAATGGCCAATATCGAGGTGCTGACCAATTATATGGCACAGGATGCCTACCGGACAGATGACGGAGAGGTCAGAAGCATTATCCTGAGTGAACAGGGCTACACCTCCACAGCAGGGGAGGCACTGCAGGCAGCTGCGATCGCCTATGCGTATTACCGGGTAGAGAATAACCCTCATATTGATGGTTTCCTCTTAAACCGTGAGACCGATGCTTCAGAAGAAGTGGCGCAGGGACTTGCCTTTGGGTTAAACCATGCAAACGGAAGTCCAAAGCAGTCCTACAATGTATATAAATATATAGATACACCAAATCATGCCCAGTATACGGATTTTGCCAAGTCGATCATTGGCATATCAAGCTGGAGTGAGATTATGAGATAAAAAGAACCGCAGGAGCAGTGATGCACCTGCGGTTTTTGCATAGGCGTTACATTCAGAACAGCTGCTCTATCAGGTACTGATAGATTTCCTGATTTTTTTTCTGCCAGTTGTCACAGATGGCAGCAGCTGTTTCTTCTACAGGGACGGAAATGATCAGGTCGACAAGCGTGACATTTCCTTCCTTGGCCTTTAAATGGGCTTCGTATTCGCCGGAGGTTGACTTGTAGTAGTCGGCAAGTATAGAAACCTCATTACGAAGCTCCATTTCATTTTCTTTCAGATATTCATCAATTTCCTGTCGGATAGAAGCACTGATCTGTTGGGAAAAGAAATCCAGGGTCTGCTTTCCATCCTTTGTCAGCAGAAGCTGGGTTCTGTTCCGGACAGTCCTGGCATCTACGAGGCCGGTATCCGTAAGCTCAACGATGACCTGCTGCAGAGTAAGAAAGTTGGTATATTCCCTTGTCAGGATAAAATCACTGATCTGGGCAGCAGTCAGAGGGAAGCTGACCCGGTTCAGCATATAAAGTACGATCAGTTTATATAAAGTTAAGGGATCTGACATAATAAAAACTCCGTTTCAAAATAGGCTAAAAATTAGATTCGTTGGAGCTGCTGCCTGAAAACAGGGCACCCTGAAAGGCATTCTGCTCCTTCATCTGTTTATGCAGGGCATTTAATACTCCTCTTTTATCAAGGCTCCAGAGTGGCGAGGCCAGAAGGGAGCGGCTGCCGTCCCCGGTGACACGGTGTACCACGATATCCGGGGAAAGAAGCATAAGGCACCTGATCAGTACAGTCAGGTAATCATCACGGTCTGGAAAAAGACAGATGGAAGCAGGATCCCTTTCATACAGGTCAGCAAGATCTGTGCCTTTCAGGATATGAAGAAGCTGCAGCTTGACTCCGGATACTGGCAGGGTATTCAGATAAGAAACGGAAGCGTACATATCCTCATCTGTTTCGCCAGGAAGACCGAGGATCAGATGAACAATGACCGGTATATCAAGGGCAGCCAGATTGTGAACGGCCTTTTCAAAGCAGGGCAGCTCATAGCCCCTTCGGATAAAGCGTGCCGTCTTTTCGTGGATGGTCTGAAGGCCAAGCTCGATCCAGATCAGTTTGGCGGGATATTCATCCTTCAGCCGGCTCAGCAGGGATAGCACCTCATCCGGCAGGCAGTCAGGTCTTGTGGCAATGGAGATGCCGATGATCTCTTCAAGCGCAAGGGCACCTCGATAGATCTGTTCCAGATAGGAGACAGGACCATAGGTATTGGTAAAGGCCTGAAAATAAGCCATAAACCGGGAACCAGTCTGCTTGCGGTGGAGGAGAGATTTTCCCTTCTCAAGACTCTCACGGATGGAAGACCTGTCAAGAAGAGGAGCGGCAAAATCACCGCTCCCTCCACTGCTGCAGAAGATACAGCCTCCGCTGCCAAGGGTTCCGTCCCTGTTTGGACAGGTCAGTCCGGCGTTCAGAGAGATCTTATATATTTTTTGTGAAAACTTCTGCTTAAAAAAGGCGTCCAGAGAATAGTAGGGCTTGTCCAGCCAGTATTCCGGAAGAGAAACCTTATTTTCTGCAGAAAAATCTGATGCTGACATAGTTATCTTTCAATATGGGATCTGACAGCTTCTGCAACAACCTCTGCTACTCTGGGATTAAAGGCTTCCGGCATGATGTTGTCTTCGTTTAATTCTTCATCAGGAACAAGGGAAGCGATAGCGTTTGCAGCGGCAAGCTTCATTTCTTCGGTGATCTTTGCAGCACGCCCTTCCAGGGCGCCCTTGAAGATTCCGGGGAAAGCCACTACATTGTTGACCTGATTGGGGAAGTCACTGCGTCCGGTGCCAACGACCTTTGCACCGGCAGCCTTTGCAATATCTGGCATGATCTCGGGAACTGGATTTGCCATGGCAAAGAGAATGGCATCCCTGTTCATGGAGGCTACCATTTCGGGAGTCACAATGCCGGGAGCGGAAACGCCAACAAAAATATCTGCACCCTTCATGGCATCTGCAAGAGTACCGGTTTGCTGCTCCAGATTGGTAAGCTCAGCCATTTTCTGCTGCATCCAGTTCAGTCCCTCCGTCTTTTTGGAGATGATACCAACCTTATCACACATGGTAATATGAGGAAATCCATATGTCAAAAGAAGCCTGGTAATGGCAACACCGGCACTTCCGGCTCCGTTTAGCACGATACGGCAGTCTTCCTTTTTCTTTCCAACTACCTTAAGGGCGTTGATGATGCCGGCGAGAACAACAATAGCAGTGCCATGCTGGTCATCATGGAAGACAGGGATGTCAAGGATTTCTTTTAAGCGTTCTTCTATTTCAAAGCATCTGGGAGCACTGATATCTTCCAGATTGATACCGCCAAAGCCGGGAGCAAGATAGGTTACGGCTTTGATGATCTCTTCCGTATCCTGGGTATCAAGACAGATCGGAACGGCATTGACACCGCCAAATTCCTTGAACAGAACAGCCTTTCCCTCCATGACCGGCATAGCGGCATAAGGACCGATATTGCCAAGACCGAGAACAGCACTGCCATCGGATACAACAGCGACAGTATTTGCTTTCATGGTATATCTGTAAGCAGCCTCCTTATCCTGTGCGATCACCTTACAGGGCTCTGCAACACCGGGCGTATAGGCAAGGGAAAGATCTTCTCTTGATTTGACAGGAGACTTGGCTACGATCTCAAGCTTGCCATTCCATTCTTCATGAAGCTTCAGGGCTTTTTCATTTATTGTCATGACGGATACCTCACTTTTTATTTTTATACATCATTTCTATCATATATTATTTCAGACGGGGGTGCAAGGGAGGGAAAATAAAATGTGCTTTCTGAAAAATGTGATCTCGTGAATTAACCTTTACATGCAAGATATAATATGCTATTATAAGTAGTAATGAAAACTATGTTATAAAATATTAAGTAATCAATGAAATAGTTTTGGAGGTTCTGATGAAATATAAAATTGTGATTGACAGCTGTGGTGAACTGCCATTTCAGTACCAGAATGATATCCGCTTTGAGCGTGTGCCCCTTGGTCTTGAGGTAGAAGGAGAAGTGATCATGGATGACGAGAACTTCGATCAGGCTGATTTCCTAAAAAAGGTGGCAGCTTCATCGAAATGCCCAAAGTCATTTTGCCCGTCACCCGAGAGATTTATGGAGGCTTACCGGACTGAGGCAGAGAATGTATTTGTATTTACCCTTTCCTCCAAATTGAGCGGAAGCTACAACAGCGCAGAGCTTGGCAAAAAGCTGTATCTGGAAAAATATGGACATAAGAATATCTTTATCTGTGATTCAGAATCTGCAAGCTGTGGAGAAACAAATCAGGCACTGCTTGCAGCAAAGCTCTGTGAAGAGGGTCTGCCCTTTGAAGAGGTGTGCAGAAGAGTATCTGAATACCGGGATCATATGCATACCTATTTTGTTCTAGATAATCTGGAAACCTTACGGAAAAACGGAAGACTGACCGGAGTCAAGGCACTGGTAGCATCCACCTTAAGCATCAAGCCGGTAATGGGATCGGAGAAGGGAGCTATCATTCAGCTTGGACAGGCGATCGGGATCAAGAAGGGACTGGCAAAGATGGCAGCAGCCGTTGCAGCAGATGCAGTACACCCCGAAGAAAAGACGCTGATGATCACTCACTGTAACTGCCCGGAAAGAGCAGAAGCAGTAAAGGACATGATCCTGCAGAAGATTTCCTGCGGGGATGTGGTGATCATGGACACCAGAGGTGTCAGCAGCATGTATGCCAATGATGGTGGTGTGATCGTTACGCTATAAGGTGATATTCTGCAGAGCACTTTTAATATACTTCATCACGAAGGGATTGGAGGGAAGACGGTATCCGTCCTTCATGAAGACAGCAAGGGGGGTGTAATGATCCATGTGGACAACATTGATAAGACCCCGGTCATTCAGGAACACGAAGTGTTCAAAGGCAGAAATGGTATTATAAAAGTTATACATTTCAGAAAGAACGGAAACCTCTTTTCCGTTTTGGAGAAAAACATGTACATAGCGATCCTTCTGGATCGCATAGAGAATATCATCCTCATCTACATACCAGGTTTTCTGTTCGCTGCGGAGCTCAATCTTCGGAACACGGCAGGCACCAAGCTCTTCTGCCCTGTCAAGAACAGCGGTGAGCTCTGCCGTGATAATGGGTTTATCCAGATACAGAATACTATCCGGTATCTCTGACAGTGCAGAGGCTTTTTCCTTATAATTGATTTTCGAGGAGCACAGCACAATAGGAGCTGTAACTCCGTTTTCGACAAGCTGCAGGGCAAAGGTAAGCCCATCGGGTGCAGATGCTGTCATATCCAGAAAAAAGAGATCATACTGCATATGGTTGGTGGAAAGAATGCGGCAGTCACCAAAGGAATCGGCAAATAAAAGTCCGGTTTTGGCCTTCCGTTTATCCGATTCCCTCTTCAGGAGACGTTCCAGCTGTTTTCTGTCAGCAATATTGTCATCACAGATCGCAATGTGCATCAGGGGTTCCTCACTTATCAATATCATTAAAGAAGAGAAATTTCAAAGGGTGCATGGAGCAGGAGAGCGATCAGAAGGATCTGAAGGATCAGGATCGCAGGCATGCCATACACAAAATGACGATGTCTTGTTTTGTGACGAAAAGCATACATTCCAATAATGGAACCTATGCTTCCGCCAATTATTGCAACGATAAAAAGGGTTGCTTCCGGAATCCGGAAGGCCCTTTTTTTCGCTTTGTATTTATCAATGCCCATCAGTGCAAAGCCGATGAGGTTCACAGCAATAAGATACTCAAGGAGTAAAGTAATAACGTCCATGCCTTACCTCCTGCTTAAATTATAGTTCTCCACGCTCCTGCATTTTCATAGCACGAACCTTGGTAGAAAGTCCGAACAGATTAATGAAGCCTTCTGCATCGTGATGGTCATACAGGTCACCGGTTGTGAAGCTTGCGATGCTCTCATTGTACAGAGAGTAAGGAGAAGTGGTACCGGCTTTGATGATATTGCCCTTGTAAAGCTTGAACTTCACTTCACCGGTCACATACCTCTGGGTGGACTCTACGAATGCCTGTACAGCTTCACGTAAAGGAGAGAACCACTTTCCTTCATATACGATCTGTGCGAATTTGTTGCCCATATCCTTCTTGACTGCGTAAGCATCACGGTCAAGGATCAGCTCCTCAAGCTGCTGATGTACTTCATAAAGAATGGTTCCGCCGGGAGTTTCATAAACACCTCTCGACTTCATGCCGACAACACGGTTTTCAACAATATCTACAATACCGATACCATGCTTGCCACCAAGTTTGTTCAGGTCACGGATGATATCAGATACCTTCTTCTTTTCACCGTTGATGGCAACAGGAACACCTTTTTCAAAGGTAAGGGATACATACTCGCCCTCATCAGGAGCCTTCTCAGGAGTAACACCAAGAACAAGGAGGTGATCATAGCCTGGCTCATTGGCAGGATCCTCAAGCTCAAGACCCTCATGGCTGATGTGCCAGATGTTACGGTCACGGCTGTAGCTGGAATCTGCTGAGAAGGGAAGATTGATACCATGTGCCTTGCAGTACTCGATCTCGGATTCACGGGAATCCATAGTCCACTTTTCATTTCTCCATGCAGCGATGATCTTAAGATCAGGTGCCAGAGCCTTGATACCCAGCTCGAAACGGATCTGATCATTACCCTTTCCGGTAGCACCGTGGCAGATAGCAGTAGCGCCCTCCTTCCGTGCGATCTCTACCAGCTTCTTGGCGATCAGAGGTCTTGCCATGGAAGTTCCAAGGAGATATTTGTTCTCATATACGGCATGAGCCTGTACACAGGGAACAATATATTCATCACAAAATTCATCGATAACATCAAGGATGTATAATTTTTCAGCACCGCAGGATTTAGCTCTTTCTTCAAGTCCGTCAAGTTCTTCTTCCTGACCACAGTCGATGCAGACGCAAACAACGTCATAATTGAAATTCTCTTTTAACCAGGGGATGATGGCTGTAGTGTCAAGACCGCCTGAATACGCTAAAATTACCTTTTCTTTCATAATATATGCCTCCGGTATGTTTGTTAATTTTTCGTTTGGGTACATCATACTCCTTTCCAAAAGGAAATGCAACACTTATTTTGCATAAATAAAAGAATATTTTTAACATTCTGTATAAAAATGAAAAAACTATTGAATAATATGCATAAAAGATGTATAGTTATGCAATAAAAACAGGATGAGATTATTTTCTGTTATTTTGTTGAGATTTAAAGCGTGAAAGAGTATTATTATTGTTATTGAACAAGAAAACGAGGATAAAGTAATGAGTGGAAAAGTGAAAATATTCATTGACGGAAGTGAGGGAACAACGGGACTCCGGATCCATGAGAGGTTTGCGGAGAGGGAGGACGTGGAGCTGCTTCCTGTTTCATCAGAACTGCGTAAGGATAAGGAAGAAAGAAAGAGACTGATCAATTCGTCAGATATTACGTTCCTGTGTCTGCCGGATGCTGCTGCAGAGGAATCCGTTTCTCTGATAGAGAGTGATCATGTAAGGATCATTGATACTTCTACGGCACACAGAACCATGGAAGGCTGGGCTTATGGTTTCCCGGAGCTGTCAAAGGAACACGGGGAGGCGATCGCTACAGGAAACAGGATCGCAGTTCCGGGCTGCTATGCCACAGGCTTTATATCTCTGGTATATCCCATGGTGGCAGAAGGACTGATCAGTGCAGATTATCCGGTGAGCGCCTTTGGTATTTCCGGCTACAGCGGCGGCGGCAGGAAGATGATCGCAGCCTATGAAGCAGAAGAGAGAGAGGATGCACTTCTTGCACCAAGGGAATATGCCCTTTCCCAGGCACATAAGCATCTGAAAGAGATGAAGAAAATCCCGGGGCTTAAGAGAGAACCGCTCTTTTCTCCTATCGTAGCGGATTATTACAGTGGCATGGTGGTTTCTGTTCCTGTATATACAGAACTGATGAACAAAGGGAAAACACCGCAGGAGGTATGGAAATATCTGGCTGATTTTTATGCAGGCAGCCGTTTCATAAGAGTGATGCCCTTTGGTTCGGAAGAGGAAAGCGCCAATATGCTTGCAGGCAATGCCATGAGCGGCAAGGACAGCCTTCGGATCTATGTAACAGGAAATGAAGACAGAGTCCTGCTTTCTTCCCAGTTTGACAATCTTGGAAAAGGGGCTTCCGGCGCAGCGATCCAGTGCCTGAATATTGCACTTGGCTGTGAGGAGACGAAGGGACTTCATCTGTAGAAGCAGCTTAAGACAAGGGATGTGCTAGAAAAGTTCCTGCCCTTTACGGGACACGGATACCAGATAGTGCATCTGACAGGAGAGGATTAGAGAGATGATTGTACGGACAATGACCATAGAAGATTACCAGGGCGTCCATGATCTGTGGATGACGATCAAAGGCTTTGCTATCCGGAGCATAGATGATTCCTGGGAAGGTGTGGAGCGTTTTTTAAAAAGAAATCCGTCTACGAGCGTAGTGGCGGAGAAAAACGGAGAGATCGTAGGGAGCATTCTCTGCGGGCATGATGGCAGAAGAGGATGTTTTTATCATGTCTGTGTCCGTGAGGACTGTCGTATGAGGGGCATTGGAAAGAGTATGGTCGTCAGGTGTATGGAAGAGCTGGAGAAGGAGAAGATCAGCAAGGTTTCCCTGATCGCCTTTACCGAGAATGACATCGGCAATGCTTTCTGGAAGGAAATCGGCTGGACAAAGCGGGAAGATCTGAATTATTATGATTTTGTACTGAACAGGGAAAATATCATCAATTACAATAAATAGGAAAGCAAGGAGGCAGTTCTTACGATGAAAAAGATTACAGGCGGTGTTACGGCAGCGAAGGGATTTCAGGCAGCAGCTGTGGCAGCAGGGATCAAATATAAAGACAGGGATGATATGGCGCTGATCTACAGCGAAAAGCCGTGTGTACTGGCAGGCACCTTTACCAGCAACGTGGTGAAGGCAGCACCAGTGCTGTTTGATAAGAAGGTAGTAGAGGAAAGTCCTTACGGACAGGCAGTTGTGATCAATGCGGGGATCGCCAATGCCTGCACCGGAAGGGAAGGCTTTTCCTACTGTGAGCAGACAGCGAAGGCAGCGGCGGAGGCACTTTCCATCTCTGAAAATGCGGTGCTTGTGGCATCCACCGGTGTCATCGGCATGCAGCTTCCCATTGACAGGATCGTAAGCGGTATTAAAAAGCTGACAGAGGGAAAGCAGGGAGATCTGGAAGCAGGAACGAGAGCGTCCAGGGCGATCATGACAACAGATACGAAGAATAAAGAGGCAGCTGTGCAGATCGAGATCGGCGGCAAGACAGTAACTCTTGGAGGTATGTGCAAGGGCTCTGGCATGATCCATCCCAATATGTGCACCATGCTGGCTTTCGTGACAACAGATGCTGTAATCTCCAAAGAGCTGCTGACAAAGGCAGTGAAGGAGGATGTTGTAGATACCTTTAATATGATCTCCGTAGACGGAGATACTTCTACGAATGATACACTGCTTGTACTGGCAAACGGTATGGCAGAGAATCCGGAGATCAGGGAGAACAGCCCGGAATACGAAGCGTTCCGTGAGGCGCTCCATGAGATCAATGAAACCCTGGCAAAGAAGATGGCAGGAGACGGAGAGGGAGCAACCGCTCTTTTTGAAACAAAGGTCATCCATGCACCGTCCAAACAGGATGCCCGTATTCTTGCCAAAGCTGTTATCTGCTCCAGTCTGACGAAGGCTGCGATCTACGGACATGATGCCAACTGGGGAAGGATCCTGTGCGCCCTTGGCTACAGCGGTGTCATGTTTGATCCGGAGAAGATAGAGCTGTTCTTTGAAAGCAAAGCCGGCCGGATACAGATCTACAAGGATGGTGTGGCAGCAGACTACAGTGAGGAGGAGGCAACAAAGATTCTTTCCGAGCCGGAGGTTACTGTGGTTGTGGATATGAAGAACGGAGAAGAGAGTGCAACAGCATGGGGCTGCGACCTTACCTATGATTATGTAAAGATCAATGCAGATTACAGAAGCTGACAGTCGGGATTTCAGGGAGATAAGAACATGGAAAAGGATATGGAACAGGTATTACGGAAGGCAGAGGTACTGATCGAGGCACTTCCCTACATACAGAAATTTAACAGGAAGATCATCGTAGTCAAATATGGCGGTTCAGCCATGAGTAATGAAGAGCTGCAGAAAAATGTCATCAAGGACGTTACCCTTTTGAAGCTGGTTGGCTTTAAACCGATCATCGTGCACGGCGGCGGCAAGGCCATCAGTAAATGGGTAGGAAAGGTTGGCAAGGAGGCAAAATTTGTGAATGGACTGCGTGTCACAGATGATGAGACCATGGAGATCGCAGAGATGGTGCTTTCCAGAGTCAATAAGCAGCTTGTGACTATGGTGGAGGAGCTTGGTGTCAAGGCCGTTGGTATCAGCGGTAAGGACGGCGGACTTCTGCAGGTGGAGAAAAAATATGCAGACGGTCAGGATATCGGTTATGTCGGAAATATCACAAAGGTAGACCCCAAGATCCTGTATGATCTGCTGGAGAAGGACTTCCTGCCGATCATTGCACCGATTGGTCTGGATGATCAGTTTGCCACCTATAATATCAATGCAGATGATGCAGCCTGTGCGATTGCCAAAGCAATCAGTGCGGACAAGCTGGTATTCCTGACAGATATTGAAGGATTATACAAAGATATGAATGACAAGAGCAGCTTTATTTCCAGGATCACAGCTTCTGGCGCAGAGGAGCTGATAGGTGACGGTGTGATCGGCGGCGGTATGCTGCCAAAGCTTGCAAACTGTGCATCTGCTGTAAAGAACGGTGTCAACAGAGTCCATATTCTTGATGGAAGGATTCCCCATTGTCTCCTGCTTGAGATCTTCACCAATTCCGGTGTGGGAACCATGATCCTCAGAGATGAGGATAAACAGCTTATGGAGCAGCATGATTAGGCAGAAAGAAAGGACATAGGCAGACATGGAATCAATGAAGAATTATATAGAGGATGCAGAGACAGCACTCCTTCATACGTATAACCGTTTTCAGGTGGTGCTGGATAAGGGAGAAGGCGTTTACCTTTATGACATGGAAGGAAAGAAATATCTGGATTTCTGTGCAGGGATAGCTGTATTTGCCCTTGGCTATGGAAATAAGATTTACAATGATGCCCTGAAAGAGCAGATCGACAAGGTGATCCATACTTCCAATTATTATTATAATATACCGGCTATTGAAGCTGCCAAAAAGCTGAAAAAGATTTCCTGGATGGACAGAGTGTTTTTCACAAACAGCGGGGCAGAGTCTATTGAAGGAGCCATTAAGGCGGCAAGAAAATATGCTTATCTGAAGGACGGAAGAACAGACCATGAGATCATTGCCATGGAGCATTCCTTCCATGGAAGGACTATGGGGGCTCTTTCTGTTACAGGCAATAAAAAATACCGGGAAGCCTTTGAACCCATGATCGGAAATATCCGCTTTGCCACATTAAATGATTTTCAGAGTGTTCTGGATCAGGTGACAGATAAGACCTGTGCGATCCTGTTTGAAACGGTACAGGGAGAGGGCGGCATTTATCCTGCCACAGAAGAGTTTATGAAGCAGGTAAAGGCGCTGTGCGAGGAAAGGGACATTCTGATGATCCTTGACGAGATCCAGTGCGGTATGGGAAGATGCGGTGAGTATTATGCATGGCAGAGATATGGCATTAAGCCGGATATCATGACAAGTGCCAAGGCGCTTGGCTGCGGTGTGCCGGTAGGTGCTTTTATGATGACAGAAAAGGTGGCTGCCCATTCTCTTACAAGCGGTGACCACGGAACGACCTATGGAGGAAATCCTCTTGCGGGTGCAGCTATCAATGTGGTACTTGATTTATTTGAGGAGAACCATATAATAGAACATGTGAACCAGATCGGAGATTATCTGGCAAATCGCCTTGACGAACTGGTTGATAAGTATGATTTCATCACAGAACGCAGAGGTGTCAAGCTGATGCAGGGACTTGTATTTGACAGGCCAGTAGGTGATATCATAGGGAAAGCTCTGGAAAAGGGACTGATATTGATCAACGCAGGACCGAATATCATCCGTTTTGTACCGCCTCTTGTCATTGAAGAGGAGCATGTGGACAAAATGATAGAGATTCTGACGTCCTGTCTATAGTAAATGGAGTATGATTTATGGGTTTTAAGAAACGACTGGCGGCTGCGTTTCTTCTTGCAGCCGTTGCTTTTCTGACTTTTGGGATTGCCAGATCAGGCATGCAGGTCAGTGAAAAACAGGAAGAAAAATTTCCTGCTTTTACAGGAGAAAAGGATACACTGTATCTCTGGTATACAGACGAGGCACTGACCTCTTATCTTACCAGTGCAGCAGTTACTTACAATGAAAATCATGAGGTGAGGATTGTGCCGGTGCTGCAGTCCGGACCGGAGTATCTGGAGCATGTCAATGCCGCTTCCCTTTCCGGAGAGAATCTGCCGGATCTGTATATCCTCAGCCATGATTCATTGGAAAAGGCTTATCTGGCAGGACTTGCAGAGGAGGTAAAGCTTCGTGAGAGGACATCTCTTAGGGATACCTACAGAGATACAGGACTTTCAGCAGCTACTTATCAGGGAAAGGTGATCGGATATCCGTTTTATTTTGAAACAAGTGCTCTTTTGTACAACAAAACCTATCTGAAGGAGCTGGCTGAGAGTCGGCTTCAGGCAGAGGCGGATATAGCAGCAGGAGAAGAAGCACAGCAGCAGGCGGATGCCGGAAACGTCACGCAGGACACAGCAGAGGAAACACCTTCTTTTTCGGATGAAGAGATTGAGGCGAGGGTACAGGAGCTCATCCCAAAGACGCTGGAGGATATGAAGACTTTTGCTGACAGCTATGATGCACCGGAAGCAGTAGAGGGTGTCTTTAAATGGGATGTGACAGATATTTTCTACAATTATTTCTTTATTGGCAATGCGATTGAGATGGGTGGAGCTGCCGGAGATGATATTTCCCGGATTGACATTTATAACCTGAATGCGATCCGGAATATGAGAGCATATGCGGAACTGAACCAGTTCTTTTCCATAGATACGAGTGAGAACAGTTATAAGAGCGTGATCCATGAATTTATGGAAGGCAGACAGGTATTTACAGTAGCAACCTCAGATGTGGTCGGTACACTGGAGCAGGCAGAGGAGGATGGCAGCTTCCCTTATGAATATGGGATCGCCCTTCTTCCTGATATTGATGCAGACAGGGAGACAAAGCCGCTTTCCATGACGCAGTGTGTAGTAGTGAACGGTTATGGGACGCATCAGGAGGATGCCAATGATTTTGCCTTTTTCCTGACAGCAGGATACAATGAAAGTCTTTATGCAAGAAGCGGTAAGGTATCGGCTGCAAGAGATGCAGATTACGGAAATGAGGCACTTTCCATGTTTGCAGAAGCCTATGATAATTCTGTGGCCATGCCGAAAATGATCGAAACCAGTAATTTCTGGGTATTGCTTGAACGCGTATTTTCTCAGGTATGGAATGGAACCGATGCAAATGACGCACTGAAGGAATTGTCAGAGCAGATCATGCAGCAGGTGACAGGGCAGGAATACGAAGAGGTCTACATTGAAGAGGTGCAGGAAGAAACAGATGTAGAGTATCTGGATGAGGAATACTATACAGAGGAAGCACAGAAGGAAGAACAGACAGAAGAATAAAAGTTCAGAAAGACAGATTATGTATAAAATCCAGCCACACAGGGTACATTACGGATAAAAACGTAAGGAGATTCTGCTATGGTTGGATTTTTGGTTGCGATAATTTCAGGGGCTTTGATGAGTGTTCAGGGCGTCTTTAATACAGGTGTCACGAAAACGTCCAGTATCTGGGTGGCCAGTGCCTTTGTCCAGCTTTCGGCACTCATTGTCTGCTTTTTTGCCTGGTTGTTTACAGACAGGACTTCTTTTGTGACCCTTTTCAGGGTAGAACCAAAGTATATGCTTCTTGGAGGCGCCATCGGGGCATTTATTACCTATACAGTGATCCGCAGTATGGAAATGCTCGGACCGGCAAGAGCAGTCATGCTGATCGTGACTGCCCAGCTTCTTGCTGCCTATATGATTGAACTGTTTGGCTTTTTTGGCGTGGAGAAGCAGCCCTTTTCTTTCAGAAAGATGCTCGGAATGGCAGCTGCTATTGTGGGAGTAGTGGTATTTAAGTGGGAATAAGGTCATAATCTTATGTTGTCAATACCACTTGCGCAACCTATGAAAAACCTTTACAATATTAATCAGTCGTGATACAGGGGGCCTTTTTGTCATGTGCAGGAAGGAGTAGAACGATGAAAAAGAAACATAAGATATTGCTTGGTATGCTGGTTCTTGCCGGGTGTCTGCTTTTTGGATGTGAGAAGCGCAGGACTGAGCTTTTTTCGGAAGAAAAGCAGGATACGGAGGAGGCTGGTGCTGCATCAGGCCAGGAGGAACAGGAGCTGCAGAGTAGTCAGCAGACGACTGACTGTCAGACTGTATTTGTGCATGTCTGCGGTGCTGTGGAGAACCCGGGTGTTTACGAGCTTGCAGGGGATGCGAGGGTGTATCAGGCGGTAGAAGCAGCCGGTGGATTTTTGCCGGAGGCCTGTGAGGAATATGTGAATCAGGCCGGGGCGCTTACCGATGGAAAGCGGCTTTATATTCCGACAGAGGACGAGGTCAGAGAGCTTTCGCAGGCAGGAAAGGATACGCTGACAGAAGAGCTTCTTTTGCAGCCGGATGGAGAAACAGGCCCGGCAGACGGACTTGTGAATATCAATACGGCATCCATGGAGGAGCTGTGTACACTTCCCGGGATCGGGAAAGACAAAGCTGCCAGCATTATCAGCTACAGGGAAAGTACAGGAAAATTTGAACAGATAGAGGACATTATGAAGGTAGAGGGGATCAAGGAGGGTCTTTTTGGAAAGATCAGGGATCTGATTACTGCTGGGTGATCCTCAGGTGGGATCGGAAGACCGCAAAGGGCGGTAGAAAAAGAGGGAAAGATGGCGAAGAAGGTTTTGGTTGTGGACGATGAGAAGCTGATCGTAAAGGGAATCAGGTTCAGTCTGGAACAGGACGGTATGGAAGTGGAGTGTGCCTATGATGGGGAAGAGGCACTGCAGAAGATAAAGGATACAGAATATGACATTGTACTGCTGGATGTGATGCTGCCAAAGCTGACGGGATTTGAAGTATGTCAGCAGGTCAGGGAGTTTTCCTCTGTGCCGATCGTCATGCTGACAGCCAAGGGAGAGGATATGGATAAGATCCTGGGACTTGAGTATGGAGCGGATGATTATATTACAAAGCCGTTTAATATTCTGGAGGTAAAGGCGAGACTGAAGGCAATTATGAGGCGGACAGCGCCGAAAGCAAAGGAAGAGACGAAGATCATCGAGTGGGGAGACATGCGTCTTGACTGCGATGGAAGAAGAGTATATGTAGAAGAAAGAGAGAGCAACCTGACCGCCAAGGAATTTGAGCTTTTGGAGCTTCTTATCTTGAATCCCAACAAGGTGTACAGCAGGGAAGCACTTCTTAAGCTGGTATGGGGTACAGACTATCCGGGAGATGTAAGAACCGTGGATGTGCATATCCGCCGGCTGCGTGAAAAGATCGAAGAAAATCCCAGCGAGCCCAGATATGTACATACTAAGTGGGGCGTGGGGTATTACTTTGCCTAGAGGACAGCTATGAGAGAGAAAATCACTGTTTTTTTAAAGGAACTGGGAATCTGGCGGAGTCTGAAGGTTCGTCTGTTTCTGATCATTCTTTTAATGGGACTTGTTCCCGCCTACATCATCAAGGCGGGGATCCTACAGAATTATGAGGCAAGGGCTATTGATGTGCGGCAGTCAGATGTCCAGAACCAGTTAAAGATCATTGCCAATCATCTGATCACCTATAATTATCTGCAGGACACATCTTCTGAGGTTATCAATGCGGAGCTTGAGCAGCTGTCCAATCTATACAGTGGCCGTGTGCTGATCATTAACGGCAATCTCAAAATCATTAAAGATACCTATGGAATCAGTGAAGGGAAAACCATTATATCAGAGGAAGTCGTTAAATGCCTGAAGGGGACAGGGATGTCCAAGTATGACAGGAATAATGGCTTTATTGAGATCACCACACCGATCACGGAAACAGTAACAGCTGAAAGCCAGAAGGAGGGTATGCCTGAAGGGACAGAGCTGACAAGGGGTGTTATGCTGACCAGTGTTTCTACGGATATCATCATGGCAACCATGGATGTGCTGAACCGGAAAGCGTTGATCCTGGAGATCATTATGGTGGCAGTTGTATTTGCTATCGCGGGGATTCTGGCAAATGTACTGATCAGGCCGTTTGACCGGATCACAAGGGCGATTACGGAGATCGGAAACGGGCATATGGATGGAGATATTTCTGTACCGACCTATCAGGAAACAGAGCATATTTCCAATGCGTTTAACCTTTTACATAATCAGATGATGAACATAGACAGCTCCAGAAAGGATTTTGTAGCGAATGTATCCCACGAGCTGAAAACACCTATCACATCTGTCAAGGTGTTGGCTGATTCCCTGCTTGCGCAGCAGGATGTGCCGGCAGAATTATACCGGGAATTCCTTGAGGATATTGCAGAGGAGATCGAACGGGAAGATAAGATCATCAATGATCTGCTGGCACTTGTAAAAATGGACAAGTCAGCCGCTGAACTGAATATTGTCAGTGTCAATATGAATGAGCTGGCTGAGATCATTTTAAAAAGAATGCGCCCCATTGCAAGAAAAAGGGATATAGAGCTTCTGCTTGTCAGTACCAGAGAGGTCATAGCCGAGGTGGATGAGGTAAAAATGTCTCTGATCCTTACAAACCTTATAGAAAATGCCATTAAATACAATAAGGAGCATGGAAAGGTGACTGTGACACTGGATGCAGACCACCAGTATTTTACCATTGCGATAGAGGATACGGGAATCGGAATCCCGGAGGAATCCTTAAACAGGATCTATGACAGATTTTACCGTGTGGATAAGTCTCATTCCAAAGAGATCGGGGGAACTGGACTGGGACTTGCTATTACGAAGAATGCAGTACAGCTGCACAGGGGATCTATCAAGGCAGAGAGCAGTGTTGGTGAAGGTACCAGATTCCTTGTGAAGATCCCATTGATACACAGTCTGCTGTAGAGGAGTTTCACATGAAGAAATTAACAGGAAAAATAATGGTTCTGAGCGGTTTCTTTTGTATGCTGCTCCTTTTTATACTGACAGGATGTGGCAGAAAAGGAGAGGAAAGGAATCAGTATCATTATAAGGTATATTATGTCAACCATGACAGAACCAGCGTAATATCAGAGGATTATGTGACAGAAACAACAGACGGGGAGGAGCTGCTTGATGAGCTGACCGAGCAGCTTGGGACTGTGCCGGAAAAGCTCCAGTATCATGCGCCGCTGGCAGGAGGCTTTACGCTGTTATCCATGCGTCTCCGGGATGAACAGCTTATTCTGGATTTTAATACTACTTACAGAGAACAGGAAATGATCACTGAGATACTGAACCGGGCTGCGATCGTAAGAACACTTTCTCAGGTGAAGGATGTGCAGTATGTTTCCTTTCTGGTGGAGGGAGAGCCTCTTGTAGATGCTTCCGGGAGTGTTGTGGGTGTTATGAGCGCAGATGCCTTTATCGATAATGCGGGAAATGAGATCAATACCTATGAAAAGGTGAAGCTTCAGCTGTATTTTGCTGATGAAGATGGGACAGGGCTTCAGGCAGTCAGCCGCACGAAGGTATATAACAGTAATATTTCACTGGAGCGTCTTGTCATGGAAGAACTGATCGCAGGACCACAGGAAGATGACACAGGGCTTGCTGCAGGAAGAAAAGATGGACCGGTCATAAATCCAGCAACCAAAATTGTCAGTGTAGCGGTCCGTGATGGCATTTGTTATGTTAATCTAGATAACAGCTTTTTGAACCAGATCTATAGTGTCACACCGGAAGTAACGATCTATGCGATCACCAATTCTCTGATCGAGCTGACCGGTGTGAATAAGGTGCAGATTTCCGTGAACGGGGAAACCAGCGTGAATTACAGGGAAAATATTAATCTGTCCACAGTATTTGAACGGAATCTGGATATGGTGAAATGATGGTATCAGGAGAAAATCAGATAAAGGAGGAGCATGCGCAGAAGACCACTCAGCTGCTTCTGCCTGCTGCTCATTCTGCTTATTTTCCTTGGAACGGTAACCGGCATGACCGGGATAACAGATAAGGAATGGGATGAGAAGGGATGTACCCTGACAGGAAGGGTATATGACAAGGAATGGGTGACAGGCGAAGAAGAAAAGAAAATAGTGTATTTGGAGATTCTGGAAGCAGATAGTGCTTCCGGAATGGAGGATGCAGAAGGAAAGAAGGCGCTCTGTTATTTAAAGCAGGGGCAGGAGCTTCCAAAGATCGGAAGTTATATCAGAATTACAGGAAAGATTCGAAATTTCAGAAAAGCCTCAAATCCGGGGCAGTTCGATGCAAGATCTTATTATCGTATATCAGGAATAGCATTTCAGATTAATCAGGTAATTATCCAGCAAAAATCAGAACAGTATCAAAAAGGAAAAGAAGCTTTGTTTCAGCTTCGAAAAGGATTATCAGAAATCTTTGATAGGCAGCTTTCACCGGAGAATGCTTCCTTAATGAAGACAATGGTGCTTGGCGAGAAGAAGGCACTTGATGGAGATATCAAAAAACGGTATCAGAGAAATGGTATAGCCCATCTGCTTGCTATCTCAGGGCTTCATATATCACTGATTGGGATGGCTTTTTATAAAGGATTCAGAAAAACAGCACTGCCGATATCATTCTGTGCAGGTGGAGCTTTTCTATTTATGTATGGCTATGGGTGTATGGCAGGCTTTTCGGTATCATCCAGGCGGGCGCTGATCATGTTTGGGATACAGATGGCAGCAGTGATGTTTGGGAGGACATATGATCTTCTGACGTCAGTTTCTCTGGCGGCGCTCCTGATTTTGGTAGAGCAGCCGTGGTATTTCTACAGCAGCAGCTTTCTGTTTTCCTTTGGCTGTGTGCTGGCGATCGGACTGCTGATCCCGGCAATGACCTGTAAGAAGACAGAAGCACTGTCCCGATCTGACGGGAAAAAGAAAGCTGCTGCAGTTGTCAGTCAGGATGGCATTTTCTGGAAGCTTCTGGAAGGGCTGAGAAAATGGCTGCTTCCGGGGTGTGCCATTACGGCAGCAGGACTGCCACTGCAGCTGTGCTTTTATTATCAGATGCCGGTATATGCGACCTTCCTGAATCTACTTGTGATTCCGCTGATGAGCTTTTTGTTACCCTGTGGGTTATTATTGATTCTGGTGGAACGGGCAGAGATACTCGTCATACCATTTTCGTTTGTGATCACAGGAATTTTGGGAATTTATGAAAGCGCCTGTCTTATGGTGGAAAACCTGCCTTTCTCTGTGCAGGTTACCGGCAGACCGGGAACAGTTCTTATTATTTTTTATCTTATCGTATTGTTGTTTCTGATCCTTTATCAAAGGAAGCTTTCCCTGAAAGGTAAATGGCTGATCCTTTTAAGTGCGGGTGCATTGCTTGTTTTTTCTGGAAGGATGGAAAGGGCTGTGTGCAGGCAGCTGCAGGTGACTTTCCTGGATGTAGGACAGGGAGACTGTATCGTAGTGGAAACACCTTACGGACAGAATTATGTGGTGGACTGCGGCAGTACTTCAGAGAATGCAGTGGGGGAATACCGGCTGATTCCTTTTCTGAAATATCAGGGAATCGGTACGGTGGATGGTGTGATCATGACCCATGCAGATGAAGATCATATCAGCGGGATACGGGAGCTTTTAATACTTGGAAAAGAAGAGGGGATCCAGGTGAAAGCACTGCTGTTGCCAGATATTACAGAGGAATCCAGAGATGAGGCTTATCAGGAGCTTGCAGCTCTGGCAGGAGAAAATCAAATTCCTGTGGAATATATTTATGCGGGAGAAGCCGGGAAGGATCGTGAGTTTCAAATGAACTGCCTTCATCCGGAAAAGGGACTTTACACATCAGATAATAATTCCTATTCGACGGTGCTGCTTATGGAATATCAGGGAAGATCTCTCCTCCTGACAGGGGATATTGAAGGCGAGGAAGAGGTGAAGATGACAGAGGAGCTTGCCACTCAGATAGATGTACTGAAGGTGGCGCATCATGGCTCACGGAATTCCACCGGGAAAGAGGTGCTGTCTGTTATGAAGCCAAAGGCGGCGGTGATATCCTGTGGAAAAGGTAATTTCTATGGACATCCTCATGCAGAAACACTGGAGAGGCTGTCAGAGGCTGGGACAAGGTGGTTCTGCACCAGGGATTATGGAGCAGTCACAGTGACGGTGAACCGGCGTGGAAAACTGAAAATTGAGGGGTATCTGGAGAGGGAATAAGGAATGTGGATTGAGGATTTTGTAAGACTAGCCCCGCTTGGAGCAGGAAAGAAGAGAAAAAGCGGGAAAAGTAAGCCCAGGCGGGGCATGGGAGAGAAAAAGGGGCTGAGATGCCCCGCTTGGAGCAAAGGAGAAAGGAAGAGAAGGTATGTTTGCAAACTATCAGGAAATAAAAAAGCGGGTACGACATATAGAAGGGGAATTAAAACAAATAGAAGAGATGGAAAAGAACTGGCCGGCAGGTGAACTGATTTGTACAAGAAACAGTGGACGGTATAAGTGGTATTTAAAAAACAGAAAGCAGTCCATATATTTGCCAAAGAGAGAAAGAAAACTTGCCCAGGAATTAGCGCAGAAAAAGTATCACCAGTTACGCAGGACAGATCTGAAAAGAGAATTATCAGCCTGTCAGAAATATATTCATATGGCGGAAACCAATGAAAATCTGTCAGAAAAGATAATGAAACATGCGGAGTATGAACGATTACTGGGTGGACAGTATGAACAGATAAGTAAGGAACTGGAAGGTTGGATGAAGGAAAAGTTTGAAAAAAATACCGGGTATCCGGAAAATCTTATTGTGAAAGGAACACAGGGGAAAATGCTTCGATCCAAGTCAGAGGCAATCATAGATAAGATGCTGTACAGTGCAGGAATTCCATTTCGGTATGAGGATAAATTAGTCTTTGATAATATGGTATTGTATCCGGATTTTACGATTCGTCACCCGCTGACAGGTGAATTTTTTTATTGGGAGCATTTTGGATTGATGGATGATTATGATTATGTGAACAGAGCCTGCCAGAAAATAAAAATATATTGTGATAATGGAATTATCCCATCAGTGAACCTGATTCTTACCTATGAAACTAAGGATCATCCATTGCCAATTGATCAGGTGGAAATGCTCATTAAAGAATATTTCATGTGAAGCTGTTTTTAAAAGTATAAGAGTACATGAAGCAGTGTTTCATGATATAATAAGACTGCCACACGAAGCGCGTGCAATCCATTCTTAGCAGGAAAAAGGACAGAAAAAAACATAAGAGAATAAATGAAACAGGAACCAGAAATGAAAAAAGGAGAAGAAAATCATGACATTACAGACAGAAAGACTGACTTTACGAAGATGGGAGGAAACAGATGCTGAAAGCCTGTACGAATATGCTAGTGATCCGGATGTTGGTCCGATTGCGGGATGGCCGCCTCATAAAAGTATAGAAGAAAGCCGTGAGGTGATCAGAAATGTATTCTGTGGAGCAGAGTGCTATGCGATATGTGAAAAGAGAGGTGGGAAAGCGATTGGTGCGATTGAATTGAAGCTGAACGGACATACAGATATGACGGAGCAGAATGATGAATGTGAACTGGGCTACTGGCTTGGAAAACCATTCTGGGGAAGAGGATATATGCCGGAGGCAGCGGAAGAAATGCTCCGCCATGGGTTTGAAGACCTTGGCATGAATATCATCTGGTGCGGTTACTATGACGGAAACAGCAAGTCGGAGAGAGTGCAGGAAAAGGTGGGATTTCTTTATCATCATACCTGCAGCGAAGTACCGGTTCCCCTGATGAATGAAGTTCGGATTGGGCACACCAACTATATGACAAAGGAACAGTGGAAAAGATAATGATATAATAAGGATGTATTTTTGATCTGCATTATGTTAGAACAACACTGGTTAGAAAAAACTAACCAGTGTTGTTTTTTTGTGACAAAAGGAGGGGAGAGTTTACGCAGAAAACAGGCAAAGAACTTTAGATTCCGCCAGGTTCTCTTTAGCCGGAGCATGATGTTATTGTCAGCAGCTATCCGGCTTGACGGGGTTGAGACGTTATACACAATAAATATGCTGGATTTAATGAATTAGAATTGGGAGGTGCATTATGGCGGACAAAATACGAAACGCTTATGAATCAATATCCCCATCTGAAAGAAATTGACAGTAAGATCAAAGAGCAGAATAAGGCAATCTATGAGCGTGAGAAAAAGCGAGATAAACTGAAAAAGGAACTATCCGAATGTATGGGCATTTTTAAAGGCGGCAGGGGGAAGGAGTTACAGCAGGAGATTGATAGTATCGATATTCAGATTTGCAACATGAAAAAGAGGCTTTCGTCTATCGTGAGGGAATATAGGTTTGGCTCTATTCAGGCATTTTATAAAGAATTTGAAGCCGCAAAGAGCGAGAATCTTGAATATCAGGCAGCTCGTGCGGAGTATGACAAAATTTATGGGGACAAAGCGGCAGATTCCATGAGCATCAGGGACAGGCTCAGACAGAAAGAGCAGATAGTAAGCAAAAGAGAAGCAGGCAGGGCGCATCAGGCAATGCAAAAAGATAAAGGGACGAGGTAGCAAAGAATGGGCAGATGGCATTCTGTATCTGTCCAGTAAGTTTTGTATTCCGTAATGTGTGTACAGAGGTTTATGAAGGATACGGCGATATAATGATGACAGACTGGAATACATGCCTAAGAAAAATATCAGAAAATTTAGATGCAACAGATATTATTTGGAAGCCTGTGATATAATTCGAAGTATTACGAGTGAGATTATAGAATAATAGTCTGAATTAGCGATTTTCAGATTTGTTACTGGACAGAGTGTACTAATAAAAGTAAAAGATTAAGGATTGTTAAGTTTTATTTAAAGACAGTTAAGGATTAAAAATATTATTATTAAACCATCAAAAATATTGAAGGGAGAACGATCATGAAAAAAATTTTAGGAATTTTATTGACAATGGCCATGATGTTTGCAACAACGTTATTTACAACAGTTTCAGCCAAGGCAGCAAATGAAGATTTAACCGAAATAAATGATACAGTACAATCTGTTGATATTGTATTCGGTGGCGGAGACCTTTATGTGGAAACATGGGATAAGGCAGAAATTGGTTTTAAGGTTGAAAAAGGTCAAAACAGCAATGGATTTGAGTATCAATGTTATGTAAAGGATGGCGTGCTTTACGTAGACGGCTCACAGAAGAACGGAAATACAGCAAAGAAAGGGGATAATAAAGTATTTCTTTATATTCCTTCTAATAAAAAGTTTGATGACTTCATTTTGGTAAATGGAAATGCAGATGCACATATAGAAAATATGAACTGCGAAAATCTTCAAATAGATGCAGCCATCGGTACGGTCACTATGATAGATTTTGTTGCTGTTAACGCTAATATTACGACGGGGGCGGGAACAATAAATATGGAAGGAAAAATTACAGGCAATGTAGATGCCTTGTGTGCAGGAACTTTAAATATAACGCTTTCTGGCACAAAAAGCGATCATGATTATTTGATTAATACAACCTTTGGTACGATTAGGATTGGAAATACTACTTATGGGATGATGAATGAGAAGAAGATTGTCAACAACACAAGCAGTAAGTTTGATTTAGAATGTGTCGCAGGTCAAATAAATTGTGAATTACATTGATTCTATTCAGATTACAATGGAAGGAATGAAAGAGACACATGATAAACTGAAGCCGTATATGGATGGTAGAGGAAGTTTTGATGTTATTTTAAATAATGTCAAGCTTTTAGAGCATCATGATGTTCAGGAATTAACGCTGAGAATTAATCTGGATAAAAATACATTACCATCTGTATATAAGTTTGTCGATTATTTGTGTGATAACGGCATAAACAAGGGTATTACAGCAGTGAAATTTGCTCCAATTTTTTTAACCCAGAATGAAATTTTAGGGTGCAGTCATTCAAACGAAAATAGTTTACCGCCGGAATTATTAGGCGACCTGTATATATATGCTGCAAAAAAGGGACTGAGGACATTTAAAGACTTTGATAACGGATTATGTGTGGGGAAAGTTCAAAACGGTTTTCAATTGATGAAAAATGGTATCAATTTTTAAATGATGATTCGGACTGTATCAAATCATGTGAGTATGCACCGATTTGTTTCGGTGGGTGCAGATGGTCTAAGGAGTGCAGCAAAAGACTTTATGAGGCTGCTTTTAAAAAATTTTGCAGACTTATGTGATTTCTTTCTATTTATAAACACAGAAATAAGGAGCCTATATAATGGAAAAATGTTCAGATATTGTTATTAATACAAAAAAGTTATGTAAAAGCTATATAAATGGTGAAGTGCAGCAGTATGTTATCAAAAATATGGATATTCAGATTTTTAATATGGATTTCACTGTTTTTATGGGACCATCAGGTTCCGGTAAATCTACATTATTGCATATTCTGTCAGGCATGGATCGAGCCAGTATGGGAGAAATATATTTTAAAGGTACAAATTTTACAAAATATTCGGAAAAGCAACTGGCTCAGTTCCGCAAGGTAAATTGTGGTTATGTTTTCCAGCAGATACATCTGATTAATAGCATGAATCTCATGGATAATGTACTGATAAGCGGTCTGCTTGCAGAAAAGAATAAGAAAAAGATTTTAAACAGAGGAAGAGAATTATTTCTGGAGGTAGGTCTTACTGAAAAGGAATGGAAGAAGTATCCATCCCAGATTTCGGGAGGTCAGATGGGGAGAGCCGGAATAGTAAGAGCATTGATTAACAATCCTGAAGTAGTATTTGCAGATGAGCCGACAGGTGCGCTTGACTCAACCTCAGGAAAAGCAGTTCTGGATTTATTAACGAAATTTAATCATGAAGGCCAGACAATCATTATGGTAACACATGACTTGAAATCCGCTCTGAGAGGAAACCGCATTCTTTATCTCAAGGATGGAAGAATAAGCGGAGAATGCATTTTAGGAACTTATAAAGGCGAATCGGAAGAAAGAAAAGACAGGCTGATTCATTTTCTTGAAGATATGGGATGGTAACGTTATGGCAGAACATGTATTTTTGTTAATAAAATCAAATATAAAAAAGAGTGTAAGAACATCTCTAGCGTTTTTTATGCTAAGTGTAGTAACAATACTGTTATCCTATACAGGAAGTCAGATGACAGAAGGCTTTAAAAGCTTGTATCAGGAAAAAATAGCAGAAACAAACAGTGCTGACTTCGCAGCAGTTCTGCCATACGATTTTTGCGAGAAATATCGAGATGAAATAATCAATTTTCAAAAAGAAAATGAAGATATTTCAGAAATAGAGGTAACAGAGGCGTTATTGATAAGAAGTGTAGACATACGTGATGGGGATCATGAGGCAATTAATGGAAGCTGGACTTTTCGTAACGCAGACAGGAAAGAAACACTCTCCACGCTTAAAATTGTTAGCAGATTGGATCAGATACCTGAAAATGGAATATATGTACCCTATGTTTGCAAAACATTTTTCGGATTTCAGTTAGGAGATTCCCTTCATATAATTTCCAGTGGATGGCAGGAAACGTTTATCATTGCAGGATTTACAGAAGATGTGCTGTTCGGCAGCAGGTCAAACATTATTTTTGATCTTCCAGAAGACCAATTCAACTCTTTAAAGTCAAAGGCTGGTATAGATTCTAACGCTGCAATTGTTATGATGAAGACATCGGGAAAAGCAGGCGAGGTAACAACAAGGTTTTCCGAGTTTGTAGTATCAAAGGCTGATGAAATAGCATTTTACGGAAGTTCGGATATTGAATATGCTGAAACCAGCCGGAATAACAATATCAATATTTACGCTATTATTATAAACATTGCGTCATTAATGGGCGTCTTATCCTGTTTTATTGTGATTGGGTTCCATATGCGTAATACCTTGGATAAAGACCTAAAGGAACTTGGAACATTAAAAGCAATAGGTTATAGTGGAAATGAAATTGTCACGTCCTATATACTACAGTTTCTGTTGCTGGGATTATTGGGGGCTATCATTGGCGTTGTCATTTCGCAATTGATTATGCCCGTGATAATAAGCAATATAGCGACAGATATAGGCTTTGAATGGAAGAATGTATCTACAGGATTCGCTTCAATAAAGAATATTCTGGCTATTCTATTGTTGATTGGCTCGGTGACATTTTTTTTGTCAAGAGGAGTCAAAAAACTTAGACCAGTAGAGGCTTTTCAGGAAAGAGGACAAATATCAAATTGTAAAAGAAGCCGGATAACAATCGAAAGGATGCCATTTTCTGTTAATTTATCTATTGTATTGAAGATAATAGATTACGGAAGGGTAAAGAGTATTTTAATAAGCATTATAGTAGCTGCAATTATGAGTGTAGCTGGTTTTGCTGTTATTTTGTACGCAAGACTGGTAATAGATAAGGAAGGATTATTGCAGATTACAGGTGCAGAAGTCTATTCTGTAAATATACAGGCAGTCTGCCTGGAAGAAACTAGTGAAATAGCAGAAGAATTAAAAGGAACTGGAGTTCAAAAGGTTATGACAGCCATAGAACCTGGGAGTTCAAAGCTTTTATGCGAAAAAGATATATATGCATCATTGGGGATATATAGTGATTATGCAGCCTTGGAAAATCCCTCTTTATATGTAGGACGTTATCCCAGGCATGACAATGAAGTGGCTATTTCTGCAAATTTAGCTCAATTTTTGGAAAAAGAAATTGGAGACACTATAAAGGTGTCCCATATTTTTCAAGAGGATGCAAAAGAGACAGATTTTCTGATTGTCGGTTTGACTCAGGGAACTTATACAGGTGGTATGGATATCTATCTTACTATGGACGGATTAAAACAAATTGATCCGATGGCAGAATGGCAGGAAATACATGTATATTTAGATGAAAATACTAATGTTGAAAAGTATTGTCTTGACTTGGAGAACCGTTATTCGGATCGTTTATCATATGTGGGAGGATTTGAACAGGTTTTTTATTCACAGCTTTCTCCCATTGTAAACAGTGTGGCTAGTATTGTTCTTTTTATTATTGTCATTATTTTTATTCTTATAACAATTATGGGGTTTTTTGTGACGGATTCTATTTTATTGACGCAAAAGAAGGATTTTGGGATAATGAAAGCGCTAGGATATTCTAACAGACAGATTATTTCGCAGGCTGTAATGACATTTACGCTTTATATTGCAGGTGGAAGTATATTAGGGAGTCTCTTTTTGTATTTTTGCGCAAATACGGTGATAAGTGGTCTGTTTCGTGGAATGGGGGTTTATAAGGTTGCTTTTCCTTTTCCGGCAGCTTGGATTGTTGTGCTTTTCCTGTGTATGGAGGCAGTTGGAGGTATAACCGCATTTATTTCAGCGTGGAAAGTAAGAAAAATAGTTCCTTGCAGTCTAATCAATGCAGAGTAGGGTTCATATCTGCAAAAAGAAGGGGTTTGATATATTTGGTTTATGATTGTTTGATTATTGAGGATGAGGTGCCATTGGCAGAAAATACCTGTAAATATTTGAATCTTTCGGGTGTCAATGCGGCTGCTGTATTCAGTATAAAAGAATATCATAAATTTATGAATGAAAATACGACACGCCTAATTTTGTTGGATGTAAATTTGGGAGATGGATGTGGATATAATCTGTGTAAGCAGATTAGGAAAGGAACGCAGATTCCCATTATTTTTATCAGTTGCCAAACAGAAGAAGAAAGCATTTTATTGGGGTTAAATGTTGGTGGTGATGACTTTATATGCAAACCATATTCCTTGCAGATTCTACTGGCTAAGGTGAAAGCGGTATTAAGGAGATATTCTATCGCTGATGATTTGAAAACAGTTTTCTTTGGGGAATGTCAGGTAAATATTGCCGAAGAAACGGTATTAAAAAGGGGGCAGCCGGTTTCATTAAAAAGAATGGAAAAAAAGTTGCTGCTATACCTTATTAAGAACAGAAATCGTTTAGTAAAAAAAGAGGAACTCTTTAAAGAGGTATGGCAGGAAGCTTATGTGGGAGAAGGAACACTGAATGTTCACATAAGGAAGATTCGGGAAAAAATTGAAGAAAACCCTTCCAATCCTGTTTACATTATCACGGAATATGGAAAAGGTTATATGTTTTTGCTAAAGGAGAGATAAGTGAGACATTTTATTGTTATTACTGTCGGCTTATATTTGGTTGCCTGCGTATCATTGATGTATATTTTTTCCGTCGAATCCCTGGATAAAATAAAAAATACAGAGGCTAATGATATCATATATACAATCGAGAACTGCTGGCCGGATGTAGGTTATGCAATAAGTGCTATGCAGGAGTATAATATTGATTATATTGTACTGGGAGAGGACGGAACAGAAATTGGGGCTTCTAGAGAAGGCTTGAGAACAGATTATGGGTACAATTACATTCATAAGGATTATAGCGTTGATATACTGAAGGACGGAAAAATCCAAGGAAAAATAGTATTTATAAACAATGAGGATGTTGAATTAAAAAATAAAATTAAAACGTGGGCGTTATCATTTTTAGTTATATTTTTTCTGAAAGATGCATTGACAGTTTTTTGTTTGAAAAGACACGTGTTTCTGCCAGTAAAGAAAATGAACGATTTTGCAAGGCAGATTGCGAAAGGTGATTTGGATATTCCCATTGGAAGAATCGATAGCAGTTCGTTCGGAACCTTTACAGAGAGTTTTGATATCATGCGGGAAGAATTGCTTTATGCTAAAAAAAGAGAACAGAATGCGGATAAATTAAGAAGGGAAGTTATAGCCTCCATTAGTCATGATATCAAGAATCCGGTAGGCTCGATTCAGGCAATTGCTGAGTACCAGTCACTTATTATTGATTCTGAGGAATTACAACAAGAATTTCAGACAATTATTGAGAAAACGAACCAAATTAATGGGATGATCTTCAATCTGCATACAAGTATGCTGAATGATTTAGACAGATTGGTAATAAATCCGGAAATAGCAGAAAGTTTTATAATTGAGAGAGCTATACGACAGGCTGATTACAAAAAGCGAGCAGGGAATTTTGAGATTCCGGAGTGCCTTGTGATAATCGATAAAGTACGCATTTTCCAAATCATGGATAATATTATTTCTAACAGCTATAAGTATGCTGATACAGAAATCGAGGTCAGATCATATTTTGAGGACAATTATCTATGTGTTTGTATAAAAGATTTTGGAAACGGAGTAAAAAAGGAAGAAGAAATTTTTCTGACACAAAAATATTTTAGGGGACAGAATGCAAAAGAAAAAGAAGGATCAGGTATGGGAATGTATATAGTGGAATATCTGATAAAGGGTATGGATGGAAAGCTGCTCTGTTGTTCTAAAGAAAGCAAATGGTTTGAAGTAAAACTTTGGCTTGTTTTGGCATCTTAATCTTTTGAATTAATCCCCTGCTAGGAATCGCAAAATGAAATTATTTAAGAACAGAACCGTGCTGGGGATTTTCTGTATTGCAGTGTCCCTGATTATAGTAGTGGGGATATTACTGGATTAAACAGTACAGAAAAATATTATGTACGTTTTTCTGTTCCACTGAATAGCAATAGATATAGTTTTAATGGAGCTATTTCTGCTAAGTAATATGACCGTAAGGAGGAAGTATGAAAAAGGCATTTTTTATCATATATTTGATTTTTCTATTATTGTTTGTTGTGCTGAAATTTGATGGTTCATTTAATGCGTTGCAAGAAACTATTCGTACGATTGAATGGAATCGTGAGATGGGTATTACAAATGCAAATATTGTACCTTTTAGAACGATTATGGCACAGATTAAACACGCAAATTCAATATGGGCATTAAAGAATCTTATTGCCAATATTGTACTCTTTATGCCTTGGGGATTTTTACTTCCGCTAATGCATGAACGGCTTAAAAAAATCATTCCATTTACATGTTTATCGTTAGGGTTTATATTACTAATTGAAATGGCTCAATTTGTATTTTTAATTGGTCATTTTGATGTGGATGATATTATTTTGAATTTGGTAGGTGCCTTTTGGGGTTATATTATTGTATGTATGCTAAGTTCAAAAAAGTCTGTTAATGTATAGAATCTATGTCATGTATAGCCATCGGTTCATTTTGAACTGGTGGCTTTTCCATTAGAACTTCTGCTTAATAATTCTTGAACTTAGGACGATGGCAGCATTGCCTATTTTAACATACGATGACCAAAATTGTTGAAAAATGTCGTTTTGTACAAAGTCTATATAAGAAATACTGTTGGGACATGATTACCATAATGGTAATACTTATAAGCATGGAAATAGCAATCTACTTTGGAGATTGGATAAAGACAGTCTTGCCAATCAATCTGCTATTTTTCTTATTATTCGTGCAACTGGTATATGTTGGAATCAGGTGGTATGTAAAAGGCTGGCGGGAAGCCAGAGGATATCATTAAAACAAAAATATCGATATTTTATTGGTACTATATGTATTTACTTTCGTGCTAATATATATTATCATATTAGCACGAAAGGAGAAAGTATATGACTCAGTTTGAAAAATTAGATTTGCTGTTGCGTGAATGTGGAGGGACAATTCAGACATTTCAAGTTCTAAATAATGGAATTAGTAAGTCTGTGTTTTATGCATATGTGAAGGAACGAGGATTAGAACAAGCTGCTCATGGTGTGTATGTATCGCCGGATACGTGGACAGATGCAATGTACCTTTTGCATTTACGTTGTGGTCAAGCTGTATTTTCTCATGAAACTGCATTGTTTTTTCATGATTTAACGGACAGAGAGCCTTTGAAATACACCA
>OLRZ01000515.1_pt1 | contig 31946 bp, 27 predicted proteins | sample 1671931 | NCBI WGS metagenome assembly OLRZ01 (sample SAMEA3136627, study PRJEB25190) | human gut metagenome | reverse complement strand
ATGCGCAGGAAGTTGCGCGAATTGGCCAGGTGGTAGAGCACTGCCGGAACCACGCCGCAAGACCCGCATGTCGGGGCGGTTACGACGATGCCGCCGGAGGCATTCTCTTCGGAGGTCGCCAGGGCGTAGGCGTAGATCTGGGCGCGGGATTTCAGCGAGTCGGTGTAGCTCTTCGACTTGACCCAGTAGGTGCTCGCCTTGCGGGCGACCTTGAGCCCTCCCGGCAGTACGCCGTCGTTGTTCAGGCCGCGCTGGATCGTTTCGCACATCACCGTCCATATCCGGTCGAGGTAATCCCATATTTCGGGGCCTTCGCAGTCGTTGACATACTCCCAATAGGTTTTGCCTTCGTGGTAGCACCAGTCCTTGATCTCCGAGATCGTCGTCAGCGGATAGATGCTGGCGGGTATCTCCAGGCGCGAACTCTCGTTCGCCAGGGCACCCCCGCCGATGCTGTATATCGTCCAACTGTCGACGACCTTGCCGGCTTTCAGCCCCTCGAACAACATGCCGTTGGGATGGAAGGGCAGCACGACCTTCGGTTCCCAGACGATCTGGGTCGGGGCGATGGGCTCCAGCACCGAAAGGATCGCCACGTCGGTGAGGTGTCCCTTGCCCGTGGCGGCGAGCGATCCGTAGAGTGTCACACGGTATGAATCGACGTCGCGACTACGTTCGGCAAAACGTTCGGCAGCCTTTTTGGGCCCCATCGTGTGGCTGCTCGACGGGCCGTTGCCGATCTTATATAATTCTTTGAGTGACTCCATAAACTGGCTTTATATGTGCGGCAAAGATAATGTAAATTGTCGGATGTTCCCTTTTCCGGCAGGAGATTTAAACCGCTCCCGCCCGGGCGGAACGAAAAAAGGAAAAGGCCGGAACCTTTCCCTTTTCGTAGCCTCACCGCGACTCGAACGCGAATTTAGGGTTTAGGAAACCCTCGTTCTATCCCTTGAACTATGAGGCCGGATAAAAATTGCGGCGCACTTTTCTGCAAAGCGCACCGCAAATATAATAATTTTTCCCGGTTTTAGAAACTGAACCCTACGCCGATCGAAAATGTGTGGGCACGGGCGGTGTAATTACCCGAAAAATCGGTGACCGGATTGGTGAGCTGGCTTTCGGGAACGCCTGCTGCCGCCAGTTTTTCGTTCACGATGCCCAGCACCGAATTGGTGTAGGGATAGGAGCCCGTACGTTCGGGATCGGCCGAATTGACATAGCCGTATGCGATGTCGATATTCATCCATTTGATCGGGCGGAAGGTGACGCCGGCCGTATAGGCGAGCTTGGTCATCGACGGGGTCTCGGGATTGAGGTAGTCGCTGCGCACGGGGCTTTCATCCACGTACATACCCATACGGGCGGTCAGCCAGTCGAGTGCGTGGTACTGGCCGCCGAAACGGAACGCCAGCGTGTTGGAGTATTTTTTATCGCTGACCGGGATGTTCAGTACGGGGGTGTTGCTGCTCGGTTCGAGAATCTTGACGTCGAGTTTGTCGTAGGCACTCCAGAGCACATATTGCAGGTCGACGGCGAACTCCCATTTCGGAACGGGACGGAAGCTGACACCCCACGTCAGCGATGCCGGCAGGGGCAGCTCGGTCTTCACGACGGCCGACGTGAGCTTGGCGGGGTCGAGACCCAACTGGGGCAGGAGCTGTCCGATGACCTGGGCGATTTGGGTATTGTCGATCATACGCAGGTCGATCGAACCCGAATCCACCTTCATTTTGAGTTTCGAACGGTAGGTAAAGCCCAGCGACCACTGTTCGTTGATGTCCCACATCACACCGAGGTTTACTCCGACGGCCATTTTGGCTTTGCCTTCGAGCCCCAGCGATATCAGGTTTTTGTCCCCGGCCATTTCGAAGAGGTCGGGCATTTGCGGGTTGAGCATTTGCAATGCGCCCATGAGCGCTTTGTTCTGCGGATTGTCGGCGCCGATAGGCAGCAGCGAGCGCGAAAGGTCGAACTTGCCCCAGGTCATCATCAGACCGCCGCCGATGGAGAGGTGTTCGCAGAGTTTGAACGAGACGGTAGGCTGGATATTGTAGGCCTTGAGGTTGATCGACTGGACGAGTTGCGCCCCCGGCCAGTTGTTGCCCCAGTCCATCGAGGAGCCGAACGGCGTATTGAAAGCCAGGCCGACCGACATCCAGTCGAGGGGTTTGTAGTTGAAATAGGCGTAGAGCGGCGTCGAAATCTTGTTGTCCGAGTGGGCTTGGATCTGCGGATTGCCCCGGTAGTCGTTGTTCGACAGGTACGTTGCATTGGATTTGATGCCCGTGATGCCGACCGAGAAGGAGAATCGGGAGGTTTGGAAGGCGGTTCCCGCCGGGTTGAAGTAGATCGACTCGGAATTGAGTTTCATACCTGTTCCCACGTGTCCCATTCCCAACTGTTTTGCACTCAAGGTATTGACTTGGTAGCCTTCGGCGCAGACCGCCGTTGCGAACAGCAGGGCCGAGATCGTTAGTAGCAGTTGCTTCATAATCAAAGTTTTAGTTGATAATTTGAAAAATATATTGATTTCTGTGGTAAGTTTATGCGCTCGGACGAGTTTCGGAGCGATTCTCATCCATGCTTTCAAAAATGCTTGTCTTAAAACGGAGCAAAAGTACGAAAACAAAGTCGAGTAGGAAAATATTTTGTTCGTAATTTCTTAAAAAGTGGACTAAAATGGATATAATTGGTCAGAATTGGATTCGATTCGAAAATAACAGGAAAGTAAAATACCGTTGTTCGAGATCAGATTTCATTGTTTCAGGACGTTTTTTTGATCGGGGGACTTGGAATTACCCGGAGGAAAGATTTGGCAGAATCGAAAATCCGTTATACTTTTGCACTCGGAGAGATGGCAGAGTGGTCGATTGCGGCGGTCTTGAAAACCGTTGAGCTGCGAGGCTCCGGGGGTTCGAATCCCTCTCTCTCCGCAATAAACGCTGAAAATCAGCAGATTGTAAAACAAGCACCCAATTTTACACCCAAGAGTGTAAAATTGGGTGCTTTTGTATTATTTAAGATTTATACTTGAAAATAGGGACACAACCAATGTTATTGGGTAAAAATAGAGCATTATTATTGATTAAGTTTATTCAATCGCATAACAATTGACGTTTGACTTCTGCCCATTTTGTTTGCAATATATTTGACGCTCTTACCCTCATTATGCAGTTTCAATAGAAATTGGTCTGCACTTCTTGTCCATCTTTTATTGGCATTGGGGTGCTTCACATAACTCTCTTCTGAAACCTTTTCAGGATGCAAAAATTCATCCACAAATACAGAGGGGAAACGCTTGTCATATAGCACAAGAGTTTTCATCTTTGCCCTTGTTATTGCTACATAAAACAATCTACGTTCTTCTCCATATGGGAATTGGTCGCTTTTAGTTAGTACATAGTTAAGCACAGGGTCGTCACTCACAAGAGATGGGAAGCCATAAGTGTCTTTATTGCATTGCAAGAGTATTACGTAATCTGCTTCAAGACCTTTCGATTTATGTACAGTCAAAAACTCGATTTTTCGTCCTCCTATCACATAAAAGAACCTATTGCCCTCTTTGATGGATTGGTACATAAAAGAGAGATAATAATCATCAAAGGAATAACGTCCCAACAAAAATATTGATTTGTCTGATGGAATAGAAGCTACAAGTTGCCCTATCGTATTGCAATAATCACGTCTGTCATAAGAATAAAACTCCAATTCTGTTTTCATTTCAGAACTGAACGAGTGTATATCTTTCTGAATTTGTGATTTATTGCGTTGTATGAAATGAGAGGACAACGAAACCAAAGGTTCTCCAAATCTGTATGTGGTTTCAATCTTATTTATTTCTGTTGCTCCAAAGTATTCGGAGAATTGATTGAAAAGAGCCATATCACTTCCCGAAAAACGATATATGGACTGCCAGTCATCGCCTACGCAATACAACTTTGCTGGTGGATTTCCCTCACGCAACACTTTTAAAAAGTTATAACGGTCAACAGATATGTCTTGAAACTCGTCCACGATGATATAATCATACTCAACAGGACGTGAAACACGACATATTTCTGTGGCTTGAAGAATCGCATCAGTAAAATCAATTTGGTTATTATCTCTTAATGCGCTTATATAGCGTTCATATACAGGCTGGAATATATTCTTGATAATAAAAACACTCCGTTCATCCTCTGCATACTTCGCTCGTTTAAGAACGTCCTTAACTGATTTACAGCTTGATTTCACTAATGTCACAAAAGTAACAACAAGTCGTATAAATGCCTTTTCCTGCTTACTTCCTTTGGGTAAAACTAAATCATATAACTCTTCATCCGTTTTCTCTTGAATTGGTACACCTGCATCATCTAATAGTTTACGGAGTTTATCCCTAATATCAGAATAATGGAAATCAGCACTTGATGTTACTAAAAGTTGAGTGCCAAATTTCTCATGAGCTGCTTTCTTCCAAGTTATACCATCATTATATTTTTGATTGGCTTCTTCGTATGTTATATTTTTATCCTTTGCAAACCAAGCTGGAACAAGACCATGTTCATCAACCCCGAAATGCTCCAGATAGATTCGTTTGGTTACTCCATTTTGCTCGAAATATATGGAAAAATCGGGGCGATATTGAGAGTGCATTTCATCTGCCAATTGATGTTCGTATGCCTCTTCATATCTGAATCTTACTCCAAGTGAAGACAAGACAAAGCATATCTTTTGCTCTTGCTCACTTCTCACATATATGGCTCGACCATCCATATCGGGACACATTGCTTTTAACTGAACATTTTTTTGTTCCGATAACTTTTCTCGCCTTTCATTCTTGCGTTGCTCCCAATCCGCTTCATTGGATTGATAATCAATAAAATATTCTACTATACTATTCTTAAAATCCTTATTCCCTAATAAAGTGTGATAAATATCTACGAATAAAGAATCAGTATTATCGCAAATAGATGGTTTTGTGCCTGTTGCTCTTCCAATAATATCAATGGCTAATTTATGAAAAGTATAACCTTTCAAGCCGTTAGTAGCCATTCTTTCCGTAAGTTCGGCTGCTGCTTTGTTCGTGTAACTAATGAGTAAGATTCTATGAGGTACAATGCCTTTTATTTCTGTTAGATACTTGACTTTTCCAACAATAGAAGAGGTCTTTCCACTACCTGCGCTACTAACAACCAAGCAATTATCTTCTTCTGAAACGATTGAGCGTCTTTGCTGCTTGTCCAATGGATATTTCAAACAATGGTCGAAAAATTCTTTATGTGTATCAAGTAAAGAATTTATAACCGCATCATTATGTTGCTCGACAATCTTATTGATATTCCCAAAGTCACGAATTAGGTTTGAGATTGCTACAGATGGAGTGATATTGAAGGCTTCAAGTCTCTTGACTAATGAATGCGCCTCTTGAAAATATGGTATATAATGATTTGTGAAATCCTTTTCTTGCGTTGCAGAGATTATCTTACATGAAAAAACATTATTAAGGTCGGTCGGAATATCAATAAATGCTTCGTTGTTTAATGCCGACAATCTCTCTTTTGCTTGCTCATAATTGGATTTATTGCTATAAGAAGATATGTGGTTTAACTTTTCTGAAAGTTCCTTGGACTTGTTTTTTAGGCGTATTCGTATTGTGGCTACTGCAATAACAGAAATAGCAACAAGAGAAACCACAACTATAAGTAAAACCAACTGCATATCAGAGGATGATGACTATTTAAATTTTTCAATCCACCTATAATCATCCCCCTTGGTACTCCATTGGAATTTCCACATGTCACCTGTCCTATCATTTATAAGATAGTATTGATACATGCTTGTCAATGGTTGAATAGAGAATATACATTTTTCGTTATCGGATCCTAATTCGTCTTTGTTTATAGGTATGCAAAATAGATTATCTAAATCTTGTGTGCTATATTGGACTTGCCATAGTCGTCCATTATACGAATCTAATAATATGAAAGTCCACATGTTTTGGGTGGCAAACATCTGAAACCTATTAGTCCAATTTGAAGTTGCTTCGGGATATGCAAGAGAGAAGATGTTGATTGGGGCAGCAAACATATAATCTTCACCTTTTACACTAAATTGAACTTGCCAATTTTTCCCTGTATATGTATCAAGCATTATGAAAGTCCACATGTTTTGTGTTTCATAAAGGCAAAACCTACTTTCCTTATCTCCAGATATTTCTCTTGCACTACAAATAATCCAAGACTGACCATCATCTTGTATTTGCTGCACTTCACCTGTCATCGTATTTAAACGAAGCTGGTTATGATAGTTTCGCGTACTATACATTTTATAAACTTGGGCATACGATGCCAACGTAATAACCATCAATGCAAATGATACAATAAGCTTCTTCATAATTTATTATATTATTGGCTATTAATTGATTTTATTTTTCAGGGAATAAACTTGACAATGCTCGTCTAATGGCTTGGCGAATATCATCAGCTTCTGTTTCTCCTTGCCCCTCTGCCGTACAAGAGCATATCATTTCATTGGTTTTTGCAGAACTAAATTGTATGGTTACTTCTATTGTATAGCCTAAACCTCTGTTACGCCTACCACTCTCGCCATAATTGACAATTAAGGTTTCATTCGCTAATTCGGATTTGAGTTCAGGCAATATAATATACCCCTGTTTTATCAATATTCCTGCTATCACATCACTCGGATTAACACTTTTGGTAGTTGAAGAGCCATAGATACCATATTGACCTCCATATGTACCTCCTGTGCTTGATGTCAATTCCTTTGTCGGAGAAATGTATGCGTATTTATACATTTCAATAGGAGCATTCCTTACTATTACAGGTGTTCGAAGTGGTGCACACCCATTTGCTAATAGAATGGTGCAAAAAACTAATAGCCAATTTTTAATTGCGTTCATACACTACACATTTATCCTCCAGCTTCCACAAAGGATGGGTTAAATCACGAAGCGTGGAACTGTATGCCACACTCTTACTTGAAGGTCGTAGGAAACCTTGGATACGGATGTAACAATAGCAGCCCACGCTATAGCGTGAGAACCACTATGCTATCCTTGTATCCAATTTGAAAATTTCCTACGTTTTCAAGTACAAGATAAGCATAACGCTTCTTCTTTTTTCTATGTTTTGGAAAGGGTTGCCCCAATCCAATTGCAAAAGTAGCTAAAATTCTTGATAAGTCCCTTTCATTGAATGATTATCTTTACTTCTTGGGCGAAATTTATACATATTCAGATTTTCATCCCGTTACCTTGCTTTGGGGTAGTAAGCCCCAAACCGTTTCTCCATTCATGCGCTTTCTGCCGGAACCATTGTACAAGCGGAATGTTGTTCACACATATATGGAAACGCCCTGTCCTGCTTTTGTCTTCTTCAAACGAGAAAGCCGCCCCCTCTGCATGGAATTTACGGTTGAACTCAGGTGAATAGAAATCACCTTTCAAGTTCACTTTCTTCAACTTGCATAGTTCTTGGATAATCTGTTCGGAGAAGTGTAGCGTATTACGGCAGAAGTCAATCAAGGGCAGCAGTTTCTCTACATGAGGGAAGTATTGTTTTACCTTGTCCATATACTCGCTGAACTTGCTGTATTGGGCTTGGTGTTCACGTTCCATCTGCTTAATATGTTGCTCCAACCTTGCATTTTGGTTTTCAAGTTCCGCTATGCGCTGCTGAAATCCTTCCCTTTCCGCTTTCAACTTTCCACCGCCCAAAAAAGAACCGACCTTTGCCACGAGTGCGGCTTTCGCCTCGGTCTTGGCGGCTTCCAGCTTCTCCGACTTGATTTCTTTTTTGACTTCGTCAAGTTCCTGCTTTGCCTGTTGGCGTTCGGTCTGCAACTGCCGCACGTTGGCTTCAAGCTCTCCCGTCTGCCGTTTCAGGTCACGGTAGTATTGGGCGGTGGTTGTGTGCCGTGCTTCCGAACCTCGTATGCCACGCTGCAATCCGTACTTCGCCATCGCTGCGGCGTAGCTGTCGTGGTAAGCGACAAGCCTTTCACGGGTCAGGAGGTCATCGGCACACAAACGCACGGCGTTGGCTTTCTTGCGGTAGGTACGTTTGCTGTCCGCTTGTTTCTTCTTGGCTTTCCTGCGCTCTCCCGTCACTATCGGTACGACCGTTGCATGGATGTGCGGCGTGTGTTCGTCCATGTGCAGCACTGCCGAAACGGTGTTCTCCCTGCCGAATGTGCGGTGCAGCCATTGCAGGTTGTCATCGCACCATTCACCCAGCCTGCCTTCGTCCTGCACTCTCACCATATCTTCATGCGAACCCGAAAGCACGATGCGGATTGCCCGTACTTGGTCGGGAGTAATTTTTCGTCTGATGCCTGCCGTGTGGATGCGGTGGCTTATCGCTTCGGTGCGGTCTGCCACACCGTCGGGGAACTCCACCAGTTCACGGTTGAGATGGGTGCGTGTGGGGTCGGCGTTCTTGGGCATTGTTTTGCGTTCTATGTGGTCGGATGCGCCCGTGTCAGCCGACCCTTTCGCCTTGTTGATTTGGATGCTGATGTATCCCATGTTCGTTTCTTGTTTTAGAGGTTATACAAACTTGTCTGTCGGTGTCCGCCTGCCTGCGGTTATAGCCGCACGGGGCAAACGGGGGTGTCCAGAGGGGTACGCCCCCGCTGGCTCATTGGGGCGTTTTTAGCATTAGCATCAGCGGTGCGTGAAGAAAACGCCCTAATGAGTTATGGCTTTTTGTTTCCCAAAAGCCTGCGGCGGCATCAGCGGTGATGTCGGCGGATATTGGTTGCCTTTTCTTTTCGCCAGTGACATCGGTTTCCCCTTGTCGGTCGGCAGACCGGAAGTCCGTCCGACCAGCCTACGGATGGCGATATTCACCTCTGTTGCTTCCCCTGCGGACTTGTTGAGTGGTGAAAATCCGATGAATTGATGAATGGATAATATAACCCGTTGACCACCAAATGGATGCACTCTCAACATCTTCTCATCAAACCGCTCGCCAAAAGAAAAGTGATGTGTAGGGCTGCGTCCGTTTTCTCTTTTCATCAGCCTAATCCTTTTGTTGAGCGTTTGATGAGCATGTAAGTTGCTGTTATTCTTTACGTTTATATATGCTTTCATCATTTCATCAAAATATCAGAGTGTTTCTAACTGTTCCTTGCTTACCGTATAGTAGCGTCCAATCCTCCTGACGGGCGAGTAACGGCATTCACGGTTGTAGTCGTATTGGTAGGTGGTATAGGAAAGCGAATTGGATGCAGGAGCCAGCTTCCAGCATTCCTGCACCACTTTCCGAACCTGCGACTTCTCCACCTTTACTTGAGAGCAGACGAGCAACGGGATAATGTCATTGAGGCAAAAAGAAACAGAACTGACGCCCACGCTTGTCATAATGTCGAGCAGGAGTTCCGCCATTTCTATCTCCAAACGGTTGCGGTTGCTTCGGATTATCTTCCGCAGGGCATCCGTCTCCAGCAGCTTCGGGTTGAACCACATGCGGCTCTCCTTTTCGCTGGATAGCTTCCTGTATTGCAGGAAATGGAGAAAGGCGGGTATCTCCGCTTTCAACTTTTGCAGGAATTCGGTGTCATCACTCCGTAGCGGCACAATCTTCCGCACCCAATAGCGTGTTTCACCTGCGTCAATGATAACGGGCAGATGCTCGTTGTTGGAGCACAACACGAACTTGGCGAAGAAGCCTATCTCGTCACGGTCTTTCCCTTTCGCCTCCACCTTGTAGGATAGTGTGGTGCTGAGGTTCTTCAACCGTTCGCTGTCCTCACGGCGGTTGAGCAGCACCTCGTCCACCATGATGAGCAGCTTGCCAGCCCAATCTGAATTGAACTGGCTGCGGAAGTCCTCGTTGGTGTTGAACGTTACGTTGTTTTGGAACACGGCTTTCAGGAAGTTCAGGAACGTGCTTTTGCCCGTGTTCCTCTCTTCGGACACGAGCAACAGGATGGGCAGCTTCTGAACGGGGTAAAGATATAGCAGTTGCAGGTAGTCCATGCCCAACTCGTACTGTTCGCCGAAGATGTGTCCCACTAACGAGCGGATACAAAGGAAGTCGCCTTGTCGGGGAACGTGGCTTATCGGCTCGTAAAGGTTGAAGAACTTGCCGACTACTGGCTTGTAGCCCACATGGTCGGGTACGGTGCAGAAGCCGTCATTCTTCGGAACACTTGCCATGTAGTCCTTGCCGTAGTCCTGCCGCAGGGTCTCGGAGTTCCATGCGATGCGCTTCCTCACATAGCCGCCGTCAATTCGGGGCTGGTCCACAATTTTGTAGAGCGTTGTGCCTACACTGATAAATTCTTCTTTCTTTTCCATGTTTCAAATATAGGTTTTTGTGCCGCCGACACCTTGTCGGCAGGCGGGTTGAACATGGGTGCAAAGCTACGGCATGACGGTTAAAACCTTGATACGTAAAACGATGCAGAACGACGCAAAAGAAACCGACGGATAAGAAAATGCAGTAAGATGGGCAATATCAGTCATCAAAAGGCGAAAAGAAAAAGCCCGAAGAAGCGGAAAATGGTACTTCTTCGGGCAGACTTGGATTGTGTGAGTGCATGGGCGTAGTGACACGCAACCGCACTCGCTAACACTTACACGATATGCTGTTACCTAACGAAAGCCAAAGCATTTGTCTGTCTTTTCGCAAGCACAGCCTTTCCAGCAAGACATTACGCACTCTTGCGGCATTGGATGTGTTAATACGGAAAGCCAGTGCCATTACCATTGGCAGCGCATACACTTCCAAATAATAACCGTTTGGCAGCCTGATGCGCCTTTCCACTTCGCAAGATTGCAACACTCCGCTCCTATACACGGCTCGGACGGCGGCACGGAGTGTCGGGGCGATTACATCAAACAGCGTTACCAACTCCATTTCGCTCATCCACACATTGGCTATATCGGACGGTACGGCAACCCTGCCGCTTCCGTCCATCGTGATTGTTGCCCGTTTCATATCCCTGCCACCTTGATGTTACCGAATGACTTGCTCAACTTGTCGCCCAGCATCGTGAGGTCGTTATCCAGCTTCTCCACGGTTATCTTCGCATAGGTTTGGGTCGTTTCGATGTTCGTATGTCCCAAAATGCGGCTTACGCTTTCTATCGGCATACCCTTGCAGAGAGCCAGGGTTGCGAATCCATGACGTGAGCAATGGAAGCTAATGTCCTTATTCACGCCGCATTCCAGTATCATCTTCTTCAACGGCTTGCAGATTGACCAATAGTTCAGATTGGGGAATACGAAGTCGTTTTCTTGGAACGATCGGTAACGCTCGATTATCTGCAAGGGGATGTCCAGCAGCTTTACTTGGAAAGGTACGCCCGTCTTGTGACGCTTGGAGATAATCCACTTCTCGCCGTTCACCTCCACGATTCGGTCGTTGGTCAGTTCCTTGATGTCCACGAAAGAAAGGGCGGTGAAACTCGCAAACACGAACAGGTCACGGATATATGCCAGTTTCGGATCTGAGAACTCGTGCGTCATCACCACCTTCAACTCATCCTCCGTCAGAAACTCACGCTCCTTGACATTCGGGCTGATGTGGAATTGCGCAAACGGGTTTCTCGGTATCAGTCCGTTGAAGTGCGCACGCATCACCACGCCTTTCAGCCACATGCACTTTTCCCATATCGTGCCGTTGCGTAATTCCGCTTCCGTGGCGAGATAGACCGCAAACTCCTTGATGAAGTCGGGAGTAAGTTCCAGCATAGACATATCGCTGCGCTTGTAGAATGACTTGATGAATGCCGCCACATAGTTCCTTGCCACTACCCTTGACTGATAGGTCGCCAGTTTCCTGTCCTTGCCGACACGCTTCTTGAACACCTCGTTCTCACGGTCGAAGGCTTTGAGCAGCGTTTCATACTCGCCGCCTATGCCTTGATAGGCGTTGCGCACCATTTCTGCCGTCACAAACGCCTCACGGTCGGATATGCGCTGGTAGTGCTTGATGATTTGCGCCTTGATGTTGTCAAGCGCAAGGTTCGTTTCCCTTGCCTCTAAACTCTTGCCCTTGGCACGGTTGCCCTTTGCGTCCCAAAGCTCCTTTGCGATGCTCCGTTTGCAACTGAACTGCGCCACCGTTCCGTTGATTGTAACCCGTCCCATGATGGGGACAATTCCATTCTTCTCCTTGCTGCCGTTCGCATAGAACAGCACGCGAAATGTGCTCCTTGTCATACTCGCTCTTTTTTGGTTGTAAAACTATAAATCAACGAGTTAAACCTTGACAAGCAAACCTACGCAGAGCGGCGCAAACGGAACGGTGACTGTTAAATCTGCATTTCTGACGGGTAACGATTAGGAAACCGTTCTCTTTATCCAATCCGCTTTGAAACGCTATTCAGCCCTCTATCCAACTTCCGCGATTTTCTCATAACTACTTAATTCACAGATTACATTGCGTTAATCTGCCGAATTTTGGAGGTTTTTCCATAGATTTTCATTAAGTTTGTCCCCATAATTAATGTATAAAATCAAATATCATGGCAAAAACAAAGGAAGAATTGCTGGCCATCTTGAGTCAGTTCGACTTGCAGGAAAAAGTCGTTTCTGCAGAGCCTTTTGGTAATGGACATATCAATGATACGTTAAAAGTTACAACCGAAAAAGGAGAAATCAAATATGTATTGCAGCGGATCAATCATCTGGTATTTACCAATGTGGATATGTTGCAGCACAATATTCATGTCGTAACAACGCATATCCGTGAGAAGCTGGTGGCGAAAGGAGAAACCGATATCGACCGGAAAGTACTTACTTTTTTGCCGACGAAGGATGGCAAGAATTATTATTTCGACGGCGACAGCTATTGGCGTGTGTGCCTGTTTATCCCGAGAAGCAAGAGCTACGAAGAAGTTACTCCGGAATTATCCTATGAAGCAGGTAAGGCTTTCGGTGATTTTCAGCTGATGCTGTCAGACCTGCCGGAAGGAACGTTGGGTGAAACGATTCCGAATTTCCACAATATGGAATTCCGCCTGCAACAGTTCCATGAAGCGGTTGAAGCAAATGCCGCCGGTCGTCTGGATGAGGTAAAAGAATTGGTAGACGAGATTGAGAAACGGGCTGAGGCCATGTGTATCCAGGAACGTCTGTATCGGGAAGGGAAACTGAAGAAACGTACCAACCATTGCGATACGAAAGTGAACAATATGTTGTTTGATGCAGATACCGACAAGGTGTTGTGCGTGATCGATCTGGATACCGTAATGCCTGGGTTTGTACTGTCTGATATCGGCGACTTTATTCGTTCTGCGGCAAATACAGGAGCTGAAGATGATGAAAACCTGGATCATGTAAATGTAAACCTGCCTATTTTCGAGGCTTATACCCGTGGATATATGGAAAAGGCCAAGGATTTTCTGACTCCGTTGGAGATCAAGATGTTGCCTTATGGTGGCCGATTGCTGACCTATATGCAGACCGTCCGCTTCCTGACAGATTATCTGAACGGCGATACGTATTACAAAATTCACAGTCCGAAACATAACCTGATTCGTACAAAAGCACAGTTCAAGCTGTTGCAGAGCCTGGAGGCACATGCGGCAGAAATGGATGGATTTATGAACCAGTGGCTATAAACTCTAAACAAAAACAACGATGAATACGAATCAGCCAAAACATAAAATATCACCGGTGGCTTGGGTGCCGACCGTATATTTTGCAATGGGAATGCCCTTTGTGGTATTGAATATGGTGACAGCCCTGATGTTTAAAGGGCTGGGTGTTTCGGATGCCAAGATTGCCTTCTGGACATCGGTGATTATGTTTCCATGGACGATCAAGCCTTTATGGAGCCCGTTCCTGGAAATGTTCAAAACAAAAAAATTCTTTGTCGTACTGACACAGTTCTGTTCAGGTATCTTTTTCGGATTGGTGGCATTGTCTTTGCAGTTGCCCAACTTCTTTGCGATATCCATTGCTTTACTGGCTGTGATTGCCTTCAGCGGGGCCACGCACGATGTGGCTACCGATGGTGTCTACATGGCCGTTTTGGATAAAGACGAACAAGCTAAGTACATCGGCTGGCAAGGGGCGTTTTACAATGTGGCCAAACTGGCAGCGACGGGTGGTCTGGTTTATCTGGCCGGTTATCTGATTGAACGTGTCGGAGTTGTAGATGCCTGGATGCTGATCATGGGTTGCTGTGGAGCGATCATGGTCTTGTTAGGTTTGTATCACTGGAAGATGCTTCCGAGCGATAAGGCCGTATCTGAAAACCGTGTAACTTCAATATCGGATACATGGAAAGCTTTGAAAGAAGTGATTCTTACATTCTTCCAGAAGAAGTATATCGCCTTATATATTATCTTCATCATTCTGTACCGTTTTGCTGAAGGATTGGTGATGAAGATCGTTCCTCTGTTTCTCAAAGCTCCTTTGGCAGATGGCGGATTGGGCTTGACCGAACAACAGATCGGATTGTATTACGGTTCGTTCGGGGCGGCAGCCTTCGTGTTGGGCTCTTTCCTGGCAGGTTATTATATCTCCCATAACGGTCTGAAGAAGACCTTGTTTGCTTTGTGCTGTGTCTTTAACTTTCCTTTCGTGGTATATCCGCTGCTGGCCTTCTACCAGCCGGATTCTCCGCTTCTGATCGGTGGTGCCATCACGTTTGAATACTTCGGATACGGATTTGGTTTCGTCGGACTGACGTTGTTTATGATGCAGCAGGTAGCTCCCGGAAAACATCAGATGGCGCATTATGCCTTTGCTTCGGGAATTATGAACTTGGGCGTAATGATTCCGGGAATGATCAGTGGTTTCTTGAGTGACTGGTTAGGATATGCGCAGTACTTTATTGTCGTGCTGTTTGCGGCTATACCGGTTTTGGTGCTGGTTCGTTTCCTTCCGTTTACCTATCCTGACGAGAAGAAGTAAATAATCAAAAGGGAATTATCTGGTTCCCGGATATAATTCAGGCACGAATTTCACCCGTTTTTGCGCGTGAAGTTCGTGCCTTTTCTGTTAAAACCTTATTCGGCTTTCAGGGTCAGTTTCGCACTCTTTACGCCGGGTGCAGAAGCTTCGAACGTAATTGTTCCGACTTTTTCCGCCGACTGTACGATGGCGGTGAGCTGTCCGCTGAACAACTTCATCTGTGGTTCCTGGAATGATTCCAGACTGACGCTGTTTCCGTTGGCCGCGGCCCGGAAGGTTCCGGCGCCTTTCACCTTGAATTTGATTTGCCGGGTTTCATTCGGGCAGAAGTTTCCGTCTTTGTCCACAATCTTGACATTGATGAACGACAGGTCTTTCCCGTCAGCCTGAAGCTGGTCACGGTCGGCTGTCAGGACGATGTGATGCGGCTTGCCGGCTGTATGGATTTCTGCTTCATCTACAGCCTTTCCATTTTCATCATAAGCAACCACCTTTACGGTACCCGGTTCGTATTTCGTATCCATCCACATCAGGCGATAGCGTTTCTGCCGTTCGAAGCTCTTTTGAGCCGTTTCGGTATAACTGCTGTCTATTTCAACGCTGAGGTCTTTTGTCCGTTTGCCCTGGCTCTTTCCGTTGATGAACAGTTCAGCCGAAGGATAATTGGTATAGACAAAGACCGGTGTTACTTCGCCTTCGCGTCCTTCCCAGTTCCAGTGGGGCAGAATGTGCAAGGTCTTTTCGTCTTTATTCCAATGAGAGCGGTACAGGTAATAACGGTCTTTTGGAATACCGGCCAGGTCGATAATACCGAACAAAGAGCTGTGGCTGGGCCAGTTGGTATAATACGGAGTCGGTTCACCCAGGTAATCAAATCCGGTCCATACAAATTCGCCCATGCAATAGGGCAGGTCTTCGTGCTGGATAAAGTCATCTTCCGGCAGGTTCGACCAGCTGCAATGTTCTACGTCGTACGATGAACTCTGATGGTCATCGTAAACGGCCATGGCTTTCCGTTCAACCGGGAATTTATAGACGCCTCTTGAGCTGACGGTCGAAGCTGTTTCACTTCCCAAAATGACTTGTTGTGGCAGTTTGGCGTAATTGGTCTGATAACGGAACGGACGGTAATTGAAGCCCGGGACATCCATGACGGCGGCAAAGTTGTTGTTGACGACTGCATCTGGCGCATCCATGCCTTGCGTAACCGGTCGGGTCGGGTCTTCCCGATGGCAGATATCTTGCAGGAAGCGGGCCGTTTTACAGCCACCTTCATCCCATTGCGTCGGGACTTCATTGCCGATACACCACATCACGACACTCGGGTTGTTCCGGTAATGATGGATCAGGTTTGTCAGGTCTTTTTCGGCCCATTCATCAAACAAGGTATGATAACCGTTGGCACACTTCGCCTTGTCCCATTCGTCGAAGCTTTCGGCCATCAACATGATTCCCATCTCGTCGCAGGCGCGGACCAGTTCGGGTGCCGGCATGTTGTGGGAAGTACGGATCGCATTACAACCCATGTCTTTCAGCATTCGGATTTGCCGGCGGATGGCCGCATCGTTGACCGCAGCTCCTAACGGACCTAAGTCGTGATGATTACAAACGCCTTTGAATACGGTACGTTGTCCGTTCAGGAAGAAGCCTTTGTCGGGGATGATTTCGATGGAGCGGATACCGAACCGGGTCGTATATTCGTCCTTCAGCTGATCTTCTCCTTTATATATATTCGAAACGGCTGTGTACAACGTCGGATGTTCGGGCGACCAGAGTTCCGGATCTTCGACGATGAACTCCTGCACCATCACGTCTTTGTTGTAAACGATATCGGTGAGAGGCTGCATCTTCTCTTGCAACCGGCTTCCGTCAGGTTTGCATAAGATGGTCTTGATACGGTATTGGCTCGGATCGGCCTGCTCCGGCAGATTGACTTTTGTCTCTACTCTGACGCGGGCAAACTTATCATTCACCTGCGGAGTCGTGATGTAAGTTCCCCAGATGGGAATATAAGCATCTTCCGTTACGACCACATGTACGTTCCGATATAAACCGGCGCCCGGATACCAGCGGGAAGATTCCGGCATGTTTTCCAGACGGACCGCTAAGGTATTGCTTTGTCCGGCTTGGATGTAGGGCGTGATGTCGAACCAGAACGAATTATATCCGTAAGGCCAATAGCCTACTTTCTTTCCATTGATATATACTTGGGCATGACTCATTGCCCCGTCGAAGAGGATAAAAGCCTTTTTGCCGGAAGTAAACTGAGGAATATCCAATGTGGTCCGGTACCAGCCGACGCCGACAAAAGGCAGACCGCCGGTTCGCCCGGCATGTTCCATGGCTTCCTTTTGTCCGTCTTGTGAGATAGCCACATGCTGTTTGTCATTCTGACTGCTGAAAGGACCGTAAATGGCCCAGTCGTGCGGAACGGTAACCGACTGCCACTGGCTGTCGTCGAATGCGGGTTGGACGGATTCCGGGTTGTCTTCACGGGTAAATTTCCATCCTTTTTCCAGCAGAAACTCCGTTCTTACCTGGGCGGAAACGCTGGTCAGAAAACCGGCGATTCCCAACAGGGATAGCATACAAGTTCTTTTCATACGAGAGTTGAGTTAATTAGTTTATTTGTCTATCCTACAAATATAGCGTATATTTGCATACTCGCAACACAAATGTGGCATTTCGCCCGGTTGCATGCAATGCTTAAATCATTATTTATATGCTGTTACAATTATTTTTCGTGCTGGTGGCCATCGTGATTGGTGCCCGGATCGGTGGAATTGGATTAGGTGTGATGGGTGGAATCGGACTGGCTGTCCTGACGTTTGTCTTTGGATTGGCTCCAACGGCTCCTCCGATTGACGTGATGTTGATGATTGTTGCCGTCATTGCGGCAGCCAGTTGTATGCAGGCGGCCGGAGGTCTGGACCTGATGGTGAAATGGGCCGAGAAGTTGCTCCGGAAGAATCCACAGCAGATTACGCTGTTGAGTCCGCTGGTGACCTACTTCTTCACTTTCGTGGCGGGAACCGGACATGTGGCTTATTCGGTTCTTCCGGTGATAGCCGAGGTAGCACGAGATACAAAAATACGTCCCGAACGGCCGATGGCGATAGCCGTGATTGCTTCGCAGCAGGCTATTACAGCCAGTCCGATCTCGGCGGCGACTGTCGCTTTGCTGAGCTTGCTGGCCGGTTATGATATTTCATTGATGGATATCCTGAAGATTTCGGTGCCTTGCACGTTGTTGGGTGTTTTGGCAGGCGCCTTGTATTCACTGCGGGTAGGAAAAGAGTTGAAAGACGATCCGGAATACCAGCGCCGGTTGGCCAATGGCGAATTATCGTCGGGTCATTATAAGGCCAAGGAAGTGACTGACCCGAAGAAAGCGGGTTGGGCTGTGGCGTTGTTCCTGCTGGCTACTTTGGGTATTGTCTTATTTGGTTCAATGGAATCCTTGCGCCCCCGGTTTGAACTCGAGTCGGGTGTTGTAGTCATGGAAATGTCGCATATTATAGAAATCCTGATGCTGACGGCTGCTGCACTGATCCTGTTGGTAACGCGGACGGATGGAATCAAGGCGGCACAAGGCTCGGTCTTTTCGGCCGGTATGCAGGCTGTCGTTGCGATCTTTGGTATTGCCTGGATGGGCGATACTTTCATTGCCGGTAATATGGCAGAACTGAAGAGCGGAATTGTCGGTATCGTAACGCAGATGCCCTGGTTGTTTGGCCTGGCCCTGTTTGTTATGTCCATCCTGTTGTTTAGTCAGGCGGCAACAATCCGGGCGATGCTGCCGTTGGGCATAGCCTTAGGCATTTCGCCGATGATGCTGATCGCCTTGTTCCCGGCTGTGAACGGTTATTTCTTTATCCCGAACTATCCGACCGTAGTAGCTGCCATCAACTTCGATCAGACTGGTACTACCCGAATTGGAAAGTACGTGTTGAATCACTCTTTTATGATGCCGGGATTAATTTCCACGCTGGTATCGGTTGTTTTAGGCTTATTGTTTATCCAGCTGTTTTAACGAAGTATGCCATATCGAGTAAGCAGAAATACATTATTGCTTTGCGCCGGCCTTTTCTGGGTGGTGGCGGGAGTCAATGTATTGCGTATCGGAATCCGGTATTGGATGGCCAATCCGGATTATTTCCTGTTCAAGCTTTCTGAAATGCTGGTGATTTTCTTTGTCTTTTTAGGATTTATCTTTCATAATCTGTTTCGGAAGCATTCGGTACGGATCATCCACAAACCGGAAAAGAATCCTTTCTTTGCGTTCTTTGACTGGAAAAGCTGGCTGATTGTCGTCGTCATGATTTCATTGGGCATAAGCGTGCGGATGTTTGAATTGCTGCCCGGTTCGTTTATTGCTGTTTTCTATACCGGCTTATCGTTGGCACTGATTGTGACCGGCTTCCGTTTCCTGTTGTTCTGGTGGTTTTACCGGAACCGCCGGGGCGAAGGTTGAAAAGCCGGCGAATCAGGATAACTCGAATCCTGAAATGCCGGTCTGTCGTTTTGCTTTTTTACTCTCCGTCTTTTACGGTAATGTGGAAACAGCCCTGTCGGCGTTCGTGCTTGACGTAGCAGCGGTCTTCCCGTTTCAAGTCACGCAAGACCATGGCCAATACCATTTTCAGCTCATCTTTTCCGATATTCAGGGTGTCTTTTTCATCTACCTTCGTATAGCGGACCCACGAAATATCGAATGTCGTACCATACTGATGGGTAGAGTTGACCGACGAATTGGAGTTTCTTTTCTTTAGTTTCTTGACGTCGGTAACGGTGCGGGTAACACTGGTTACTTTGACTTTGTAGAGAGACGCGTTCAGATTAGTCAGCGAGTCCTGGAAGTTCTTCCCGATGTCGTGCAGCAGTTCGGCGGCTTGTGGAATCAGGTACGGAATCGAGTGGGTGAGTTCTTCTACTTCGTAATACTCATTGGTCTTGATTTCTTCCATTTCGTGTTTTACCTCTTCGGCCTCTTCGCGTGTTGTGGCAGGCTTGATTCCTATCTTCTTGGCCATTTCCAGTTGTACATCGTTCAAGTCGTTGAAGTCGCGGTTATAACTTCCGTTGTACCAGATACGTTTCAATGGGCCTCGTTCTTCCTTACAAGCCGGCAGGAGCAGGCAAATCATAATACCTGCCGAGAGCGCCCATAAACATGCTTTCAATTTCCTCATTTTGTCATTCATTATTCAGTTATACCCTGCAAAAATAAGAAATAAGTTTTAAGTTTTTGAGTTTTTACTTTTTGAGCTTGCTGCCTGTCGTGCGAAAACTATCCTCTTTCGTATTTAGGAAATCGGGAAAAACGCTCTATCTTTGTGCCCATGAGAATCTTCCTGGCACTTTTAGTCATTGCTCTGGGCTGGATCATGCAAGGCTGTACGAATGAAGCAGACCGTAATGCTATCCGGCAGATGGAACAGGCAGCTCCTTTGATGCAGTCTGATCCCGAGGCGGCTCATGTCTTGTTGGCAGACAGTGTTGCCCATCCGGAGCTGTTAAGCCCGGAAGTCAATGCCCGCTGGTGCCTGATGTTATGCCAACTGGCCGATTCGATTGGCACGCCGTTGCCCCTTATGGATGATTTGGATCGGGCCCGGTATTATTGGGAAAGGAAAGGGAATTCTCATAAACAAGCTTTAGCCAACTACTATCTGGGCAGGAAACTAAAGGAGGAAAAATTGATAAAACCAGCTTTGAAGATTCTATTGGATGCAGTCAAATTCTGCTCTGAAGGAAACGACATAGAGCTATTAGGTTTTATCTATACCTATATTGCAGAGTTATACTATGAGCAATATGATTTCCAGTTGGCAAAAGATAAGTTCTTAGAAGCTGCATCTTATTTTGAGAAAGCGGGAAATAAAAGAAGTAAAGCTTTTGCCAAAGTAAATGCAGCCCACATGTATGCGGCAATGGATTCCATGCAGATTGCGTTTGCATATATGCACCAGGCGGATTCAGTCTTGTGTGCATTGGGAGATTCGAGCGATTTATCAACATTGTATAATAATTGGGGAAATATCTATGCGATGCAAGGCGAACTGGATATAGCCAAGGCATATTTACAGAAATCGATTGCTTACAGTCCGGAAGAATCGGCACATACATATTCCGCGCTAGGCAGACTTTCTTTAGAAACAGATAGTATCGAACAAGCCGAACAGTATTTTGAAAAAGCGAAAGGGCCAACAGAAAACCCTTATACGCATACCGAGTTATACTATCATTTGTCGGAATTAGAAGAAAAGAAAGGGAATATAAACCGGGCATTGGCCTATATGAAGCAATATGCAGATTCTACGAATGCGGATATATTGGCAAGAAAAGAGATAAATTTGCAGGAAGTAGAAACCTTGTTCGATCGTAAACAAATGATGTATGAGAACAGGCAATTGATGCATAAGTATCGCCAAGCTCGAAACAGGCTGGTCGTGATGGCTTTTCTTTTATTGATATCGATTTCGCTCTATCAATATAGATTGGATCGTAAAAACAAGAAGATGAACCAGCAGACTCACGAACTCTTGGAAAAGAAAATGCGTATGTCGAAATTAGAATCCGATTTACAGAATTTGGATGAACAATTAAAGATTACGCAGGAATCCAACCAAGAAAGGATCAAACAATTGCAACAAGAGCATGCACAAAAACAGCTAGAAGTGAACGAATTGAACCAACAATATGCGAAACAATCCCTGTTTGTCTTTCTTCACTCTGATTTATACAATAAGATAGGAAAATTAGCCGCCAAACCACCATGCCCCGATGGAAAAGGGTTGCTGACCGAAAAAATGTGGAATGAGATATTTGCTTATTTGGATATTTTGTATCCAAATCTGAAAGCTTTTCTATCAATCAAGGGAATTACCCCTGCCGAGAAACGATATTGTTATTTATCCTTCTTCCGTCTGGAAGCAAAGCAGGAAGCCCTGCTGTTGGGGGTACAAGTGGATACTCCTCACAAGAACCACACACGTATCCGACAAAAGCTATCTGTGACGGGTTCTGACAAGAGATTATACGAGGTTTTATTAGAAAAAGAACTTAATCGGCTGTAAACCATTGTATTTCTTATATATTTTCAAAACTGCTTGTCCTGATTGATATTTGTAACTTATTGATTATCAATTAGGCTTGTCCTGCATAAAAAACAAGATTTCTTTGCGTTATATCCGAAAAGGCTATTCCTTTGCCCCCGAAATTTAAAAAGAATAAATGATATGACAAAGAAATTTTTGGTGGCGATAGCCTTGATGTTATGTCCTTGGTCTGCATTTTCCAAGGGTATTCATTGGATAGGAGAATGGGGAATCGGGCGTTCTGTAAGTTCCATCATACCGATTATCGGAAATGTAGAAGAAACAACCAAAGAACTTACGTTAGAGTTTGCAGAAGATTTGGGCGATGTAGTAGTAACCGTAACGGATGCGTCTGGAAAAACGGTTTGTCAGGAGACGGTAACTACCGGTAATACGCCTACTTGGACGGTATTCTTAGATGAGTCTGTTCAGAATGGCACTGTTTCTATAACGGATGGAATAAATTTAGTGTATGGAGAGATTAGTTTTTAATAATGTAAAATGAAAGTAAAAATGAAATTATTCAAGGTTTTAACAATGGTTGCTTTTGCAGGATCAATAGTATCTTGCTCAAAAGAAATGTCAACAGAGGATATTCAACAAATCAATGGGAAAGTTGAAACAAAATCTATTTCAAATCCATTAAATGTTTTAGAAATATCAAAATTGGTGTCATATATAGAAAAGGATGATACTATTTTAGAGGAAGTGAGAACAGGAGTTGAACGTTCTTTAAAATATGGTTTAGGAGAAACTTATCGTTTTAATGATATTTTAGAACCCCAAGAGAGCAAATTAGTTCGGACTTTAGATTTATCTAGTTCTTTTGCAGATGCGTTAAAAAATACTTATTCAAATTTAAGAGAAGAGCAATCGATTGCTTTGTCCAATGACGATTTTTTCACTATTTTGGGTAATAGCAATTTTATGATCAGATGGCCATATTTTGAGAATTGGAATGGTGTGGATAAACCTATTGTTGGTTTTGCTTCAGAAGACGGAACAGAATTATATAGTCCAAAATTAAATTTAAATGGAACGTTTTCTATTGATACAATACTTGTTTCTGATGAGTATTTAAAAGAAAATCCAGTTTGGCTTATTACTGAAAGTAGTTTATCTTACGATGAACTTCCTGATTTTGAAAATGGTGAATTTGTAAATAAAAATGGAACATTTTTTTATAGTGATTATGCTGTAGAAAAACGGAAATCAAAAAGGACTACTTTGGAAAGAAAAGGGTTATATATAGAAAATATATGTTTTAAAGAAACATACGAAAGTGCGATAAAAGGAAATGGCGAAATAGAATTTTTATGGCAATCTTTACCTAATGGCATTGGTAGATCTCAAAATATAATGCATTACACTATTACTTCTGGGAAATTAAATGATGAACTACAAGTAGATTGGAGTGTGTCTAATGCTTGGACTGATAATCAAGAGTTGGACAATGGCCTAGTTGTACTTGAAAAAGATGGAGGGAAAGATAAAACAGGAGTTCAACATTTACGTTATGGTAATTTGTTGAGTGGTAATGTTAGAACTATAGAGGTCTCCTTTTCTTATGAAAAAAGAGATGAAATCATAATGAATTATGGATGGGGTAAAGATTTACTCTGTACTGATTCAAATATAGCTGGCGATGGAAAACCTAAAAAATATTATGGCTTACATGATAATTTTTGGATTACATTTCGATTCTATGAATAATTAATAACTATCACGAGATAAGTGTTAATAAATTATTCTCTCCAAAAATATATCAAAAATGAAACAGATAAAATATGCAGTAGTCTTAATCCTTTTATCCATAATAGAAATAAATATGGTTTCTGCCCAAGAAAGAAGTATTGAATTTATACCGAGAATAGGTTTTTCAATAGGAAATTCTGATATATCAAATGAATTAGGATTAAATCTTGGAGGTCAATTATCTATTCCTATTGTTCAACGCTTTTCTATTGATCCTGGTGTGTCATTTATATGTATGAAATCCAGCGCTGAAAACATGAATACATTATTAATTCCAGTTTATGCTTCATACAAAATTCCTATTCAACAAGTAAATTTAGATTTGAAAGTTGGACCTTGTGCTCAATTTACTCATTCTATGGATGTGGGTGCATCTGCAGAAATAGGAGTAGTATACCAAAAATGGGTTATGGCTGTCAATGGATATTTAAATTTTATTGATGGCAAGAATCCATCTGTATTTAGTTTATCCTTTGGATATAAATTCTCTCTAAAATAATTTATTAACTTTCTAAATCCATTCTATTATGGCTGACGAAAACAAAAAACAAGAGTATGTTTGGCCCGTGGAGCTGCGGGAAAACAAGATTACGGAACGGACGGACGATTATACCGCTTCCGTCAAGACATTCAGTGATACCAAGTCGCTGGAGTACATCGCCAAAGAGATTGTACGCGAACGTACTGAATATCGAGAGGATACCATCCTCAGCATCATGAAGCTGGTGGAAGAGAAGATCCGCCACGTCCTCTATTCCGGCTATCCGGTCATGACCGAGAACGTGCGCTTCTCGCCCACCATCACCGGCTCGTTTGATTCGCACGGCGAACTGCTGGACGAGAAAGGCATGAAGTGCGGGGTGAATGTAACCGTCAACCAGATTGTAAAAGATGGATTGGCAGGCGTGAAGCTCTTCATCGACAGCGTGCAGGAACTGGGCGGCGCGAAGATCGACCGCGTGAAAGACCTCACCACCGGCAAGACCGACGGTACCGTTACGCCGGGCGGCATGGTGGAAGTTACCGGCTCGAAGATCAAATGCCTCAACGAGGATGGTAGCGGTATCGGCCATTTCCGCTTGTATAATGAAAGTGAATCAGCCGAAGAAGTGAAAGTATTAGGAGTGAATGACCCGTCGAAAATCATCTTCATCTTCCCGACCGGCCTATTGGCAGGCAATTACCGGCTGGAGATTGAAACCTATTTCTCAAACACATCTACTATGTTGAAAAATCCACGCACACTGGTTTGTCCGGTGACATTGAAAGTCGAATAAAAACCACGCTACATAGCGTTGGGTGTCGACGTAGTATTGCGTCGATGCCCGACGCACCATTGCGCTAACACCCGACGCAACGTTACGCTAACACCCGACGCACTATTGCGTTACCGGTTGACGCAACGTTGCGTCTTACTATAAAACAAAAAGGTGTTACCCCATATAAAAAAACACTAAATGCTTTTCTTTCTTCCAAAAGTACTTTTCCTTTGTGGTGGCAATAGACGCCAAACATCTATTACCGTCCAAGAGAGAGTGGGATGAATATTTTCTATTTAAATAATTGTGCGTATGAAAAAAGTATTATTTCTTTTGTTGTTGATTTCTTCTTCTGTCTTTGCACAGAAAGTGGAACATGGTATTTTAGCCGGAGCTTCTTTAGGTTTTCCGCTGCAAGACAAAAATGAAACACCAGCTCCACCGGCAAGCGATTTCTTTTTGTATAATAACGACCTCTTCGGTGGCGGTATGATCGGATATCGATTCCGTTTTTTACCCGAACAAAAATCATTCTTCGATTTGGATCTTACTGCCGGATTCCAGAGCCTAGGAGCATTTAAATACAAACCGTATATGAACGGTGGAGATCCTAATAATGGATATGGTCACTTTGACGGAGAAGACATCAATGATTTCCTGTTGCCGATAGCTGTGACAGCTACATGGAATTACCGGTTTACCGATAAGTTCCATGCCGGTTTAGGTGTTGCTCCGAAACTTTATGTGCAACCACATGCCGCCTTCGATTTGTCGGTTGTCGCTAAAATGGGTTACCGGGTTTGCAAGCATTTCGAATTAGGTCTATCTTACCAGTATGGTTGTCTGAATGTGATGAAACATTTCAATGAAGGTAAATCACAAGGCCGTAAAGGACATTTATCAGACTTGATGTTATCCGTTTACATCCCTTTCTCTGTTAAATAATTCATACATGGATGACACCGTGAAGAATTGACAATGGCCGATTGACAATTCTCAATTATAAAAAGGCACGGATTGCACGGAAAACACGGTTTTAAATAATTATTATCCGTGTTAATCAGCGAAATCCGTGCCTAATTTCTTATTATCAATAATTGTAAATTATCGTTCGTCAATTCTTCAGTCTGTACAAATTCGAAGTGTAAACCTTGACTTCGTCCGTTCTTTTGGATCAAGCCAGAAAGAACGATGACCCATACTGTTATTTAGTGTTACCACGCTTCCGCCCCTCGCCAAAAGCCGTTACATTTGTCGGCATGAAAATACAGATGCACTTGATCACCCTGTTCGTGACCCTCTCTATCTTAGGGATCTTTTTCTTCCAAGGCTATTGGCTCTGGAACCAATATACCATGGAAAGCCGGCAGATGCACGAACGCATCGACCTGCTGTTCAAGCAATCCATTGCCGAAGTGCTGGCTATTCAGGTAGAAGACATGGGACGCGACACTTCGGCTACTGCCCGCCACGGGACACTCGAAATCGGTATCAGCGCCGACAGCCTGAGCCGTGCCCAAAGTCAACCGGGTAGACGAGTGGTACGCTATTACCGCAATACGATATTCAATCCGGAAGAAGGAAGCAATGATGCCCCACTGGTCTTTACCAAAGAATACTACAAGGAAAGTTACGACGCCTTGCGCCTGGCCGGAACAGCCGGTATCTTTGAGATGGTCAATACACTGAAGCCGATACAGATCAACCAGATTGACAGTGTGTGGGGTATTCATCTCCAGCAGGAAGGTATTCAGGCAGTACATTTTGTGGATGCATTGTTTGGCAGAGATACAGTCATCGACTCGTCCCGTCCGCTGAACCTCGAACCCAAACACCTCATCCCGACACAACGTATCAGTACGTCCATGACTGAACAATTCGGATTGCAAGGCTATATTGTCAATGCAAACTGGATCATATATAAACAAATGATCTTCTCGTTTGCGGCCTCGCTCCTCTTTGTCTTGATCACATCGGCTTGTTATGCCTATCTGATCCGTACCATCTTACGACAGAAGACGGTGGCGCAAATCAAGAACGACTTTGTCAACAACATGACGCATGAACTGAAAACGCCCATTACCGTGACTTATTCAGCCATTGATGCCCTGCAGACATTCAACCTGGTAGAACAAAAGGAGAAACGCGAGGCCTATTTCAATCTGTGCAAGCAACAGCTCAAGCACTTAACGGAGCTGGTGGAAAAGATCCTGAGTATGGCGGTTGACGAACGGAAGAATTTCCTCCTGCAACGCGAAGTATTCCGCCTCGCTCCTCTCATCGAGCAACTGATACGTCCTTTGGAGCTGCGTGCTTCCAAGCCGGTCCATATCCGGCTGACGGATGAAACCGAACCGACTAAAATAGATGCTGATCCGCTACATCTGAAACAGATGTTAGAGAACTTACTGGATAATGCCGTCAAATATTCGGGTGAGGAAGTCCACATCGACATCCGTATCCGACAGACGGCGAACGCGACTGAAATACGCGTTACAGACGATGGTATCGGTATTGCTCCCAGTCAGCAGGAACGCATCTTCGAACGCTTTTACCGCGTCGGGAACGGCGACAGACACGATGTGAAAGGCTTCGGCCTCGGACTGAGTTACGCCAAAGACATGGCCGAACGCCACGGAGGCAACATCCACGTAGAAAGCCGTGAACACCACGGCAGTACATTCACCCTGATAATTCCTTTTAGACATGATACACGTATTACTGGCAGAAGATGAAATAGCCTTGGCCAAGATTATTAAAGACAGCCTCGAAAGCCGGGGCGAGTTTCAGATCAGTATCGCCTCCAACGGCGAAGAAGCCTTGAATCTGTTCCGGCAAGTCCGGCCCGATGTGCTTGTTCTCGATGTGATGATGCCACGCCTCGACGGTTTCAACCTCGCCAAGATGATCCGGCAGATCGACCGGCAAATTCCGATCCTGTTCCTGACAGCCCGCTCTTCCCTCGACGATTTAGTGACCGGATTCAAGTTAGGCGGTAACGATTACCTGAAAAAACCCTTCGAGATGGAAGAACTGATGGTACGTATCCAGGCTTTGGCGCACCGCCCTATCTCCATACCCGAACGAGAGGAGGTCAAGGAATACGAAATCGGGCGATATCGTTTCCACGTAAGCCATCAGACCTTGGAGATTGACGGACAAACCGAAAATCTCTCGTTCCGCGAATGTGAAATCCTGCGGATGCTCTGCCAACAGAAGAACGAAGTTCTGCAACGCCGTCCCGTTTTGCTGGAACTATGGGGCGACGACAACTTTTTCAATGCCCGCAGCATGGACGTTTTCATCACCAAGCTTCGCAAGAAACTAAAAGCCGATCCCTCGGTACAGATTGTCAATATCCGGGGAATCGGCTATAAGCTAATTGTATAATCTTGGATAGGCTATAATGTCACGACAAAGGTCGTCAGCGAACGGGCCGGCGCCTGATAGGAAAGTACACCGTCACTAATCTTCACGGAAGGCAGCGTCAGGCAATCTTCCTCCTGACTGGTACGCCAAGCTCTGACTACCGGATTAGCAGAACGAAACTTCTCCAAAGAGACCGTCGCCGTCTGCTCCTGTTCTGAGGTATTCAGCCAAGCAAAGACCAGTTCCTTTCCTGACGGAGAAACAGCAGCCAAGACCTGATCATGCCCTGACTCGATAAACGTATATCCTTGCTTGAAGAAACGGGTAATCTGCATCCGGACGTAGAAGTTCTTGATTGGTCGATATACCTGCGTCTGGAAATTTCCCCGCAATACACACCATTCATTATTATTCTCTTCCATGATCTGCCAGTCCAGCCAAGCTTGTGGACACATGATCCGCATATCATCAAAGAGTTTCCGTACAAGCAGCAAATTACTTTCCAACCCCGAGCCACCCGAAGGTCCTGTCTCCGACTGCCAGAACGGCTTTCCGGCACGGGCAACCAGTTTACGAACTTGCAAGCGTTCTTCATTCGTACCACTATAGGTATGCGTATTCAGCTGTCCCAGCTTTTCCCATATATCACCGGCTTCTTCATACGCCTGCTGTACCTTGAGGAAATGATTCAGGTTCGTTTCATCAGAAGCCGAGATCACCGTCTTCAATCCCGATTTCTTCAACATCGGATACAACTTCCGGATAATCCGTATCTGCGTTTGCGGTTCAAAATGACAACCTTCCTGCGAACCCTCAGCATACCAGTAATTCGAATACGACTCATTGAATGGTTCCAATGTCTTGAAATCTATCTGATAAGTATCCTTGTAATGCTTGCAAACATCAATCAGATATTGGCAAAACATCTCTTCATATTCCGGCTTCAGATTATCTTTCAGAGGATCAACATGTCCTGCCGCACAACCGCTCACCGTCATCCAATAAGGCGCTGAATTGGAAAAAGCCTCAAACACAGCATCCGGTCTTTTCTCCTTAATCTTGAGCAGGATCTTCCGTTGTGCCGCATCCGCATTCCAGTCATACGGAGCCTCAGGCGATGCCTTGAAACCTTCCATCTCGGCCCTTTTCCCCTTTCCTTTCACCATGTGTCCGTCGGCATGTAACGGATCATCTCCGCCTCCGATATTATACCGGAAGATATTCATGTTCAACTGATCCGGTGAAGTCAGCATATCTACAATCGAATCGACCTTTGCCTCATCCCATTTTCCCACCTGAGCAGCCCACCAGCATAACGAACTGCCCCAACCTTCGAGGGATTGATATGTCATTTCCGGCTGTAGTACTACTGTATCCTTCGGTTGCACCGCATTCTCTGCCATACCATGTGAGCTAAACCAAGCCAGCCCCACCATCGCCATCACTAATTTTTTCATCTTACAATTATTAGATTTGTATATAAGGCAAAGATAAAAAGGTTTTCGGAATAAATTCTTCACAGACAGCAGGTGTTTTACACCTCATACTTCATCTGATACCGCTTATAAAAGATAAAGGCCAGGATAAAACCAATCAAAGCAAATGGAATACCAACCAATGCGGTATAGCGATAGTCATGTGTAACAACCAAACCTCCGGCATAGGCTCCAACCGCATTTCCTAAATTAAATGCCATCTGGACGCACGCTCCACCCAGCATTTCTCCGCCAGGAGCGACCCGGATAATCAGTAATTGCTCCGGACTTGATACAGCAAACAGACCGGCCGTACACAGGATCATCAACAATACAGACATCCAAGGGTTGGACGCTAAGAAGAAAATAGCCAGCAAAGTCAGACAAATCCCGGCCTGCACAAACATTGTCACGCGACCAGGAGTATAACGGTCTGACATACGCCCACTGATCAGATTTCCAGCTACCATACCAAAACCGGCCAACACCATTAATGCCGAAATACTACTATCTGAAAACCCGGAAACATGGGTTAGTAACGGACTGATATAACTATACCAGCAAAAAACACCGCCGTTGCCTAAAGCCGTTGCTCCCAACAAAATCCACGGAGCAGGCTTGCGGAGAAAGCGGAATTGCCCTTTAAAACCCGTATCCTGCAAACCTTCTACAAAAGGGACCCAACGACCGATATAATAGAGAACGATTACACCCCAAAAGGCCACCAACAAAAAGGTTACACGCCACGAAAGCATATGGCTCAATGAAGTTCCCAACGGCACGCCAAACAAATTGGCAACAGTCATTCCCGCAATCATAATGGAAACAGCTTCCGAACTCTTTCCTTTGTCTGCCAACTTCGAGGCAACAATCGAAGCCACTCCAAAATAAGCGCCATGAGGTAAGCCGGAAACAAAACGTCCTAACATCAGAATCCAATAATTAGGAGCCAGCGAAGCACACAGATTTCCGACGATAATCAGCGTCACCAAGGCCATCAAAATCTGTTTGAGTGGTCTTTTCCGAGCTAAGATTAAAACCGGAGCTCCACAACAAACACCTAAAGCGTAAGCAGATATAAAATGCCCAGCTTTTGCGATGCTTATTCCGAAATCAGAAGCAACGCAAGGAAGTATTCCCATCATTGTAAACTCGGCTATACCCAGGGCCAATGTACCAAAAGCCAAAGCGATAAGACTCTTTTTCATCTTAATTTCTATCTTTATAACCTAAACAATAACTATTTCTCTTCTATTTCAGTCAAATAAAGCCCATTAGACTTTTCTCCTTTTAAAGCCGCAAAATTACACTTATGTTCTTAAACACAAAATCAATCTTTCCTCGTTTTATCAACAATTAACGCATTGAGGGTAAAAGAACAAGATAGGACGTTTTAATAAAAATGTCCAACAGGGCTGACGCATTACAAATTTCCAGACCTTTTAAAAAGTATTTATCTTTAGGTAGTCAAAGGGATAATAATAAAAATCAAAGAAGTAATGGAAATATTTTCTATATTAGAAAAAGTATCAGATCCTCGTAGAGATCATTTGAAAAAATATAGTTTGGAAAGTATCTTTTATATTACAATATCCGCTGTTTTATGTGGAGCCGAAAGCTGGAATGAGGTAGCGGAATTTGGTCGTGCACGGGAAGATTTTTTCAGAGAACGGATAAAAGACTTCCAAGGAATTCCATCTCATGATACATTTAACCGATTGTTTTCATTATTGGATCCCAAAGAATTAGAATTAGGCTTTCGCTCCTGGATACAGGATATATGCGGTAAATATAAAGGGATAGTTAATATAGATGGAAAGGAAATATGTGGAGCCAAAGAAGAAAAAAGGAACGGAAGTTTTGATTCTCTTCGAATGGTAAGTGCATGGTCTTCAGAGAACGGAGTAAGTCTTGGACAAGAGCGGGTTGATAAGAAAAGTAATGAAATAAAGGCAATCCCTAAACTAATCGAATCTTTAGACCTGCAAGGGTGTATCGTGACTATAGATGCAATTGGTTGCCAACATGAGATAGTCAAAGAAGTGACCAAAGCCCATGCCGATTATCTTATTTGTGTGAAATCCAATCAAAAGACTTTGTACAAGACAAT
>OLRZ01000514.1_pt1 | contig 31962 bp, 22 predicted proteins | sample 1671931 | NCBI WGS metagenome assembly OLRZ01 (sample SAMEA3136627, study PRJEB25190) | human gut metagenome | reverse complement strand
CCGCTCCGAGGTCTACTCCGGCTGCTATGCCCGTGTGTCGGTGAACTTCTACGCCTTCAACAGCAATGGCAACCGCGGCATCGCCTGTGGGCTGGGCAACATCCAGAAGATCCGTGACGGCGAACCTCTCGGCGGCCGGACTTCCGCAGCTGACGATTTCGCTACGGACCTCGACGACGATTTCCTGTCCTGAGTATCACCTGGCAAGGGTGGCGGAGAGATTTCTCCGCTGCCCTGCCGCCGCAGGAAGGAGGCGCCATGAGAAATCTATCTATCGACATTGAAACCTATTCGCCGGAGCAGCTTGCCAAGTGCGGCGTGTACCGCTACTGCCAGCACCCGGACTTTGAGATACTGCTTTTCGGCTATTCCATCGATGGAGCGCCCGTCCAGGTGGTGGACTTCACCGCCGGAGAGCGTCTGCCGGAAGCGGTCTACTCGGCTCTGACCGACCCGAACGTGACGAAGTGGGCATTCAACGCGCAGTTCGAGCGTGTGTGTCTGTCGCGGTTCTTAGGGTACCCTGTCGGAACCTATCTGGACCCTGTCTCCTGGCGATGCACGATGGTCTGGGCGGCGACGCTCGGACTGCCGCTTGCGCTGGCGAATCCCGCCGTCATCGGCTATTTGAACAGCCTGTATGCGGTCGGCGCTTCCATGGCATATTTGCTTCTTTTCCTCGGCGCGACGGTTTATTGCCTGTGCCGGGAAAAGGGATGCGGCGTTCAATGGACGCTGCTGGTGCTTTTTGCGGCGCAGCTGATGCTGCGTACCATGGCGCAGATGATGGTGCTGCTGCCCGCGGCGGTGCTGGCGGTTGTGCTGTGCGCCGTGCATAGCTGCCCCGGACGGGCAGAACGTCCGCTTCATGCGGCGTGTGTGCTGATTGCAAGCCTGATGTGCGTGAGCGGCCTGGTCACAGGCTGGCAGGCGGACGATACGGTGCATTCCGCCGCCGCGAACTACTTGGCGGTCTTTCAAGGCTATCTGCCCGCATCGGAGAAGCCGGAGGAGACGCTGGAAGCCCTCGGCTTGCCCGAAAGCTACCTCGCGGACATCGGCAAAAGCTACTATGAACCTTCCGAAAACTTTGTGAACGATCCGCGGGATGCGGAGAATGCCGCCCTGCTGAACGAAAATATTTCGCTGGGGAAACGGGTGAAATTTGCGATTCAGCATCCGGCAGTCGTTCGCACCATGATGGACAAAAACGAAAGCGCTTTGCGGAACGCGGACAGCTGGTATTTGGCGGACGATGCTGGGAATGCCGTTTCGTCACGTTCACCGCTGCATACCGTGCTGGAAACCATTTTCGGGCGTGACCATCACGCCATTTCCCGCTGGTGCTTGATTTGCGCGGCGCTCCTCGTGCTGCTGCTGCCCATTGTACGGCGGCAGAGCGCATCCGTGATGCTCTGCGCGTTTCTGCTGATGGTACTGCTTGGCACGATTGGCTATCTGCCGCTGACCCTCGTGCTGACGGGCGGCATTGACCTGCTGACCGTGAAGCCGCTGGCGTTCCTGCTGGGCGGTTTGGCGGTGCTGATGAGCCTTGTGTCCGGCGCGGTGCTCCTTCGCCGTCTGATGGCGTGGCTGAGCGTGAAGGACGCGAAATTGGCGCTGCCGCCCTGCTCGGCGGGCGCGTCCGGCGGACTGCTGGCGTATCTCCGTAAAATCCGCGTGACGCAAAAGGGGACGGTCGCCATTGTTGCATTGGTTTGCGTGGTGCTCTGCTGCTGGCAGCTGCTTCCGGCAGAGCACATTGGCGGCGTGAACAACGGCGACTTCGGGCGCATGATGGAACAAATCGACCTGTACTGGGCACAGCCGCAGCTCGATGATGAATCGACGCAGCTTGAGTGGGGTGTCGTCGAGGATTACTCCTACCGTGAGCCGTTCCATCCGGCGCGCTTGACCTCCATAGACCCCACCTATTCGCTGATTTTCCCGTCGATGCTCGTGCGCTTCATCACCCTGCTGACGGGCGGCAATTACTCCACGCAGGTGCAGGCGTTCATCCTGCTGGCGCTGGTGATGGCGGCGCTGCTGCTGCTCGTGCACGACCTGTATCCGCTGCTGGGCAAGCTGACGCTCCCGGCGGGGCTGATTGTTGCGTGTATGCTGCTGGGCGAAAATTACCTCGCATGGTACAACTCGCTCTTCGGCGAAACGATGATTCCCGTCGGCTTGATGCTGACGATTGCCTGTACGGTGCATCTGGCGCTGATGCCGCGCGGAAGCCGGAAAAGCTGGCTGTGGATGATTCTGCTTGCCATCAACGTGCGATTTCTCTGCACTGCCAAGGCACAGATGGCGCTGGCGCTCCCGGTGGCGATTGTTCTGCTGATTGTCTTTACCGTCTATCATCATCCGCAGACAAAAAAGCCGCTGATTGCGTTTTCGCTGATGGGCGCGCTGCTGTGCGGGCTGGTCAGCTACGACACGCTTGGTGTGTACCGCAAAAATCAGGGGGTGTCCGAAAAGCAGACCATCTGGCAGAGCGTGTTTTACGGCGCGCTGATGATTGCCGACGACCCGGACGCAGCCATGGAAGAACTGGGCATTCCGGCGGAAATGAAGGCGGACATCGGCAAACACGCGTACTATCCGAACAGCGAGTACGTTTATCCCATTGAGTCGGACGAACTGCAGGAGAAATTCTACGACCATGTGACGACGATGACGCTCGTGCGCTACTATCTGCGCCATCCGAAGGACATGCTGACAATGATGAACCGCGCGGCACAGGAATCCGTCACGTTGAGCACGTCGTTCATGACCTACACGGACGCACTGTACAGCGATAACCGTCCGCTGCACCGCATGAACCTCTGGTGTAATCTGCGCAGCATCTTCGCGGCGCGCGCGTTCTGGGTGTATGTGCTGCTCTACGGCACGGCGGGCGTGTTCTGCCTGACGCTGATTTGCCGCAAAAAGACGCAGAAGCAGACAAAGCTGCTGGCGATGCTGTTCCTGTGCGTGATGTTCGTGGGCGTAATGCAATATCCGCTGTCGGTCATCGGCAACGGCTTTGCGGACAACAACAAACAAATGTATACCTTTATGCTCTGCCACGACCTGATTGTTGTGGCGGCAGGCGTGGTGCTTGTGCGGCGGCTGATTCCGGCGCGGCGCACGGCGGAAAATGCAATCAGGGAGGAAGCAGACCATGAGCCGCAAGAAGAATCTGCTTGATTATCTCGCGCTGACGCTGTTTATCATGTGCATGGGCTTGGCGCTGAGTGCCAGCCTCGAATATGTGACGCGCGCGACGGAACGGGAATATCTCGGACAGGGTATCTGGGTGCTGAGTATGGCGGGGCTGTCGCTCCTTGCGCTGCTGCTGGGGCGGATTTCGCGCAAGTGCGGGCAGAAGATGCAGCCGCTTCCCAAAAACATCGTAATGATTGCGCTCGGCGCGGTGCTGGTGGGCGTTGGCGTGTATCTGCGCCTGTGGGTGATTTGGAACATCCCTGTTGAGCCGGATTCGGACTTTGAGACGTACTACCGCATGGCGAATCACCTGCTGAATGATACGCTGATGTCCGCCGAAGGAGCGGTCGACCGCCGCTATATCGCGCTCTACCCGCACACCATCGGCTTCCCGATGCTCATTCTGTGGCCGACGTTTGCTATTTTCGGCGCGTCGGTGCGCAACGCGCTGTACGCAAACCTTGTGTGCAGCGTAATTTCCATCCTGCTGGCGGGTCATATCGCACGGCGAATCGCGGGGCGCACGGGCGCGCTGGTGGCGGTGGCGCTGATGAGCCTGTGGCCGTCGCACATCCTGTTCAGCAACATGGTTGCCACCGAACCGTCCTTCACGATGCTGATTCTGCTCGCGGCGGACATGATGACGAGTATTCTTGACCGCCGCAAGGGCAGCCTCTACGATGTTGCGCCTTCTCGGATGCTGGGCGTGATGGCGCTGCTGGGCATCGTGCTGGCGCTTGCGGGCGCAATCCGCCCGATGGCGGTCATCCTGCTCGCGGCGTACTGCGTGGCGCAGCTGTGCATCACGGGCGACCCGATGAACGAAATCCGTGTGGAGGGCGCGCGCTACGCCACAAGCCAGCCAATCGTCTGCATTGTGCTGGTGCTGGTGTGCTATCTCGTCACGGGCAGCGTCATCAACCGCGCAATTTCTGACATCATCGGCGAGCAGCCCGCGTCGGGGCTGTACGCGTCCGGCTACAACCTCATGGTCGGCTTGAACACGCAGTCGAAGGGCTTGTGGAACGAGACGGACAGCGAATTCTTCGCGCAGGCGTATGACGCAACGAAGTCCGCGACGGGGGCGCATCAGGCGTGTATGGAAGTGGCGGCGCAGCGCATCCAGTCGGAGCCGGAAAATGTGCTGAACCTGATGGTCTACAAGTTCCGCGATCTGTGGCGAACGGATGATTTCGGCATTGACTGGAATCTGCTCTGGACGGAGCAGCAGGGGACACTGACGCCTGAACTGCGCAGCCTGCTGGAAAGCATCCGTCCCATTGGGCGCGTGATGTACATGGCGGCGCTCTTGTTCGCAGCGCTGGGCGCAATGGAAGCGTGGCGGCGGCGGCTTGCCCCGAACGCCATGATTCTCGTTTGTATGTTCTTCTTCCTTGGCACGGCGCTGAGCCATATGCTGCTGGAAACGCAGGTGCGCTACCATTACAACATGATTCCGTTCCTGATTCTGCTGGCGGCGTGGACAGTTCGCTCGTGGAGCAAGACTGCCGCGGAGAAAGAAGACGTCCGCGTGATTTATATGGATCGCCCCGAAAACGCCGAAGAGAAGAAGGATAACATCCATTTCGACATGGCGAAGGCAATCGCGGAAGGGCACATCCACGTTTCCGTGACAGAGAACGTCGCACGCACGGAAGAAGCATCAAAAATGGAAGATTCGGCGAAAAGTAGTGTGGAAAACACCTAATACTATTTCCAGATTCAACTGCGCCATCTGCTTGCGCCTTTTTCGTTCTGGCGTCCGCTCACTCCATTTAGCGTAGCGCTGCTACGCTGCATTTCGTTCCCGTTAGCCAGAACGAAAAATTCGCCGCGCATCTTGGCGCATTTTCATTTGGAAATAGTATAAAATATTCGCCGTTCTCGTTTCTGGCTATTGCGAAAATTTACGAAAGATGATAGAATAAATTGAACAATGTGTGAAGAAAATTCACCGGCAAGGGTGCGGCGCCGCCTTTTATGACAATACAGAGAAGAGGGATTGCAGGTATGACGAATCGCGAACAAAAGCTCCTGCCGTCGGCACGGCAGTTGACCTCCGTGCGTCGGGCGTCGAACCTGAATTCCTTGACGGGACTGCCGGAGAGGCTGGACTTCCTGCGTCAGGTGCAGCAGCTGCTGACGGAAAAGAAGCTGAACGGCTGGTGCGTGCTGTCCATCGACATAGAGCATTTCAAACTTTTCAACAACTGGTATGGGCAGGTGCAGGGGGACGAGCTGCTGCACACAATCGGGCATCAGCTGGCGCAGCTTGCGAAGGAGAACGACTATATCGCCGGGTATTTTGGCGGCGATGACTTTTTCCTGTGTATGCCGGATGATGACAAGCGGGCGCAGGCGGTATATGACCTGATTTTCCACTGCATCGAGGATTATCAGCAGCTTGATAGCTTTCTGCCGCTGCTGGGCATCTGCCCGGTAGAGGAGCACTCCGACGATATCAGCGTGCTGTGCAACAATGCGCAGATTGCGTCCGGGGCGGTCAGGGGCAAGCTGAATCACCGCATCTGCCGCTTTTCCGAGCAGATTATGCAGCAACTGGAAAAGCATCAGCGCCTGCTCAGCGACGTGCGCATCGGCATCCAGCGCGGCGAATTTACGTTTTATCTACAGCCGAAGTGCAACAGCCTGACGGGCAACATCGTCAGCATGGAGGCGCTTGTCCGTTGGCATCACCCGGAAATGGGGCTTGTGTCGCCAAGCCGCTTCATCCCATTGCTGGAAGAAACCGGGCTGGTGACGGATTTAGACCGCTACATTTGGGAGAGCGTCTGCCGCACAATGAGCGGCTGGATTCGCGGCGGAAAGCATTTCGTGCCGATTTCGGTCAACGTGTCCATCACGGACATGAAGGCAATGGACGTTCCTGCGCACTTCCGTGAGATGGTCAGACGCTATGACCTCAAATCGGAGCTGATTCGCGTGGAAATCACCGAGACGGCGTTCGCGGAGAACAGCAATCTCGTGCGCGAAGCCATCGACCGCCTCCACCAGTATGGATTTACTGTGCTGATGGACGACTTCGGCAGCGGCTATTCATCGCTCAATATGCTCAAAGATACGAACGTAGATGTGCTGAAGCTGGACATGAAGTTCATCGAGATGAACGTGGAGAACCGGCAGAAGGGCATCCAAATTGTGGATTCTGTTGTCAATATGGCGCACAAGCTGAATATGACGATTATCGCCGAGGGCGTGGAGACGAAGGAACAGGTCGATATGCTCAAAACGATGAACTGCATCTACGGGCAGGGCTACTATTTCTATCGCCCGCTCCCGGTGAAAGATGCCGAGCGCCTGCTGAGCATCATTGTGCCGGAGGATTACCGGGATATTCAGCGTTTCTCCGGCGTATCGCCGATACCTGCTGCGCCCAGTCAACAGTGGAACACAACGCCGGAAATTGAGCGCGATGTGATTGCGACGCTGGACAGCGCGTATCTGCTGCTTGCTCGGCTGAATCTCAGCACGGGCGAATGCCAGCCGCTCAAGCGTACGCCGCCGCTGCCGGATGCGCAGATGCCGTTTTCGCGCTTCAGCAACGATTTGGTGCGTCAGCGGCTGATTCACCCGGAGGATTTGGACGACTACCAGCGGTTTATGGCGCTGGCACACCTGCAGACGGAGATATTCAGCGGGCGGCGGCACATGGACTTCCGCTTCCGCTTGTCTGATGGCAAGCGCTTCAACTGGGTGGAGCTGTCTGTCCTGACCAGCCGCGGCTACACGCAGCAGGAGCCGTGGACACTGCTGTGCATCCGCCGGACGGACGACATGGTGAACATGGAAGCCGACCGCCACTATCAGCGTGAATTGGAATATTACTGCAACTGCGACGCACTGACGGGGCTGTTCAACCGCACGAAGTTTGAGAAGGATGTTTCGCTACTGAACGAGGAACATCCGGACACCATCGAATGCGTTTACATTGATGTCGTTGGGCTGCACGAAATCAACAACCACTTAGGGCATCAGACAGGCGACAGTATGCTGTGCATGGTGGCAGGCACAGCGCGGAGTTTCTTCCCGAACGACCGACTTTACCGCATCGGCGGCGATGAGTTCGTCATTCTCTGCTGCAACCGCAAGCATGACGAAGTGCTGCTGGCAGTGGAAAAACTGCGCATGACGCTTCGAGGCGCGGAATACGAAATATCCGTCGGTGTGCAGCAAGGCACGGGGCGAGAGAATGTGCAGAACATCGTCAACCGTGCCGAGGATGCTATGCGCCGCGACAAAGAAGCGTATTATCAGCAGAACGGTCAGGAGCGCCGGATGCGATCACTGAACGAAAAGCTGGAACGCCTGATGCAGGAGAAGCAGGATGCAGACCAGTTCATCCGCGTCATTGCGCCGGAATACATTGCGGTGTACCTTATCAACTTTGCGCAGGATTCCTTCCGCAAGATCCTGATTCCGGACTTCTTCCGCGACATGCTGGACAAGTGCAACGGCTCGTTCCGCCGCGCGATTCTGGAATATATCCGGCTCTACATAGCCCCGGAGGATCAGGAAGAGTTTGAGTCGCTGACATGCGCGCAGGTTGTGCGGGAGCGTCTTGCGAAGGAAGGCACAATTGACGAACATTACAAGCGCAGCGACGGTATGCCGATTCACCTGCGGATTATGGCGTGCGATGGACTAAATAAGGAAGAAAGCATCTGGATTTTCGCGAAGGATACGGAGAAAACCTGATTGTAGAAAAAATGCGCATCAGCATGATGAAAACACGGCTGATGCGTGTTTTTTTACAATTCAGTGATTGCAGTTTGCGCGAAAATGCTGTATAATGTTTGATGGTAAATAATAATGAGGAAAGTATTTGGAGGAACGAACTGTGCCACTCAAGCCTGTTTTTGATAAAGCGCCGCTGACGATGCTGACCAGTCAGCCCCTGCGCGCCGGTCAGGTGCGCGTGAACCTGCCTGCCTTGACGCGTCTGTATGCGCAAGTGGAAAATCGCCGTGAGCCGCTGCTGCTGGAAGGCGCATTCCGTCTGGCGTGCCTTGTGAAGGCGGATGCCATGCAGTCGCCCGCCGTCACGGCGATTCGGGAAGCCGCCGCCGCTCAGCGGGAGGATGGCTCTTTTGCGCTGACGATTGAGGACTCGGTGTATGTCCTGCGCGCGGTGTGGGCGCTGTATGAAGCGGAGGCGAAGAAGGAAGATTTGACGGTGCTGCTGCGCTGGTTCCAGTGGGCGGCGAAGCAGTGGGATGACATTGCGGCGGATGAGTACGTCCGCGCGTTCCCGGCGGATCTGCTCGAACTGCTGGAAAAGGTCTACCGCATCACGGGCATTCCTGCCATGCTCAAACTTGCCCGCACTCTGTCCGCCAGCACGATGAACTGGAGCGGCGTCCTGACCGCGACCCCGATTCAGACGCCCGTGAGCAAAGCTGTTTCGGCTGAAGAACTGGATGCCGGTCTGAAGAAGGAAAACGGTGATTTGGAGGGCTACTACACCCGTCTGGCGCTGACGACGAATGCGGCGGCTCTGGCGGATGGCGCTCGTGCGGCGCTGGCGCGCGGCTGGCTCAGCGGCTCGGCGACGGAGATGAACGCCGCAAAGACGGGCTGGGAGAAAATCAGCCGCTATCATGGCGCGATCTGCGGCGGCTTGACCGCGAACCCGATGCTTGCGGGCGGCAATCCAAGCACGGGCATTTTCAATGATACCTTGGGCGCATGGGCGGAAGCGTTTGTGTGCGCAGGCATGGGCGCGCACGCAGTTTGGGCGTGGGATGAACTGGAACGGCTGGTGTTTAATGCGCTGCCGGCGTGCGTGGAGGAAACACGCGTGCAGCTGGCGCAGCGCGTCAACTCGCTGGCGGCGCAGGAGACTCAGCAGGGAAGTTTCGCCCTGACGCTCGGACGCCTTGCGCGCGGCTATGCGCTGGCGATTCAGTCCGCCGTGACTGCATGGGTGGACGGCTTCGCGGTCAATATGCTCATTCCCGGCAAATACGCCGTCTGTGACAGCAAGATGGTGCTGACTATCGACGCGCAGGGCGAGCGCTACGCCATCAAGATGCACATGAAGAACGACCAGAAGGCGTTTTTCCACATGCGGCTTCCGGCGTGGGCATCGTCGTCCGAAATCCTCGTCAACGGTGCGCCGACGGCGGAATACCGCTTGGTGGACGGCTGCATCGGTATCGAGCGCGTTTGGCACGACGGGGACGAAATCGTCGCCGTGCTGGAGCAGCCCGTCATGCGGCACAGCAGCGCCTATCATCAGGCGACGTACCTCACGCGTGGCCCGCAGGTGTTGGCGCTCTCGGCGGACGGCGATTGGGCATATGCGCTGTGCGGCAATGGCAAAGTGACCGAAAGCGGCGTGACCGCCCCGTTTGCGCCGATTGCGTGGAAAAAAGGAAACAATGCCCCGGTGGATGTGCCGGTGCTGCCGGAACTGACGGGCGACATTCGTGCGCTGCCGCTGACGCCGTATGCGGATACGCCGGTGCGCATTGCGCTTTTCCCGCGGGGGGATAAGGCATGACGAGCATCCGCCTTGCCCCGATGGCAGGCATTACAGACTGGCCGTTCCGCGTTCTGTGCTTTGAGCAGGGCTGCGATGTGGCGACGACGGAGATGGTCAGCGCGATGGGCTACCTCTACGCGCCGCGCAATCATCCTGCGACCGTTTCCCTGATTGAGCGTCGGGACAGCGAGGGCAAGCTGCTTGTGCAGATTTTCGGCAAAGAGGCTGACCTCATGGCGCGCGCGGCGGAAGAACTGTCTGCCATGGGGCGCTTCGACGGCGTGGACGTGAACATGGGCTGTCCGGCGCATAAGGTCGCCGCATCCGGCGAGGGAAGCGGGCTGATGCGCACGCCGGAAAACGCAGAAAAAATCCTCCGTGCGGTCTGCAAGGCGAGCCATTTGCCCGTGTCGGTGAAGATGCGCCTTGGCTGGGACGATGAGCATATCAACGTCGTGGACATGGCAAAAATGGCGGAGGACTGCGGCGTGTGCGAGATTGCCGTGCACGGTCGGACGCGGATGCAGCAGTACAGCGGTCACGCGGACTGGACGTATGTGCGCAAGGTAAAGGAAGCCGTGCATGTGCCGGTGATTGGCAACGGCGACATCTTCACGGCGGACGATGCTGCCCGCCACTTGGAAGAAAGCGGTGTGGACGGACTGCTGATTGGGCGCGGCGCGCTTGGCAATCCATGGCTGTTCCGTCAGGTGAAGCAGCGGCTTTCCGGCGAAAATGTGACCGAGCCGACCGTTCAGGAGCGCGTGGAAACCGCCCTGCGCCACTATGACATGCTGCTGCAATGGAAGCCGGAACGCGTGGCGGTGAACGAAATGCGCAAGCATGTCGGCTGGTATGTCAGCGGAATGCGCGGCGCGGCACAGCTGCGGGCGTTTATCAATCTGGTTGAAGACCCGAACGAAGCAAAAGATATGCTCCGCGCCTTCGCGGAAAGCGCGGAATAATCACCCGCCGTAATGAAAGGAACGTGAAGATTCATGCGGAAACTGCACTCGCTGATATCGCTCCTGCTGGTGCTGCTGATGCTTGCACCCTGTGCACTGGCAGATGCGCCGCTGCTGCAAGCCGCGTCGGACTGGAATTTGGCGGATACGCCCCTGTCGGTTACGCTGTCCATCAGCCTTCAAGCACATGCGCCTTTTGATGAGACGCGCACGGCGATGCTTGACCGTGTGCTTGCGCCGTTGTCGCTGGATTTGTATGCAGCGGACGGCGAAAGCGGCGTTTCCGTGCTGATGAACGGCAACGAGCTGCTGACGATGGCGCAGAAGGGCGACGCAGTGCAGTTCTCCTGTATGCCGAACGTTTCCTATGCGTCGCTGGACGGGAATGCGCTGGAACTGCTGCTCGGCACGACGTCGGATTCCCTCGACCTGCGCGCTGTTGACGGTACGTTTGAGAAGTGGATTGACGACGGCTGGGTGCTGTCAAACGCGATTTTAGAGCCTTTCGCGGAGTACGGGAAACGCAAGAGCGTCAAGACGACCATCAAGGACATGGGGCTGGCGCGCTCCTGCACGGATTATACCTTCTCCAAGTCGAAGCTGGAGGAAATGCAGCAGACGCTTTTGTCCCTCTGCCCGGAAGGCGATTTGCATGACCTGATTGCGTCGCTGACCTTCTCCGGCACGCAAAAACTGCGCGTCTATCGCACAGAGGACGAAGTACCGCTGCGTGTGGAGTACAACGGCGTTTGCGGCGTGGATGGCAAGCTGCGCACGGTCAAGCTCGTCTGGCGCACAAAGCGAGAGAGCGGCGAGACGCGCGATGAAATCACGCTGACGTCCCCCGCAAAGAGCGGCACGGACAAGAACACGCTGGATTTTGAGCGTATTATGACCTTTTCCAGCGGCAAAATCACCATGCAGGGCACCTGCTCCTACAAGGTGACGGCGAGCAAACAGACGACGCAGACCGAGGTCACGTTTGACTTGACGAACCGCTTGGAGAATGACAGCGACAACGTGAGCGGCAGCGTGGCTATCAAGCAGCAGCTGCCGGACGAAGATTACGCCACGAAGCGCACCATCACGCCGAATGTCGTCCTGTCCGGAAACGCGGAAGCGCCGGAAATCAGCGGGACAATCGGCTATCAGGAAGAAAAGCGCTACGGCACGACTGAAGAATGCGTGATTACGCTGCGTGCGGCACGCGCAAGCGAATCCCTGTGGAAGGACACCGCGGCGACGATGGAACTGTCCACGCTCAGCGCGGAGACGCTGCAAAACCTGCGCAGCCAACTCAGCGGCGCAATTGCAACTGCTATCGTCCGCCCGCTGATTCAGGTTCTCAGCGCGGAGGACGCGGCGTTCTTCTTCTACGAAATGTCGGATGAGGACGTTCAGACCATTCGGCAGGCGGCAGAATCCGCCGTCGAAATCGAATGACACCCGATAAGGAGGGTAGACCCATGCTGAAACGAATCCTGTCTGTCCTGCTCTGCGCGGCGCTGCTGCTTGGCGGCACGGCGCTTGCTGCCAAAGAGGATGACTATACGCTGCCGGAACTGCTCTACCAGCAGTTTGCTGTGCAGGATTACCCCATTCGAGGCTCAGTTGCGGTTACGGCGTCCGGCACGGCGTCGTGGCTGGATTTCCTGCTGCCGTTGACGGCTTCGACGCTGCATGTGCGCCTGCTGAACCTGGAGGACAGCGACGATTTCCAGTATCAAGTGTTTTCGCAGGATGACAGCGGCAATCAGCAGGGATTGACGCAGCTGTACCGCGTGGGCGATACGCTGTACCTGCGCACGGATGTGCTGCCGGATGTGCTGCTGTCCATGCCGCTGGCGGAATCAGCGAAAAGCAATCCATCGTTCTACTCTGTGCTGGCGGAGATGATGGCGCAGCCTGACATTCTCTGGGAAAGTATGTGGCAGCCGGCGCTGGAGGAATATCTGAACGAACTGGAGCTGTGGCTGGCGGATTACGCCGCGGAACCTGACACGATGACTGAAAACGGCGAGCTTGTCATGCGCGTCAGCTATGTGATTCCAGCGGACGACGTGAAAGAGCAAACGAAGCTGATGTGGAAGCAAGCACTCTATGACGAGACGCTGCTGACGCTTTTGCGCCCGATGATGACGGAGGAGCAGCAGGCGGCCTACCTCAATCCCGCGCTGGGCTACTTCTACGATGCCTGCATTGACGCCCTGCCGCTGTCGGGTGATTTGCGCCTGTCACGCAAGTTCTCCGCGCGTGGCGATACGCTGTCCGTGGCGGTGGCGCTGCCCCTGCCGCAGAATGCGTGGGGCTACACGACGCTGACCTTCCGGCAGGAGGGCAGCACGACTGCGCTTGTGCTGAACAGCGCGACGCAGACGCTGACATTCAGCATGGCGTCGGCGGACGGCAACCAGAACGCAATTACGGGCAGCATCAGCAGTGTACCCGCCGCGTTCGTAACGGACGCAAAGACGCTGCAGGCGAAATTTGCCCTGACCAGCCAGCATTCCGAAACGCAGGACAGCGACGGCACACGCCATGATGACAGCGCGTGGACGCTGACCATCGAGCCGGACACCGACGGCGCGGAAGCAGCGGATTTGGTGACGTTTGAGCCGATTACGGCGGAACTTTCCCTCCAGTACAGCACCGAAAGCAGAGAAGGCGCGCCGATTCAGCTGCGCGTGATTGCCGCGCTGCACATGGCGGAAGCGGACGTCGGCGTGAAGATGGCACTGCGCACAACGAGCCGCTGGAACGCGCTGACCCTGCCGACGCAGGGCGCGGAGGACGTGATGAGCATGGATACCATGCGCGCTGTGCAGCTGCTGACGACGGCATCGGACAACCTGACGCGGCTGATTGCAGGCGGCAGTGCGCCGGCAGCTACGACCGCGCCGGAATTGCCCACACCCGAACCGAACACGACACCCGTCCCATCGCTGACGGGAGAATAATCAGCAAAATCGCCGCAGTGCATCACAAACTGCGGCGATTTTTGTCGGAAAAGGAGAAATGCTCATGCGGAATGCGCGCGCACTTCAATGGATTGCCATCATCCTCGCGGTTTTGTTTGTGCTGTCGCTGCTGCCGGTGATGGCGGTCGCGTTCTACAATCACCCGCGCGCGGACGACTACACCTACGGCGCGGTGCTGCGCAAGGTCATTGACGCAGGACAGGGGCTGCCGGAGGCTGTCGCAGCTATTGCCGCCTACGTCCGGAGCACCTACGCGCGCTGGCAGGGGTCGTTCAGCGCGGTGATGCTGTTCACGCTTCAGCCGGGCGTGTTTTCCGAAAATGGCTATTGGCTGACGACCGCCCTGACGCTCCTGCCGCTGCTGCTTGGCACGGGGATGCTCTTGCGTCAGCTGGGGAAGATGCTCCATGCGCCGCGCACAACGGTTGTGCTGGTTTTCTTGTCGCTCATGACGCTGAGCATCCAGCTTGTGCCGGATTTGAACCAGACGTTTTACTGGTTCAACGGCGGATGCTACTACACGTTCTATTACGCGCTTTCGCTGATGCTGCTGACGGGCACCCTGCGGATTTGCACCGACGGAAAGTGCCGCGCCGGGCGGACTGTGCTGTGCATGGCGCTCGCGTTCTTTATCGGCGGCGGCAACTACACGACCATCCTCGTTACGCTGATTCTGCTGATGCTCCTGCTTCTTGCGCTGCTTGTGCGGAAAAAACCCGCTTGGCGGCAGATATTGCTCGTCATGGTCGCGCTGCTGACTGCGTTCGCTATCAACGCCGCCGCACCCGGCAACCGCGTCCGTGCAGCGACCATCCCGCGCTCGATGGATGCGGTTCCCGCGATTCTCTACTCCTTCGACCGGGCGTGGGTGCGCGTGTCGGGCTGGTTTGGCTGGCCGCAGGGAATTGCCATCGCGCTTTTTGCCCTGCTGATGTGGGATTTCGTCGGGCAGTGCGGGTTGAAATTCCGTTTTCCACTGCTGAAAAGCGCGCTGGCGTATGCCATCTTTTCAGCGCAAATGACGCCGTCGCTTTTTGCAATGGCGAATGTCGGGCCGGGGCGGCAAATCGACATCTACTACTATGCGTATGGCTGGCTGCTGCTTTGCTGGACATTCCTCTGGGTCGGCTGGCTGCGGAACAGCAGCGTCGGCACGAAAATCGACGCGGCGCTTTCGCATCTGACGCGCCATTCCGCCGTAATCGTCGCCATATTGTCGCTTGCGCTGGTGCTGACGCTGCCGTCCGCGCATCCGACGGCGGGTGCAAGTCCGACGAGCGTTGCAGCGGCGAAAGCGCTCATCAGCGGCGAGGCGCAGACGTATCATCAGCAGTACACCGAAATCCTCCAAACGCTGCGTCAGCCCGGCGAGATTTGCGAAATCCCGGATGTTGTGGTCTGTCCGGCGTTCCTGAACCCGCTGGGGCTGGCGGATGAGGGGCAGTCGGACTACTGGGTGAATCAGGCGCTGGCAAACTATTTCGGGCATCAGAAAGTCGTCAAAACCGAAGAAAAGCCATAAAGAAAGGGGACTGCCCGCGATGGACAGCCCCCATTTTTATGCCTGTGGGAAAATGCGCTTGTTGACGAAGAAAAACACCACCGCGGAAATTGTGCCGTTGAAGAAGAGCGTGCCGAGCGTGTACACCCAATCCGGCACGAACTTCGCCGCCACCGCGACCCAGATGCAGTTAATCGAGTTCACCAAGCAGGTAATCACGATGAACGCAAGCGCATACAGCAGCACTTGCCGCGCAAGATGCCCTTTGGCGCGGAAAACGTACCTGCGCTGAAGCGGAAAGTTCACGCATTCGCCAAGCACCATCGCCGTCATGTACGCGCACAGGTACGGCAGCCCGCCGTGCGCCGTGTCGTAGCCGAAGATATTCCAGCGGAAGGTTTCGCCCAGCAGCGTCATTTCGATGCCGGGCCAGCCGAAGTCGCGCATTGGCAGAAAGGCGAATGCGCGCGGCAGAAAGAGCAGCAGCACATATTTCAGCACTGTCACGACGCCGGAAACAATCAGGTACAGCCCGCCCTCGCGCAGCCAAGCCGGGCAGCGGGATGAATGCGGCTGGCTTGTGTCCGCCATGAAAAGCCTCCTCAGCGATAGATTTTCCGCTCGTGAACGTCCTCAATGCCGGAAAGACGGTGGAAGAACGTGTTGATGATGTCGCGCCATTCACGGGCGTTGTGCAGCTGCCGCCCGATGCGCTCATCTACTAAAGCACGGTCAAAATCGGGCAGCGGCAGCGCTTTCAGGATGCTCGCGGCGCGCTCCACCCATTCATAGCCCTCAAAATGGTCGTCGTAAATTCGCTGGATCAGCGTCCGCCCGTCGCGCATCTTGAAGGTGTACGGCAAGCGGTGGAAGAAGAGCAGCAGCTCGTCCGGGCAGGTCTGCGTCGATTCCAAGCGGCGGCGCAGTGCTTCCGGGTATTGCAGGACATAGCCCGTGCCGTCCGCCGTGCGGTCGATGCCGATGGCGTTGCGGTCGGCCTTGTGGTAAGTGCCCCACGCCTGATACTCGTAGCCGTCGGGACTCGGCCCGTAATGCTGGTTCGGCGTGACCATCCAGCAGATGCCCAGCGGCGCGGTATACTGCTCATAAGCGTGGCGGCTGCCGAGCAGCACGTCCGCCAGCGCATTCTCATCATCCGGCGCAAAACGATAGGTGAGGCGAATCCAGCGGTGGATGATATCGTCCGGCTGGCAGGCATCAGGATCCCACGCCAGCGCGCCATATGCAAAGAAATTCAGCGCCGCGAAGGGATGCCCGGTCATGCACGCGTCATTGCCGAGGTTCGACACCGCCGCCATCGCCATGATGCTGTTGCGCGGCATGTCCGCAAAGAGCTCCTGCCACATTACCGGCATGGCGAAAATGTCAATCTGCTGACCGGTGTACTCCTGCGCCAGCTGCCATTCCAGCGCCAGCTTCGTTTTGGGCATTGCCAGCAGGGTCGGGGAAATCGGTTCGCGGACTTGGAAGTCGAACGGTCCGTTCTTGACCTGCAGAATCACGTTGTCGTCGAACTGCCCATCCAGATAGACGTAATGCTCATATGCTGCCTTCGGACGGTCGGTCTTTTCGTCGCGCCAGTCCTGCTGACAGTTGTAGACGAAACAGCGCCAGACCAGCATTCCGCCGAACGGTTTGAGCGCCCGCGCCAGCATGTTTGCGCCCTCCGCGTGGTTGCGCCCGTAGGAGAACGGCCCCGGACGATGTTCGCTGTCCGCTTTGACGAGGAAGCCCGCCAAATCGGGAATCGCAGCGTACACCACTTCCGCCTGATGCTTCCACCACGCCTGCACGCGTTCATCCAGCGGATCAGCCGTCGGGATGCCGTGGCGCATCGGCTGTGAATAGTCGATGGAAACCATCAGCCGCACGCCGAACGGGCGGAAAATCGCCGCGAGCTTCGCCAGATCCGGCAGATCGTCCTCAATCAGCAGCTGTGCCGGGTCGTGCACGTTGACGTTGTTGATGCACAGCACGTTCAGCCCGACGGACGCCATCATACGCCCCAGCTGCCGCATCCGCGCGGGGTCGTAGGCCAGCTTGCCGCCCTGGAAGAACAGACTGCGCCCGGAATATCCGCGCTCGACGTTGCCGTCGGCGTTGTCCCAGCAGTTAATCATGCGCAGCGCGTACTGCGGCGCAGAGGAGTGATCCTCCGGCAATGCCGCACCCGACGCGAGCGCCATCAGCAGCCAGTAAGCGCCATACAGCAGCCCGGTTTTGCCACCGAAAATCGTCACGTCGTCGCCTTTGCGCACGGCATGGAACCCTTCGCCCAGCGAATCATCCTCGGCAAGCGAAACGTGCAGGTTCGGGGAGAGCGTCGGCAGTGCCTGCGCAAGCTCGAACGCGGCGACTTCGCGTGGGGACGCAAAATCGGCGGGAACATCAGCCGGTAAAAACGGAAGCCACGAAAGCCATTGATTTGCCATAAACAGGATACCTCCTGTAACGTATTTTACTAAAAGTATAGCATATTTCGCCGACTTGCACAACCCAAAACCAGAAAAGAGGAAGAAATTTGGCGAAAAGTTGACTGGGTGACAGGAAAAACACAACTGTGCGTCGAATTGTGCAAAAAACGCCGTTTTTTTCAGGCGGCAAGATGGAAAGGATGAGCCGAAAATGGCCTTTACGGTTCACGCGGTGATGCCGGGAGTGTGGCATATTGTGGACTGCATGGGCGTCTGCATGACGCTGCTGGAGGGCGAAAACGCCGCCATGCTGGTTGACACGGGCTATGGCATTGAGGATGTGGCGGACTTCATGCACCACATGACGGATTTACCGCTGACGGTGTTCCTGACGCACAACCACCATGACCACGCGATGGGGGCACGCTGCTTCCCGGAAACGTACATGCTGGAAGCGGACATGGCGGACTGGCGCATGTTCACGAACGACGAAATGCGCCGCCGGGTGCTGACGCAGGCAATCGGGAAGAACCTGACGGTGGATGAAAAAACGTTTCTCGCGGGCGAAATTCCACTGCCGAAGGTGATGAAGCCCGGTGTGATTGACTTGGGCGGATTAACAGCGGAAATCATCGAAGCGCCGGGGCACACGCCCGGTTCGGCGGTGGTGTATGTGCCGGAGCGGAAGCTGCTGCTGTCCGGCGACGACTGGAACCCCTGCACATGGCTCTTCTTCCCGCAGGCGCTGGGGCTTCGGGAGTACCGCAGCAACATGCGTGGCATCCAGCAGCTGCCGTTTGAGAAAGTCCTCTGTCCGCACCGGGAGGCGCTCTATGACCGCTGGATGTTCGACGACTTCTTCAACGCCTTGACGGATGGCAACCTCCGCGCGGCGGAACCGGTCAATATCGCGCCGTATGAGCAGATTGATACCTGTCAGGCGACGCTGCCGCATGATCAAGTGCTCGTATTCGACTGGGAAAAATCAGGACTGTAAGGAGAAAAAACACCATGAAACAGGATTCCATCCGCATAGCGGCGGATAGTCAGGCGAAGTTCAACAACAACACAGCGTTCTGCATCGGCACAGGTCGCATGGGGCTGGCGCTCCAGCGGGAGTATCAGCAGCAGCTGGCGATGGCGCAGGCGGAATGCGCGTTCACACACATCCGCGGTCACGGGCTGTTCAGCGACGATATGGCGATTTACCAGCCGTATCAGGATGCGGAAGGAAATTGGCACGAGGGCTACAATTTCACCTACCTTGACCGCGTGATGGATGATTACCGCGCACAGGGCCTGAAGCCGTTCCTTGAATTGGGCTTCATGCCGGAAAAAATGGCGAGCGGCACGCAGACCATCTTCTATTGGAAGGGCAACGTTACGCCGCCGCAGGACGACGCAAAGTGGACGGCGATGGTTCAGGCGACGCTTGCACATTTGGCGGAGCGCTACGGGAAAGACGAAGTGTCCACTTGGCCGTGTGAAGTGTGGAACGAGCCGAATCTGACGGGCTTCTGGGAAAATGCGGATGAAGAAAAGTATCATCACCTGTATGCGGTGACGGCGTTAACCCGGTAACTGACGACGTGGAAAACTTAAGCCGCGATCTGCGGCGGCGCGACGTCGCAGGACTGGGTGCGCAATTTCCTGCAATTCTGCAAGGAGAATCAGCTGCCGCTGGATTTCGTGTCGCGCCACGCCTACATGGGCGAAACGCCGGAACACCGCGGGCGCTATCTTTATCATACAATGCGCACGGTGGACAGCCTCCTCGCTGAAATGCAGGAGACGCGCGACATTATCGACAGCTTCCCGGAATACCGCGGGATGGAGATGCACATCACCGAGTTCAACACGTCGTACAACCCGTTCTGCCCGATTCATGACACGAATCTGAATGCGGCGTACATGGCGGGTGTGCTGGCGCGGATGGGCGATGTGGCGGCGTCGTATTCCTACTGGACGTTCGGGGATGTGTTCGAGGAGCAGGGCGTGCCGCCGATGCCCTTCCATGGTGGATTCGGCTTGATTGCCAAATGGCAGATTGCCAAGCCGACACTGTGGAGCTTCGCGTTCTTCTCCCATCTGCACGGAACGCCGGTGCACCGCGACGAACACAGCGTGATTGTCCGCAAGGACGACGGCTCCTATGAAGGCGTGCTGTGGAATCTCTGCCGCGCCGACCGCGACGAGCTGACCGTGACGATTGCCCTGCCTGCGGGCGGCGAACAGATGCTGACGACAGAGACGGTGGATGAAGTGACGTGCAATCCGCTGAAGGTATGGCACGATTTGGGTGAACCGCGCTCGCTGACGGCAAATCAGCTGCGTCTTTTGCGTCAGGCGGGTCAGCCGGCGGCGGATACGGCGGTGCTTGCGACGGAAAACGGCGAATGCACGCTGCAAATGACCTTGCGGCAGAACGCCGTCGTGCGCTTTACGCTGTCCGCCAGAAATCAGCAGGGCGATTACGGATACGACTACACTTGGTATCAGCAGCACAGCTGAAATTTGCCCTTGACAACCATGCCCAAATGACGCTATAATATCCTCTGCAATGATGGAAAGAGTACCGTGGATGGATGCGCAAAGAGAGCTGCGGCAGGTGAGAAGCAGCCGGGACATCCGCGGGAACATGGCTCCGGAGCATCACGCGCCTGAACGCCTTTGGGGTGAAGTAGGGTGCGGCGGGTCGCGCCGTTATCCGCAGGATGAGGGATAAATCAGGGTGGCAACGCGGAAAATTCTCCGCCCCTCGGCAAAAAATGCGGGAGGGGCGGTTTTTTATCGTTTCTCTCAAACAGCAATTGGAGGAATGAACTCATGTGCGAATCGTGTAAGAAGCCGTTTTACATCACTACACCCATTTACTACCCCAGCAGCAACCTGCACATCGGTCACGCCTACTGCTCCACGGCGGCGGACTCGATGGCGCGCTTCAAGAAGCTGACGGGCTATGACGTGTACTTCCTGACCGGCACGGACGAGCATGGCCAGAAGATTGAGCGCAAGGCGAAGGAACAGGGCGTCACGCCGAAGGAATATGTGGACAAGATTGTCGCGGGCATCAAGGATCTATGGAAGCTGATGGACATTGATTACAGCGACTTCATCCGCACGACCGATGACCGCCACGTCAAGTGCGTGCAGAAGATTTTCAAGCAGCTGTACGATCAGGGCGACATCTACAAGTCTGAATACGAGGGCTGGTACTGCACGCCCTGCGAATCCTTCTGGACGGAATTGCAGCTCAAGGACGGCTGCTGCCCGGACTGCGGTCGCCCGGTGGAAAAGACGCGTGAAGAATCCTACTTCTTCCGCCTGCAGAAGTACGCCGAATGGCTGATTCAGTACATCGAGGAGCATCCGGACTTCATCCAGCCCGCCAGCCGCGCCAACGAGATGCTGAACAACTTCCTCCGTCCGGGGCTGGAAGACCTGTGCGTCAGCCGCACGTCCATCAAGTGGGGCATTCCGGTCACGTTCGACGAGAAGCACACGGTGTATGTCTGGATTGACGCGCTGAGCAATTACATTTCCGCGCTGGGCTACGGCACGGACAATGATGCGCTGTTCCAGAAGTACTGGCCGGCTGATGTCCATCTGGTCGGCAAGGAAATTGTCCGTTTCCATACCATTATCTGGCCGATTATGCTCCACGCGCTGGGGCTGCCGCTGCCCAAGCAGGTGTTCGGCCACGGCTGGCTGGTCATCAATGGCAAGAAGATGGGCAAGAGCGTCGGCAACGTCGTTGACCCGGTCGTGCTGTGCAACCGCTATTCCTCCGACGCGGTGCGCTATTTCCTCATGCGCGAAATGCCCTTCGGCTCGGACGGCGAGTTCACGCTCAAAGCCATGCTGACGCGCATCAATTCCGACCTTGCGAATGACCTTGGCAACCTCGTCTCCCGCACGGTCGCGATGATTGAGAAGTACTTTGGCGGCACGATTCCCGCCATCGACGCGGTGGATGAAGCTGTTGACAAGCCCATCTGGGACGAGGCGGAGCAGCTTTCCGGCAAGGTGGAGAACTACGTCAACGCCTTCCAGTTCTCCAACGCGTTGGTGGAAACATGGAAGCTCATCAGCGATTGCAACAAGTATATCGACATGACGCAACCGTGGGTGCTGGGCCGCAGCGAAGAGGGTCAGCCGCGTCTGAAGACGGTGCTGTACACGCTGGCAGAGTGCGTCCGCCGCGTCGCCGTGATGATTGGCTTCGTTATGCCGCGCACGCCGGAACGCATTTTCGAGCAGCTGGGCGTGACCGACGACGCGCTCAAGACGTGGGATTCCGTCTGCAAGCCGTTTGCCGTGCTGCCGGAAGGCCTGACGGTGCATAAGGGCGCGGCGCTGTTCCCGCGTCTGGACATCCAGAAGGAAATCGAACGCGACGCACCCGCCGAAGAGCCGAAGAAGGAAGAAAAGAAGCCTGCCGCCAAGCCTGAAAAGAAGGCGGAGAAGAAGCACGAAACGCCTGATTTCCCGGCGGAAATCGCTTTCGATGATTTCTGCAAGTGCAAGATGCAGGTGGCGCGCGTGCTGTCCTGCGAGAAGGTGGAGAAGAGCAACAAACTCCTGCAATTCCGCCTCTCCTTCGGCAAGGACGGCGAACGCACGATTCTCTCCGGTATCGCGAAGTACTACAAGCCCGAAGAACTCGTCGGCAAGCAGGTCGTAGCGGTCGTGAATCTCGCGCCGCGTAAGATTGCGGGCATCGAAAGTCAGGGCATGATTCTCTCCGCTGTCGATGACGAGGACAATCTGCGCCTGATGAGCGTCGGCGAGGGCGTGGAGGACGGTGCAATCATCGGATGATGGCGCTGTTTGACTCTCATTGCCACGTCGATGAGCCGAAATTCGACGACGACCGGGAGGATGTCCTGACCCGCATGACGGAAGCAGGTGTCACCCGGTACGCCGTGATTGGCTCGGACATGGCGACCTCCCGGCACAGCGCGGATTTCGCAGCGGCACATCCGGGCTGCTATGCCGCCATCGGCATCCATCCGCACGAGGCGAAGGGCTTCGTGAAGGATGATTTGCAGCGCTTGGCGGACTGGTCGAAGGAAGAGAAAGTCGTCGCCATTGGCGAAATCGGGCTGGATTACTACTATGACCTGTCACCGCGCGAAACGCAGATGACGGTCTGCGAGGCGCAGATGGAGTTGGCGTGGGAATTGTCGCTGCCCGTGGCGTACCACATCCGCGATGCGCATCAGGACATGCTGGACATCATGAAGCGCCACAAGAAGCATTTGACCGGCGGCATCATCCACTGCTTTTCCGGCAGCTGGGAGATTGCGAAGGAGTACCTGAAACTGGGGTACTTCATCAGCTTTGCGGGGCCTGTGACCTTCAAGAAAGCGCCGAAATTGCAGGAAGCCGCGGTGAATGTGCCGCTTGACCGCATCCTGATTGAGACGGACAGCCCGTACCTTGCGCCCGAACCCGTCCGCGGCCACCGGAATGAGCCGACGAACGTGCGCTATGTGGCGGAGAAAATTGCCGCGCTGCGCGAAATTCCGCTGGAAGCGTTCGCACAGATCACGATGCAGAACGCGCTGAATGCCTACAGCATTAAGGAATGAGTCCATTTGGCTGCTCCGAGCGAATACGGGGCAGCCTTTTTCTTTCCGCGTCAGGTTGCATCATGCGGGGAATCATGATATAATGGGATGGACTGCTGATGATGGGGAGGTTTGCCCATGCTGGCTTGTGTGTGCCTGAATCCCTCGTTTGACCGCACGGTGTCGCTCCGTTCCTTCACGGTGGGCGATATGAACCGTGTCCTGTCCGCGCGGCAGGATGTGGGCGGCAAGGGTATCAATGTCGCCATTACTGCGCGTCGGCTGGGCATTGCGTCCTGCGTCCTCGGCTGCGCGGGCAAAAACGGCATTGACGCGGTTCGCCGCAAGCTGGACGGCGAGCAGGTGACGCATGTTTTCCTGCCCGTGGACGGCGACGTGCGCACGAACATGAAGATTGTCCCGCAGGACGGCACGGCTGTGACGGAGCTGAACGAACCCGGAGCGCCGGTCAATGCGGCGAATCAGCGGGCGTTTTCGGACTTGCTGGCGGAAAAGACAGTTGCGGGGCAGTATGTCGTCCTGACGGGATCGCTGCCGCCGGAATGTCTGCCGGAGTATTACCGCGACCTGATGCTCCTCCTGCCGGAACGCCTGTTTGTGCTGGATGTGAGCGGCGCGGCGCTGATGGCAGGGCTGGCAGCGCGTCCGTTCCTCGTCAAGCCGAACCGAAGTGAACTGCAAGCCGCCATGAACCGTCCGCTGCCGACGATGGCGGATGTGCATCAGGCGGCGCTGGAGCTGCTTGAAATGGGTGCGCAGAATGTGCTCGTGAGCCTCGGCGGCGAAGGCGCATTGTGGGTATCGGAACGCGGCGCCATGTTTACCCCGGCGATTCCGGTGCGGGTGCAGTCCACCGTTGGCGCGGGCGACGCAATGGTCGGCGGTGTGATGGCTGGCTTGGAGAAAACAGGGGACGTTCACCGTGCGCTGGCGTATGGCGCGGCGGCGGGCTGTGCGTCGGTAATGACCGAGGGGACGCAGCTGATTCGCCCCGATGATTTTGCTGCCCTGCTTCCGCAGGTGCAGATACAGGATGTGTAAGGATGCTGTTTCGCAGAGTGCGTGCTGAGTTTTCCGATGGCGTGATTGACTTACTGCCCTTGCGGCTCTATCCGCCGGAAAAGGAAATGGGATTCGGCCGCGTGTATGACTATATGATTGTGCCGCACGGGACGCACCGGGAAGTTGGACGCATCTCCCTGCGGATGGGGGAAAGCCCCTGTGTGTACTATTTCGGGCATATTGGCTATCATGTTGACCCGCCGTATCGCGGCAACCACTACGCGCGCCGCGCCTGTGCGCTCTTGCGTCCGCTGATTGCCCTGCATGGCAAAAGCAGCGTCGTCATCACGACTGACCCGGATAACTGGGCGAGCCGCAAGACGTGCCTGGGGCTGGGCTGCACGCTGGAAAGAACCGTGGCTGTGCCGCAGGAAATCCGCGACCGCTGGGAAATCAGCGCCGTCAAGTGCCGATACATTTGGCGAATCGACGGCTGAAAAGGAGATGCGTTTTGTGGAAATGACGCTTCAGGGCGTCCGCGTCCATTATGAAATCAGCGGCCACGGCGAAAGAAAAGTGGTGCTGCTGCACGGCTGGGGCTGCTCGGAAAAGCTGATGGCGGGGATTAGCGATGCGCTCACGCCGGACATGACCGTGCTTCGGGTGGATTTTCCGGCGCATGGCGAAAGCGGATTTCCACCGCAGCCGTGGGGTGTGCCAGATTTCGCCGCGAATCTGCTGGAACTGCTGATGAAGCTGGACTTTCTACCGTGCAGCGTGATTGCGCATTCCTTCGGCGGACGCGTGGCGATTGAGCTCGCCGCCGACCATCCGGAACGTTTTGAAAAGCTGATTCTGACAGGCGCGGCGGGCATCCGGCCGAAGCTATCCAGCGAAAAGAGCAAGAAGTCGCAGCGGTATCAGCGGCTGAAAAAGCTCGTCGGTGTAGCGAAAAAGACGCACCTCTTCGGCAGTCTGCCGGACAAGTGGCAGGAGAATCTCGTGCAGAAGTACGGCTCGCGGGATTACGCCGCCCTGTCGCCGGAAATGCGCAAGACGTTCGTCAAGGTCGTGGGTTATGACCAGAGTGCGCTGCTTTCGCATATCAAGAACCCGACGCTGCTCATCTGGGGCGACCGCGACACGGAAACGCCGCTGTGGATGGGGCAGCAGATGGAAAAGGAAATTGCCGACAGCGGTTTGGTGGTGCTGGAAGGCGGCACGCATTTCGCATATCTGGAGCAGGCGACGCGCTTTCAGACGATTGTGCGTCAGTTTCTGCTAAACTGATTTGGATGGGGCAGGAGTGAATCAGGTGATTAACTTTCTGAAATGGCTTCCGGCGCTGGCGACTGCCTTGGCGATGCTGCTGGCACAACGGAGCTTGATGCATGATTTCCAGCTGGAAAGCTACCAATTTCCCGGCTATTTCCGGACGCTGCGGCGCAATTGGAAGCGCGCGCTGCTGCCCGGCGTCACGCTGGCGGCGTACTTGACGCTGCTGTATTTGGCGTACCGGAGCGTTGACCGGATGCTGGACATGAGCGTCGGCAAAATCCTGCTGGCGCTGGTGAATGCTGCGCTGGCGGTCGCGGGCGGCTGGTGGTGCCGGTCGATTTTCCAGCAGAAGAAGGCGAAAAAGCCGTTTGTCGTCACGATGCGCGTCAAGCGGACGTACATTGTCATGGGCGTTGTCTACACGTTGCTCTGCACGCCGATTGCGCTGCTGACGAAGGTGTACTTCTGCGGGCTGCTGCCGCTGCTGCTGCCGCTCTGGGTGGCGCTGGGTGGATTGCTGGCGTGGCCGATTGAGAAGCTCGTGAGCGAAATGTATTTCCGCGACGCGCAGAAGAAGCTGGCGGCGCGCCCGGACATCATCAAAATCGGCATTACCGGCAGCTACGGCAAGACGAGCGTCAAGTTCATTCTCGGCACGATTCTGCAGGAGAAGTATCAGACGCTGATTACCCCGAGCAGCTTCAATACGCCAATGGGCGTGACGAAAATCATCCGTGAGCGCCTGACGCCTGCGACGCAGGTGTTTGTGGCGGAAATGGGCGCACGGCACGTCGGGGATATCAAGGAACTGTGTCGACTGGTGCATCCGCGTTACGGCGTGCTGACGAGCGTCGGCCCGCAGCATTTGGACACCTTCCACACCTTGGAGCGCATCAAAAATACGAAATATGAATTGATGGACGCTGTTCCGGCGGATGGCTGCTGCTTTTTCCCGGATGACGGTGCAATCTGCCGTGAACTCTATGACCGCACGGAGAAAGAAAAGCGCCTCTGCTGCCTGCATTACAGCCCGGACGCGGACGTGTGGGCAACGGATGTGACGGTGTCCTCGATGGGCAGCCGATTCGTCCTGCATACGTCGGCGGAGGAAATTGCGTGCGAAACGCGCCTGCTGGGGGAACACAACATCCAGAACATCTTGCTTGCCGCGACGGTGGCGCTCCATCTGGGGCTGACCATGCGGCAGGTGGCGCGCGGCATCAGCAAACTGCAGCCGGTGGAGCACCGTTTGCAGCTGATTCCGTCGCCAGGCATCACCATCATTGACGATGCGTTCAATTCCAACCCGAAGGGCGCGGAAGCGGCAGTGAAGGTACTGGGGGCGTTCCAAGCGCGGCGCATCATCATTACCCCCGGTATGGTCGAATTGGGCGGACAGGAAGCGGCGTTCAACCGCGAATTTGGGCGGAAAATCTGCGGCAACGCGGATATCGCCATTCTCGTGGGCAAGAAACACACGCAGCCGATTGCCGAAGGGCTGCTCGCGGCGGGCTTCCTGCAGGGAAATCTGCACGTCGTCGCCAGCCTCGACGAAGCGACGGCGCTCCTGCGGCAGATTGGGCGTACCGGCGACATTGCAATGTTTGAAAACGATCTTCCGGATCACTATTCTGAAACGTAAGGAAGCTCTGCCGAATCAATCAGAGATTCCGTAAAGGCAAGGAGATTTTTGTTATGGCAAAGGTTCAGCTTGGTGTGATTTTCGGTTCCCGCAGCTGTGAGCGCGAGGTGTCCATCATCAGCGCGGTGCAGCTGATGAACCATGTGGACAGCGAGAAGTACGACGTCATCCCAGTGTATATCGGCGAAAACGGCGTCTGGTATACGGGAAATGCGCTCCGCCGCATCGAGACGTACACGCCCTTTGACCCGAACAAAGCGGGCATCGAAGCCGTTGCGCTGGATGCGACGGCGGGTTCGGGCGCGCTGCTGGCGAACCGTCCCGGCAAGGGGCTGTTCTCTCATCCAACGCAGGTCATGGTAGCGCGGCTGGAAGTTTGCGTTATCGTCATGCATGGGCTGAACGGCGAGGACGGCACGCTGCAGGGAATGCTGGAACTGGCGAATCTGCCGTACACGTCCACGGGCGTGGCAGGCAGCGCCATCGGCATGGACAAAATCATGATGAAGCAGTTCTTCCGCGGCGCGGGGACGCTGCCGTGTCTGCCGGATTGCTGGTTCACGCGCGCCATGTATCAGCAGGACAAAAACGCCGTGCTGGACAAGGTGGAGAAGGAACTGGGCTATCCTGTGTTCGTCAAGCCCGCGAACCTCGGCTCGTCTATCGGTGTCAGCCGTGCGGATGACCGCGAAGGGCTGATGGACAGCCTTGAACTGGCGTTTGAGTATGACCGCCGCGTGCTGGTTGAGAAGGGGCTGGATCACCCGATTGAGCTGAACTGCTCCGTACTGGGCTACGATGGCGACGTGGAAGCCAGCCCGATTGAGATGCCGCTGTCGGGTCAGCAGTTCCTCGATTTCAAGGAGAAGTATCTTGCCAATGGCGGCTCGAAGGGCATGGCGAGCTTGCTGCACCGCGTGCTGCCTGCGCCGATTGAGGATAGCCTGCGCGATAAGATTCAGGCAATGTCCTGCGATATTTTCCGGATGCTGGACTGTAAGGGCGTTGTGCGCATCGACTACATGTTTGACCGCGCGTCCGAGCAGGTATACATCACCGAAATCAACACGATTCCCGGCTCGCTGGCATTCTACCTGTGGGAGAACAAGGGCGTGAAGTATTCGCGGCTGATTGACCGCATGGTGGACTGCGCGCGCAAGGCGAACGAAGACCGCAACATGCGCAATTATGCTTATTCCTCCGACATTTTGAAGGGCGTTTCGCTCGGCGGCACGAAGGGCGCAAAGGGGAGCAAGGGCAGCAAATTCTAATACTATTTCCTGCATTTACCTGCGCCATCTGCTTGCGCATTCTTATCTGAAAAATAGCATCAATCAACACAAATGCAAAATCCATGAAGGAGGGAAAATGCTTGCGATTGGAGGATATCAAGTCGCCGCAGGACATTAAAGGTTTGTCCTATGCGGAGATGAACGATCTCGCCGCACAGATTCGCACAGAACTGGTCACGACCATTTCCAAGCGCGGCGGGCATTTGGCGAGCAATCTGGGCGTGGTAGAATTAACGATGGCGATTCACCGCGTGTTCAACATGCCGGAGGACAAAATTGTCTTCGATGTGGGGCATCAAAGTTATGTCCATAAGCTGCTGACGGGGCGCTACCGCACGTTCTGTACCCTGCGCTCCTTCGGCGGCATGTCCGGCTTTCCGAAGCGCTCCGAAAGCGAATATGATGTGTTCGAGACGGGTCATGCCTCTACCGCGCTGTCCGCAGCGCTGGGGCTGGCGCGCGCCCGCGATTTGCAGGGGCAGCATCACCATGTGCTGGCGCTGGTGGGCGATGGCGCAATGACCGGCGGCATGTGCTATGAGGCGCTCAACGACGCGGGTGACAGTCATACGCGTATGATTGTCATCCTGAATGACAACGAAATGTCGATTGCGCCGAACGTTGGGGCGCTTTCGCAGCACCTGACGGATCTGCGCGTCTCCAGCGGGTGGACAAGCACGAAGCGGGTCATCCGCAAAGGCTTGTCCTGCCTGCCCGTAGTCGGAAAACCGCTTCAGCACTTTTTATCGTGGGCAAAAAAGAGCGTCAAGTCCATGTTCGTGCGCGAAAATCAAGAGGGATTCTTCAATAGCCTTGGCTTCCATTATTTCGGCCCGATTAACGGGCATGACCTCAAGGCACTGGAGCACACATTGGAGGCCGTCAAACAGTTGGATGAGCCGGTTGTTGTGCATGTGCTCACAAAAAAAGGATATGGATACAGCGCAGCGGAGGACAAGCCGGAGCGCTTCCATGGCACGCCGCCGTTCTATGTGGAAACCGGTACGGCGCGCAAGAAGGGAACGCTGCCGTCCTATGGGCAAGTAATGGCGGAAACGCTGTCCGAAATGGCGAAAACGGATGAAAAAATTGTTGCGATTACCGCCGCTATGCCGTCGGGTACGGGCTTGTCGTACTTTGCGGAGCGTTTTCCGCGCCGCATGATGGACGTCGGCATTGCGGAGGAACATGCCGTCACGATGGCAGCTGGGCTGGCGGCGGGCGGCATGAAGCCGTACTTCGCGGTCTACGCGTCGTTCTTCCAACGGTCGTTTGACCAGATGATACATGACGTTTGTATGCCGAAACTGAACGTGACGCTGCTGCTTGACCGCGCGGGGCTGGTCGGCGAGGATGGCGCGACGCACCACGGCGTGGGGGATTTAGCGTCAATGCTGCCCGTGCCGAACATGGTGATTCTGGCGCCGCGCGACCTGAATGAGCTGCGCACCATGATGCGCTGGACGCAGGAGAACGAATCCCCCTGCGCCATCCGCTATGGGCGTGAATCCGTCGATTTGTCGCCGCGCTCCCCGGCGCAGGACAAGCCGTTCCGCATCGGTGAATGGGAGATGATGGAGCAGGGCGGGGATGTGGCGCTGCTGGCTGTCGGCTCGATGGTGGCAGAAGCGATGGAAGTTCGCGACCTGCTGGAAAAGCGCGGCATTCACGCATCGCTGGTGAACTGCCGGAGTGTGAAGCCGATGGACGAGAAAATGCTGCGTCAGCTGGCGAATCGCCCAATCGTCACGATGGAGGAGCATGTGCTGACGGGCGGCTTTGGCAGCGTGGTCTGCGCGTTCCTGTCCGGCGAAGGGCTGCCCGCGCCGATGCTGTCCTTCGGCATCCCGGATACCTTCGTGCAGCATGGGCGGCGTGATCAGCTGCTGAAATACTTGGGATTGACGCCGGAACTGATGACCCAGCGCATCGTCATCGCGCTGAAGAATGGAGAAAAGCATCAATGAGCGAAAAGCAACGGGCTGATGTGGCGCTGGTGGAACGCGGGCTTTGCGAAAGCCGCACGAAGGCGCAGGTCAGCATCATGGCGGGCGAGGTGTACGTCGGCACGCGCCGCATCGACAAGGCGTCGGAGCTGATTAAGCCGGAGGACGAGCTGGAAATCCGCGGCAAGTCGAACCCCTATGCCAGCCGCGGCGGATTGAAACTGGAAAAGGCTACACTGTTAAAGCGGATATTTCTGACAACAGGGCTGTGGCTTCGGTAAAGGTATCCACTTATTTTGAGGGTAACAAGGCAAAGACTATAAGCCGTGTTTACACATCGGCGGTGAACTCGCTTTCACACTCAGTAAAGGTAACTGACCTTGGGAGCAAGGACGGATATTATATTACAACCATAACGGCTACTGACGAGGCCGGGAACAGCTCTGAGCAGGTCATAAAGACTTATGTTGACACAACTGCGCCGACCATATCGGGGGCAAAGGTGGAGAACATCACAGCAAAGGGCTTTGATGTTTCTTGCAATGTGAGCGACAAGAGCGGAGTTTCAAAGGTGGTCTTCCCTGCTTACCCTACAAAAAATGGTGAAAGTGCAAAGAAATACGCAGGCGGAAAGCTTTCGGGTGGCAAGGCTTCGGCTTATGTTTCTGCTGAGGACTATTCAGTAAAAAGCGGTGAATTTACCGTTAAGATAACGGCTTATGACAAATACGGAAACAGCTCAGCAAAAACTATAAAGGCTAGCATAAAGCCTGCAGCTTCAGTAACATTGGATAAGGCTTCACTGACTCTTGACAAGGGCAAAAGCAGTGTTATTTCTGCAAAAATGGGTGGCGGAAGCGGTCTGACAGACTTTGTTTCCTGGAAGTCTTCTAACAGCAAAATTGCTTCTGTGTCAAACGGAAAGGTCACTGCAAAAGAGGTTGGCAGAGCAACTATCACGGCATACACAACAGGAGGAAAAAATGTTAAATGTACCGTCACTGTAAAGGGTAAGATCAGTGACAGCAGTATTTCGGCTATAAAGACGCAAAGCTACACAGGGAAGGCGGTTTCTCCTGCACCTGCAGTGACATATGGTGGCAAAAAGCTTGTAAAGAACACTGACTACACTGTGAGCTACTCAAAGAACACAGCCATAGGTCAGGCGAGCGTAAAAATAACAGGCAAGGGCTTATACAAAGGCACAAAAACTGTGAACTTCAACATTCGTCCTGCCACAGTGACGAAGCTAAAAGTTTCTTCCACCGGTGAAAAGAGCGTTAAGCTTTCTTGGAAAAAGGTTACGGACGCTGACAGCTACGCTATATACAGATATGACAATACAAGCAAGAAATGGCAGAGGATAAAAACTGTAAAGGCTGTGAGCTTCACTGACAGCGGACTTGCTCGTGCAAAGGGGTACAGCTACAAGGTAAAGGCTGTGAAAAAATCTGGCGGAAAAGAATACATTTCGGCTAGCTACTCAAAGGCTGTAGAGGCTGTCACAAAGCCTGCAAAGGCTTCATGCACGGCTAAATCAGCAGGCAGCGGCAGCATTGAGGTATCATGGAAAGCTGTTGGGGGTGCAAGCGGATATGAGATATACTCCTC
>OLRZ01000506.1_pt1 | contig 32231 bp, 19 predicted proteins | sample 1671931 | NCBI WGS metagenome assembly OLRZ01 (sample SAMEA3136627, study PRJEB25190) | human gut metagenome | reverse complement strand
TGTAGGGCGGCCAGCCCTCTGGCCGCCGCGGAGGGGTCAAGACCCCTCCCTACAAAGCAAACCGTAAAAGGGGCGGCAGCGCGAGCCTGCGGGCCGGGCATGCCCGGCCCCTACAGGGCAGTAAAAAAGAAGGGTATCTGTCGCATGAACGGCAGATACCCTTCTTCTATTTTGCTTACAGGTAATTTTTCAGGTCGCTCTTGTTCGTGGCGCAGCGCTCGGCGGCCTCGCGGGTGATGCGGCCTGTGCTGACAAGGCGGGCCAGGTCGGCGTTCAGGCTGTGCATACCAAGGGCCGCGCCGGATTGCAGGATGCTCGGAATCTGGTAGCACTTGCCCTCGCGGATCAGGTTTGCGACGGCGTCGGTGCCCACCAGAATCTCCGTGGCGGCGCAGCGGCCCTTGCCGACGGCCAGCGGCAGCAGCTGCTGGGTGATGACGCCGCGCAGCACGGCGGCCAGCTGGCCGCGGATCTGGTTCTGCGCACCGGCAGGGCAGACGTCGATGATGCGGTCAATCGTCTGCGCCGCGCCGATGGTGTGCAGCGTGCTCATGACAAGGTGTCCGGTCTCGGCAGCCGTGACGGCAGCGGAAATCGTCTCATAGTCGCGCATCTCGCCGACGAGGATGACGTCGGGGTCCTCACGCAGGGCGCTGCGCAGCGCCGAAGCAAAGCTGCGCACATCGGCGCCGACCTCGCGCTGGTGGATCAGCGAGCAGCGGCCCTGATAGACGTACTCGATGGGGTCCTCAATCGTGATGATGTGGTCGCTGCGCGTTTTATTGATGTGGTCGATCATGGCAGCCAGCGTGGTGGATTTGCCGCTGCCCGTGGGGCCGGTGACCAGGATCAGGCCGCGCGGCTCGTCGGCCAGCTTTGTCAGAACGGGCGGCATGGCCAGCTCCTCCAAGGTCGGGATGGAGTCGCTCAGCAGGCGCAGTGTGGCCGCGGCCCTGCCCTGCTGGTAAAAGACGTTCACACGGCTGCGGGTACCGTCGGGCGCGACAAGCGCAAAGTCCGCGTCGATGCGCTCCGATGTGATGGCCTCGCGGTGGGCCTCGTCCATCAGGCTCAAAATCAGCGAGCGCGTCTCTGCCGCCGAAAGCTGAACCGGTGCCTCCGCCAGATGCCCGTCGATGCGGAACATCAGCGGCAGCCCCTCGGAGATATGAATATCGCTGGCCTTGCTGTTCCGCGCCAGCGCGGTGAGTTCATGGATCTGCATGGCAGTTACTCCTCCCGTCACTCCTCATAGAACGTGATCTTCAGCAGCTCCTCGGGGGTGGTTTCGCCCTCGCGGACGAGCTGCAGGGCGGCCTCGCGCAGGCTCGTCATGCCCTGGCTGCGGCGGGCAGCCTCGGTCAGCTGTGCCTGCGTTGCCCCGGCAGAAATCAGTTCGCGCAGCTCACGGTTGATGATGACCAGCTCGTGGATGGCGATACGCCCGCGGTAGCCCGTGCCGTTGCACTGGGTACAGCCCGTGCCGCGGCGGACAAACGGGATGTCAGGCCCTAAATAGGTGCGCTCCTCCGCCGTGACCGGCATCTGCTTGGCGCAGTGCGGGCAGACGCGGCGCATCAGACGCTGAGCCACGAGGCCCGCGACGGAGTTTGCGATCATGTACCGCTCGACACCCATATCCTCCAAACGGACAATGGACGACAGTGCGTCGTTTGTGTGCAGCGTTGAGAAAACCATGTGGCCCGTGATGGCCGCACGCACCGAGATGGACGCTGTCTCGGCGTCGCGCGTCTCGCCGACCATGATGACGTCGGGGTCCTGGCGCAGCAGGGCGCGCAGACCGCTCTCAAACGTCAGGCCGGCAATGTTGTTGACCTGCGTCTGGTTGATGCGGGCCAGGTTGCGCTCCACGGGGTCCTCGATCGTCGAGACGTTGACCTGCCGCTCGGCAATCGTCTGCAGGACCATGTACAGCGTCGTCGTTTTGCCGGAGCCTGTCGGTCCGGTCAGGTAGACGATGCCGTTCGGGCGGTTCAGCAGCGGCAGAAAGCGCTTGTAGGTCTCGTCGTTCATGCCGAAATGGCTGGCATTTTTGATGTAGGTGTTGCTGGACAGAATACGCAGAACGGCCTTCTCGCCAAAGACCGTCGGCAGGATCGAAACACGGACGTTGACGTCGGGGCCGGTCTCGAGACGCGCGCGGAAGTGGCCGTCCTGCGGGATGCGGTGCTCGGCAATGTCAAGGTTCGACATGATTTTGATACGCGCGATCAGCGGTTGGTGCAAAGCACGCTGCAGCGTCACATAGTCAATAATGACGCCGTCGATGCGCATACGGACCTTCGTCTCGCCCTCGAACGGCTCGATGTGAATATCCGACGCCGTCGTCGTGACGGCACGCTGCACGAGGCTGTTCAGCAGACGAATGATGGGCGCGTCGAGGTCGCCGCCCTCGGCAGTCATGTCGATGGCCAGATCCTCGGTCTGGGCGGCGGCCATGTCGCTGTCGTTGGCGGTGCGGGCCGCCTTGCGGGCGCTGACCTCGGCGTAATAGTAGCGGATGGCGCGGCGCAGCGGCTCCAGCTCGGCCAGCACGATCTCCGGTTCGAGGCCGGTCAGCTGGCGGATGTCCTCAAGGGCGTAGTAGTTCAGCGGGTCGTTGGCGGCAATCGTCAGCGCGCGCGGACTCTGCGCAATCGGCAGCATATCGTACTTCTGCGCAAGCTCCTGCGGGACCTTCTCAACGGCGGTCACATCGACGTTGGTGTGCTCGATGTCGATCATTGTAAGCTGGAGGCGCTGGGCCAGTGCCTCCAGGACCTGACGCTCATTGACGTAGCCAAGCTCCTGCAAAGCCTGGCCGACGCGCAGGTCGCGGTGCTCTTTCTGGTAGGCAAGGGCGGTGTTCAGCTGGTCGGGCGTGATATAGCCGAACTCGATCAGAACGTCGCCGAGGCGGATGTTTTTCACGGCTGTACGCCTCCTTTGTCACAGAGGATCACGTTCAGGGATACATTGAACGCCGTGGCCGTCACGGCGCTGCCGTCGGTGTCGGCGAAGCTGCGGGTATCGATGGAGAAGGATACAAGCTGTACGGACGGGTAGTTCGCGGCCATGTCGTCCAGCATCGAAAGAAAATCACTGTCCTCGCCCGTGCAGCGGAAGCTGACCGCCACGCTGCGGTAATAGCCCGGCTGGTCATAGTCCGGGATGAGGTCGGAGGCTAAGATCTGCTGCAAAATGGCGTTGCCCTGGGCCGTCGTGTCGGCGGTGTCAGCGGTGATGCTGTCGTCGTCACCGGCAAAGGCGGACGCGGCTGCGCTGGGGGCAGCGCTCTGTCCGGCGTTCTCACTGGCGGTATAATAGGTAAGGCTCTGGGTCACGGGCTCGCCGATGGTCAGCGAGTCGGGCTGTAAATTGTGGTTCAGCTCCAGGCTTGTCACCAGCGTGTCCAGCTCGTCACTGCTCAGCAGGCTGTAGTAGCTGGCGTTGGCGGTCTGCAGTTCGCCCCAGTTGTTGTTTTTCTCGGCGGCGTAGGTCCCGGCCAGCATGATCGTATCCTGCATGGAGGTCTGGGCGTCCTGCGCCTCGCGCAGATCGGCGTCGGCCTGCTGGTGGTTCTCAATGCCCGGAATCAGCAGGAACCGGACAAAAAGCACAACGAACGCCAGCATCAGAACGACGTACAGCAGAATTTTATCGCGCTTTGTCATTGGTGCAATTTCCATAGCGCCCTCCTTTACTGCTGCGGCGCTGCCAGCACACAGCGCAGATCGATGGAATAGCCGTCGTCATCGGCCTTGTAGCCGGTGTAGCTGACGGTGGAAAACACCCCGCAGTTCTGCAGGGAACGGATGTAGGCCGGAATGTCGATGACCTGGGAGGAGTTCGCGTTAAAGAGCAGCTCGCCCGTCGATGCGTTGTAGTCGGTGAACTGGATCGTGATGCCGGACCCGCCGGCAGCCTCGACCCGGTGCAGCAGACTGCTGGTCACGTCGGGGTAGCTGTTCAGCAGTGCGGTCATCCCGTCGGAATAGTCGGTCAGCGAGCGGAACTGCGCCGCAGACTCGGAATCCTGCGTTGCGGCGTGGTATGGCTCGGTATTGTCGCAGCACCAGTTCAGGATGTCCTCCCGCTGGCTTTTCAGCATCGAGGTGTGCAGCGTCAGCACACCCCAGCCCAGCATGGAGACAGCCACGACAGCAAGGCCGGGCACCAGCGTCCGCAGGCCCTCGCTGCGGGACTCCGACTTGGCCGCACCGGCGGCCTTCTGCCAGCGCAGATAAAAGTTGTTCTGTTTCATAGCCATAATGATAAGCCCCCGGGGCAAGTATTTGCAGGTAAAAATCAGCGTGCGATCAGGTTGCCCGCCGCGTAAAGCACATCGGCCAGCGCGGTGCCGGACGGCAGCCTGACGGTGGGTGAATCCGGGAAGCGGTCCACCTGCAGGCCCAGCGCCTCACAGCCCGGGCGGCAGACCGCAAGGTCGTCCGCCGTGGAACCGGCAAAGCAGACCGTCTCAATGCGGTGCTCGCTCTTGCTGGTCGTGTGGAACTGGATCAGGCCCGAGAGCTTCTGCGCGATCTCGGTGCCGGACTCCGCCGAGCCGCGCGGGTTGAACAGGCGGCTGCGGGTCGAGTAGGTGTACTGCCCCTGCACAAACAGGCAGGCAGAGATCGTGTCATCGTCAAATTGCAGCAGCACGAAGGTTTTCTGCTGCAAATCGGGGATCGTGCGCACGGCCTTGATCGGCGCGGCCAGCCCTAAGTCGATGCTGTACAGCTTGAAGCCGACGGCCTTGGCCAGCGCGTCGTACCCGGCAATGACGCTCTGCTCCACGCGGGTGGCCAGCACGGTATCCACGCGGGTCTTGGCATCGCGGGAGAGCAGCATGTAGTCGTCCAGCGGAGCCTTGACCTCGGCGCCGCCGCTGGCAAGCTCATGGGAGAGCACGGCCATCCGCTTTTTCTCGCTCATGGCGGGCAGCGTCAGGATGCGGTGCATGAACTGGCTGCCGCCTGCAATCAGCGCCACGCGGTTCATCGGCAGCTTGTTGGCGGTGAAAAACTCTTTGAGCGCGGCGGTCAGGTCCGCCTCGTTTGTGATGACGCCGTTGATCAGGCAGCCCTCGGGCAGCTCGGTCTGGGCGGCGGCGACAACGCGCGCCCCGCTGCCCGTGGGCGTGCCGACGGCGGCATACACCGTGCGGCTGCACAGATATAAAGAGGTAAGAAGTGCCATGGTGGGCCTCCCGCAATAGAATTTAAATCGCGCCGCTCGACGCGCCGATAGTGCCGTAGGACTGGTAGATGGGCACGATGACCGCGGCCACGACGCCGCCGACCACGAGACCCATAACAACGATCATAACGGGCTCCAGCAGCGTGACAAGGCGCTTGGTCGCCATCTCGGCCTCATAGTCGAGTGTCTCGCTGATGGTCGCCAGCAGGCTATCCAGCTTGCCGGTCTCCTCGCCGACAGCGACGGAGGAGGAGAGCTTCACTTCAAAACCGTCGATGCCCGCAATCGCCTCCGACAGGCTGTGGCCTGCGCGGATGCTGTCCAGCGCGTCACCGAACTGGCTCTCGATCCAGCGGTTGCCGATGGCGTCGCGTGCCGCGGCCAGTGTCGTGATGATGGGCACGCCGCTGCCGTACAGGTTGGACAGCGTGCTGGCAAAGCGTGCCGTGCAGATCTTGCGGTTCAGCACGCCGACCACCGGCGCGTGCAGGATGAAGCGGTCCCACTGGCGGCGGACCTTCGGCTGTGCCAGCAGGAGCTTGCCGCCAAAGACGATGAGCGCCGCCACGACGAGCAGCACCGGCCAGTTGGCACCGACAAAGTCGCTGACGTCAAACAGCAGCTGGGTCAGGAACGGCAGGGTCTCCATCTGGTCAAACATCGGTTTGAACTGCGGCAGAACAAAGGTCATCAAAATCGCAATAACGCCGACGATCAGCACGGACAGGATAATGGGGTACATCATGCTGTTGCCGACCTGCTGGTTCATCTTGTGCTCGCGCTCATAGTAGGTCGCCATGCGGGCGCAGGCGTGGTCGATGCTGCCGGTGCCCTCGGCGCTGCGGATCATGGCCAGCAGCAGGGTGGGGAACGCGGGTGCGCAGGACTCCATCGCATCGGACAGCGGCACGCCCTTGCGCAGCTCGCTCAGGATGGCCTCGTACAGGGCCTTCTGGCGGGCGTCGATGGTGCGCTCGTCCGCCATGATGCGGAATGCACGCACCAGCGGCACACCGGCGGTCAGCAGGGTGCCCAGGTTGCGGCAGAAATCCGCCAGCACGGCGGTTTTCAGCGGGCGGAACGTCGCGAGGGCCTTCTGGGCCTCCTGCGCGTCGGTCATGTACAGGCCGTCATTGCGCAGCTTGGCGTAGAGCGCCTCCTCGCTGGGGGCCTCAAGCAGTCCGCGGACGGTCTTGCCCTTCTCATTGGTGGCAGTATAACGAAAACGTGGCATGAGGGAGATTCCTCCGAAAGAAATAGATGAAAGGCTGTTCCCTTGGCCCCCTCTGCGAGGGGGCTCCGCCCGCAGGCGGTGGGGGAGAGAACCTTGCGGCAAACCGAAATATTTCGGTTTGTGGCAAGGTTCTCTCCCTCCGGCCCTGCGGGGCCGTCGCTCCCCCTCTGGCGCAAGCGCCACCTCCCCCGTACCGGGGGAGCCTGTCTCGCAGAGGGAGGCAAGGAGTATCACAAAAACGCGCAGTACCATTCCAAAACGGGCCCGCCAAACAGCATCGCAATCACGATGCCCGCACACAGAAACGGGCCGAAGGCGAAGTGGTCCTTCTTCCCTGCCTTTTTGGCGGCCAGCAGGTATATGCCGTACATACCGCCAAAAACAATGCCGAAAAACATCGCCAGCAGCGTATTCTGCCAGCCCAGGAACAGCCCGGCGGCTGCCATCAGCTTGATGTCGCCGCCGCCGAACGCGCCGTCGATGACAAGGCAGAGCAGAAACATCGGCACACTGACGCAGAGCGCACCGATGATGTGCGGTAGCCAGTCGGCAGGGGAGAGCAGCACGCTCACCGCACCGCAGACCGCCAGCGCCAGATTCAGCCGGTCCGGGATGGTCTGCGTCTCGGCATCAATGAGCGAAACGCTCAGCAAGATCCCGCAGACCGCCAGCGCCAGCAGCGCGGCCCAGCTCATGCCGAACAGCCCGCCCGGCAGGGCGTAGGCAGCGCCGTACCGCCAAGTGCAGCCCAGCGCCAGCACGCCGCCCAGAAGCTCCACCAGCAGGTACCGCGCCGGAATGTGCGCACCGCAGTGGCGGCACCGCCCGCGCAAGAATAACCAGCTGAACACAGGCACTAAGTCCGGCGCACCCAGCGTGTGGCCGCACTGCGGGCACACGCTGCGGCCCTTCAGCGGGTCCATGCCCCGCGGCAGCCGCCACGCGACGACGTTCATAAAGCTGAACAGCGCCGCGCCCAGCAGAAAACGAATGAGTCCCAGCAGAAGCTCAAGCAGCAGCATGGCCCACCCCCGCGCCGTATTGCAGCCGGTCCTCCGCGCGGAAAACGCGGTAACCGCCGTCGGCATCATAGATGGCGTACATGCCGTTCTCCTGATACAGGAGCCGCTGCACGGTGTAGCCGTTCGGGTCGATCTGCAAAAGCGTCACTGTGCCGGGCAGTGAGCCCAGCGTGCGGATTTCCTCGGCGATGCCGTCCGCAAAGCCGTCCGCGCTTGTCTGGTCGGCGAACGTCTGCCCGGCGGAGTAGCACTGGGCAGACACGGCACTGGCCGCCAGCCGCGCAGCCTTGACCTGAGCCAGGGCCTCCCGCGCACGGGCCTGATAGCGCAGCTCCGCCGCGCCGGTCACAATAGTATACAGGACAGCGCCCAGCGCCAGCAGTACGGCGAGCTTTTCCGCAAACGCAGCTTTGGCCCAGCGTTCCCCGGTATGGCGCAGCCATGCGCCCAGTCGTGCTGCCAGCATTGTTACACATCCTCTACCATATAATAACACGCTATTCAGTATACCGTGCCGGGCCTGTATTTGCAAGGAATTTCGCGAAAAAAACGCTGCTTTTTGTTCAAAGCTAACGGAAATTATGGCGAAATCGTGCACAACCTGCCGCTGACCCACTATATTTGGTGTAAATTTGCTGAAATCTCGCGGACTTTGTTGCGAAAACGTCACATTCCGAGTATAATGACAATATATATAATGTGATATTGTGTCTAATTGTAACCTTTCACCGGAGAAACGACGGGAGCATCTATGGTGCAGTACAATAAAAATATAAAAAACAAAAAGAAAGGCTTTACGCTGGTGGAGCTGATGGTCGTTCTGGCTATCACGGCCATTCTGGCGGTGCTGGTCGGCGGCGGGCTGATCGCCTACACGCGGCTGGCCCGGTTTGAAAAGAACGAGGCCAACGCCCGCACGCTGTTCCAGACGGCGCAGATCTCCCTGACCCGGATGGAGACGGCGGGGGAGCTGGATGCGTTCCGCGATAAGGTGACGAAAAGCGGCAGCATGGGTCAGCACTTTGCCGAGGGTCTGACTGATGCGAACGGCAAACCTCTCGATGGGCGCACCCAGAAAGACTTGAACACCTATATCGCGGCACTATACTATGACAAGACCGGCGCAGCGGACGGCAACCATAACGCGCTGGTCAAGGAGCTGCTAGGCGATTACATCTACGACGCCTCGCTGCTGAATGCCTCGATCTGCGTTGAAATCGACATTCAAAGCGGGCAGGTCTACTCGGTCTTTTACGATACAAATTCCAGCAAGCTGCGCTTTAATGAAGCCGGTGCTACGAATATTTATGACCGCAGCTATGACCACCGCCGCAATGACACCCTTGTCGGCTACTACTCTGCCGAGGACCGCGTCAACGTTGTGCAGCTGGTGCAGACGAAGCTGAAGGTCAAGAATCCCCGCCTGACGAACGGCGAGACGCTGACCCTGAGCTGGAGCGGCAACTCCAGCCTCGGCGATCTGGACACCTCCTACATGGCCACGGCCTACGATGCCAAGGATACAGGCAAGACGAAGCCGCTGTTTACCATCACGATCAAGCGCGACACCGCGGGTGCGGCGGATGATAACAAGCAGGTCATCACAGAAATGCCTGTTACGATTTATACGTATGATAATGCGGGCCAACGGACGGAAACCAAGAAAGAACTCTACTTCCCGCTAAGCTACAACAAGGGCAGCTTTGTGCTGACGCTGGACGCCATGGCGGACGCGGCGCTGCTGCGCGCGTGTGAGAACAGCACTGAAGTTGCCGCCACGAGCCTGTACAGCATCACCCGCCTGCTGAACGACCCGAAGGACATCTACATTGCCATGCGCGCCGAGCCGCGGGAAAACTACAGTGACACCTATACAGCCAGCAAAGAGGAAACGACGAACGAGGAAAACACCCTGCTGGCCAAGGGCGGCACGGCGAAAGAGGCCGACCTGAAATATTTCCGCCATCTGTACAACCTGCGCTGGTCTGCCGACTGGGACATCACCAACAAGGGCACCTACACGCTGACCCCCCAGGCCAGCAACAGCACCGGTCTGAACTGGACGGGCGGCGGCGTCACGGTCTACTGCGCCGCGGGCGCATGGCCTCCTGTGGCCAAGGTGCCGTCCCTCAATGACCCTGTCGCCTGGCCGACGATCCCGGAGCTGGGTGAAAAAATCGTACTTACGAGCAAAACAGCGGGTGTTACGACCCAAACGACCCGTGTACCCATCCTCAATCTGCAATTGAGCAGCAAGTCGGTTGCAAAAACCGGCAGGGAAGGGCAGGACGAGCTGGCCGACCACTATGTCGGCCTTATCGGCGAGAACAAGGGCAAAATTTCTTACATCACACTGCGCGACCCGGACATTCAGGTCAACGTCAAGACCGAGACGCTCGCCGCCGATACACTGCCGAACGAAAACCAGCTCAAGCTGACCGCAACCAAATTCGTCACGGCGCTGGAGGACACCGACGAGAACTGGCGCGATGTGCGTGCTGTTGGCGCACTCTGCGGCGTCAACACCGGCACGCTGGAAAACTGCGCCCTGACCCGCGGCACGAACTCCTCGACGAGTGCGCTGGTGGCCGCGGCGCTGGCGTTTAACAACACTACCACCGCAACGGATCGCAAAGCGCAGACGCTGGACGCTGGCGGCAACAGATATACCTATTATACAGACGAGCCGCGCGGCATTGGCGGTCTCGTCGGCGTTGCCATACCCAAAACGGATTCCGTCATGCAGGACCTGACCGTTGCGTCGGACGTGACGGTGGCGGGTCTGCTTGTGGACGAGAACACGAAAAACGTTACAGACATAGCGGCAGACCAGCAGGCCGAGAAGGCCCGCTACGCTGCCGCGGCAGCCGGGCCGGATGACGAGAACTCCCTCTGGCGCAGCGTCGGCGTGGGCGGCGTGTTCGGCACGGTGGACGCTACCCAGATGCAAACGAACGGTAAGACGAACATCGTCAACAACGGCTTTGTGACCGGCAACGGCTTCACGGGCGGCATCGTCGGCAACCTGTTTACGACAGGCGCAAATACCAGCACGCCGCCGGTGCTGACGGGCCTGAGGAACAACGGCACGGTCAGCGCGGGCGCCAACTATAAGGGCGATACCGAGGGCGATGCGCACAGCCTGGTGCTGGGGCAGTTCTTCGGCGGCATTGCGGGCTACGGCAGGGGCGTGACCCTGCAAGGCTGCGAAAGCGTGACCCGCAGCGACCTGACCGAGACCCAGCTCAAGGAGCAGGTCGAGGCAGGCTTCGACAAAAAAACCGGCACATTGACCGACGCCAGCCCCCTCAAGGGTGATTTCGTCGGCGGCCTTGTCGGCTACGGCAAGGAAATTGTGCTGAACGGCTGCAAGACCGGCAAGGGCTACGTGCTCGGCAGCCGGTTTGTGGGCGGTTTGGCCGGTGGCTTTACCGGCAGCGGCGTACAACAGAACGATACGAACAGCAGTGACGTCTTTGGCAGCCGCTACGTCGGCGGCATCGTGTCGGTCAACGGCAGCAACAGCCAAATCAACGGCATGACCAATACGGGTCTGGTCGCGGCCTTTGGAAAGAACGCGGCCTACGTCGGCGGCATCGTCGGCGTCAATGATGCCGACTGGGGCGGCAGTCAAGACCCGAATGCCACAGCCACCGTGCAGAACTGCGCCAACCGTATGTCCGGCGACAACGCCACCGACACCCGCCGCATCAACCTGTTAAAGGAGCTGAGCAGCCCCGCGGGCAGCTCCGCGGGCGGCTACGCCGACTACGTCGGCGGCATCGCGGGCTGCAACGGCAAAAAAGGCGTTGTGACGTGGGATAAGAGTGGAACCCCGACGCTGGGTGCCATCCTGTACGGCAACAACTACGTGGGCGGCGTGGCCGGTTATAACGATGAAAAGGCGACGATTTCCAACACCTCCGGCCAGAAACTGACCATCAGCGGCCAGATCGTGGCGGCGGGCAAGGCTGTCGGCGGCATGATCGGCCTGAACTGCGCGCCGGAGCTGCCCTCCGCCACTGTGAAGGTCAGCCGCGTGGCGGGTCAGCAGCTTGTCGGCGGCGTCATCGGCGCCAACCTGCCGGTGGGCGGCTTCACCGTGGCGGGCGGCGCGTTTAACACAGATGTGGCCTCGGGCCGCGTCGAGGCCGACGCCGTCGCGGGCGGCATCATCGGCTACAACCGTCTGCTGGCGCCCAAGCCCGTGGACGTCACGCTGGAGGCGCTGCTGCCGACGATTGATGAGAGCACCGGCGTGCTGACCGACAGCCCCGCCGTGAAAACGGCGGACTACGAGGTCATCCTTGCCAACTTCCAGAACGAGCTCAACCTGCAGGCCGACATCTACGTCGGCGGCATCGTCGGCGCAAACGACGCCAATACGAAGCTGACGATTCAAAAGGCTGCCAACGGCGCAACGCAGAACGCCCTGTCCGTCGGTGGCCTGAACCCGTCCAACAACGGCGCGTTTAAAGGCGGCGTTTTGTTGAGCGAACTGGCCGGTGACCGCTATGACTTTGACACCGCGCGCGGCGCACTGGCGGGCGGTATCATCGGCTATGCCACACCCAACACAACGCTGAAAAACTGCACAAACTACGGCACAGTGGCTCACAAGTGCGCCGCGGGCGGCTTTGCGGGCTGGAACGAGGGCACGATCACCGGCGGCCGCATGGAGGCGTCCCTCGGCAACCGTGAAACCGGGTATACCTATCTGGGCGGCGTTGCGGGCGTCAACGGCGGTCTTATTCAGTCTGCCTACCCGGCGCAGGGCTGCGCCGTGCGCGGCGACAGCTATGTCGGCGGCATTGCGAGCGTCAACCTGGGCGGTGACGTTGCGGCAAGCAAGGGCCTCATCATCTGCACAGAGAACAACAGCACTGGCACGGTGGAGGCCAACCAGTATGCGGGCGGCGTGGCCGGTGCCAACGTCGGCAATATCTCGCTGTCCGGCCAGCTGCAAAGCAGTGTCACCGCCACCGATTATGCGGGCGGCGTGGCCGGTATCAATACGACGTATAACGCCTATAAGGGCAGCATTTACGGCGATGAAAACGCCAACGGCACGGTCCTGGGCAGCGTCAATGCCGCCAACTACGCGGGCGGCGTGGCCGGTACGAACAGCGCCGAAATCACCCGTGTGGAGAACCACGCCTCGGTGCGCGCCAGCACAAAATATGCGGGCGGTATTGCGGGCGAGAACAACGCGGGCGGCACGATCAGCTATTGCAGCCATGCGTCCGGCAATGCCGCCGCAGTCTACGCCACCAACGGCGAGGCGGGCGGCATCGCGGGCAATAATAATAAAGACGCGCTGATTGAGAATGTGCAGGTCCGCGCCGCCGTCACCGCGGCCAACGGCACGGCGGGCGGCGTCACGGCCACGAACTTCGGCACCATCGGCCAAGACAGCGGGCTGGAAAACAACAGCAGCGTAAGCAACTGCACGATCACCGGTACATCGGAGAGCATCGGCGCTGTTGCGGCGTACAACCGCGCGGGCGCGACCATCCGCAATGTGAAGCTGGCGGAAAACGCCAACGTGCAGTTCAGCACCCCGGCAGTCACGATTGGCGGCCTTGCGGGCATGAACGAGGGCACCGTCACCGGCTGCCAGGTCGAAAACGGCGCGCTGGCGCTGGACGCCGGTCTGCGCGCGGGCACCAACACCGTCACGCTGGGCGGCGCGGTGGGCCGTACCACGGCGGACGGCACGGTCAGCAGCACCGACGTTCTGCTGGACCTTACACAAAATCTTGATAAATATACAAATTTGGGCGGCGTCGCAGGCCAGAACGACGGTACCCTGGATCAGTGTACCTATTCCGGCACGATGGGCGGCGAGGCAGGCGAGGGCGGCCTTGTCTCCGTCGGTGCGCGCAGCACCGGCAGCACGGTGGGCGGCATTGCCGGTCTGAACAACAGCACAATCACCGGCTGTGAGGTCAAATACATCAAACTGCAGGTCAGCGGTATCAGCAACATCACCACGACCCAGACCGCAGACGAAAAGCTCGCCAGTGCCAGCCATGTGGGCGGCATTGCGGGCCGCAACAATGACAAAATCGCCAACAGCTATGTTGCCACCGAGCGCAGCAACGGCGCGGGCAGTATCATCACGGCGCGTTACGGCTTTGTGGGCGGCGTCGCGGGCTCCAACAACGGCACTATCACGGGCAGCGGCAGCAAAAAAGCGCTGGTCAGCGACAAAGAAGCAACACCCGCCCTTGTTACACAGGTTGATAATTGGCTGGATGCGGCAGATGCCAATGCCGGCATCAACAGCATGGCGGCAGAGCTGACCACAGGCAAGACCTACGCAAATCTCATGGGTGTTGACACTGTGTCCAAAGAAGGCTGCGGCTATGGGAATGTCTACAGCCAAAGCGGCCTTGCCGCCAATGATCTGCTTGTCGCCCTGCGCGGCAGCAACAACAGCGAGACCGTCCGTGCCGCCGGTTATCTGGGCGGTCTGGCAGGCTTTAACTCTCTCCGCGGTACAATCGACACTTCCGCCACCGGCCAGTGGTTTGTCTATTCTGACAATGCGACAACGGCATCCACCGTCGGCGGTATTGTCGGCCAGAACGAATCCAACGTCACAGACAAAAGCGTGCTGGACACTGTGGTAAACTGTGCCGCCGTGCGCCGGTTTACGCGCGTGTTTAATGGGTCTAAGAACAAGGACGATACAGACAATGACAACATTTACAAGAGGGAAAATCGTGTTGTTGTCCATGTGGGCGGTGTCATTGGCCAGCAGCAGAACCGCAGCGATGACCGGTGGTCTGTCAGCAAGGTAGTCAACTGCGGCAGTGTGTTCAACAGCCGCTCGGCCAATGTGGGCGGCGTGATCGCCTATTGGCTGGACTACGGCGGAACCGTGCAGAAATGCTTCAATTTTGGCAAAATCACAACAAACACGAACGACAAAAACAGCGGTTACGGTGCAGTCGGCGGTATTGTCGGCTTTATTGACCAGCCTATTTCCGGCGGCACCACAAATGTGCTTTCCTGCCGTAACTACGGTCAGATTTGGTATAAATCAAACGGCGCAAATGACTGCGCGGGCATTATCGGTAAAATCGAGATGAAGCAGCGCACCGATATTATGACGCTGAACATCATCGACTGCGTCAATAGCGGTGCAATCAAGGCAGCGTCGCAGGCAGTCGGCATTCTGGCATGGATCGGCCCGTACGACAAGGGGAACATTGATAATGTTACGGTAAATATTGACCGCTGCCGAAACCTTAATACAGACTTTACGTGTAGCAGAAAAATCGGCATTGTCGGCAGCCGCGGTAATGGCTCTGGGTCGCAAGAAGCAACCAATGTCACAAACTGCTTTGCCACGGTTGGTACAGATTGGTTCCCGATTGCCTATTTGCGCCTGAGTGGCGAGAATGTCACCGGCCACGGCAACTATTATATTGAAAATTCCGAAAGTGCAGGCAAGAGCTTCTTTAAGAAAGATTCCCGTAAACTGACCACAGTAAAACCGAACAGTACAACAGGTAACTGGGAGAAAGCGGATAAGCAAGGAAGTGACTCGGCCTACAATGAGACAGATTGGAACAAGTCCTCGAAAAAAGTAAAAGCACACCGTCTGTACATAGGCTATAACGTCGATGACAAAACCTATCCTTATATTGCGTTCCTGCCCACTTTGGCAGACGATGGGAACGGCGCAGCGTACAGTCTGTGGTGGATTAGTGGTCGTACATCTGCGGGCTCGCCTGCCAAACCAAACTCTGCCTATATCAAGACCGACGGTAAGAAAGCCTACATTTTCGATGATACCGGCGCGGGCAATGATACCAATCCCGGCAACCAGAGAGCGACTGTGATGCTGCAATTCGGCGAAGCCGCGAACAGTACGAACCCGGACGTTGATATTACCGACATCACCGACGAGGTCATCCAGAACTACTATAAGTACGTGCTGGACAGCACCAAGCCCGCCCAGCCGGGAGATATCCAAGTCAAGGCCAGCCAGGTGCAGGACGCGGACAACAACGTCTATGGCCGCTACGAGGTTACGTGGGAAGCGCCTACCGATACGGACGCCAGCCCCGCCTCCTATTACCGTGTGGAGATTCTGCCCTGCGACGCCGCAGGCAAGATCACCGGGGCCGCCTACCTGACTGCTGACGTCTACCAGCGCAGCTATACCTTTGTGGCAGATAAAGCGTGGACCGGTAACTTCGTCGTGCGTGTAACGCCCTACAACACCAACGACGACCCGAAGCAGCCTGATAACCCCAACACCAGCGCCGTGCAGACCTTTATGCACGCCCTGCCGACACCTGAGATTGAATTCCGGCTGGTCAAACGCGAGAACGGCGGCTTTGACTGGAATCAGTGCCAGACGCCGGATGAAAAATCGAGAGAATTCAAGTATGAAGTTGTCGCGGTGCTGAAAAACTACGCCGAATACCCGACAGACGAGGCTTGGACCGTCAAGCTGACCGATGGGAAGCATACTTATTATTTCAGCAGACAGGATGGCAAGCAGTACATCCGCCTGACCCAAAATTTGGAACGCACTTTGACGCTTACGGCGCTGGCAACCCCGGACAACAGCAGCAGTACAAAGTATCTGCGCTCGGCCCAGTACAAGTCAGAGACCTATCTCCCGTCCCAGTGGCGTGACCACAACGGCGATAACGGCAAGGACGAGGACGGTCTGCCGCTGGGCACGCTGAAACAGGACGGCAACACGGAGTTTGTGACCTACACCGGCCAGACAGCGGAGAGCTTTGAAGCAACCGTGAAGTTCTGCTTTACCCCGAAGGTCAAGAGCGACAGCAGCGAGCACGGCAGCCCGACCTACCGTGTCATGCTGCTGGCAAAATATCTGGGTAATGACGAAGTCAACGGCGTATCTTTGAACGGCCAGTACATCACGCTGGCCGCGCGGGAAAGCATTGTGACAGAGTCTCCCGTCACCTTCAACCTGAACAGCCTGCCGTCGGATGCTATGACGAACTACACCGACTTCCTCGTTGTCGCGGTGCCCGTCACCAGCGGCAAGGGCGATATGAAGTATCGCTGGGATGCCAAGGCAGACGAGGTGTCCGCAGCCATCGCCAGCCACGCGAGCGAGACAAACGACACCAGCAAAGAAATCTGGTGGCAGAACGGCTATGAGATCGTCCGCACGGGCGAGCACAGCTATACCTATGCCCATCTGACACCGCTCTGCTTCTCCGACGTGAGTCGCACCGATGGCACCGATGACAAGAAATGGGCTATACAGGCCACGGTAACGACCCCGCAGATCATCTTCAAGCAGCTGAACCTGAATGTCCTGAAAGCCCCGACGCTGGCGGAAACCATTGAGGACGGCGTAGTGGATAACAACAATCAACTGACCTATACGTTCAACTGGACGCAGGACGACATGCAGGCTACTGACGCAGCCCCCGCCTACAAAATCAAGCTCTACGGCTTGTTGACGGATGGAAACGGCAATGTGACCGGTCAGGAGCAAATTGCGCTGAAGGACGACGTAAATCTGGACAAGCAGGTTCAGCGCAGCGGCAGCAACAGCTTTACCCTGCCTGTCAACGTGGATACCATGCTGGCCAACGGCAGCGACAGCTGGCGCTATGACAAGGTCCGGCTCGAGGTCACCCGTGTGGCGGCAGCCGACACCGATGAAATCGGCGCGTCCGCTGTGGCGGATTACAGCGTTAAGCAGCGCCTGCCCGGCATCAGCGCGCCGAGCTCCATCACCCGCGTCAACGGCGAGACCGACAACGCGGATGCCCTGCTCTACACGGTCAGCTGGTCGCCGTCCGACGACGAGCGCATTGACCACTATGACCTGTGCGTCGTCGATGACGGCGGCAAACCTGTGCTGACGCTGCCCACCACGGGCAACGTCGGCAGCCTGACGCTGGATCTGGAGCAGTATCAGGGCAAGGCATTGCGCTTCCGTGTCATTGCCCGCCGCAAGGCTGGTAGCAATTGCTTTGACGGCCCGGACGGCGCGTTGAGCCAGTCCGAGACCATCGTCAGCCGCGCCAAAGCACCTGTGGTTGAAAACGTCGCTTTTGACAACAACAGCCCGAATCAGGAGACGTTCCTGAACGATCTCAAGCTCAACATGACGCTGGAGGAAGCCGCACAGGGCAATGTCTACTTTACCGGCTATATCTTCAGCAACGAGGACAATTACAATACAATTGCCAAACTGGCCGAGGCTTGGCAGGGCAAAGGCACCGGACAGGCCAAGTATGAGGCCCAGCAGGAATTGACCAAAGCACTGGACGAGATGCTGGCCAGCGGCGCCGCCGAGCTGGTCATCCCGAAAGACAGCCGCACGGTGGGCGGGAGCGCCAGCGTCAACGACACCACCGCCAGCTATACCTTTGTGCCCGACGGCAACGGCTTTACGCTGACGCCCGACCACGCAAAACAATACCTGCTGCCCGCGGTGCGCGTTATGCCCACCGACGGCAGGACAGCGTCGAACTGGTTCTACATCCTGCAGAAGGATACCAAAGCGGCACAGCTGCCGGCCATCACGCTGGACGCCCCCGTGGACGAACCGGAACGCGCACTTGGCAATGCCGTTTACAAGCAGGAAGTCAACCTGTACAACGACCCCGAGTTTGCCGTCGAGCGCGGTAAGGCCTCGCTGGAGCTGCGCCGCTTTACGGTGGAGTGGACCGCGGTGAACAAGTACACCCAGGCCGACGGCACGGTGCGCAACCTGACCAACAGATATACCTTTACCGTCACGCCGCTGGGCAAGGACAAAATGCCCTACAGCATTACGGTGACGACCTACGACAGGGACGTGACGGACATAGACGGCAATGTCACGCATAAGCGCGGGGAAATCAAAACCGTTACCAAGACCTATGACGGCAAAACGACGGCGCTTGACAAGCAGACCGACGTTGTGAACGAGGAGACCGGCGAGACCCGCATCTGGTACGACCTGAGCGTTGAGCCTGTCTACGACAAAGATAACAACCTGATTGGCTGGGAACAGAAACCCTATAACGTCACCGGCACGGTGGAAATAGACGGCGGTACGCTGTACTACAAGGCACAGACGGTTCCCATGCTGGAGCTGGTGCAGGAGGACGGCGCCGAGCCTGTTTACCGCATCACCCTGCCCGAGCTGCAGGAAAAGGTGCAGGACGATTCGCTCGAGCTGCAAAAGTTCACCGCAAGTGTGATGCTGCAGACGCTGGCGCATTCGGATAACAAGGGTAAGACCGTCGAATCCGGCATGGTCAAGGTCTCCGTCAACGAGACGAACACCGCCGATGCGACGGAGGATGCCCAGAGTATGGACTCCGCGGAGAGCGTCGCGCCCGCCGAGACTGCAGAAAGCACGGCGGCGGAAAGCGCCCCCGCAAGCGTGCCCCCGGTCCTGATGCGGGCCCGTGCGGCACTGCCCATGGCGACCCCGGAGACCGCCGCTGCCCCGGATGAGACGGACGCGGCGGAAACCGCGCCCCCGAAACGGACGGAAACAAGCGACGCATCGTAATTTTATTTCAGGAAAGAAGGTGGCATTATGCACCGCAGGGCACGCAGCATTCTGCGCGGGGAGCAGGGGCTTTCGATGATATTGGTCCTCTGCATCGGCGCGCTGTTTGTGGCGCTGTCGGCAGCGCTGGTCTATGCGGCCTCCGTGCTGACGGCCAATGCCAACCGCCAGCTGCTGGAACAGGAAGCCTACCAGCTGGCAACCAGCTTTTCCGACGTGCTGGAAGGGGAGCTGAACAATAAGGACAGCAGCTTTGCCAAGTTCGTCAATGAGCAGTTCATGTTCTCCCAAAGCTACGGCAAGGACATCTATGATTTGGAATCCCAGCCCAAGGAGTTCGCCTGGAAACCGAAAGGCAGCCAGCCTGATGGCGGGGCCGAGGCCATCACGGTAACACTGCGCCGCCGCCCGGGCGACGGTGCCGACAAGCTGAACCAGACGGCGAACAGCACCAGTGTCACAGACCTGCGCAACCTGCTCGACACATTGGAGGGCGAAGACCGCAAGGGCATGGCAATCGTCGATTTACAGCTGGACATTACGGTGACAGTCACGAAAAACGGCGAGAGCTTTGCCTTCACGCGGACCTATGACCGCACAGTGAAGTACGACAGCGACGGCAGCCAGGCAAAAAACAATACATTCCCCAAGGTGTATTACACAATAAACGACAGTACAACAAAGTATTACCGTATTAGAGACCTGACGTTCTACGCCCCCGGCAGTGGTGAACAGTCCATTACTGCCGACAACATTGGCAGCAACCGCCTGACGTTCCATTGCGACACCAGCCAGCAGCCCGATTCCATCACCTACACCCGCGGTGCCAAACAGAGCACCGGCACAACACAGGAGTGACCCGCTATGAAACATACTTTACAAAATCAGCGCGGCGAGACCATTGTGGAAGTGCTGGTGTCGTTCCTGCTGCTTATGCTTTTCACGGCTATGTTCGTCGTTTCGCTGCGGTACGCCCGCGCCATGTCCCAAAAGGCCGAAACGCTGCGGGAGACAGCCTATGCCTTCTGCGCCGGGCTGTACCCGGCCAATAACGCGGCCCCCGACTGGAAGGAAGAGAAGGACGGGCTGAAGTTCTCCTTTGGCGATTACGGTGAGTTTACGGTGGATGGCGTCGAGCTGGACAGCGTGGAAACGCACGCGGCTGATGACGAAAACCCTCACAAATTTTACCGCTATAGCATGAAACCCAAGGAAGAAGGGACGACCAACCCATGAAGCAGCGTTTAAAAAACCAGAACGGCACAACGCTGGTGGAGCTGATCGTCTGTATGGTGTTGCTGGCGATCTTTACGCTGGCGGCGGTCACGCTGATACAGCCCAGTGCGCAGGCGTACATGGACATCCAGCAGCAGACGCGCGCACAAAATCTGGCCGACGCGCTGATTGAGACGATTCGCGGCGAGGTGCTCGAGGCGAACGGCTATATCCGCTTCACCGACGGCGCAAAAATCCCGGGTGACAGTAAAGAAGGGGAGAACACCGGATATGACTGCATATTTAAAGAAAAAACAGGGGTGAGTGACGGCACAGCACTGGAATTTAGTGTTTATCCCAATCACATCGAGTTGATTGATAAAGACTATGTACCGCCATTAACAAAAAGTGACGGGACACAACTGCTGACACAGGAACAGGCCAATGCGTTGAACGGCTACCTGCACATGCGCTTTTACCGCGATGAACTGAATAAAGACGGGTACTACGGCAACCCGCAGCACACAAAAGAGAAAAAAGCCGAGGACGATACTGTGACGGTCACACTGCCCTACGTGGCTTACGCCTACACGACAGCTTATCCTGAAAATGCCTACATGGGACTGTTTATCAGTGATTTACATTTTTATGCGCGCAGCTATAAAGAAGCAAAGAACGGCGAAAAATATGCGCGTGTCACCGCAATTACGGTAGTGCTAACGATAGCTAAAAAGGATGCAAACGGTCAGAGTGTGACGCTTTGTACGCAAAAAGCAATTATTGCACTGCCGGGCGAACCTGTGTATATTGAGAAACCCGGCACCTGGGACGGCAAGGCATCGTCGGAGTCGTGAGCGGCGCCCTCCGGGACGATTTTTGAAAAGTTTATTACAATCCCGGCGGAGGTACTGGACAAATTCAAATGGACTCGTTATACTTTAAAACATGAATACCTGTGTGCCGGACAAAAATGCAGGAACGTCATGGGCAGCAGAGCAGAGAGGATGACTAGGATGGCAACAATTGAAATCAAAATGCTGGGCGGCTTTGAGATCCGTATGAACGGCAAGCCCGTGCTGGCACAGCTGGCGCAGTCCCGCAAGGCAACGGCGCTGGTGCAGTATCTCGTTTTGCGGCGCGGGGAGCGCGTCTCCCACAAGGTACTGACCGATACCCTGTGGGCAGGGGAGCGGTCCACCAACCCGGACATGGCCCTGCGCGCCATCTTGCATCGCTTCCGCCTTATGATCGACGCGGAGGGTCTGGAGGAGATGAAGGACTGCATCGTGACCAGCCGCGGCTACTACCAGTGGAACCCCCATCTGGACTGCAGCGTGGATGTGTTTGAGGTCAACGACCTGTCGGAGCTGGCCCGCAAAGAGAGCGACGCCGAGAAGCGCAGCCGCATTTATGAACAGATCGTCAACCTGTATGACGGGCGCCTGCTGCCGCAGTCTGCGTCCGAGCCGTGGGTCGAAAGCGTCAGCGTGCGTCTGCACGGGCAGTACCGCACAGCCATTTTAAACCTGCTGGAGCTCTGCAAAAAATGGGGCGAGAGCACCCGCATCGTTACGCTGTGTACCCGCGCGCTGGAGCTGGACCCCTACGAGGAGCGCCTTTATCTGGAAAAGATCGTCGCGCTGGAGACGCTGGGCCGCCACGAGGAGGCGGAGGATCTGGCACGCCGCGGCAGCGCCATGGGCTGCCTGCATCATGCCATTGAGCCGGGCCGCGCAGGCTCTGCCTACCGCCAGATGCGCCAGGCAGACCGCAATATGGAGGGCGAGGTCTCCAAGCTGATCTCTGCTCTGCCGGATACCGAGGACACGGGGGCCTGCATCTGCGACTTTGAGACGTTCAAGGAAATTTACCGCGTACAGCGCGGCGTGCAGGTCCGCTACGGTCTGCAGGTATTCCTGGCGATCCTGACCGTGGCTCCCAGCCAGAACACCGATGCTGCCGAGACCGCTCTGATGGTGGAGCAGCTGGGCGATCTGATCCACACGAATCTGCGCCAGTGCGATGTGGCCGCCCGCTACACCGATATGCAGTATGTTGTTATGCTGAGCGGCAGCACCGCCGAGAGCGGCACCGGCCCGCTGGAGCGCATCAAGGCCGCGTTCTACCGCATCCCTGCCCATGGCCGCTACCTGTTGAGCTATAGCCTCTATGTTCCCGAGGCCAAGGCCGACAGCGGGCGCGTCCGCCGCCGCAAAAAGACGGCGAAGAAGGAAAAATAAGTGAGCCGTTAAGCCGTACAGTGAAAGCTGTGCGGCTTTTTTGCTGCACGGACCGGCAAAGAAACGATTGGTAGGGGCGGGCATTGCCCGCCCGTGCCCGTTTGCCCTGTGATAAATTTCCCCGAAAAGACGATGCTGCGCCAAGTTGGCGGGCGAGCAATGCTCGCCCCTACACTCGCTGTATGTCGAGGAACGATTTTTTACACTTTCCACAATCTTTTGCCTAAAAATTTTTACAAAAAATCCGAAAAAACTGTTTAAATTTCCACAACAATGTGGTAAAGTAGTATCAAACGGGCGGGAGTGTTCAAAAATCACTGCGCCGCAATGAAATTCTACGCCGCAGGGCTGCCGGAAGCAGCCCCGGCGCGAAAAGAGGTTTGACGATCCATGGGCTACGCAAGCAAAGACATCCGCAACATTCTGGTGGCCGGCCACGCCGGCTGCGGCAAAACGACGCTAACCGAGGCACTGCTGTACATGAGCGGCGCTTCCGAGCGTATGGGCCGTGTCGAGGACGGCACCACCGCCAGCGACTTTGACCCCGAGGAGATCCGCCGCAAGGCATCGCTCAACTCGAGCGTTGTTCCCGTCGAGTACGAGGGCATCAAGTACAACCTGATCGACGCACCGGGTCTGTTTGATTTTGAGACCGGCGCTGCCGAGGGCATCATGGCCGCCGAGAGCGTGCTGATCTGTGTGTCCGGGCGTTCCGGCGTGACCGTCGGTGCCGAGAAGGCGTACCAGCTGGCGCTGAAAAACAACAAGGCGCGGATGATCTTTGTCACCAAGGCTGATTTGGAAAACGCCGACTACTTTAAGATCCTGGAGCAGATGAAGATCAAGTTCGGCCCCAGTGTCTGCCCCTGCGTCGTGCCCGTCCGTCTGGATGACGGCACCGTCGCCTACATCAACCTGTTCAGCCAGAAGGCCTTCAAATACGAAGGCGGCAAGCAGGTCCAGATCGACCTGCCCGACATCGGCCACCGCTTTGAGGGCCTGATCCAGGCCATGAGCGAGGCCATCGCCGAGACCGACGAGGCTTTGATGGAGAAGTTCTTCGAGGGTGAGGCTTTCACCACAGAGGAGATCGTCCAGGGCATGGCCTCCGGCGTGCGCAGCGGCCAGATCACGCCCGTGTTCTGCGGCTCCGCGGTCAACGCGCAGGCGCTGGATATGCTGCTCTACAACATGAACGTGTTGTTGCCCGGCGCGGACACCGCGTCCGCCGTGGGCGAGTCTGGCGGCGAGCCGGTGGAGATCACCGCTGACCCCGCCGCCCCGCTGTGCGCCTACGTCTTTAAGACTGTGGCCGACCCGTTTGTCGGCAAGCTGAGCTTCATTAAAGTGCTGTCCGGCAGGCTGACCGCGACGAGCAACGCCGTCAACGCCCGCACCGGCCAGCCGGAGCGCCTGGGCAAGACGCTGACCGTCTGCGGCAAAAAGCAGACCGATACGCCCGAAATCGCCGCCGGTGACATCGGCGCAGTTGCCAAGCTGGCCACCGCCAAGACCGGCGATACCCTGTGTGACCCCGCCCGCGTTGTGGCGCTGCCCGCACCTGTGTACCCCATCAGCAGCTACCGCATGGCCGTCAAGGTCGCCAAGAAGGGTGACGAGGGTAAGGTCGGCAGTGCGCTGGCCCGCCTGATCGAGGAGGACCCCGCCATCCGGTTCGTGGTCGACCCCGAGACGAAGCAGCAGATCATCAGCGGTCTGGGCACCCAGCATCTGGAGGTCGCGCTGGCCAAGCTGAAGAATAAGTTCGGCGTCGAGATCACGCTCGAGAATCCGCGCGTGCCGTACCGTGAGTCCATCCGCAAGAGCTGCAAGGCGCAGGGCCGCCACAAGAAGCAGACCGGCGGCCACGGCCAGTTCGGCGACGTCTGGATCCAGTTCGAGCCCATCGAGGGCGAGGGCATCGAGTTTGCCGAGAATGTGTTCGGCGGCAGCGTGCCGAAGAACTTCTTCCCGGCAGTCGAGAAGGGCGTCCGTCAGGCTGCCGAGCACGGCGTGCTGGCCGGTTACCCGATGGTCGGCATGAAGGCCACGCTGCTGGACGGCAGCTACCACCCTGTTGATTCCAGCGAAATGGCGTTCATTATGGCCGCCAAACTCGCGTATAAGGCCGCCATCCCCGAGGCCGGCCCCGTCCTGCTTGAGCCCATCGGCGCATTGAAAGCCCACGTCCCCGCCGACAACACCGGCGATATTATGGGCGAGGTCACGAAGCGCCGCGGCCGCGTGCTGGGCATGAACCCCGATGACGACGGCCTGCAGGTCGTCGAGGCCGAGGTCCCTGTGGCCGAGATGCAGGACTTCACCACCTTCCTGCGCCAGCTGACCCAGGGCCGCGGCTACTTCACGTTCGAGTTCGTCCGGTATGAGACCCTGCCGCAGATGCTCGAGAACAAGGTCATCGAGCAGGCAAAGGCATTGGGCAACTTTGCGGATGAGGATTAAACGAGAGATGTTCTTTCTTTGCAAAGAAAGAACCAAAGAAATTCTAAACAAGTAAAATAAAAGCACCTGCTGACCGGTATGCGTGTGACCGGCCAGCAGGTGCTTTTTGGGTAAAATATGTAAAGCTTCTTTGCTTACTTTCTTCTCGAAGAAAGTAAGAGATAAGGGAGCCTGCGGGAAACTGCCCGGCCCCTACAGCGCAGCAAAATGAAAGCCCGCAGTCACCACCGTAGGGGGCGGCGTCCTCGACGCCCCGCACAGCAGCACGCCCCCCATCACGTGATCTTCAACGCCCGCTGCACGCGGTACACAATGTACTTGAACAGCCCGGCGATCAGACTGAACTCCACCCAGACATAATTGGGCAGGTTCCGCCACTTGAATTTCGGTTTATTTATCTTCGGCAGCGCCGCCCACGCCTCGCGGAAGCCCTTCGCGTAATCCCCGCCGAAGCCGCGCAGCCGGAACATAAGCACTTTGAGCAGATACCCCAGCAGCATCGGGATAAAATTCAAAACCAACATCAAAATCGGCTGGTTCTTGTAGGGCAGCAGAATGCTGTTGCGCCCGCTCTGGATGCTCTTAAACGGGTTGTAGCGCACAGCGCCGGTGGTCGCGCCGCAGATGTGGCGGCAGCGGGCCGTAGGGCAGTAGACGTTCCTGTAGCCGAAATTGTTCGCACGCCAGCTCAAATCGACGTCCTCGTAATACGCGAAAAACAGCTCGTCAAACACGCCGATCTCGTCCAGAATCGACTTGCGGTAGAGCGCCGCGCCGCCGCACGCGCTGAACACACGGCAGGGCTTTGTATAGCGGCTGGCCTTTAAGCCGTCGCCGCGCTTGCAGGCAAAGCCCAGGATCGTCACGTAGTCGCCCGCGTCGTCGGCCAGCTCCGGCTCATAGTAGCGCAGCATCAGGCTGCTGACCGCAAAAATTTTCGGGTCGGCGTCGGCGGTTTTGATCAGCTCCGCCAGCCAATCCGGCTCCGCAAAGGCGTCGTTGTTGAACAACGCCATGTACTCGCCTTTGGCAATCGCAATGCCCTGGTTCACCGCATGGGAAAAGCCGGTGTTCCCGGCATTCTCAATTAAAGTGTAGCGGTCCCGCCCGCAGTAGCTGCGGGCGATGTCCAGGCTCTCGTCGGTGGAGCCGTTGTCAATGACGATCAGCTCAAAATCCTGCTCGGTCTGCGCCCAGACGGACTCGATGGAATCCCGCAGCCAGCCTGCGCCGTTCAGGTTCGGGATGATGACAGATGCTTTCATGGCGCCTCCTCAACGGTAATAGTAGTAGGCCAGCTGGCTGTGCAGCGCGGCGGTAAACACCATCGCGGCCACAGCCACAAACAGGATGGCCAGCCCCGCCACGACCAGCGTACGGATCAGGTACGCCCGGGCCAGCCGCCTGCGGGCCGGGTCCTGCGTGCCGCCAAAGCTCCACACCACCGCCAGCACGAACCCGGCGATGGGGATGGCGAACAGCAGCATGGCCGCCGTCGTCGCGCCCTGGCTCATGGCGTCGATGCGGTCCTCCTCCAGGTCCTGCTCGTACAGCGGCTCGCCGGTCTCAACGGTGCCCTCCGGGGACTGACGCATGGACTCCAACAGAGCCTCGCCCATCGGGATATGCGGCAGCGGTGCGCCGCACTTGGGGCACCGCTCGTCGTACGGGGCAGTCAGCAGACCGCAGTTTTTGCAAAAATGTGCCATAAAAACCTCGCTTATTCGTCGAATGCCAGACCGCGGTCCAGCTGGGTGTTCAGGATGATCTGGGTATTGGTGGAGCCCATCTTCTGCATCTTGGTCAGCAGGTGCTCCAGCGCGTCAATGTCGGTGCAGCTTACCTTAATTATAAAGTTGTAGCTGCCTGTCACGCGGAAGCACTGCAAGACCTGCGGCTCCTGCTCGATCATGGTCAGAAAGCTCGCGCGGGTCGCTGCGTCCACCAGTACCGAGATCAGCGCCTCGACCCGGGCGGGCGCGTCGGGGTGGCGCAGCACGACAGTGTACCCGCCGATGACCCCCTCCTGCTCCAGGCGGTGGATGCGGCTGGATACGGCGGGACTGGTCAGGCTGACCCGCTGGGCGATGTCCTTAACGGGCATACGCGCATTTTCCGCCAGCAGTTGTAGGATTTTGTGGTCCAAATCGTCCATGGATTGACTCCTTGTCATTGTTTTGTGTAATGCGCACAAAAAAATAAAGTGAAGTATACAATCACTGTTATCTTTAACAAAATTGGAAAAGTATGCTTTTTTGTGCGCTTGCTAAATAAAATTAAGTGGGAATGACTTTATTATAATCTTTTGAAAACCAAAATGCAAGTCTGACATTTGACATTTTAAGAAAACTTGCTATAATAATATTTGTAATCAATCAAGACATTCACTGACCTTTATATACTTTCCCACCCCTCTATGCACAGAGCCCCGCAGGTACTACCTGCGGGGTTTTGTGTTTGTGTTGGCAGGACACAACGCGGGAAAGTGTGCAAGAATTGGGGGCTTTTTGCCTTCCCCCCGCGGGGGAAGGTGGCCCGCAGGGCCGGATGAGGGGCGTGTGCACGGCAGCAGCCTGTAAACGGGCAGCATCTGCAAGGTCGACCCTCATCAGTCAGTGGTCGGGGCCACTGACAGCTTCCCCCTCCTGGGGGAAGCCATGCGCACGAAAGGCTGCATTTTTACATTTTAAACCCTGCCCCGTTTGACGGCGCCCGGACTGCCGTGGTATAATATAATTTCCGACACATAACGTGCATTTTTAACGGAGGAATCAATATGCTCATCCCTGTGCTGCTTTTTATTGTCGGTCTGTTGTTCCTGATCAAGGGCGGCGACTGGTTTGTTGACGGCGCGTCCGCACTGGCCCGCCGCTTCCATCTGCCGGAGCTGCTCATCGGCGCGACGGTGGTCTCCATCGGCACGACGCTGCCGGAGGTCATGGTCTCCACGATGTCCGCGCTGTCCGGCCATGGCGAGATCGCCTACGGCAACGCCATCGGCTCGGTCATCTGCAACGCGGCACTGATCGCGGCCATCACGATTGCGGTGCGCCCCGGCAGGGTAGACCCCAAAACGCTGAAAACCCCCGTCGCCTTCTTCTTCGCGGCGGCGGCCATCTACTGCATTGCGGCCTATGTTTTCGGCAGATTCACCCGCGTCATGGGCATCATCATGCTGGCAGTGTTTGTGGCGTACATGGCTGCCAACGTGCTGCAGATGAAAAACACCCCCGCCGGTGAGCAAGAGGCGTCCGAGGAGGAGGAAATGCCCCTCGCCAAGACGCTGATCCTGCTTGTGCTGGGCGCGGTGCTGATCGCCGTCGGCGCAAACCTGCTCGTGGACAACGGCACCCTGATCGCGCAGGCCCTCGGCGTGCCCGAGAGCGTCATCGCCCTGACGTTTGTCGCGCTCGGCACCTCGCTGCCCGAGCTGGTCACGGCCATCACCTCGCTGGTCAAGGGCCACAGCGACCTGTCGCTGGGCAACATCGTCGGTGCGAATGTCTTTAACCTTGTGCTGGTCAGCGGCATGTCGATCACGCTGGCACCCTTCACCATCCCGCAGAGCGCCACGCTGTTCGGCATCAATTCCAGCCTTGTGCTGGATCTGCCGGTCATGCTGGCCGTCATGCTGATCCTGACGGTCCCCGCCCTCGTCAAGGGCAAGCTGAACCGCGCCCAGGGTATCCTGCTCCTGGCGATCTACGCCGCCTTCTGCGCGGTGCAGTTTGCGCTGTAAAGAAAAAGGCTTCATCGCCCATGTGGACATCCCCGCCGACGTGCGGCGCGCCTTTGCACAGCTCCAAACCGTCTGCGGCAAGGAGCCCCGCGCCGCCAACCAAAAGACAGAATAGAATTTCCATGCCCGGCATACACTTCCGCGAGGTGGTGTGTATGCTGGGCATTTTTGGTTTGTTTTTGCAGGCGGCGGCAGGGCATATTCTGTATCTGGCGCTGCATCTCGAAAGCGGGTCCTTCCCGCGTCCGCTCCCGCCGGACAGGGAGCGCGCGGCCTTTGCCGATCTGCAAAAGGGCGGGGCAGCCGCCGCACAGGCGCGGGATACGCTGATCCGCCACAATCTGCGGCTCGTCGCGCATATCTGCAAAAAATACTATGCCGGGAACAGCGCACAGGACGACATGATCTCCATCGGCACGATTGGGCTTATCAAGGCGGTGGATACCTTTGACCCCGCCAAAGGCAAGCGCTTTGCCAGCTATGCGAGCAGATGTATTGAGAATGAACTCCGCATGGATCTGCGGCGGGGGCGGCGGACGGGAGTGACGCTGTCGCTGCAGGAGCCGCTCGAGGCGGACGGGCAGCTGACACTGGCGGACACCCTGCCCGATGAAGCCGACATGGAGGCCGGCTGCGAGAGCCGCGCCGACGCTGCCCGGCTGCGTGCGCTGGTGGACGCTCTGCCCGCCCGGGAACGCGCTATTATGCGGCAGCGGTATGGATTTGACGGTGCGCCCAAGACCCAGCAGCAGACGGCGCAGGCGCTGCACATCAGCCGCAGTTATGTTTCGCGGCTGGAAAAGCGCGCGCTCGAGTACCTGCGCGGCCGGTGGCCGGCGGAATGACAGGAACGGCGCAGAGAGGATATAATCAACGAAAAAATGACGGGGGGGGGGTACACAAATACCATTTGCGGCAAATGTGTGGCGTGATGCGGCAGAACGTGCCACATATATGCCACACATTTGTAAACTGTCGAATCTATGACATAAATCGGGAAATGCACGAAGCTGCCCGCTAAATGTGCCAGATTTGTAAACTGTTATGAAATAACCATAAAAACTTGAAAAAATTTTCGAAAACTCATTGACATTTTGCTGACAAGCGGATACTATAGAAGTGTAGACATTTTTTAAAGCGAGGTATACCAACGTGCATCTGACAAAAAGCGAACAACAGATCATGGAAATTTTTTGGCAGGCGGATCACGCGATGGCACAGACGGAAGTCGTGAAAACCTGTGTTGACCGTAAATGGAAGGAACGCTCGATTTTTTCGATGCTGAACAGCCTGATGGAGAAGGGTGTTCTGCGGGAGGTTGGCTTCGTGCGCAGCGGTAAGACCTATGCCCGCACGTTTGAGCCTGCCATGTCCCACGCTGAGTACCTGGCCTCGGTCATTGCAGAGCAGCTGCCCGCGAAGCAGCTGCCCGAGCTGATCGCGGCCCTGATGCAGAAGGTGGAAACGACCCCTGCCATCCAGAAGGAAATGCGTGCCGCCCTGCGTGAAAACGCACAGTAATCAATGATTTGTTCAAAAAAGCACCGCCGACCCGTGACCCGGATCGGCGGTGTTCTTTATTATGGGTGATGGCTCTGCCGGGGCGAACTTTTCGTTCGCCCGCTGGCCGTATGCGGCAGGGGCAAGGTGCCCGGGCGGATATGGAATCCGCCCCTACGCTGTAGGGGACGATGCCTGCATCGGTTCGGAGGGGCTGCGGCTGCCGCGTGTGCCCGGCGGGCAAACACAGCGCACCCACCAGCCGCCTTAAAAAGCGGGCAAATTACCCCAGGATGCCGCTGTTTTTGATCGCCTGTACGGCCTCGCCGATCTTCTCAACGGGCATCGTCAGGGCAAAACGGACGTAGCCCTCGCCGCTCGGGCCAAAGCTAGAGCCGGGGGTGCAGATGACGCCGGCCTTGTCGATCAGGGCCAGGCAGAATTCCATGCTCGTCTTGTACCCGGCGGGCACCGGGGCCCAGACAAACATGCTGCCGTGGCTGTCGGGCACATTCCAGCCGATGCCGCGCAGACCGCCGCACAGAGCGTCGCGGCGGCGCTGGTACTCGCCGCACTGGCGCTGCACGCCGTCCAGCGGGCCGGTCAGGGCAGCAATGGCGACCTTCTGAATGGGCAGGAACATACCGAAATCAATCTGGGTGCGCAGCTTTTTGCAGGCGGCGATGACATCGCGCCGCCCTACCAAAAAGCTGATGCGCGCGCCCGTGACGTTGAAGCTCTTGCTTAAAGAGAAGAACTCCACCGCGCATTCCCCGGCACCCGGCGTGTTGAAGATGCTGCCGCCGTGGGCACCGTCAAAGATAATATCGCTGTAGGCGTTGTCATGTACCAGCAGAATGTCGTACTTACGGCAGAAATCGACGATTTCTGCGTAGAGCTCCGGCGTGCCGATGCTGCCCACGGGGTTGGCGGGCAGGCTGACCAGCATGAGCTTGGCCCTGCGGGCCACGTCCTCCGGGATGGAGGTGACGTCGGGCAGGAAGTGGTTCTCCTTCGTCAGCTTGTAGTACCACGGCTCGGCACCGCCCAGCTTGGAGCCGGTCATAAAGACGGGGTAGCAGGGGTCGGGCAGCAGCACCAGATCGCCGTCGTTGCAGAGCGCCAGGCCCAGATGGCCGATACCGTCCTGGCTGCCGGAGAAGCTCATGACCTCGTCGGGGGTGATGGTGTCCACGTTAAAGCGGCGCTTGTAGTAGCCGCAGACAGCCTCCAGCATCTCGGGCAGGTCGCGCAGGCTGTACTTCCAGTTTTCGTTGTCCTGCGCGGCGTCGATGAGCGCCTGCTTCAGGTAGTCTGCCGGTGCAAAATCCGGCGTGCCGACGCTTAAATTGTAAAGATGACGGCCCTCGGCCTCCAACGCGACCTTTTTGTCGTTGAGCGCCGCGAAAATCTCCGGCCCGAACAGGTCCAGACGACGAGAAAACTCCATATCCCAAAACCTCGCTTATTGATGTAGTTTTATACAAAAAACGCACATTTTCTTGTATAAACATCCCCATTATACGCCGCCGCGCCAGCGCTTGCAAGGGGGTTATAAAAGAGGTATAATAAAAATTAAATACGAATATATGCCGCTCGCCTTCCTTGCCTCCCTCTGCGAGACAGACTCCCCCGGGACGGGGGAGGTGGCGCGCAGCGCCAGAAGGGGAGCGGTGGCCCCGCAGGGCCGGAGGGAGAGAACTGTGCCATTGCCCGAAATATTTCGGGCTGCCGCAAACTTCTCTCCCCCAGCCGCTGCGGCGGCAGCCCCCTCGCAGAGGGGGCCAAGAGGGGTATCCCGCGAACAATCGCAAGAAACAGGAGAATAACATTCATGGACAAACGCAATAAAACCGCTCTGGCTTATCTGCTTGTCGGTGTGGCGGCGGCGGGGCGCGCCCTGCTGGCCGTGCCGGAAAATGCCGCCATACAGGAGGTCTCGCTCACCGTGCTGGCCCTTGTGGGCTATCTGCTGCTGGCCTCCAAAACCAGGCTGCCTACCGTGTTCGGCGCGGCGGGGGTTGTGCTGGAGCTGATCCGTCGGACAAATTCAACGACTATATTTTCGAGCAGACATTCGCCAATTTCTACGGCAATT